>JAABUP010000602.1_pt1 | contig 77946 bp, 101 predicted proteins | sample 5559201 | NCBI WGS metagenome assembly JAABUP01 (sample SAMN10711887, study PRJNA513373) | rock metagenome | isolation source: Antarctica rocks | place: Antarctica
TTGCCTAGATAGCACGTACATTCTGTTGTATCTATACTCCTGCCACCGGATTGCTGCTGAGGCTCCTGCCTCACTTCATCCCTTCTTGACATCTTGAGCCTTGCTCAGTGTCGCCATGACCCTGCTCTCTTGATACTAGTGCTCAGCTTGCTTGTGTGCATGCTGCAGTGGTCATGCTCTGTTGGTTGGTGTGGGAGGCTCTGGCAAGCAGAGCCTGGCGCGTCTGTCAGGATTCATCTGTGGGTATGCAACCTACACCATTGTCATATCAGGCAACTACAACATGAACAACTTCCGTGAAGATCTGCAGAAGATGTACAAGCGCGCTGGTGTCAAGGTGAGGCCTTCAAGCAGCAAATCATGCGACATTTCAACGGTTGCTTCAGCATCATCAAACATGATCCAAGTAGCTGACAACTTGCTGAACAATGGCCTTGCTGTGCCTTTGTCTGTGAGGCATGTTGAGCATGTGCATAACACAGGGTGGTGTACCATTGCATTGATGCTTTACCTGACCTGGCCTGTCTGATGCTTGCCAAGCATGCGACTTGACAATGTGTCAACCTACCCTATGTTACCTCTGTACGGTCTTCAGTGGCTGCTGTGTACGTGTGCAGGGTGAGGGCATCATGTTCTTGTTCACAGACAGCCAGATTGTTGATGAGAAGATGCTGGTGTATGTGAATGACTTGCTGTCCAGTGGAGAGATTCCGGACCTCTTTGCTCAGGAGGACAAGGACGAGATCATCAATGCAGTGCGCTCAGAAACCAAGGCTCTCGGCCTGGTAGATACTTCAGAGAACTGCTGGTCCACCTTCATTCAAAAGGTAAGTTCCCCGACAGCATGCCTACCTCATGATCTGCATGACTCTAGGCTCAATGCCCCAGCTCATCAGCACCTGAGTTGCTCAGACAAGCGAGGCATCAGCAAGCCAAACAGCCAAGCATACATGTGCAGAATCCGAGCTGCCTACTGTAAGATTGGTGATTACTGTAAGATTGGTGATTACTGTGAGATTGGTGAGGAAAACCAGCAGGCAATGCATGCTCAGCATCAGCCTGTGCATCATGTGATGAATGTGTGTCCTGCAGGTGCGCAACAACTTGCACATGGTGTTCACAGCCAGTCCTGTAGGAGCCAACTTCCGCGTGCGCAGTCAGCGCTTCCTGGCCACCATTAACTCCACTGTTATTGACTGGTTCCAGCCCTGGCCTGAAGCCTCCCTGCATAGGTCAGTCATCACCAACACTTGCCTTTCAATGCATGCTGTGAAGGGCACATGGTCCCTGGCATTTGGCTTGTCACCCGCTGCTTGTCCACTGCTACACTGTAGTGCTTCTTGCAACTGAACCTGCTGTTTCAGCATTGCCTGTTTTGGTACCTCTCCTCTGCCTGCTCAGTCATGCCAATTACTTGGTGGTGCAGTGTGGCCAAGAAGTTCTTGGACGATGTGGAGCTGGGTAATGAATCCATCAGAGCTGCAGTGGTGGAGTTTATGCCATACAGCTTTGCTGCTGTAAATGCGCAGTCCAAGCGCTTCTTGGAGGTAAATTTTTATGGAGAGCCTTGTGCAGCCTATGTTGATACAGCTCTGCTGCTGCTTGCATGCTCCATTGTACAACTATGTCAACAATCATAGTCCTAGCAGCCTATCGCTTTTGTATGATGCACAGGGAATCACTTGCTTTGCTGACATTGTCACGTATCCTGTGTGACAGCAAACTGATTTTGCCTCCACCAAACAGGTTTGATAGTCACTGATGCTGAAATGCAGGTGGAGAAGCGTTACAACTACACCACACCCAAAACCTTCTTGGAGCTGATCAAGTTATACAAGAGTGTCCTTGCACGCAAGCGTAACCAGGTCCAAGAGGCCATCGACAGACTGGACACGGTAAGCAGCCAAAGGCCAATGCAGGGGAATGTCTCCTGCAATCTGTTGTCTGCAAATTGCTCTTTGGCAAAATGTCATGTCTGGAATTCTTGCAATATGTATTGCTGGTCGGCTTCTGCTACTGCACTCACTGCTTGTGAGTGCACACTGGGTTGAGGTGTAACACCTGGTGCAGGTCTGATGGTTGGTGTGCTGCTGCAGGGTCTTGCCAAGCTGCAGAAGACCCAGAAGGATGTGGATGTGCTGGTAGAGGAAGCCAAGATCAAGGCTGTAGAGGTGGAGAAGAAGGTGGCGGGAGCTGATGCCTTTGCTGAGCAGGTTAGCATCCTGAACCGTCTCAAATGCCTTCCACACAGAGTCCTGCCTTTCAGGCTCTGTGCTTGTTGACATATGCATCAGGCTTTGTGAGCCAAAGTGCAGAAGCCAATTCAAAGCCCTCCAGTGCTTGCCATTGCAGCTGCATCTGAGAACTCTCCTGGTGAAAGTGGAGATGTAAACTATGCCACTTGTACAGTGGCATTGTTTCTGGGGGACCATCGTGTGAAGTACTCCCCTTCCCGGCACTAGAGGTTCATATTTGCGGATCTCAGGCTGAACTAGACTGTCGGCTCCAGCCAATTTGCCTTCAAACTAGTCATTGCTGATATGGCCGCTGCTGCCTGCTCAGTTGCGTATGCTGAGGCAAACCCCGCCTGACAGGCCCCTGCAAGCAGCATCATAACCATTGAGCATTGTACAGGTGGGTGTGGAGAAGACAAAGGTGAACTTGGAGAATGAGGCAGCACAGGTGGAGGCTGAGAAGTGTGGAGTCATTGCCAAGGATGTGACAGAGCTACAAGCTCGCTGTGAGAAGGACTTGGCCGCTGCTGAGCCCCTTGTCGCACAGGCTGAGGCTGCTCTGGACACCCTGAACAAGAAGGACCTTGGTGAGTGCCCTGTGGATGAATCACGTGGCCCTCTGAGTGCTCTCAACACCTATACAATAGCCCCGCTGCGTTTGACAGTCTAGACTGACAGCTGATTGGAATTGACAAACTCATGGAGTTGAAAGACCCATGACGTCCTGATGTCTGTTCTGCAGGTGAGGCCAAGTCTTTAAAAAAGCCACCACCAGGTGTGGATGACATCACAGCTGTTGTCATCATCCTGTTGGAGGGCAATCCCAAGGACAAGTCATGGGGGGCTGCTTGTAAGGTGAGACTGCAGTGCTGATGCCTTCTGCTTTGCTAAGCCAGTCTCGTCTGAATCACAGCTGTATTGTGGAGAGTGCCATGGTGCAAGACTGCTCAGGTTGCACGTCAGCAGCTGATATCAGCTAAGAAATGACTGTTTTATACCCTGTGCTTTTTCCGTGTGCCAATCCGTGTCTTTGTGCACAGATGATGAACAATGTGGACAAGTTCTTGGATCGCTTGAAGACCTTCAAGCCCCTCATTGATGATGGCAAAATTCCCAAAAAAAGTTTTGATGCCACCCGCTCCTACTTGGAACTGCCTCACTTCAACAGGTGAAATGATGCCCACATTCTGCACAATAGCATGTATTGTCAGACAGCCTGCATGTGACGCATTCTGGCATATGCTCTACTTGCTCATCACAATTACCAGTCTGACATGCAGTATGCTGAAATACTTGTTGTCCCGCACGTTTCTGTGGCGTATTTTATATTTACACATGGCATGTGCGCAGGGACATCATCTCAAACAAGTCCAAGGCAGCTGCTGGGCTGTGTGACTGGGCCATCAACATTGTGAAGTACTATGATGTGGTGTCAGAGGTGGAGCCCAAGAGGCTGGAGCTGGCAGGCGCCAATGACAAGCTGGCTGCAGCCAACACCACCCTGAAGCAGGTCCAGGACAAGGTGGCCCTGCTGAATGCACAAGTCCAGGAGCTGGAGGACCAGTATAACAAGGTAGGCCACACAAGATACATTGTCTTGACTTCTTGCCACTCATGATGTGAGGAGTCCTGAGTACCTGGCAAACACAGGAATGCGGCCTTTTGATCATGAATCGCCGCAAGCACAGACTGCAGCAAAATGCGCATCTGCACACTTGACCTCTGTTGCAGCAGCAAGTAGCCCACCCTGCGAGCAATGCTGACCTGATGACTCTGGCCTTTTCACTGTAAGGCACCTCACCTGATATGCAACCTTCTTTTGGCATATGCATCGATGCATCACACGTCGATGTTGATGCTGTGCAGGCTTTAGCAGAGAAGAACGCTGCCATTGCTGAGTCAGAGCGGTGCCAGCGCAAGCTGGGCCTGGCCAACCGTCTCATTGCTGCTCTGGCCTCAGAGGGCGACCGCTGGGCCCTTACTGTGCAGCAGCTGCGCAAGGACTACCAGGTCACTCCTTGCAAGACTTTGCCTTGGGTCTTTGCCAACGCACAGCAACAACCCTGTGTATGCTCTTGCCGACATTGGAGTTGTGAGGCACACTGCACAGGACCATGCCACACTGTGTTTATGTGTGCCAATCTTCATACATCCATGATGTTGGAGGCCCCATGGCAGACATGCCTATTTCATTCCTTGTTAGATGGCAAGCAACAGCAGGGCAGAGTATGAGGTGAATGCAGGTGCTGACTGGAGATATGCTGCTAGCAGCTGCCTTTGTCAGCTATGCCGGTCCCTTCACCTCCAAGTTCCGCTCTCAGCTGATCAAGGAGTGGATCAAGTTCCTCACAGACAAGGGCGCTCCCATGACAGCCGGCATTTCAGACCCTCTGAAGGTGCTAGTGGACGATGCCACAGTGGCAAGCTGGGTTAGGGAGGGTCTGCCCAGTGACCCCACCTCCATGCAAAATGGAACCATTCTGACCAACTCTGAGAGGTGGCCTCTTATGATGGACCCTCAGCTTCAGGTAAGCTCACATTGCTGCCTGTATTCATATGTTGCGCAGCAAAGGGCCCTGGTCAGTCATGCAGCATAAGGATCAGGACACAGTCATTGTGCACCTTTGCTGTGCATTTGCTCACTGCAACACATGTAGGGCTGTTACTGAAGCAACTGCCCTAGCAGCAACCCAATCAGTGTTTGTTTGTGGTGCTGCAAAGGTCCCAATCCAATTACAGACATGCTTTGCTTCATGTCAGGTTGGTGTGCACCCTGATTCTCTGCCGCTGTGCTGTGCCCATTGATGCAGTGCCTACAATCCAGGCCCACACCTGAAGTGGTGATGTGTGGTGCAGGGTATTGTGTGGATCAAGGAGAGGAAGAGTGCCCACAACCTGCAGGTGGTACGCATGGGGGTGGCCAGCACTGTCACAGCCATGGAGAGGGCCATGGAGGCTGGCCACTCTGTTCTTGTTGAGAACATGGGCGAGAACATTGACGCTGTGCTCAATCCTGTCATCACTCGGTCAACCTTCAAGAAGGTACCTTTCTCAACAGGTTTTGGTTTATGTAGAGAGAGCTGCATTGATTGTGTTGCACCTTTCAACAAGCCAGGAGCGCATTTACCCCATTTGGCACAGACAAAATTTGATGGCGTTGTGTCATCAAGCTTACCTTGTGTAAAATCTACAACTGATCGGACTCAATCCATGTTAGACCAGATCAAACAGCACTTTTGACGTATATAGGGACGTAGCCTGTATGTCAAGCTGGGAGACAAGGATGTGGAGTACAACAAGAACTTCAGACTGATCCTCCACACCAAGCTCAGCAACCCCCACTACCCCCCTGAGATCCAGGCTGAGACCACCCTCATCAATTTCACTGTCACTGAGAGTGGCCTGGAGGACCAGTTGCTGGCCCTTGTTGTAAATAAGGAGCGTCCAGATCTTGAGGAGACCAAGACGCAGCTCATCATTCAGAACACTGATTTCGCTATCAAGCTCAAGCAGGTCAGAGGCAGATACTGTAACTCATGTATGGTCTGCGGAGGCAGTGATGCTGCTTTTCTCACTGGAGCATTGTTCTCCATGCTCTTCATCTCAATTTCTGCTGATGATGCATTGTTATGCAACAGCTTGATTGGGCTGTCCATTTCTGTGATGACAAGCAAAGTATCTGCTCTGAGCAGGGCTGATCCTGACCAAGATGCCTGCCTGCAGCTTGAGGATGACCTGCTGTACAAGCTGAGTTCAGCAGAGGGTGACATGACAGAGGACCTGGCGCTCATTGAGTCACTGGAAGAGAGCAAACGTGTGGCAGATGAAATCAGTGAGAAGGTAGCAGAGGCCAAGACCACTGAGGAGCAGATCAATGAAGCCAGGAACAAGGTATGTCTTGTGCACTCAGTGCACAAGATGTGACTTGAATATGACATGTGCCTTGTGAATAAGAGTTGACGTAGCTGCCTGTTGAGTTACCACCATCAATCAGCGCCAGATGTGATGCTCAAAGTCATACACTATCTAAGAGTCCTTGTCTGTGACATGCAGTATCGGACAGTAGCAGCCAGAGGAGCCATGCTCTTCTTCCTGCTGAACAGCTTGAACAAGATCCATGCCTTCTACCAGTACTCACTGAACGCTTTTGTCACAGTGTTCTCTCGGGCCATTGATGTTGCCCCAGGTGAGCGCACAGTGTGTTGCCCTGTGCACTCAACTCAATGTGTCTCTATTTCTTCCTGATGCTGCTGGCTGTGGATTGCTAACCTGATACATTGACTTTGCGGCTGTGCATAACAGTCCAGCTCAGTCTCTCACTCCTACCTCACTGCAGCACCTTACTGCTTACCAATTAGCATTGCACACACTGCCATCTTTGAAAAGGATATGTCTTGAATGCACTCAAGCCCTCTGCACTTGATTACCATTGCATCAGAGACCTTGTGAAAGGCCGTACAGTCAATCATACATACAGAGTCCGCATGGTGTTCACACCTGGATTTGGTGTGCAGGGGGCCGCAGGAAGCCTGTACCAAAGGTGACAATCACAGAGCTGAACAGGCGATTGACCGGGGAGCCAAAGGAATTCCAGGAAGTCATGGAGCAAGCCCGGCGTGTATCCCAAGGAGGAGAGGCGTAAGTTTTACAGCTCTATGGCACTGTATGCTACACTCAATCGCACTGTATGCTGCACTCAACAGCAGCACACAGGATAAGCTTCCACAGGGCACTGCCAAACAGCAAGATGAGTCCGTTTTGCATCAGCAATTTATGCAAGATGAGCCCATTTTGCATCAGCAATTTATGCCTAGCTTGCTGCTGCCTCACTTGCTGGGCAATTCTGTTGAAGCGCTTGTGATGCCCATGAAATGCCCTGTGTCCTTGGCAACAATAGCTGTGCTGTTGTGTTGCAGACCAGCAGCTGATGCTGGATCATCCTCTGCCCCTGGCCTGGCCGCTGAAACCATTCTTGAGGATGAAGTAGATCAAGATGATGTGGCGCCCACTCCAGAACAACTGGAGGTAAAGCTAATGATTGACATACAGAGCACACAGACTGCAGTGCTGAGCTATCTCTTTTTTGAATTGTTGTACTGCAGAGACAATCCCAACATGGTCCCAGCAGCATCAAGACTGTCAACATATTCAGCTCTTGTGATGTCTGCTGCAGATTCGCCTGAAGACTCTGCTGGACACCTGCACGTATGTGGTGTTCAACTACACACGCCGTGGGCTCTTTGACAGAGACAAACTCATTGTGCTCACTCTGCTGACCTTCCACATCATGTTGAAGGTAAGTCATGGCTTATACCTTTGATGAGTTGTGCTTGAAACAGCTTTGAGCAAGCAGTGAGTAACATTTAATGCTCCTGATTGTGCTCACATTTTTAGCAAATGTGGGTGGAGTGCCTCAGACGTTTGCAGCATGATCTGCCTAATCAGCATCGATGCAGCCTTCACGTGCTGTCGCAGCCACTGACTTGTCCAGTCCTTTGCACAGGAGCAGCGGATTGGTGTGGAGGAGTATGAGGCCCTGTGCAAGGGCACTCGTAACCTCACGCCACCACCCATTACTGATGAGCTCAGTAGATGGGTGAATGAGACACAGTGGTCTGCCTTGCAGCCCCTGACTCAGCTGCCGGTAAGAGCTCCAAACACCACTGCTCATGCTTGCATTGGATCTGTCTATTGGCATCCTGTGCTTGGCCAACACAAACATTTGACCTGTTGCCTGGATCTTTACTTGTGAGCTCATTCAGCAAGCCAGCAGCTCCAGCTAAGTGCGTATAACACAGCAGTACATGTCTTGCGAACCTGTGTCATCCCACAGTTATAGACCAGCAATATAGAAGACTTATGCCATGATGCTGCTGCTGCAGGCATATGGCACACTGGCAAAGGATATGGAGAAGAACAGTGATGAGTGGGAGAAGTGGTGCCTACTGGAAGCCTCTGAGAAGGCTCCCATGCCTGGTGACTGGGGCAAGATCTCTGACTTCCGCCAACTGCTCATTGTCAGGGCGCTCAAGCCTGGCAGGATCACTAACGCTTTACAGGTATCTACTCTGGACCTATGTATTACCATTCAGCAACACATTACACCCTCGACAGTCACATTCTGCAGTACAGCTATGCACACACACTTACATCTGGGACAACTCCTTGAGCTGTCTGTTGGCACGCTTTGCAGGCTGCTTGTGCTTGATATACTATTTTGGCTCTTTGATAGCAGAGTGCCTCATTGATTGTTTGAACTGCTTTTGCAGAACTTCTGTGAGAAGGCAATGGGCAGCAGGTATGTGAACCAGGACGCCTTCATTCCAGCAGTCGTCATGGGCGAGGCCTCCTCTAGCACCCCTATCTTCTTCATCCTGTTCCCTGGTTACTCACCCAGTAAGGAGATTGAGGCATATGCTCGGGAGGTCAATCACACTGTTGAGAATGGCAAGCTCACCCTCATCTCCATGGGACAGGTGACATACTCACCTCTAGCCTAAAGCAGCTGTTTGGCATACTGCGTCCTTGTACCAAGCAGACTTTGCTGTGTAATCAAACAGCCTGACATCGGCGTCAGTATCATGTAATGCTCAGAAGTACTTCACACCATATCGCAATCAATGCGCACCCATTGAGTTAAAGATTGTTGGTTCCTGTGTTTGCACCGCACAGTACCGCACAGTGACATGTGACCTGTTGTGCAGGGTCAAGAAGGGCCAGCTGAGGCCATTCTGGACAAGTACACCAAGGAAGGTGGCTGGGTGTTCCTGGACAACGTGCACCTCATGCAAGGCTGGATCCCCAACCTGGAGCGCAAGCTGGAGATTGCGGCTGAGACTGCTCATCCAGACTTCAGATGCTTCTTCTCTGCTGAGCCCATCAATGGAGCTCCACAGGCCAAGATTGTGCCAGAGTCCATTTTGCAGACTTGCATCAAGATTTCCAATGAGCCCCCTAGTGACATGCGCTCCAATATGAGGCGTGCCTTTGCTGCCTTCAACCAGGAGATGTGTAGCAGGTGAGTCATCACTCATCCAGCCTGGAAACTTATGCACCATCACATGAACTGCTTCTGGTCGGACACTCGTTGAACTGCATGCATGTAGATTCAGCTATACATGATGATTTTTGCCATCGCAGTCTACCACACTGAAGTCATAGCAAACCCTTTCATGGCAGTCATTTAATTGCTGAATGTGCATGCAGGCCTAGTACTGTGGCCAAGCAGACCGCCTTCAAATCCATTCTCTTTGGCCTCTGCTTCTACCACTCCTTGTTGTTGGGTCGCAAGAAGTTTGGTACCGGCATTGGGTCTGGTGCTGGCAGTGGCCTAGGTTTCTGCAGAGGCTACTCCTTCAACATGGGTGACCTGACCACCTGTGGAGACGTGCTCTTCAACTACCTAGAGGCCAACCAGGCTGTACCTTGGGATGACCTCAGATACATGTTTGGTGAGGTCTTCTACGGAGGCCACATCACTGATGACATGGACAGAAGGTAAGCTACAGCCGCTGACATGCTATGTTGAGGCACAGTGCGCTGATCTGCACATTCGTAAGCATGAGCACATGCAGTGCAATGCGGTATGCTTGACTGGTTTGACCTATTGAGCATTGGCCTGTTACACTGGCAGAAGCTGCATATTTGGCCTGATGGGTTGCCCTACCTGACTGACAACCTGAGCTGTTTGTTGCTGTATTCCTGCAGCATCTGCATGTCATCGCGCTACAAAGCCCAGACTTTTGCAAAGTATACATTGACACCTTTTTGAGCAGATGTACTTTGCTGTCCAACTTTTCACATCTATGCAGGGCCTGCATCAGATCATGTTGCAAGGCCTAAGCGCTGGTACAGGTCACATCATCACCTGAATGTGATTCGTATTGTTGCTTTTGGCAGGTGCTGTATAACATACTTGCAAGTGCTGATCAAGCCAGAGATCATGCCTCAAGGAGATGCTCCACCCAGCCTTGAGCTGGCACCAGGCTTCAAGGCGCCTGTGCCTACTGACTATGCCAGCATGAAGGAATACATTGAGGCTGCCTTGCCAGCAGAGTCTCCCATCATGTATGGCATGCACACCAATGCTGAGCTGTCCCTCCTGACTTCTCAGGTAGGCTCTTGGCGTCTATGAGGTGCTGAAACTGCATGTATGGCTGGATAGATCAACACCAAAAAATGCACAGCAAAACTGTTTCCTGACAGAGCTTTTTCCACTGTACCAAAAGTGTGTGACTGTGGTCCATGACATTTTGACAAAATAGCTGTATCTCTCCAAGTTCTGCTGATCTTCACTGACAGCATGAGAGTACCTCTGAATCATTCCAATGCATGTCCAATGTTCACTCAACAATGAACTCAACCAACACCTATGCTCTGTTCTTGCAGGGAGAGACGCTGTTCCGCACAGTGATAGAGGTAACAGGTGGTGGAGGTGCAGCAGGTGCCAGTGGTGGCAGCAGTGAAGCAGCTGTGCGCACTGCACTGGAGGACTATATGGCACACTTGCCTGAGCCCCTCAACATGGTTGAGGTAATGCCTTGGCCTGGACCCAGAGTCTACAGTGCAAACCAATGCTGCGTGCCATCACCAGAGTCTACAGTGCAAACAAATGCTGCGTGCCATCCAGACAGCAACATTTGACATTTCACGAGCAGCCAAAGCCATGCTGACAAATAATACTGACAAGTCTTGCTTGTTTTAATCTCATCAGATATTGTTGGTAAATAGGACCTTTGCCATTCTTGGGAGATTGACAATCCAGTTTAATTGTGGTGACAGTTACTTCAGGATACCTCAACAAGCTTGACTTGATTGCCTTTCTGGTGCTTGCAGATTGAAGCAAGAGTCAAGGACAAGACGCCATATGTGGTGGTGGCCTTGCAAGAGGCAGCACGCATGAACACTTTGCTGACAGAGATGCGTCAGTCCATGGAAGAGCTGCTGCTGGGCCTGGGAGGCTCTCTCAACATGAGTGACAAGATGGAGAAGCTTGCCACTGGTAAACTTCATTCACCTCACTGTGCCTTGTGGCAAGAGGTTACCAATGGCCCATGAAGTTTTGGTCGATTGCTGGATCCTGACTGGCTGCATTCATTGTCCAACTGGTTGAGGTTCAAAGTGTGGATTTGTCATGTGCAGGTATTGCAACCAACACAGTGCCAGCATTGTGGATGGCTCAGGTGTCAACACGGTATCAAGAAGTGTTTACACTCACGCTGTGGTACATGGTAAGCCACACAGCTGCTCTGCCTTGCAGCTGCTCTTTTTGAACATGGCATGCAGCTTAGGTTGATGCGTCTTGTGGGCATGCTCACGATACTTTTGTCGTACTGCAGGACATCTTGAAGAGGTATGACCAGCTGAACAATTGGACAGCTGGCAGCATCACCACACCCAACTCGGTGTGGCTACCTGGCTTGTTCAATCCTAAGGTATGCGAGCCGGCTAGCCGTATTCAAGGGCAGCCAGCATGGTAGTTGCTGTTTGCGGACTCAAAATGCCTATCAGATAAGCTTGGACAGGAAGCTGACAAAACACTACTGCTTTGCAGGCTTTCTTGACAGCCGTGATGCAGACATATGCCCGGCAGCACAAGCTGCCTTTAGATGTCATGAAGTTCAGGACTGATGTCACAACTAAGTCTGTGGAACAGATCACAGAGGCAGCACCTGTTGGGTGCTACATCCATGGTGAGCAAATACAGCAAATATGTGATATGACTTGTTCTGGGCCTGCAAAGTCACAGTAGCAAAGGCCCAAGTTGCTCACCTTGCCTTGTTGCTGGGTGCAGGCTTGTGTCTAGAGGGTGCGAGGTGGGACAAGGAAGACGGCGTTCTCAAAGACTCGCTTCCCAATCAGTTGCACCCAGCTCTGCCTGTCCTCCAGGTATGCTTCGCGTAGGGTCGTCTACGATAGATAGGGTATGAGTAACCCATATCTACCAGTCTCTCTCCGGCTTCTAGGCACGTACATACGTGCCCATTTTGCGTGGCACAATCATACTTACCTGTTCGGGCTGGGTTGGTGATCAGGAAGGTCAACCAGCTATCCTCGCTGCTCGCCTTGCACTCAGCCTGCGGCGCTGGGTAAAACTACTCCAAGTGGGTATGTTTACGGAATAATTTATGGTAGGCTGAGGCGAGCGCATGCGCTCCCTCGGCACAACAATGTCTACACCTATCACAATCTCCAATTGATCTCTCCAAACACACTTTCAAATCAAAAAGCAGCCATTTACAATACAAAGTACATCCATGCAACGACTGATCATGTCAAATTAATCACTGACGTATGAGGCATCGCGTGCAGCAAGCAACACAATTGAGCAATGGTTGCACATGCACCACAGCAGTGAGCATTGATTTGCTGTGTTGCAGGTGGTGCCAGTCACAATTGATGAGTACAGCCTTCAAGGGTACTATTCGTGTCCGGTGTACACCAACATGCAGCGTGCAAATGTGTACTCGCCAATTGTATCCAACTTTACTATGAAGACAGATGAGCCCTCACACAAGTGGGTTTTGGCGTCAGTGGCTGTCTTGCTGCAAGACGAGCTTGCCTGATTTATATATGTCATTTCATCCTTATCAATGTTCATGTAAATCAGTGGTATTGCAAACACAAGAACTCTGTGCTTGATATTGGTGCGTGATTTTGTGTTTTGCATGGCAATTCAAATCCACAATGTAATCAAAGATGGACAAAACAATTAAAGTGCAACAGTCTCTATATTTGGCTGATGCCAAGGAAAATTTGCCTATAAAAGATGCCAAGACTGTTGCTATCTGACAGGGTGTGCTTCAATGTCGAACAGTAAGGTACCATCGACTTCACACAGCCGCATCTGACCTACGGCTAGAGCTGGTAGCTCATTGCTTTCTGGTTCAGACAAGAACACCATGGGATCAACATCGGGTGCATCCCATTGAGTTCTACCCAAAAATTGCCCATCATCTGTGACGCTGTCTACCAAAACAGGTATCTGCAGCAAAGCCATTGCCGTCAGCGTATAATAGAACTGGCTCAAAACGGATTGTATAATAGCAGGAATGCAAGCTGGAAGAATCTTTTGCAAGCTCAAATATGATCATGCATCATGATACCTGGCAGCCAATGAGGGATTCAGCAAAATGTTGGCCCACATCTTGCTGCAATGATACCAGCTCATCTCGCCTGGCCTCTCTCACATCATGGGGAATCTGCAGAAGACAGAAGAACTGAACATGCACAGCCTTAGCGTTGATGTGGTTAGAGGGAAGCAAGCACATCCGTGTGACCTCATTCATGTCTGTAGGGGGAACAAGCATGATGTCAGCTGACCTGATCTTGGTACTCAGCTGCAGGTGTGCCATCTTCTTCTGAATATGTGAAGGCCCCCATACGCTGAAATGGAAATTCTTTGCAAAACTCCACCAGCTCCTGATGGCTTTCTTCTGTCTCACCTGTTCACATAGGTCACAACAGGTGAAGTGCACTGAGCCAGACTATGGTTTACCAAACAGGTTAACTGATGCAAGCTACGTACACCAAGAAAAGTGACTGATGCATAGAAGCGACGTTTAGCAAACTTGACAGTTGACTTCAGCTGTGGCAACAACATCAAGGGCAGCAGGATCGCCAGCTTATGACAAGTGTAGCGATGATGTTCAGCAGCAACTGACCTGGAAAGCCAGAGATAAATGTGGTTCTCAAAACCAGGTCAGGTATTCTTTGTCGCAGTTTCTGCAACAGCTTTACTGTGTGCTCTTGAGGCGGCCTGTTCATGCTCAGTAGAGTCATGTTGTTGATGTGCTGCAAGGGTATGTCAATGTATTTGCACACCTGCAGATTACCATCACACTATACAGTAAACACCCTTATGTAATGCTTATATGCAGTCATAATTGAGGCCTGTCAGCAAGCAATGCCAGTAAATTGGATCTGGTGATGTGAGTTGTCCATGATCTGTGCACCCAAGCAAGTTCCACTGCTGGGGCTTGAACTGCAGCGCAGTGCTGCACGAACTATCTTTGTTGTGGCATGCATGGGCACGTCAAATCAGGCAGCAGTGTATGCATGTACACCAAGCAACACAAGCACTATGCACTAGCAGGAGTACAGTAGAATCCTGAAATCTGCATGTGAAGCTGTGATTTGGCCAATCCATTGCTCTACCTTAGGGTTTGTGGCTATTTCATCGATCAAATCCTCGGTAAAGTAGGAGGGATAGGCGTACAGAATTCGCATCCACTGCAACCCATCTAGCTTGCCAAGCTCATGCATCAGCTGTGCTAAGCCCTTGCCATCCTTGCGATCTTGGCCATACTGGTTTGTGTCCTCTGCTATGAGGTTCAGTTCCTTTACACCTGATTCCACGAGGTACTTGGCCTCATCCAGCAGCTGCTGCCAAGGCTTGGACCTGAACTTGCCCCTGCAACAACAGAAATACAATCAGAAGGGACAGCATAAGCTGAATGCATTGCATGAGACTACCTTCCAAGCCCTAATAGGGTTGTATATGCTACGCATATGTCGTTCCGAACTCCCAAGCTGACGTGTAGCGTACTTTGCAGCGCTCGTGGCGTTCGTGAGCAGTTTGCAGCAGCTGCACAGCGTTAGTGGACTTTGCAGTCTGTTTGGAAGCTGCAAGCGTGAAGCGAGGGTAGGCCCGTAGATGCTGTATGCATAGATCACTCGCGGGCGACCGCTCAGCTGATTGACTGTGCTTAACTAGCCCAAAAGACGGCAGATTTTCATGGGACAGCAGCAAAGCACTGCTGCCCCAGCCAGCTCCTCTGCAGCTGAGGGCTCAGGAGAAAGTGTAAGTCAACAATACCAGCAAGCACTGTTATGCCTGCTGCAAGCACACTTGGTTCATGATGCGCATGATGCACAACTGCAGAACCATGCATGTGATGGTGCCGTCCCAATCACAGCTGATGTGCATGCAGAGTGGTGTTGGAATAAAACTCTTCAAGTTTCAGCAGAATGCAGCAGGAGGGCAGTGGGAGTTGTACTCAGCCAACGCAGACACAAACTTTTATGACATCAATGAGGACTCAGCTAGCAAAAAGAAGGACTGGCATTTGGAGATTGGATCAGACATAGACTTGCCAGTCACAGACCAATTCAGCGTCGATGCCGTTGGTCAGAGAATCACTTTGGCAGCAGATACTGGAGCAGTGTATGCTCTCAAATTCCCTAGCGCAGCAGCTGTGCAGCTGTTCGAACAAGATTACAACAGCAGACTCTTTGAAAATACATTTGGCGTTCCCTTCAATGCCAAGAACAGAGATGAGGTAATACTGTGTCTTTCTCTACATACAAAGCAGAACTTGACATAGGCTGCTGCATAACTCCTGTGCATTCCTGGCCTCTATTTCAATGCGTTGTCATGCGTACAGCATGTCAACTATGACTGTGTCAATGTCTCGTTCAGTTTTTATCGACCCAAGATTTGGCTGAGTACTGAGTGTCTTCTGTGTTGAACTCAGAAACTTGGCAAAGACAGCATTCTGCCAGTGGGTGGAGAGACAGCAGAGTCAAGGGAGCAGTGGGCCCAAGACATGGACACAGATGTAAATAGAATTTGCGTGTTCTCCTGCCTCAAGCTAGAACCTTTTGGCACACCTTGTTTGACTGTGCCTCGAGGACTTGTTGTCGGGAGCATGTACATTTTGTTTGTCCAGAACATCACACATACACCTTTGTGATCTGTCTTTCCACTCAAGCTAACAGTCTGAGCAAGGCAAAAGTTGCATGTTGTACCTTCGAGTGCAGCATTGACTGTGGCATACAGGTTCATCCTGTGAAAGAAGAAGTACGGAGAGATAGGCCTGCAGGCCAAGCTGGCAAGGAGGTGCATGGGGTGCGTCTTGGGGCTGGAGACAGGAGTTACCTGGTCAGGGACAAGCAGATCGAGGTCCTCAAGAATGTCTATGGTGGTGTTCAAGTAAGGCATTCTGCCTTGCATGGGCACTGCATTGCTCTGCCAGCGGTTTGTGTACACATATTTTATGAGCCGTCTTGATGTGCAGTTTCATTCACGTCTGAAAGATGGATACGTTTGGGATCATGGTATGACAGGGGTGTCTCAGCCAAACCGCCGACTGCCAAATCTAATTGTACCTTTGGTGGCTGCAGAGTACAGGCATCTCTTTTGATGTGACTCCGCCAAAGGGCCAGCAGTCCTTCACGCCAAACAAGTTGATGCTGATGAACCGGGAGCGCAGAATGAATATGTTGAGCCCAGAAGGAGGCCAAAATCTGTATCACACTGATATTGAGACTGGGAAGTAAGTTGACATGCAAAATCATGCACCTCATCACGGCTGTGGTTCCCATCTGTGCGTTGCGCTGTCTGGGCACATTGGCAGACCAATGCAGGAACTTGTGCATTCATTCAGAACCCGGGTCATTCACTCTGTCGTGCGTACTTGCGACGCCCTAATGCAGCATCTATGCATGTGCCTGTCCATTTTGCTCAACAGAGTACTAGGGTGTGGTTGCAGGGTGGTGTCTGAATGGAGTTTCAAGAAGGATGGAGTGGATGCCGGCATGATAGACTTGGCCAATGAGACCCGTGGGGCTCAGCTAGATGACAGAGATACCTTTCTGGGTATTGGTAACAAAAGGTGAGGAAAGCTCCATCTGGCAGACTTGCTCAATTAAGGCATATTTTATTGTGTTGTACAGCAAAATACGATATCACGTGTGCAGTTCTGTTGTTGTGCATGCGGATGCATATCAGTAGGCTTAAGCCAGGAGGTTTATGGCTGCATACCCTGTGGTATACAGCCTAGGTCAATGCAATGTGTGTTCTGCAGGATTGCTCGGTGGGATATGAGAGCTCCAGAGGGCGTTGTACAGGAACTGTCTAGCCCTTCAGTCATGACCTGGGATGGCGGACATGACTACAAGACCAAAGTCGACTTCAACTGCATGGCTACCTCAGGTATGCTGTCCCTTCTGCGGCTGACACTGCAAAACATACTTTTTTGAGCGACACAGCCCCATTGCACAATTGTTTTGCACAGCTGCAACATCACACCAGAACGTCAAAGCTACCTTGCACAGGTTTCTCATGTAACAAAATCACAAATTATCTGTGCTTGTTTGCAGGTGATGGCTATGTGGTGATTGGATCGGATGATGGTCAGATACGCCTGTATGGCAATAAGACCTTGACAAGAGCCAACACAGCCATTCCAGGGCTGGGAGGCCCCATCACAGCTGTTGACGTCACCTATGATGGCAAGTGGGTGCTGGCCACCACCAAGAACTACCTCATGGTTGTCAAGACCACGTACAAGGTACTGAATTTTACGCGCATGGCATTAGTCAAGATGCCTGACTGTCAGTATGACTCACTGCGGCTAGAGAGGATTTGCTGAAGCTGTCTGTGCTATCAACAAACCTTATAAATAGTAAGTACTGCATGTAATGAGTACTGTGTTGTGGCAGGACAAGGGTGGTAAAGAAACAAATGGCTTCAAGAGCAAGATGGGTGCTAGAGCACCTGCCCCTCGCCTGTTGCGCCTCAAGGCAGAGGACCAGCCACTGTTGCAAGGGGCTCCCTTGAGGCAGGGCAAGTTCACCTGGGTTACAGAGGCTGGCAGAGATGAGCGCTGGATTGTTGCATCATGTGGCAATCACACAGTATTATGGAATTTTGGGTGAGTCAATTGCCCCCCTGATGGTATGTATACAATGATAGAGTGGCTGCATCACTCAGTCATGAACATGCAGTTATAAGTATTCTCATGAATTTTTGTCTTGTGCAATGTCGTACTTGGTTGAGCCTTGCAGCTTGTGCATGCATACCTCACTGTGAGAGAATTAAGCTGTGCATGCCTTGCTGTGCTGCAGGCAGGTCAAGCTTGCTGAGCCAACAACCACATCATATGGCGGCTTAACAACTTGCACCAACTACCATCTGATCAAGAAGCAGGAGTCAGTTGTAGATTCTGTCTTTGTGCATGATAATTATGCCAACTCCCCTGGAGCCAATGACACATCAATGGTGGTGGTCACTAAGCACCAAGTCTGGTCTTTGGCAGATGATGACTAGTTGCCAGTATGTCAGTGCTTGTGTTGCAACTTTTTGGTTGCTATGTTCATCTGTATTGTGTCAGCACTGCTGTGTCTTTATTCTGGCAGCTCAAATTGCTAATGATGTTGCCTTCCTGTTGACTTGTACGATTGATGGCGTTTGGTGACTTTGAATGACAGGCTAGTAGACAGATTAGAATCGATAGCTGTGTAAGGGTGTGAAGCATCCTATATGGTAACTTCTGTTGAAATGGCATACCTGAAGCCTGGGATTGCACAAAATGTGCATGCATGATTGCATCCCTCCGCTACCCTGAGGTACGCTGTATGTCTGGGTGTCAATCGGTGTCTGTCATACTCTGGCCTGAAGGACACCGTTGCCTCACCCACCTACAGTATGACACTGATGTCATGTGGTGTGACAGTACACAACTGTACATTATGACAATGAACATTGTCAAACTTCACGATGCACCTTGTGTTTCCAGTGATACTATGTCCAATGTTAGTATAAACGTAACTCAGGTCAATGCCCTGTCATTTTCAAACAGTCTGCAAAGAAGCTTGCAAGAGATGTCAGAACCAGCTGCCTTCTCCAGAGTGCAGTGAGAATATGCTGCTTATGTGCAGCATACCTGTGTTCTAGACTGTTGGCTGTATGTAGCTGGGTCTAGCTCAGAAGATAGCCCTAGCATGCCTCTCAGGTGGCGTGGTAGACTGCTGTAGTTTTGGAATCCCATGACCATGTCTGCCTCAGGAAGTTGCTCTGCATTTGCAGAAAGACTCAACTACAGGCAATAAGCGGCTGAGTACCAGGCTGCAGGCCTTCAACGAACTTCACACACAACGATTGATAGGACCTGATATTGCCTGCCATTGCAAGAACATTGCACTGGCGCCGTAAAAGAGCATTGCTTGCAGCAGGGGTATAATTGCTGAAGGACCAATGATGCCAACACCTGGCAGCCTAAGAACCCCTGATACTATAAATTATCTCAGCTGCAGACAGCCAGTGAATATATGCAGCAAATGTTCAGAATCATTCTGCAATCGGATGCATTGCTGTCAGTACAATTGCCAATGCAAACCCCACAGAGGTCATGTCACATGTGTACCAAAAGGTTTCCACACACCCTGTTGGATGCCCTGACAGTTGTGAGGAGGCAATGGACTACCTGCTAGGTCTTCAGAATATCTCTGCGCCAGGCAGCCTGTCACAATGACACGCTGTGCCTTTCCGTCTGCTTTTAGCTGAGCTGCTTGCATGATAGCCTGCAAAGAAAATGGCAATGTTGCACAGTCATGATTTTTTAAACAAATTGGCATGCATGGGTGCTATACATGTAGACCAAAATGGGTCATCGACATAACAAATCGTATTGAGATCCATTGCGCATATACTGAAGCAGTAGCAAAGTCATGAGCAAGGGGTGCCATGTGCACAGTGATCAGGCAAGAATCAAGCACCTCCAAAGACTCTGTTTTGGCCTCCTCAACAAAGCTGCACGTATTCACCACAATGGCGTCTGCATCCTCATGATCATCCACAATCTCAAAGCCAGACCTGAACAGGTCGCCCAGCATGACCTCGCCTGAAGCAGAAGCTCAACGCTGATCATGCATGCAGCTGTGCAGAGTGTTGGTGAAGCTACTGTCAGCAATATGGCTGCCTGCCACAACTTTGACAACAACATGCTTGCTCCTGGTCTGCAGTTGGTTCAACTGAACTTGCCAAAACTGCTTTTGTCAGATTGAAAGCAGCTAGCTGGTGAAATGCTGACCGTGTCACTGCAAGGTCTCCCTGTTGCAGACAGATATGAAACGCTTACCGTCGACTGTGTTTTTTGGGCAGCCTAAGGAGACCATGGACACCTTCTTGGGCGTCACGATGTCCACGTCTGAGCTGTTTGCGATGTCTGGCATTGCGCTTGCCGAAAGGCCACAGGGGCGCCTCCGGTCAGAGCGACCATGTGCTCGTAACGGTGTACGACTGACGATGCCGCTCAAAGACGCTGTAGGCAGGGAGTGAGTACAACGCATTGATGTTCCTCTCATGGGACCTGACACAGATTTCTCAGTGGTACAGCGAAGCAAACGCTGCTCTTCCGCAGGCGCCTGACACTGAACTACACGTGGGCAGCTCCGAAACCAGATGGATGTGAGCTGTTCCTCGAGACAAATATATGCTGAACTGAACATGCGTCTATGTTGTTCTGTATCTGGACAATATGCCGGGAGCCTTCATGAAACGATATACCTATGACGCAAGCATCTGTTTTTCCAGCTGGCCCCTTGGGAAAGGTCTACTTGGCTAACAAATATAGACTCCACGTGTGGCCTCTCTCAGCATTCAGCATACACGAGTATCTTCCTAAGATCATTACCCTCTGTTAGATTGTTGCAGGATCAGCTGCAGCTCACCTGCTCATGCACATGCCTTGCAAGTTATGTGATTGCAATTGATAACAAGGAAATGTGTTTCGACAAGCATGACTGTAGAAGGATAGCGGACAGAGGACGGTGTATGAAAGCAGGGCTGCTAATACACCTGGAGACGGCTCTGGCATGTCGTAACGCCAGCCGGATGTGATGCTTTCTCGCCCACTACCGCCGGTCGTTAGCTTTGTAGCTGAATGTCTTGACGCAGAACTGCAAATTGACTGTTGGACTGTTCTTTTGGAGACCCACCTTTGGGTATGCTGGTTGCCCCAAGGGGTCTTGCGTCTGCACATCTTGTCTGCATAGCACAATCCCAGGCTAGACGGGTTGTACAGTACGACCATAAACGGGCAGGACTTGGGAGATTGGTTGTAAGAAGCATGAGTGACGAAGGCAAAGCTGCCCAGAAATCCGTCGAGTCAAGGTGCGTACAGTCCTTGCATGTCACGCTGCATGCTTCGGGGAATCAGACTGTGACGATGTGCATCTGCTGTGATGACGTCGCCTTTGATTGGCTCCGTAGGGCCCCTCAAAAAGCAGAACAAGGCGAAGTCACTTTGTTTGACAAGATCGTCTCAAAGCAGATTCCTGCAACAATCCTGTATGAGGATGAGACTGCACTGGCTTTCAAGTAGGTCGCAAGGCCCTCTGCCTGCCCTCTCATCACCTCACACTTCAGCTCTGCAGCTGAATTTGTTAATGAACATGGTATACAGGGACATCAATCCTCAGGCTCCAGTGCACTTTCTGGTGATTCCAAAAAACAGAGATGGCTTGACACAGCTGTCCAAATGTTCTGATCGGCATGAGCCTCTGCTTGGTCATCTGATACGCGTGGCAAGCAAGGTTGCTCTGCAAGGTGAACTCACTTGCCTTCATGCCCTGCTGACCATGCCATGTGCAACACAGGCAGCAGCTTGGCACTGTGATCAAACCAGAAAGCTTGTACTTTGCAGAGGGATGCGACAAAGGCTTCCGTACGGTTATCAATGATGGGCCCCAAGGATGTAAGTTTGCAGTGCTTGCACACAGCAAGCGTTGTGACAACACGTGTCAGTAGCGTCATCAATCTGTGAGGACTGCTGATAGGCTGTGTGTTGGCTGCGACTCGTACTGGCAGATTGTGCAGAACATGTGCCATGAGACTGCTGATAGGCTATGTGTTGGCTGCGACATGAAAGCATGTGCCATGAAATCGCATCCAAGTCATCTGCTTCTCAAAGTATGTTCAGCTTCGATCTTGTATTGCAGGTCAGTCTGTGTACCATCTACATGTGCATGTGTTTGGCGGCAAGCAACTTGGCTGGCCTCCTTGCTAGTCCGCTCAACATCAACAAGGGCAGGCCCTTCAGCCAGTGTGAAGACCTCAAAGCTTGATCCTCGTGCCAGGCAGTGTTGTTGTGTCATACACTTGTACATCAGTATGATGTTTCAGGGAGACCAACAGCACTCAAGCACGTTTGCACTTGTGCAGTACATTTGCACTAGTGCATGTATCAACTCTTGCTGCAACAGCTTCCCTGGTCGGATATTTGGTGTTTGAAGGTACTTACTTCGATCCTGCTCCACGCAAGAAACAAGATGACTTCCAGTGAAATGTTGTTTGTGACGATGCTAGGCAGGATATGCCTGCCATAACGCTGACACGTCAGCGTGGAGGATATTTGCATATAATTGATTTTATGGAAATCCCCCTCAGATTGAAAAAGCTTGTCAAGCGTCTCTATTTCTTGACACAGATACGAACAAAGCTAGAAACGTGCGGAGCCTTGACACGAAAGCGATCCCTTTCAAGTGCCCAGGTGCTGCAGTGCCTGTTCGCGGCGCGGAGCCCGCTGGGCAAGGCTCGGCACAGCAACACAGCGGTCCCCGTGAGTGTCCCGTTGTCAAAGCTTGGCGGCCTTTGTGTGAGAGACCTTCCCGGCTAAGGTTTGACCAGCTGCAGAAAAGAACTGCAGAGAGACAAGCAATGGAGGTGGGTGCGAATCTTACGGCAGAGATAGCGGTTGTCTGCACAAATTTACCGTCGCCTTTAGTCGAGGGTGTTCAGCTATCTCGTGTGTGTGCAGCAGGCTCGTGTAACCCTTTGGTCAAACATCTAGCTTGTTTGCTTGACTTTCACTGTCTGCATCTACAGCGTTGTAATCTCTTGTGTTTTCCTGTTGTGTAAGCTGTTGACTGCTGTGCTGTCCTTGTGCACTGGCTTTCTGGGAGCACTTTCCAGTGACCGTCGTTAGTCAATCTGAAACTTGAGTACAGGTCACACAGCTGACCTTTCCAGGTCAAGGCGCATCCTTTGCTTGTGTAACAAGCATCAATCTTTCAGCTGTGCCATGCTCAGCCAAGAGGTCCTGGTGGACAACACAACTGATCAGCTGTCATGTGTTGCTGCAGGCAGCTGACTCAAGTGCCCCATCGACTGTGGTTGTCAAAATTGTGAAGGTGTCTCCAGCTACAGCTCCAAACCGTAGTCCCGAAAGTCAGCACACTGTGTCCATCCTGGACTCCACTGGTGAAGCCAGGATCAGTTTCAGTGCAGTCTACCAGCCCTGCAACCTGCTGGAGCGGCCCAAGGTGTTGCTTCAAAGCTCTAGGGCTGCAGCTGTACTTTGATGAATCTTGCAGGAGCAAGTCTGTCAGTTGTATGTTGGCTGTGAGCAGTTTTGTGGGTTTTGCAGGTCTTTCATCAGGACGTGCTAGCATCTCTTTTGGCGCCAGAGAGCTCTCAGTATGCAGTCAGGACTGCCTTGGAGACCTTCATGGCTCACCGCAATCAGACGAGCTTTCCTGTGCTGACAGAGATGTTTGAAGACTCTCTTGGTCTATCAGAGGGCTTGACAGGTGAGCACCATGTCTCTTGCAGCAAGGCCTGTCAAGCTCAGTGTCAAAGCAAACAATAACCTTCAGTTCATATTTGTAGTGTCTTGCAAGGCCCTTCAGCACATGCATCTGCTTGTCTGATTGTTTGAGTCTTTGATCCATTGTTTGTCTGTACAGTCCTGCAGCTGGAGAACAGCTACAATGCCTTGCTGGTGGCATTAGATGCTGATCAGGATGAGGAGCTGCTGCCGCCTGAAGGCTTCATAACCGCTGGCCCAATTACCCCAGAAGGTAATAGTAATGCTTGCGATGTATGTTAAATCTGACTGACATTAGGATTTGCAGTGTCAGCCTGTACATAGCTCCAGGTCCAGGCCAGGGAGGCCAGAGGAAACAATCCTGACCATTGCAAGTGTCCAGGCCAGCTGCACATCCCAGTCCTTTGTCCTGTCATAGTGTACTGCATGCGCATGTGCTGGCCATCCTGCTGCTGTCAATGTGGCCTTGCTGTCATAATGCTGGCTTTTGCATTGTTCTTACATCTGTAAATGCAGTGACCATCTCATTTGCCGTGCTCAAAAGTGCCCAGCCAACCTCTCCCTGGCTGCGTCACCGACCAACATGCTGTATGATGTCCTCCACAGCCTGTATAGCTCTGGGCCCTCTGTCAGCTTCCTTCATTACTGCGATCCAGTTGCGACCCCTCCCTATACCTGTTGTGATCCTGAAAGTGTGCGTTCATCCCAGCAATGGCCTGCTTGATATGTGATGTAAGCTGGATGAGTCTGTAAGGTCCATGAAGCAAGGCTGAGCTTGCCTTTGCAGGGGCCCCTGTGGACAATGCTGCAGAGCTGTCAGCAGCAGATAGAGCCCTGCTCATTCAGCCCCCAGGCCTGACCTCAGCCAAGGAGCTGCTGCGCATCGCTACAACACCACAGCAGCAGGCTGCAGCGCCTCTGCCTACTGGAGCAGTCATGGCAGCCCCTTCAGATGGACTGGAAGAAGACAGGCCTGAAGGGCAGGCGGGTGCCAGCTGGGGAAGCAAGAGCTTCCTACTAGTATGGGCTGACACTGCTGAGCCTGTGCGGCTGACCCCATCTGTGTTGCTGGCTCACCTGATTCTATGCTCAAGACGGGTGTGCTCCTGCTCTGCCTGCATCCATTGTCACATTGCGTCTGCTGCGTGGCATTTGCCTTTCCTGATGCTTGCCTTTCCAGTGCATGCCTGCCAGCCCACAACTGTCTGCTGATGGGGTTGCCCTTGGCTGCTCAAACACTTAACCAATGCTTGTTTGCTTACTGATGACAACAAACGCACAACGTTTCAACTCTCTGGTGTATGCCTGTCTGATTCAGTGAGGTTTTCTACCCCTCAACATGCTATTTGCCGCATGCCCTGCATTGTGCCCAAAATTAAACCTGTTGACATTGCCACCAAGTAACACAGGTGCCATTGGTGTTTACCACCAAGTAACACAGGTGCCGTTGGTGTGCAGGAAGCAGGCATGTTCCTGCGTATGGCATCTGGTCTGGGCTACTGTCAGGTGGGAGACTACGTGGCCAGTCTGTTCTTCCTCTTCAGGCGCCGTGGACACAGGTGTGCTGTCATATGCTTTTGCACTGGCTGGAAAGCTTCTGACTACTATTTGGGCATGATCTACGTCAAGCAATGGTGCAAGTAGCTGCTGCAGAATACGTTACTGCTTGCAATGATTCTGAACATTGCATAGCCGATGTTTCCTGCGTGCCATTGTGGTGCCAGATGCAGACACAGTTTACATCAGATGATCACTGCAGGCTAAAGTGCTGGGAATGTGGAGTGAAGAAGAAGGCACCCTGTGGTCAGACTCAGCGGGATGACCTGCCGTGGTGCTGCCACAGACGCCTTGGAGAGTGGATTGCCCTGCACACTGTCACCCGCGCTGATAACGCCCAGAAGAGCATCACCTTCCAAAGTAAGCACCTGCTGCCTTTCTTGAGGCATTGAGTTTGCACATACAGTCTGCAATTCAGTCCCATTTCTGTCAAAAATTTGTTATACACATAACCAGCCTTGGTGAGCTGGTGGTTGTATGCCTGTACAGTGTGCTGCTGCATGAGTCATGCCATGGCGCAGCCAAATGGCCCCTTGCATTACTATGCTCGCATGGCGTGTTTGGCATGTGCCTGAATGATGCTGTCCCTCATATGACACTCACTCTTGCCACACTGCAGGCAACGGCACTTTCTTCCTGTCGCTGCTGCCCCCCAAGAAGGTGCTGGACGCCTCTGAGCCCGTTGCAGCCCAGCTGCAGTTCCAGCCACAGGCAGCAGAGGTGGTACGGCTGAGCGAGATCATGAAGGAGCGGCCTTACCACCCCAGCATGACCCTGCAGAAGGCCCTCACCCGCCTAGCCCCCACCTGCCGCAAGCTGTGGAACCAGATGGACTGGATCACCGAAACAGTTGCACAGGTATGCAGTCGCTCTTTGTGATGCATCGCTTGGCTGCAGAGAGCTCACTGCCTGCAGGGCTAGTCCAGCCTGTCACAAGGTGCAGCTCCTGCTGCTCTGTCCTTGACACTGTATAGCTCAGATTCTCGTCACAAAACCAACTTTCTGCACTGCTGTCGTCATCAGCAGCTCACATCAACAGCTGTGAGTGTAATGTTCATACAAACAATCAGGAATGAGTAGAATGGGAAAACAATAGAGTGAAACATTGCCAAAAGATCCATCACAGACACCTGTACTCGCAAATAAATCATTAAAAAAATTAGAGGTTTTCTTCATGTAGCAGCCTGAGTCTGCTGGCGCTTGCTGTTGCTGCTCTTCTTCACTTTGCTTCCAGCTCTGCCATGGACTATCTGCCTGGCCGCTATGCCACGTCAAGCATGCCTGCTGAGAAGGACGGCTGTTGCGAGGTGCTTTTGTTGCTGGTTGCAGGTTGTTGGGGAGCGCAGTGAGCCTGCCGCAGCTAAGCTGCACTTGTGGCTAGAGCGCACTGCCTTCTATAAGGTGCCCAAAAGCCATCAAGATGAGGTGTCTGAGCAGTGTCAGAAGCCTTTTGAGCAGGTCAGACTGGACTACCAACTAAATGCACGCTCCATAGATTTGCCTTCACTGTTGTCCCAGTACGCCACCTCGGATATGTGCAACAGATCTTCAGCTCAAATGGTGCCAACACATAGCCATGTGTTGTGCACTCTGTACAAGCCAAGCTTCACAGACCAGACTTCCTATGCAATAGAACGATGACTGCTGCCTGTCTCAACCACCTGGACATTGATAGATGGGGCAATCATCACTCCACTGCACAGTAAGTCTGGTCTGTGCAATTTCGCATGTGAGAAAGCTCATCTTCCTTTACGCAGATGTTTGACAAGCTGCTGCCATCGAATAGCCGCAGATCACATCCTCATTTCCCTCTCTGTGCAATTGATTGATGAGCTATTGCCAATTTCCTCTCTGTGCAGTTGATTGATGAGCTGCTGCCAGTGGTGGTGGGAGCCCCTAACCTGGGTGGGCACAACAGGAGTGGCGAGTCCATCAAGGCCACCAAGGCCAAGCAGAAGATGCAGCAAGTGCAGCCTGGCAGTGATGCAGCAACAGCAGCTGCCCTGGCACGCCGCGCTGGCTCCTTCCCCGGCAATGTGGCCCAGGTGCCCAATGCAGGCGCCCTGCAGACCAGCATAGGCCTGCCTCAGGGGGCAGCCTGGGATCAAGCACCCCTTATGGTCAGGGTGAGAACACCCTTCTACGCTTTTGCTTGCATTCTTCATCTGCCTGCTTATGCATGTGTCAGTCAATGTACAAGAACAGTGAGCCCAACCAGCATGCTGGGCAATACAGTGTTCACTTTCAGGACTGGACCTTCTCTGGTCCCCTTCGCTAGCAAGATGAGCCATTCTGTCTACTATCTGTGTGTCTCTGTGATGCTTCCATGTGTCTGTGTGTCTGCCTGATGCTTCTATGTGTCTATCCTTTTCTGACTGCTGTGCTCCGTGTTTCAACCTGCACTGTGTGTGCCTCTGTCTGCCTGGCACCATAAATGCCTTGTTGTGCTGTCTGAGGGTGTACTCACATTCTGGTGTGTCAACTTGCCTGCACTGTTATTGTCTGTATATGGGACTCCATGTAGCTGTTGTTCGGATGGCTCATTACCTCTGGGAGCCTGCCAGCTTGCTTTTACACAGATAGCTCTCATTGCTTTGATCGTACAAGTCCCAGCAGGACTGTTACACGCGCTAGGTCCTGCTTCACCTAGACCTGGCACATCTGCCCATGCCTAGACATTCATGCTGTAGGTGGGTGAGTCTGAGTCTGGTCAGCAGCCAGCCAATCTACCCTTCCCAGCTGCAGAGCACCCCGCTGATGTCATCTCTCAAGGCATTGACTCAGCAACTCAACTCAGCACAACCCCCTTTCCGTCAGGCACCACACCTGGCTCAGCTGAGGGGGGGCCAGTTCCTCTGGGGATGGAAGGGTGGGGTGAGGGTCACATGCCGGGAGTGTATGGGGCGGCTGAAGGGGCAGCAGGCAATGGCAACGTAGGGCAGCAGCCTGCTGCTGCTGAGCCAGCAGATGGTGCTCAAAATGATACCCCTGTGGCTCGGGAGTACACCATCAATGGCAAACGCAAGTGAGTTTGTTGTGGTTCTTGGCCACTGATGAAGCAAAAGATCACCTGCAGTTTCTGTCAGGCGTTCATCCAGACCAGAGTTTGTCACAGAAACAGGTTGTCAGTGATCACCAGCATTTACCAGATGCAAGGTGTGTTGCTTGCCATGCTCTAGCAAGCACCAAGCAGACAGTTTGCGGAGCACACCATTATAAACCACTTTGTGCAGCTGCTAGGTCTTCGCTCAGACCAGGCTTTGACTGTGATGTTTACCTACTTTGCTTTTGCTGCAGACCATTGACTAACACAGGACAGGGCAGAAGGCGCTTGAATGCTCGAGCAGCCCTGAGGGCAGCAGGGCAGGACCGGCAGCCCCAAGCAGCCCCACTGGCCTCCCCTCCTCAGGTGGCCAACCCCATTCTTGCGGTGAGGAACCCCTCCTTGGATACAGAGAGTAGTGGCAGCAGAAAGTCTAAAGCCATGGCTGGTGCCTACAGCTCTACCTACAGCAAGCTGCAGGCTCAAGGACAGCTGCTGCACCCCAGCATGCAGCTTGCCATGGCAGAAGCTGGTGTTTCTGCCAATCAGGAGCTGATGATGTCAGGTACTGCATCTGCTAACTTCAGGGTCTGGGTCAATGGCAGCTGTGCAAGGGCATGAAGCTATGCTTTTCGGCTGAACAGATGGTGGAACCTCTGCTTGCATCTTTGGCTGGCCAGTGCTTTGCGGCCCTCAGCTAATGGATGTTCACTTGCAATCTTGTGTTGCTACTCATTCTGTACTGAACAATAAAACATGAGTGACCATTTGGAAGATAATGCCATCAGGCATCCGCTACCCAAAATGACTGGAGGAATCGTTTTCCATTCGAATGCAATGCAGAGTCTTTGGCCGCCAGTCTGATATAGTCTGATGCATATGCTGTGTCAGCACATGATTTGGCATATCAGTAATTAGCCACGGTCTCTGCCGTAAGCCACCATCTGGACATTGCAAATGCAGAAGGTGACAGAGCAGCCGCAGAAGCTGATCCTGCAGCCTTCTTCAAGCAGAGGGCCCTGGGCCCAAATAATCTGGGGGGCCCTTCTAGAGGGCCTTTGGAGGATGCCAGCATGGCTATGCAAAGCACACTGCTAGACGCTCCTCAGTTGCTGCAAGGCAAGCAGCTGCGTCTTGGCAAGAAGGTGACGTCCTGTTTCTTGGATTAGGCGACCTCCATTTGGCCCATGATCATCGGCTGCAGTCAGTCTGCCACCTCACTTGCCAAAACTGCGGATGGTTTGTTCACCGTTTGGTCCTTTGGGGAGCAACCTGCTGTTCATCTGCTGACACGGAAGAAGGGATGAGGTCAACTATGCTGCAGACTTTGATTGTCAGACTGGAACAGCTAGCTGGGCCATGCTGCATTGTGCCCTTATACTGCAAGTTTGTTCACTCATTCACCTGTGTTGCTGTTATGCAGCCTGGGCTTCTTTGGTCTGGGAGCAACAGGTGTGTTTTGACTATGGCATGCTCCTGACATGCCAGAATATCACATTGTCCTCCCAAAATTCTGTGTTGTCAGCTGCGTGCCTGTTTCTGCAGAGCAAGAGAGGTGAAAGAGATGGCAATGACACAGAGAGTGCAGATGAGCAGACAGGCAGCCCCCTGCACGTACTTTCAGACATCGCCCAGAGGGAGGGGGAGCTGGAAGCAAGGCCTGAGGCAGCCGCCAAAGGTGCTGACAGTCAATTGTCCCCTAGGATGCAGACCAGGAGTGGCAGCAATGCTGCAGCAGGTGAGGGCAGGTCAGCATCAAAGCATCACGTCCAATCTCTCCAGCAATCTGTCAATACAGCAGTCGTAATAGACCTTTGGTGGTCATGATCAAAGCACGCAGTTTCATTTCACACCAGCTTGTGGATGCTCAAGCCATGTTTTACAATGACGCAAGGGTGACAGCGCAAGATTGCACATGAGTTTTTGTTCTTGATCATAATCCATTGGTGACCTGATTATGGCTCAGCTGAATGCAAGCTCTGCACTCAAACATGTGTTATTAGTCAGGCTTTTGGCCAAATGTCATGTTGACACCCGGGGTGCAAACTGCATCTGCCAAGTGGCAGCCCTGAGCTGCCGTGCTCACAACAGCTGAAGCATAACAGTCCAACTTCAGGCCAGTTGGCAATACCAGTCACAACAGTGTCATGCAGGGCAGGCCATCCAGAACAGCCCTCGCCACCGCCTTCAGCAAGTGAGCAATGCTGAGGAGCTTCAGGGCCTGTCCCTGCAAGCAGCCCCAAAAGCTGCTGCTAGCATGTGTCAAGGGGATACTGGTGGTCAGGAGCAGAAGCCAACAGCCCTACAGGCTCAGCATGGTTCTGCCTCTGCAACTGCTTTACCATCTGCTTCAGAGGGCGGCTCTGGAACCCGGCACAGCAAGCGTCAGGTCAGAAGATCTGAAGCAGCTGCGTAGTGGTCACATGGGTCAAGTGCATCGTCAGCACATCTTGCATTGAGGTAGAAAGCCACCCCACTGCTAACCACACACGCACACATGCATCTTGTGGGTTCGCAGTACAAAGCTGTCATAATGCGCATGCTTCTGTGCTTGCATCATAGTGCCTTGCTGATACTCACGCCATTAACGTCATGCACTGGCTCTGCAGAGACCCCTGTGATGCATTTCGCCTGTTGGTTGGTGTCCAGTTGCTAACAGTGTGTGTGGCCCACCTTCAGGCACTGGCCAAGACTGACAGCCCTGGATCTGACAGCACAGCCCCTGCAAGAGATACAGAAGACACCAGCTCTCCCAAGCAGGTGCGTGGCTGCCTATCACACCTGCTGTTGTAGCTACAATTGCGTGCTCTCCTGCTGCTGTTCACTTGAATGAGCTTGGTGCTATGAGTTCAATCATGTCGAGGCGGCTTCTTTCACAATCTTGTGGGCTCATCTTTTGCCTTCCATTTGTGGGGTCATCTTTTGTCTCCACCTGTGGGCTCATCTTTGTCTCCATCGGTGGGCTCATGTTTTGTGGGCTCATGTTTGTCTTCACCTGTGGGATCATCTTTTGTCTTCACTTGTGCGGCACATGATTCAATACTCACCTCACTCAGCTGCATCGCAGCAAGCTCTTGCCTGGCCTTTCAACCATCACTAGGTTTCGTAAAGTCTGTCAGGAATGTATCCTTGAATGCAGCAAACAGTGCTTGCCAAACTGGGTCCATCAGTTCTGTCCGCAACCCTCTGTATAGACGAAACTTGTTGCCACAGATCTTTTCACTTTCACAGAATCAAGGTAGATCATAACAGGCAACAGCCCGTTCTTGGCATCTTTGCCTTGTTGCTCAGGCTTGCCATGAAACAACTCAATGGGCTTTGACTGGCCAACATTGTTTTGATTGTAAGGCTAACAATCACTTGCCTGGCAGGATTGCTTAAAGGCACATACGGCCTCCAAGCATATTTCCTGACTTTGCTGTAAACCTATGGTACTCCTGATCACAGATCTGTCAATGGCTTGTGCAGCTGCAACCGTGAACCATTAATGAAGCTGTGATAAAGAGTATCATGGACTCTCAGCAAAGTCAGGAAAAATGCTTGGAAACAGTACTTGGTCATATGCTATCCTGCCAGGCATGTGATTTTCAGCTCTGCAGTCAGAACGGTCAGCTAATCCAAGCCCATTAAGTGTGGCAAGTCTGCGCAGTGTGGCAAAGATGCCAAAGGTTGGCTGTTGACTGTTAGGATGTACCTGGATCCTGTGGATGCAAGTATATCAGTGCCAATAGTTGACAATTGCTACGTACCTACAATGACAATCATGTCAATAATATAAATGTGACGCCCCCCATAAACGAACAAACTAAATAGGTGAAACAGGTGTACATCCACTGCAGGCCATTGGTGGTGATGTGCCTCGTCGCAAGCGTGACCGGACCTCCCGTCTGGGCCGCAAGGCAGGCCACAAACCCAAAGTGGACCGCTTCCACTACTTATTCGAAGCCATAGAAGCTGACAAGGCTTCAGACAGCGAGACGGCCAATGGCACAGGCAGCAGGCTGAGTGAAGGGGCTGATCCAGACAGTGCCCAGGCCACTTCCAAGCAGCCTAAGCAAGACACCAGTGCACAGACTCCAGCAGAGCCTTGTGACGCAGGTGTTTTGCAGCCACAGGAAACTCTGCAAGACACAGGATCTGGTGCAGAAAGGCCTGCTAGTGATGCAGAGCAGCCTGCTGAGGGCCCTGCTTTCAGTGATGCCATGGCAGCAGCAGATCAGGCTGCTCAGTTGCGAAGTGATGCTGCTCGGACTGCAGTTGCAGGTGAGGTCTCCTGACTTCAGCTTAAACCCTAGCGCAACTTTTTGAGTGTACTGAACTTTGAAGCCTTGCTGTTCTGGTGAGCATGCAAACGAAGGCAAGCGTACTGTCAGTGTCACGGTGTACTATTTTCAGTCCTTCCAGGTTTGGTCGTTGTTTCAGGAACGCAGCTGTCTCTTACATGCTGGATTTGTTGTGTTCATCAGCATTCACAGCTTCACATTGCTCCTATTGCAATGCTGCTGTTACAACAAAGTCCTGGTCAGATCGACATGGGTACATGCAAAGGAAGGCATTGACTCACTTTGTGCTGCTGCTTTGTTGCTCTGATTTGCTCAAATGCTGAATAGCTTACCAGGTCCTTCCTGCTGCCTTTTCAGTTCTGGGATGTGAGCACCTTTGCCGTCTGCATGTCGTGCGGTATGCAGACACCTCCTTGTTGTCTTCAGGTCAAAGCAGCTGGCCTCGTGCCTTGCACCAATCCTTGGTGCCTCTCAGTATGCCACACACAAGTGCCCAGGCACTTGCACAGCCCCTACAGGGCTACGCCCAGCAGCCCCAGGGCCAGGTCATGAGCCACTACCAGATGCCAGGCATGGGCCGCCACCTGCACCCTATTCGCAGCTCACATCTATTGCAACAGTATCCCGCCCAGTTTCAGACTTTGCCTCAAACCCTAGTCCAGCAGCAGCAACAACAGCAGGCTACGCAGATGGCAACAGGAGCTGCAGTGCCCAATGCACAGCACCCTGGGATGGCTCCTGTTGATCCAAACATCCCCAGCTTCTTTCAGCCACACATGGGCCCTACAGGCAATGAGCAAGGGCTGCTTCAACCAGCCGTGGGGGCATTTGGTGCCGCCCAGTACCATGGCTTCCTACCTGGTCAAGTGCCATACGCTCAACCAATGCCTTACGGCTACACAACAATACCAGTCTCGTATGGCAATGCCGCTGCAATAAGCAGCCTGCCAGGGACATCCACTTCTGTCCTGGTCGCCCCAGCTGCACCACCTCTGCATCCAGACTCCACAGCTGTGAGACCAATGACATCTGATGCAGCCACAGCATCTGGTGCACAGATGTCTGACACAGCAAGCCAGAGTGGCGCAATGCTACAGCCAGGTGTGCAGGCTGCTGGCCCCCTGCAGGCTGGCATTGGGGTGTATCCCCATTATGGTGGGGGTATGCAGCAGCATGCAGGAATGATGCCGGATTACCAGATGGGCTTTGGCTACCTGTTGACAGCACCGCAGCTCCCTCAAGGCGTTGTGTATCAGCAGATGCCTGCAGAGGCACCTGGATCTGCACCTTTCTCAGCAGGTTCTGATGCTCGGCCTGCCCTACCTAGCACTACCACGCAAGCAGGTGTGTCCTTGCCTGCTTAGTCTTGATGTAATGAGTGCAAGCATTGTATGCTTTGTGTTTGCATGCAAGGGTCTGACACTGCACAGAGGGAACATGGCAATGGCCACAAACGCAGCCTACTGAAGGTTGTCAACCGCAACAGCTATGATTCGCCCTGATTGTATGCCTGACATGCTTTGCAGATGTCTGCTCTCACAGGTAGTTGCCTGTTGGACTGCTGCACATGTGCATTGCCAAGCATGAAGGAACACCTGTGTCTTTACCCTGCATGACCTCAAACGTCAAATCAACATATATTGCAGCATGTCACTCAGTTGCAGTGCAATTGCATGCTGGGGACATCAGAATACTTGAAAGCCACGCTGTGATTTGATGCATCAAGCAAACCTGCATGTCTAAAATGCATGTTGTTTTTCAGGCAGAGGCCCTTCTCACACAGCCACAGATCAGCAAGCCAATTCTGTTGATAATGCTGCAGCAAGGTGTCAGCCCTTGGCATCTGCCATCACTCAGGTGGGAGACAGTCAGCAAGTGGCTGGGTTGCAGGCACCAAGAGGAGTGCAACCTGCATAGCCAGATAGCGCCCTCTGTGAGTAGAACTGCCCCTGAGATCTATACAAAGCTGGCGAGCAATGCGTCTATTGCACAGCAGCTTATCAGATGTAATTGTGTGGGCTTCAAGGGGTGGTATGCATTCTGGCGACTTTTTGAGGGCAGGTGCCTCAGAAAGGTTGCATCAAGCTTGTGTGTGTGCTGTGTGTTGAACAGATGGTCTACTTACAAGGTGTACAATAAACATGCGCGGACTGTTGCCATGCCAGCGGCGTGAACTGACTTTTGTAGCTTGTACTGGACTCAAATGACGATTGTGGACAGTACCTTACGTAGCTTATCACAGTGGTTGCTGTTTGAACATCTGCAAATAAAGTCATTGCAGTCCTTGCTGTGTGCTATTGCTGACATACTTGACGGCTCCGGTTGCCTGGTAGCCCCGTGGTAATTGAAGTTGACTGAGGTGGCATGTTGATGATATTAGCTTGTCAAGGCCAGAGCAACAAAAAGGCAATACCTGTAGTCGAAGTTGACACTACAGCACTCAAGGTTCCCGGGCGATCACTCAGCCGAGTACTATTTAAGCCCAATCCAGTTTGACTTCCCTGATCGGACGAGAAGGAGGTATGTTCCGAGTCTCTGTGCTGTCTCCGCATGTCTCCGCTGACGGTGGTTGGACCGTAAGCAGGCCGGGAAGACCGTAAGGGATCACGCAATCCGGAGATTTCGCACAAATTTCGCCTGATTCTGGCTAGGCCAAGCTTAAAATGTTCGAACATGTGGGTGTCCTTGAACAGATAGAGTATGTGCTTTATAGGGGCTGCTTTTTGAGGTAGCTGATACCTTGACGTCTATGCGAGACGTGGAGAACGCCCTCAGACAGCTCGGCTGCAGATCTACTCAGTCAGTCAATGCTGCTAATGCCGAACTGGGGCACCTAGATGTATCAGTGCCAGCTGAAAAGCAGGTTCAGGCCGTCCGATCCATCCTGTCCAAACTAGTGGCTTGTGTAGAGCAGCAATCAACCGCTCTGACACTGCATCCTGTCCCTCTGAGTGAAGCAAGAGCTGTCCTGGAAAGGCTCGGTCACAAAGTAGAAGCTTTGGAGACAAAGCTTACCAAAACAGAGACAAAGCTAGGAGAAACAGACAGCGTATGGACACAAATCAAGGAACAGACTTTGTTGGGACAGGCTGCATACACCTTTGCAAATTTGGTGGAGGACTTTGTCTTTGATGGCACTCCAACAGAACAGTTTCAGACCTTAGCTCTCAAGGAGTATCCTGATTTTGGCTTGACGACGGAACAACAAAGGCGCTGGGACCAAGTACAGAATTTTGCATCAGTTTATGTTGGGCGTGGGCAGCTCATCAAGATTGACAAAACGTTGCGCAAAGTACGTTTTGTGCTAGCTCATGGTGAAGAAAAGTATAAGAAGAAGGCAGACTTGAAAGCAATGGAGGGCTGGGCTGCACGTTACTGCCAAAAGCCAAGTGCAGTCAATGCCACAAAGGGATATTTGCGCATGCTTAATCAGTTTTCTGACAGTGCTCACCCGCTTTTACCAAATAAAACAATGGCTGATGTGTTGTTACGAAAGAAATAGCTGGACTACATAGTCTTGGAATGTACATGATTAGCAGCTCAGCAGAAAGGTGTCAGGACACTGAGTTTTGATTATTGTTTTCAATTGAGTGCACTGCTTTAACAAGAGCGCGCTCAAGAGGCTATTTTGGTAGTATGTTCTCTGTCTCTGTGCTGTCTCGGCTAACGGTGGTTGGACCGTAAACAGGCTAGGTAGACCGTAAGGATCACACAGGTGCCCGGACCTGCCCATGCTCTGAAGCGTCAGGCCGGTGAACAGCAGGGTGTTTGCGCTGTTTGATAGCTTGCTGACCCGTTCAATGAACTCTGCCAGCTCCTCTTTGGAAAAAGCTGTCTTGCCCTGATCGACGCTCCTGCGCTGTCTGTCTGTGAATGCATCCACTGCGATGTTGTAAGCCTCCTTCTTGAGGTCTGTGTAGACCCTGGGGAGGTGGCTGTAGTGGAAAGGTTATGGTAGGTCGCCATAGAAGTGGCACAGGTGCATCATGGTGCTTCTGAAGCACATCCAGTGGTGATAGCCTGAGAGGTTGCTTCTGTAGTAGTCCATCCCCCACTCCATGATTGCTTCGTACTGCTCTGGGCTGGTGATGGGCTTGATTCCCTCCTTGCCGCAGTACTTTTGCACGCATACATCTCCAGTGTCAGTCTCTTGCTACAGTAGCAGCAGATCATGTGGCATTAAACTGTGACGTTATGGCAAAAGGTTATCTAGATGTTAACTGGCCCATTATAGGGCAACAAACGTTACATAAACTGCGATGTTGACGGAATAAGGCCTACCTGATACGCATTCAGCCCCTCCAGCCTGTTGGGGCCAGGTTTTGAGTTTGTTCTGTTGGACAGGCGGTTCACAGTGACCTTGTGATGCTGAGCAAGTTGCTCGTTGCTGCTGGTGAGGTAATGCTTGTACAGGTTGATGGCCAGGCAGGGATGCCTGGCCAACTTCAACAACTGTTTCCAAGCATCTGGCACTCTGCAGCAGAACACAGGCACGTCAGGGACCTTGCTTCTTTCATGTGTTGACAGTGCAGCAACATGTACGTGGAGCTAGAAGACGTGCTGACGGTATTTGCAGAGTACCCTGATGCAGCCCAAATTGTTGAAGCCATACGTGAGACAGTCAAAACAGCAAAATATGCCATGCAGCCAATGAACAACTTTGCCGAGTGCATATAAGGATGGAGAAGCTCAGGAAGGAAACGATATAAAAGACGGAAAAGGATGCAGAGCTGCTGAGATTGGGGTGAAGCGTGATGCGTCTGGTTCAATGCCCTTATGTGCCATATGAAAACAAGCAAGCTTGCTATGATCTGCAAGAAAGAGGCATCGTTGACGTTCCTTGATTGTGTTTTTGATCAGGCATGCAAACTAGAGAATGCCCTTGACGACGCTGTTCCCCAAGTCCTGGCAAGCAGTGTCGATGACACCCTGGCATTGTACAGGCAGATAAATAGGCTTGTTGGCAAGCTGAACAAATTCCGAGATCTGAAGATCGGTCAAGCAGAGAAGGTGGTGGTCAGGCTCAGAGCAGGCGAATGGTTGGCATACTTGTCGGGGTCGTCAAGGTCAATGTCCTCGATGTCTGTGCTGATGCTGGCATCTGAGCAGGGCTCGGAGCTGGCCCTCTTCTTGCCCCTTGGCTCGTTCTGGCGAGGGATGCGCCACTCCGGGGAAACGGACGAGGCGTGCCCTCTGTGGTCCATGATCAGGCTGATCAAGTACTCGGCGTTCCACAAGCCGTTGCCTTCGCCGTTGGCTCTTTTCTTGTAACGTCTGGTGGGTCTCTTGTCGAACACCTTGCAATGACCTTCCAGGGACGGAGGTCGGCTGCCGTCTACAAGAGGTTTGTCCTGCACGCGTACGAACTCCAGCTCCTCTGCCAGCCGAATGCCATCTGGCGTCACGCCGGCAGGGGCTACGTAAGGATTGGCTGTCACCCTCGTGATCAGCTTGTGACTCGTGCGATTCATGTCCGAGGCGCGACCGCAGCCGTACGTTGGTAAAGCTGCTGTCGTATTGCTGCTGTACAACGCTGATCACAAAAGGCAGAGACAGCAAACGCAGATTTGCCTGACTGCAGCAGTCCGTGAAATCGCCCTTTCAAATTTCGGAAATCTTCGGAGTGGGTTTGTGGCTCAGCCACCGTCACGCGGAGGTAAGGCCAGGGTTACCACGTAAAGGCAGAGACAGGGGATGATGAAGGGGCATTTTCTGGATGGCCGTAGCATGGACGAAATAGTAAATTGGTTTAATCAGTACTCAAGCTCAGGCTGCACACTCCGCTGTCGCATGATTGCAAGACAGGCCGTACTTGTTTGAGATTGTTACCATGGCAAGAAAGCGATCAAGGTCCGAAAGCAGCTCTGGCAGAAGCTTTGACAGCAGGTCGCCGCCACGCTCCAGAGCGAAAGCATCTCGCAGCAATCGCAGTAGGAGCAGAGATCACAGGAGAGACGGTCGTCGTACCTCACGTGAGACGCCGCGTTCGGAGCGCAAACTACATGACTCGCCACGCGTTCGTCGACGAGACAGATCGCCCCAGGACTTGCGTCGTTCGCCCGTCAGGACATGCACGTTCTTCAGAACGCTTTGAGCATATTTCCAGGCCCGACGCCCGTCACGATAGTAGGCAGCGCGTAAGAGAAACCCTCAGCGACGGTCCCCCCGACCTCTTGAGTATTCACAGGTCAGATCCACGTTCAGGTGCAGGCGGCACGCACTGTCTGCTCTGCAAGCAGGAAGCCTCTGTGTACTGTTGAGAACAAATCTTGAGTGCTAATACTCAATGCTGGTTCTTATGCTTGTAGAGCAAAAGTGCAGTCAGTGCGCCCGTTTGGTGTCTTTGTCGCGCTGTCCGGATTTAGAAGGAATGGCATGGTGCACAGCAGTCAGGTTGCTGACGAAATGAGTCTCACTAGAGAGGACGAAGATGACATGAAAGTAAAGACCATGGAGTTTTATGCGCCTCCAGGCTCAGAGGTGATCACCAGTGTAGCCTTGGTTTTGAATGTGCTGATGCAAATCGAAAGTGCACCCTGTTGACCTAACTGCTCACGGCTCCAAGTCTATCAGTTTATACAAGAGAACCAGTTAGGCTTGATGCACACGGTGACACTTCGTGGTTGGTGTTGCGTCTGCAGAAAGCGTGCTGACAGCTTGACAGTGTTTCCAGGTCTGGGTCAAGGTGACAGAAGTGAGGGAAGAGGGTAATGGAGCTTTCAAAGTAGCATGCAGCATGAAGGTAATCTGCACAAGCATTGCAAGCTCGATGCCTTACAGCAAGAAGTTGGCATCATGATGCAACAGTGGTTATCTGAAATGCCAACACACCATGCACAATGACTACAGGCAGTGTCTCAAGAAGATGGCACAGATCTAGACCCCAGCAATGCTCAGAGGGCCCCCAGGGGTGGAGGTGGGCCTCCAGGGGGGTTCAGGGGTCCTGTCAGTGATGCCCCTCCCGACATTGGCAGTGTGCAAAGGGCAAGCATACGCAGCATCAAGCCATATGGGGTCTTTGTCCAAATGGAAGGATTCAGATCCAATGCGCTGGTTCATCTGTCTCAGGTGCCGACTGGCAGGTCCGCTGCGCATCATGCCTGAAGCTGTGCACTGTGGGGCTGCCCATCCTTTCAATGCTGCTTCTAGCAGCTGTCTGCACTCATGCCACAGGTTAAACATGTCTGGTTGTTATGTATACAGCTGCAGTTCCATGTGTGATCTCCACCATGCTCGAAGCTTTAAGTTACATCAGAGTAGAAGCCTGCATGCTGTCAGCACTGTAAAGCAATCCACCATGATGTGCGCCACACCCTTCTTGTTGATGGTCATTTTGTGACACGCTGACAGGTGGCGGATGGCATGGACATTGGTAAGGAGGACTCTGATGAAGACAGGATTGCTGCCCTCAGCGCTGTGGTTGCACTTGGGGAGCAGGTGTTTGTCAAGGTAGTAGAGATCAAGGAGGATGATGGGTCTGGCCGGTATACCTCTCCCAACCAACAGTCTGACTGCCTAGAAGTCATCAGGGCTTTTTTTGGAGCTACTTTGTGCATACCCAAGCTGTCTTTGGCCAGTGGTCACCAATAATTTTCAGCTAATTGATAGATCTGCCACATAGGAGTGGTCCGTCTCAGACACAGCAAAGTGCTGGTCAGATTGAGAAAGAGCATTTTTGTGTTGTAGTTTACTAGCTGAACATCACTGGTGACCTTTTCTGTTTGACAGCAGTCCAATGTCTCAGCTTGGCTTGCCCAATCACTGTGCAGGCGAGCAGCATGCAAGAAATGCTCCTCACCAAGCAATTCTATTCTATAAAAATGTATTTTTGGGCTTGGACTCATCACTCTGCGTGCAGAGCATTATAACCTGCACCCATGCACGGCCTTGCCTTACAAGTATTGTACATCTGCACAGATAATTACCCTCTTCCATCTTGACCGTATGATTGAGGGCAGTCTCTTTGCTAGAGGAAAAGCCTGCCTTGCATGAGCAGGGCTACCCCACTGTCAGCCCCTAGGTAGCCTCACCACCTGCCAGGGCTGCAGTGTCTGGCAACATCACAACACTGTCCTGTTCGATATCCCCAACTTTACTGCTTTTGTCAGAACCCCTGACACCTTGGAACAGACTTGCTGGCTAACATACCGATGCGTTTACTTAACGAAACTGTCAGCTTGGAACTGTGTAAATGCTGCTGCCTTGCTTCTGGACATGACAACTGAGCTGACTGTCAACCTGGCTGTCTGCTCACCTGTGCTTTGACGCCCTTGTTGTCACCAAGACTGCAGCTGTTCTGATGAAGCAGCGTGCCAAGCAGTTAGATGTGAGTCCATTCTGCACAACAGGCTGTCTGCAATTTGCAGATACTGGATCCTCACCTTTGACAGAAGATCAGCCTCTTCATCACTTTCTGTACAATCATGAGCTGCTACAGAGAACAGACATCACAGAGTCTCAAGTGACATGTCCATTGCATGTCCACAGGATAAGCAGCGTATGCTTTGCAATTGCACTGGCCACCTCATGTGCTATGCTGCATTGATGCAGGGGACCCAAGATAGGAGCCTCCATTAAGCTGGTATCCCAAAAAGATGGAGTAGATATGGACCCACATGGGACTAAGTTTCAGCCAAGAGGTGAGGGGGGCCTTTCAGGCCCTGGGGGCCGGCGGGCGGTAGGCGGTCATGTTGGTGAGGCAGCAGGTGAGCAAGCCATAATGAAGTTGCAGACAAGTCATTGGGCGAGCATTGTTGCCAGAGCAGGCTCTTCACAATGGTGTCTTCTGCATTTGTTCAAGTACGATACTCACCATAGCATGCTGAGATCAACACTGAACATAACACCCCCTGAGCAACATGCATACCCATTGGTGTACATTTCAGCATGCAAGCTGCTTTCAGCTTGAATTCTTAGCTGTTGGAAGCAGCTGACGCTGCAAACACTGCACCTCCACTACTCTGCGTAGCTGTTCACTCACTTTTGTAGGCGGCAAGGTGGAATGGGGTCACCTGGCAGCGGGTGATGCTGCCCTGAATGCAGCTTTCACTCGGGATGGGCAGCAGTATGACATGATCGGTGATGAGGTGGATCACATGGACCCCCCAGGTCAGCAGGGCAATAGTGCTGTTGCACCCATGGGTCGAGGAAGAGACATGGTCCAGCCCGCCTGGATGACTAACAGTGGCGCTGCTGCAGCTCCTGGCTCAGAAGGTGAGTAGTTTGAACATTTTATTTTGTTTAATGCTTGTCCAGCCATTGGGTGTCATAGGGCAGTGAAGGTCTGCGGGAACTGAATAACTCGTGCATTGTACAAGAGCTTGGTTTTGTTTGTCGATGCTGTCATTGTGTCTTTGCAATATGTTCTGTCTGGGTTTGAAGACTTTGCTTGACATTTATGTGACTGTATATTCTTTGCACAGAGGCTGTCATCAGATGGTGCTTGTGTCAAACAGAGCCTCAAGCATAATTGTGACCTGCAGCTTCACAGTACACCTTCCAGATTACCTGTTACATAATTTGCAGCGGATGCACACAATCCCCCAAGCACTGCTGGCTGTCAGCCATTTTCTGCTCATTTACCACTGTTGTTTGCAGCTGGGCCCCACATCACAAGTGTAGAGGAGGCGCTGGCTGTGTTGGCAGCTAGCAAGCATGGCAAGAAGGGCAAGAAGGACAAAAAGCACAAAAAGGAAAAGAAGCAGAAGAAGGAAAAGCATGCAAAGCACAAACACAAACACAAGAGCTGAGTATGTGTGCCAGCAAACAAATGCTGGCTGTGAGGACACAGTGCATGATTAATTCATTTCAAGATCAGCCAGCAGCGGTCCATCAGCTGGACTGATGCAGCAATTGCCATCACTTGCATGTGGCTGTCAACAGGCAACGAGTGGAACCACCAGGTGTTCTTTGCATGGCGTATGATGCATCATACGACCTGGACCCCATGAACCCTGCTTCTGCATATCAACAGTATTTTAATGCCTCACAGCAGTTCAGGGCATCTGTTATCATCAGCACACTGCCTTGGCTGTAGACCCTGCAGGCCTTTGACTTGTTTACTACAGCAGCTTTGTCGGACAATCCAAGCAATGTCTGCGTATTAAGATTTTTTGCTCAACACAGCCTGAAACTGGGTGGCATTTGCGGATAGCATAACAATCTGGTGCGTCCAAACATTAGTACCCAACAGCTACGGGAAAAAGCTGTGCCCCTCAGTGCGTGCAAGCATGCTCGCACACTCCCGCCTCACTAGCTCAACAACCTGCGGTTTGTCAGGACGGCAGCGTCACGGTTTGACCATCGCAGTTCGCTCATACAGTGGACCCCGCCGCTGTTCAGATCGCCATACCCAGCTGCAATACCGTCAGCTGCATGCAATTTTAGTACGGCCCTGGCCAAGGGTAGTGTGGCATGCCCCTGTGCCTCAGCAAGAGTCAGCTAAACACGATGCAGCCTCACACCGGCCTTGGAAAAACTCGCTGGTGAGCTTGTACTTGCACCACATTTGTGTAGCGTTGATGTATGCGTCACAGGAGCAGCGCACAATGCACATCAGCTGTGCATCAGACACAGACAGCTTGTAGAAGCACCTCAATACCAGATATAACAGTACATATTGCTGCGGGTGCTCTATCACAAGGATGTTGCAGTTGTGACAGCACAAGCCTACCTGAGCAGATTTGCGATGTATCAGAACAGAATGGGTCTAAAGCACAACATGGTTGCGCCATTCTCTGGGACAGACTTTGGCAGTGCTGCAGGTGCCCACAGCTTATGAGATTGCCTTGTTCAGGTCCTGAGTATACAATGCCCCAAATCACAACAAGCTTGCAACAAGGCACTTACATGCGTGTCTTAGGATATCATTATGTCCAAGGCAAGCATTGCAGCACCGCTTATGTACATAATCATTCAGTCCCTGCGAGCACGTCCAGAGGAAAGTCTAGATTTGGCAGATCTGGACGGTGTATACAAAGGCTGTTGGTCTATGTCAGTCTCATCTGACTCATCACCGGCCTTACTAGGAGGTGTGAGCACCCCACTCTTTCTATCCACAACGTGCCCATTGGCCACGAGCTTGTTGTATGTAGCGCTGTTCAGCTTGATGGTCCTGCCTGTCATCTCATTCAGTATGTAACCCCTGCACACAGGGTCAATGACGCTTGACCAACAGTAGTTGAGTGCCATCTTGGTGCTAGACTCCCAACCTAAAGACCATGTGATTGTTGCCAGCCAGCCCAAAAGCAGTGCTAGGGTATACAGGCACGCCAAATGCAAGAAGCATATGGGCTGCATTGCACAAAACATCACAGCAGGCCAGTCTGAAAACCCTGTCAGCCCACACTGCATGTGTTAACAACAACAGCAACAGCCCAAGTGACGAATGTTACAAGCGAAAACCTCATGCAATGAAGCTCAGGGACAACATCATGCAATGATGCACTTGGCTTCATCACAGATGTCATGCCAAACCTTGCAATGCAGCATATGCCTGAAGCAAGTTAGGTAGAAAGCAAGATGTGGACCACAAAACTGCACCTCTGCACCAGCGGGCTGACATTGTCTTGGCCAGGAGCCTGATGTTCAAGGGTGGGCAAGGGGCTTTGGGCTGAGGATTGGGGGGCAGGGGGTGTGCTAGCCTCATACTCCCCAGGCAGGGGTGTGTCTGAAGCTGGATGCCTCCAACCAGAGGTGCATGCTTGCCTGGGCTTTGCAGACCCTGCAGACTTGCAAACACTCAATGTCAGCTGTGCACATGATCTGCGTCTTGTGCTGTGAACATTTGTGCTGTCCATTCTGACATACCAAAAAGCACACACGCATGCTGCTGGGTGCAGAACTAGCTGTTTGCACACCTGGTGTGGAGATGACTGTTGCATCATTGCATGTTTTTGAAAGAGCGGCTTGTACCAATCCATGCAGCGCAGATTTAGAAGCCTTGAGCTGCTACTGCATACATGCATGAACAGATGTGATGGGATACACTGCAAGCCCATGGTGTGAGTAGACTATGACTCTCAGGGTTTACAAGTTTGCTTGGCACTGCGTGAACAGCCTGAGACAGGCGAGGCAAGGCAGCTTTTGGCGCATTGCCCATCCCAATCATTGCAAGCTATCTATTAAGGCCCTGTTTGTGGGCCCTGTTTACAAGGCAGCCTGTCTATGGGTGCTGGGGATTGCAGCATGTGTCATTGTGATTTCTCAGGAATTCAGGAAGTCGAGTGTGCGAGTCATTTGCTCTATACAGTGACTGTGTGGCACTTATTAACGATCACGATGCCCAACTGTCATTGTGGCTGTCAACATAATGACATGCAGGGGGTGTCAGCAGAAGCAAGCCTGGGGTCTGGGAGAAAGCAGGCTGAGGCTCTCGTTTCTGCGTGAAGGCATCCTGGCAAGGAGACACGTCCATGGCCGGCTGCAATGCTGGCTCCTCCTGCAACTGCTGCAGCTGCTGCTTGCCAGCTTCCTTCACATCTGCCCATGTGTCCTTGATGCGCTGTTGCCTGAGGATTCACAACCAGGGACTGCTGTCTAGTATTGCGTTCCTCAAGGATGCGTGATTTGATGTCCACATGAAGCACGCCATGCATTGCTCATCAAACATTGGCAGGCTAAGTGGGAGTCAGTGGATGCTAGTCAGACAGAACAGGCATGCTGTGTTGTGCCAGCTTGCATTTTGCGGCTTGATAACAATCTGTACCGTGGCATGATTGATTGTATGAATGGATGAATGAATGAACAAACGAGGGAGGGAGTAAACTGAGAAAGTGAGAGTGGGAGTGAGTGAGGGAATGGATGTGTCAAGAGGAGCCAGTGGCCTGTCAATGCGCATGCTTGCATTGCAACATTTACTGCTGAGGGTATGTCTATAGATCATGCATTGTGTGACACTGCAGTTGCACCGTGTATGCTGGGCATGGGCAGATGTCTGAGTACCTCTTATCCCAGATGACTGATGCAGGAAGTGAGCCCAGCAGTAGCACACACAAAGTTGCTGAGGCTTCTGTCATGCTGGTGCTGCAGAAGACCAGTCCCAACCCCAGCAGCATCAGCCCATACTTCAAAATATTGAGCAGCTTCACGTTGCCCTCATCATCGTAGTAATAGGTGAGGGCTGCACCGCTCAGCCCTGAGAGAAAGACATAGGCCCACGCCAGCTGCAGCAACACAAGCAGCCTTTGAGTGAGACAGTCAAGCTGGGACAGACCAAGCAGCATTTTCAATCCTGAGACCAGTCGGAACAGAACGCCCACCAAAGCTACAACTGAGGGTACGTTGCATTCCCATGGGCTGTGTAGGGCAGGCTGGCTCTGACATGAACGCAACCCAGTGCAAAATTGCTGCAGCAGATGTGCTTGGTGCAGTACTAATGGCGACTAGATGTATCATTATACTTTACCTTGTTGTAGACCAGCTGCTGCCAAGATGGAATCCAGCGGCCAAAAAGATACCTCACCAGACCTGAGACACTGCTACCAAACACAGCAAATGCTGCGGCCATGCTCTTCTTGTTTGGTGTCATCCTACAAGCATTCCCATGTATTTCACACAGAAAGCAACTTGCCTTGCACGTCAATTGGGGCTGCACATCAATCGCCAAGTCTATGTTGCTGTTTCTGTCACTGTATGTCTGTGTATAGCTCAGCCAGCTTTGGTGCATAACCACAGTGCCTTGCATGCGACAAGTCAGAATGGTGTTTTTAACAAAGCAGTGCCTCTTAACAACACGAGAGCAATGCTGCAGGAGATGCAATCTGCACCACGAGCAGCCCTAATAGCAGGGCATGACATGTTGTGCAAAAAGCACATGGAACAATGGCTGATGGGGATGTACAAACCACAAGGGTGACAAAGCCCTCTTGACTCACCTTGCTAGAACAAAGACAAGCACCAAAACAGCCAGCAGCATGAAAGTGAGACTGCCGGTGGTGATGCGGAATAAAAGTGACTGGCTGAGTAAACCAGCATTGAAAAAGAGTGCCATTCCCAGGATGCCAGCAATGATGAGAGGAACTGACAGCTGCTCTGATGTCTCCAGATAGCATTTCACTTCACCTGCAGGTAAGTCATCCTGCCTCAAGGGCCACACCATTGCGCAAGAATGCTGATTGCGCAAAATTCAGTTCACTGTGGAAACAATGACAGGCTGCAGGTAGCTGGGCGTCGGCAGCTATAAGAATCAATGCTGTGTATTGCATGGGATCACAGGACTTGTATATCCGGAATCATGACCAGAAATTTGGGCAAGCAGCGCAGGATGCTCAGGGCACACTTATAATCTCATGTGATGTTGAGTATTATGTGCTTAGAGTGTTCATTGTTCAATGCATAAGTGCCTTGGTGCCTTGTTTCCACGCTGCTTTGCTTTGCAACAAGTATTACCCACTTGGTAAGGCTTAGAAGGGAGCAAACACCTGCAGCAAAAAGGTGGTGCCCCCTGGTTGGAACTACACCAACATATGTTGTCTCAAATGGTGTGATGCTGATGCTGCACTTGTGGCGATGCCCTGACAGCAGCCGCTCCATCCCACACCAGGCCGTGTCTCCGTCAGATGCCTTGTCGAGCAAGAGCTCCTCATCTTTTGCAAAGAAGACGTCGAAGTCCTGCAGGGTTGGGTGAAGCAAGCCTGAACAGGACCACACAGCAGCAGGCACCGAGCTGCAGTATTCTACCTGTTGGTCAGGACAAGAGATGTCGACCGCGTTGTACGACCATAAGTGAGGGAAGAGGTGCCACTTGGGCACACCGGGTATTGCCTCAACTTGCGCTACTGTGCCGTCTGCCAGAGGCCTATACTCGGTGCTTGCCACCGAAAGGATGCCCAGGACAAACACAAACAGGGCTGCCTGCCCAAATAAGCGCATCAAGTGCGCGTCGTCACGCTATGCAGGCTTCCGCTGGTCTGGCTAACTGATCACTCGCGATGTCCAAACACAAGTCCGTGCTGGCGCCAGCTTAGCATATGCAGGTTGGATTGCAACTCATCAGCCACTGACCTGGTGACCTGTAAGCAACGTCTCCGAGTGCCGCAAGTATTGCTGTTACTACCGAGCTGATGCAACTCACGGATTAGTCATCTCCCCACCTCGATCTAGCGTTTAAATTCTAACCCACTGCTGACGCTGCAATTTTGCCTCGCAAGTGTTAACTTTGATCTTCATGCTGTAGCTGCAGCGGTCTGCCTGTGCGGGTCAGCATGTTGAGCGCTGTATTTTGCACCACGCACATTGTTGCGACAGCGCAGTTGCCTGCGTTGTCTGCTGACAGCAGGCGAGCCTGTGGGGTGCAGTCGCTCAGATTAGCTGGGTTACATGAGCAAGCTTGTGTCACACATAGCCAGGCGTTTTTGGCAAGCGCTCGCAGATGCGGATCTGCAAAGCGGTTGTCTTCGCTGCGAAAGGCAGCTCCTCAAGATTCAAATGGTGCTGACACCAGCGGAGAGTTCAACCTCACGGAGTATGTCGAGGCCAAAGTAGAAAGAGGTGGGGAAATGGTTTGAGGCTGTCTTTCCGGGCTTCCGAGATTCCTGTGCATACCTTTTCAGCGTTCGCAGTCGAGAGGACAGACAAAGACTCAAGCATGCTGTTGCTGAAAATGCTGGACGGAAGAGGGAACATATTGCCTGTCTTCGTGGGTGAGCAGCAAGATCACTCCTGCAGACCGAAGTTGTCTCGTGGCTTTCGTCAATCTTTTTGTTGTTGTACAGGTGACAACGAAAGTACCGCCCTCCTTCAGGAGATGCAGAGGCAACCCTCTGTACGTTTCACAGCTGCTGTGACCTTCCAAACGTTGCAAATAGATCCTGTCTATTGCAAGGCCAGCTGAAAGTCGTTTGTGTTGCAGACGCGTCCCATGACTCATGACTTGATGAAGAATTCTCTGGAGATGCTTGGCTACAGGGTGAGCGCTGCTGACGAAAGAAGCTCTGAGTTTTGCTTGACTTTGCTGTTCTAAGCGTACTGTCTATATACAGGTGTCAAAAGTCAGGATCACGTGCCTTGTAGCAAACACCTACTTTGCGAGAATACACTTCTCAAGGGGCAGAAAGAGCCAAGAAGGAGTGTGCCATGAGATAGATGTGGATGCCAGGCCCTCTGATGCCATCAACATGGCTGTTCGCTTTGATGCTCCAGTGTATGTACACAAGCAGGTTGCCAACAGAATGGCATGTCAGCCCGAAAAGTTTCGACCGCCAACTACCCAGACCACCTCTGAAATCACCAGGAGCTGCAAAGACCTTCTCATGCATTTCCCTGATCCAACAGTGGTCGATAAGCTGCATTTGCAGTTGGCCATTGTTGAGGAGAGATATGATGATGCACTGAAGTAAGTCTGTCCAACTGTACATTCTGCTGATTGCTTTGCAAATTTTTGAAGCCTGAATTCCCTTCAAGCTCATGCTTGTTTTGTTCACAGGCTGAAGGATAAAATTGAGGGAGTTTTGAATACTGATCGGACTGTGCACCTTGTTGTTCAGCTTGAAGCAGCGCTTCATGACTCAAGGCTTGAGGTAAGGTTGAATTTCAGCCATGTCTCAAGAGAAATCTCATGAATGACAACGTGTAACATAATTGTGGTTTGCAGGAAGCCGCGCAACTAAGAGATGAGCTGGCCTGCGAATATGACAGACGTGCTGCAGCTGCTGTTCGTGAGAAACAACAGCTTGATCTTTGACATCCCACGCTGACCGGGTTTTGCAGTAGGCAAAATGTAGCAACATCATTCCAGCCTTTGGCTGTGTATCATACGGCAAAGCTGACAGTTTGTTTAGGTGATGTCAGTGTATTTTCCTGTTGATCATGCATTTACTCAGCACCAGTTCCCTACCATGCCAATTCTGTTTGACTGTTGCTTTTTACCACTGCTATTGTGTTTCTTCTGTCAGGTCTTGCCAAAGACATCAGCCACATGCATACTGTGTTGAGAAGAGCTGCCAGATTTATGTATATTTACCGTCCTTGAATTAAGTGTGTATTAGCAATGCTCAGCAGGCAGCTGTTTGCTGCAGTTACCTGCCTAGATGTAGAATGGTAAAGCTGGCTTTAGTCAAGTCCTGTAACTCAAAAACTTATAGGGTTGTTTGATGACGAAACAAGTTCTTTAAGCCATTTTTTTTGACAATCATGTCAAGACTGTTGCTGCAATAATCTGCCTTTGTGGCAATATGTTCATTGCTGTTCTCTGCTCTTGAGCTTTGCTCTAGCACTACGCCAATCATCAAACTCCTCTGCAACGCCACTCTCAACATCATAATCATCATGCCTCTGAAAGCGGTTTGCTAATCGGGAAGTCTGCCGATGCCGTATGTATGTTCCTGTGATGGTCTTAGGCTGGCTTGTGGCTTCTCCATTGCTCACACAGACCTGCTGGCTCTGAGGACGTTGTTGCGTCTTCTGCAAATAACAATCCTGTCTTCAGGCGCGCATCATGCAGCATCAGCAAGTCACTTGATGGCAAACAAGCATGTAGGTGCACCCCATGATTATCAATGCAATGTTGACCTTGTAATGCTGCATCCATTTGCTGGCCATGCTGATTTACAAACGATTCATAGTGCCCACATGTCAAGACATATGCACTCTTTCTGCTATGCAGAGAATCTGGATGACTGTTATACCTCTGATCCAGATGCAAGCTTCAGAGCGTGTCTGCCAGTAGTATTTGCGCCAGGTGCCTGCTGATGCTGCAGTGGGCCTTTGCTGCTATGCACCGTTGCTGCATCTGAGAAGCTTGGCACCCTGTGAGCTGAAGCATGGCCTGATACAGCAGCCTTTTCTTCTTCTGCCTCGCTGCTGGCTTCACTGTCCGTGAACAGGGAGCTCGCTGGCGGCAATCCACTGCAGCAGGTAGGGGTGCAGTTCTTGCTGCAGCTTGTACTCAAGCATCTATGTAACGTGCTTCAGCCTGAGACCCAATATCAGGTATATTAGAACAAGCAAGCAGTAGTCAGCACAAGTCTAAGTGAGTGTCCCTTCGATTTTCCTGTCTAATCTTGCACAGACCAGGTAAATCCTGGTATCAATCATGCTGGGTTGCTGCTGCTTTGTATGGCAAGGTTTTGAGGCTGCGCATGCCTGCTAGGGTCATGGGGGTTGTACTCGACCTCCCCACACACCAGCTTCTGGAGCAATCTGTCAATCTCTGTGTCATGTATGGCTGTGGCCAGTTGCACTCCTGGACTCACAGCCTCAGGCACACTACTACTGTGCACAGCCTGCTGAAAGGCACGCTCTACCTCCTCTTCAGTCACAGAACTCATGCCTGCAAGCACCATCAGATGTCCATCATGATGTTGCTGGCGTGAGGGTAGGTGTTTGCTGTCGCCTCCCACCCTTCTACCATGCGTCAAGGCAGAAGATAGTTCAAAGCAATCCTGACCGCATTTCTCTATGTGGTTTCGCGACAGTCCTGACTGCTTCAAATATGCTTGATGCAGGCTTGGAACCAAGAGCTACGTATTGTCTTGAAGAAAGTAGAGCAAGCATCCATGAATGCTGACTGACATTGGGACACCTATAACAGCTGCCTTGGGCCCAACAACAGCAGACACTGCACAGTTGTGGTGTGGTATCATGCACAAGGGTAACTCTCTCACAGGAGCCTGGGATAATGACAAACCTGCATATGTGTCAAGAAGTGGGTTGCGTTGCTCAGCTAAGTTGACTTTGCCAGGCCTGGATGCAGCAAGCTGACCAGCAGCTCCTGTGAACCAGCCAACTGTTGCAGATGCAATGCTCCCCTCATCTGCTTCTCCACGTGAAACACCTACTTCTGCCTTGGCAAGCTTGTCTGATGAATTTTCAACATCACGCTGGTAAGCTTGAGGTGCTGTTGCTGGTATGGTCTGTCTTGATGTGCCTACTCCTGGACTGCTGTGTGTTTGGACTGCAGGACAAGTGGCAAACAATGTTTGTCAGGCTGAACAAGCTAGCACGGCACTATACAAAGAGGGTCATAGCCTTGTCTAGGTCCACACCTGGTGTATCAGGTTGCCAGCTATACTGAAGCTTTGCTGGTGAGTGGCAGGATGCAAAGTGTGAAGACTGAGCACCAACCTGCACTGAAATCAGCTTGTTTTCAAGGCATTACAGTCTGTGAAGTATGAGTCTCAGGTTTCAGCAGACTGGTATGTACTTACAGGCTGACTACCATGAGAGGCGTTGACACTTGAAAAGAGAATTTCCTCAACGTCAGCATCACTGTCACTGTCTTCACAAGAAGCTATAGAAGGAATGTTCTGCAGTTGCGAAAGGATTTGCTTTACAGAGAAACTGCAAGTCGCTTTTGCTCTGGGCGACTTCTCATTGAAGGTGCCATACCTGTGCAGCTTCCTGGTAAAAAGCTGTTGTGAGTGCTGACTGAGTTTCCTGAAGCAGGTAAGCAAGTTTGGGAAATATCTGTCACGTCGAGTAACATCATTTTATGCCGTACATCGTTCGTCACATCAAAGCTATCCTCGTCGCCCATCCAGCTCGACATGCTGTTGAAACTGTTCAGGGATCACTCCAGCAGGGCACTGGCAAATCGGTAACTCTATGCCAGATGACAGATTTGTAGAGTCAGCACCCAAAACCACATAAGTTCGTCTGCTTGTGCGCATAGGGCTCTGCGACCCGGTCTGAGTTGGTGAAGACGCAATCACGGTGATCTCGCGCGCGCCCTGACACACACTGCTCGAAGAAGAAGTCAGGCGCTCCTCCGACACCGACCTGATCGCAAGGGAGGAACGCCACTGTGTTTTCTGCGCTTCTGGTTTAGCAGAGGATGAACATCATTTTGTGTTTGATTGCCCTGCATATTGTGCCATCAGGAGCAGATTCACAAACATATTTTGGGGCCCAGCCCCTACACTGTCTTCTTTTTTTACTCTACATGATCCCAAAGTCATAGCTAGGTTTTTGGGGGAATCTTTTGAACATAGGAACACCCTGGTGGCAGCACAATCTGGACATACCCTTTAGTTTAGCTTAGAGTGCGTCAGCTGTGAACATTAATGTTTTCATAAGTGCTTTAGAACATTTGGGTATCTACTGGTCCAATGGTCATGGTTGGCCATTGGACCAGTAGGCCAGTTGGCCCCAACGACCTTCAGAATCTAATGAATGAATGAATGAATGAATGCAAACGTCGGCTTCGACATTGAGCATCGACAACATTAGCGTCGCGCGTTCTAATCTGCCTCACCATTAGGAGACTCGCGTGAGACACTTCACAAGTGCAACTTTGGTAGCGCCATTTGCTGTTGCAAGTACGCGTTTTCTACTCGGAGCTTATGCTGTGTGCGACGCACTCGCCGCCTATGCGACCATGCTTGACAACCTCCAAGAGTGTTCTAAAGGCCTCGCTTGCAACTAGCGGCGGCAACCCCTGGTTTGCTGCAAGATCTGGTAGTGCAGCGGTCACCACCAGTACACAGGCTGTCAGTAACAGCGCAAACGACTGGGAAAAGGACCTTGCAGATGTTTTGCGGGAGCCTGAGGTGAAGCCTTTACTTTGGCGGTTTGCGCTACTGAGTGACAATAGGACGCCCAAGTACCTCAGTCAGCTCAGCAGATTGCAAGGTTTGTGGCAGTAGCAGCATTCCAAGGTCGCATCATTGTGTAGGGCAACATCCCAAAAGATAGAGCTGACAAGCCTCTACAAGCTTGGCAGATAAGCAAGCTTCAGGCAGCAGCTGCTGCTGGCCGCCGCAAAGTCAAGGTTGGGCTGCTTGTGGCTTGCTGATCTCACTGTCCAATATCTTGTGCTGCACCTGGCTTTCCAAAGTTTGCTGCTCACATTAGCTTCAGACAATCTCTTGACTCGTGCAAAAGTGGTTCATGCTACCCAGGTCAATGACCTTGCACATGAGCTTCAGCTGCCACGCCCGGAGGTGCTCAAGTTCCTCAAGGCCAATGCACTGCACACAGACAGGTCAGTGACTATGTGCAAGTCGTGCTTGTCATCATGCTAGCATCTTTTTTTGTTGCTGGCATGATGACAAGCAAAACAATATGATAGTATACATCCTGGTGCTCATGGTTCCTAGTATGGTCATCAGTTGTACATGTGTCACCAGACTTTTCAGCAAGGCTCTCAGCTACCAATTTGGTTGGCTGACAATATGGTGACGCAGGCGGACTGTTAGCTTGCATTGCTGCTTCTTCAGGCCCAGCAAGACAGCCCAGGCTGCAGAGCAGCGTACAACAGATGCACAGTCAATGGACCCAAGCATGCAAGGCTTGATGTGGGACTCTGAAGCTGAGCAGAAGCATCAGTCAAGGGCTAGTGTGCACCAAGAGGCTGGAGCAATGCCTCAGCCAAAGGCAAAGAAGTCAGGTCCATCTGTGCCGTTTGTAGGTAAGGCAGCTTCACAATCAATACGTTGTTGTTTTGGAACCATCTCTTGGTTGATGTGTGTCATCTCTGCGCGAGCGTCATGCTATGTTTTTTACCTGTAATGTTACAATCAAACAGTTGTAAGAAGATTGCGCTCTGTGAGGTCACACAATACATGAATTGCCATCTACATATCCCGCTGAAGTCAGCATCACATGTGAATATATGCGGGTGATAAACACATTGCAAACGAAACAGTCATGCAGACTGAATTTGGCTTGCTCTCATTGAGTGTCTTATGCCACAATTGTCTGCCAGGAGGTCCTGCAGTGAACACAAACAGAACTGTGTCTTGACTGTAGAGCGCCAGCGGCAAGGCAGTGACTTTGAGAACAAGCGTCTTGGTAGAGCCGTGGAAGCAACACTAGAGCGACTTTATGAAGAGTCACGGCGGCCGTCTGATGACATGCTGCAAAGCGTGCTGCAGTTGCATAAAGGGGTGCCCAGAAAGAAGCTTGTTGACTGGTTTGGCCAGCGCAGACGCATGGATGCAGCAATGCACAGTAACAGTCAGCGTCAGCAACACAAGCAGCACGGTTAATACCATATGCACAACCAAGATTTGCAAATTATGTCATCAGGTTACATTTTCTGGCTTACAGCAGCAATGGAACGCAGTGAGAAGTTGGGCCTGTTTGCTACATGCCAGACTGAACTTGTAGAAACAAAGTGCGGTGCAGTTGCAAGCATTGTATATTCCATGATCAGATGGCATGGTGCAGCTGCAAGCAGTTCATCGTCCAAAGTTGGATGTCATTATCTGTTTACTCATCTATTTTGGGCAGGGGGGTAGCAGCTGTGCCACAAAATACATATCAAGGTCGACATGTTGTACTACCTAGTGTTCGGTCAGTGGCCGGGGACATCTCCTCAGCATGAAATGCAGGTGCTGGGCTTCCAAACTTAGACAGACTTATGTATTAAATATGTAGTACTCAGTAGCCCCTTCGTAAGAAGTGTGGTGCACTCATTTGCGGGCGCCAACGCGTCAGTTTCTACCCAGCATGAACAGGGGCAGTCCGTTTGGAAGGCAAGACCACAAAAACAAATCATAGGGTGCTCCGGATACCGGTGGAGACACTGTTGGTCACCTTCAGCTATCTTCGCGCCTGTTGCTGCCACTTCTGAGAGCCCAATTCATAACGCCAGCAGAGGTGGGTGTATGAGGTGTAGAAGAACACATGTTGGCTGTAGCGTGGCAGCCCAAGCATGTGAAACCATGTGAAGGCACTGACCATTCTGAGGCACAAGCTCGAGCGCATGGGTGTATTGCACAATCCATTCCACCTGTACAGTCAGCTCTGCCACGACGCGCACCAATGGGCGGACCGGAGCTCGCGTGATTCTGACGTCATGCGTAAGTTTACTGTAGTAATCGTTTCATATTACGGCTGAAAAAGATGAAAGGCTTGGCGCCTTGCTCATAGACAGCCTCAAACACAGCTTTGCAAGTTACGCAGGCGAGTCATGGCGTGCGACTTCGAGCTGCCCCCCCGTATCAAGCTTGATCATGGTACAGTGTCGACCTCTGGAGAAACATCCGGCGACTCGCGCGCAACATCCGTGGGAGCCAACACCGGCAAAAAAGGTTCGACAACTCTTTAAAGCATCGCAGCCCTTCAAACTCTTTTCACTTTGCTGATGTAATGTCATATGTCCACAGGACAACCTTGGACAGAGTTAGAGCACCTCGGTTTCCTGGCCGGCCTCAAAAAGCTAGGCAAGGGGAACTGGCGTGGCATTTCAAGGTTGTATGTTCCGAGCAGAACTCTAACTCAAGTCGCCAGTCATGCTCAGAAGCACTTTCTTCGTCTAAGCGGTGTCACCAAGCGACGGTCTCGGTTCAGCACGCTGGACCAAGCGGTGAGTCACGGTGCTGTCGAACTCAACACCTTGCTGCCTCGCAAGTCACCCTTGTCACAAGATCCTTGCGGTACAGGCTGGTGCACAGAGCATCCTTGAGGCAGCCGCTTTGGCAGGACAGGCAGGACCGTCAAGCCCAGAATGGTGTTCAACTTACCCTGCTTCCATTCCCTCCACTCATGGGTTTTCTGCAGAGCACATCCAGCTGCCAGGTTCTGTGTCTTCAGGTCTGTTTCTCTTCGATTCTCTGCTTTGAAAGATCTGCGCAACTGCGATGAAGAGTTTGTGCCTCAGTCCAGAAGCATCTCTGTCTTCATACGGTGTGTTTTTGCTTGCAGAGTACACCACCTGGCGAGCTGTACCCTCTTATTATGGTGCTGGCAGAGGCACTGTCGCAGCAGTGCCTCATGAGAGTCATTCTGAGCCCATTCAATTCACAAAAATCTGCAGACCCACAGCTTATCGAGCATCAGTGCGCAATGGAGAAGTGCAGAAGCTTGTCAAATTGCTAGCTGCAGCGTCTTCTAACAACTGCAGCATAGAAGGCTGTGGCTCACTGCAGCAGTCATCTCACTCAGCGTTCAGGATGTTGAAACCCCAGCAAGCTGTAGAAGCTTGATTCAGTGTTGAGCAGCTGGAGCTGCCTCCAAGATGATCTTTGCATGAAACGTATCCTTATGAAATGGACATAAATCAAGGGTCATGATAGCACTGTACAGCAGTAGTTTGGAGATTGGACCTGTTTAGGTATCGAAGTGCTGGGCAGAATTTTACTTGTGATCGGACAGGTGACTGGACAGGTGAAAGATGGGCGTTGAAGGGTGTATACTAGGACTTCTTTATGCTCCAACTTGCTTTTTTGCTTTGCAACACCAGTAGTATGTATCAGTACCATCATTTGGAACTGTGTAGGTGTTCAGGCACCTGGCAGCCAAAGCTGTAGTTCCCGCCATCTCGTGTCAGCAGTTTAGAAACTCTCTCTGTATTGGCTTGATCTGGTGTTAGACAGAAATGAACATAAGGTCAATAAAGCATCAGTCTTGATATTGCGAGAGCTGATAAGCTGAAGTAGCATCGTTTTTGCTGATGAGTTCCCCCGGCATTTAGGCTTGCTAGACTCTTTCCCTGATGTCGGCAATTAGGAAAATTTGCTGAGATGTTTGAGTGCTGTTTGGTACCAGCTTGTAATTTTGTAGATGGCTGTTTGTGGTGAATGTGTATGACACATGGTATCTTTGCTGATGGTACGCTTGCTCCACATGTCCTGTTGATATTGATGCTTGGCTTCAAACCTTTGTAAATACCAATGTCGAAGCAAACGCTTACTGTGAAAAGATGTCTTCGATGCTCACCTGTCCTTGCACACAAGTGTCATGTACCGTTTCATGATAAGTCAAAGCCGCCTGCAACTATACCACAAAACACTGCATGCTAGCAGAGTGGTTGCAAGCGATGTTTGTGCATTTGGTGTTTAAAGTCAGTTTAATTTCTGCAATGTACAGAGCTCTGCAACCCGAGTGCCTACTTGGATGTCTGGGTTTGGATTTATGCCCTATTGGAGTCAGCATATGTCCTCGCACATGCATACATGTTGCTAATCAGACCGTACATGACTGTGCATCACAATGCCTTAGCCTCAGCCTAACCTGTTCAAGCTAGGCACCCTTCTCCTGATACTATGTGAGATCTGTTTGTGGTAAACTACGCTCATTTGCAGCTTATACTCGCAACAAGACTGCCATAATCTGTGGCAGCAGGGTGGACAGTACCATCCCAATGCAGTTCTACGGCATGGGACAGCGCAACGCCATGTGCCATTGATGGTACTGCACAGATTCATAGGTCAATGCTGCTCATTTCCAAGTCTTCGACCGCTTATTGCGTTGTGCAGCAGGCTTGACAGCATCTTCCAGTGTAGTGTTCAAACCTGCGCCCATGCCTGCAAAGAGCACATTGGGCATCACCCCAGAAGAGGGCGTTGCTGTGCAGCCCTGTGAAAAGCTACAGGCTCTTGACCCTGCAGTTTCTTGACAGGAAGGCCCAACTAAGCATGGTGCACTCACAATGCATGCTGCTTTAAACTTTGTGAAAAGCTGCTAGTGTGATCAAAGCAGTACAGGGAATGACAGGGCTCAGCAAGTCAGAAACAGTACCTGCTATGAATGCTGCTCCGTTCTGCAAATCAGGGTCAGGTTGCTCTTGCTTGACATCGGCAGCTTTGGGGGGTCTGGCTTGGCGCCAGTTTGCTTTTGCATGGGTGACATGCTGTGTGGCGCTGCTGAGCTGGGGCTGGCTATCCTTATAGCCTTCTGCCATGTTGTCAGCGACATTGCCTGCAATTGCACAGCATCCTTGTATCTTCGGTACAGCTTTGCCAGAATATATAGAGACTCGTCTCTCACAGATATCAACCAAATTTCTCAGTCAAACTTTTGCAAGAACATGCTGCACAGACATTGCGCAAACCCTTCACGGCAGCTGGTAGCACCAGAAGCAGGAAAGCAGTAAGTACCTTCCATGCAGGGATTGTCAAGAGCTTGCAGGCTGCAATGATGTAGCTCTTGCCTGTTCCAGCTTGCAGCAGCCAGCCAGCCAGCCAGCCAGCCAGCCAGCCAGCCAGCCAGCCAGCCAGACAGACAGACAGACAGACAGACAGACAGACAGACAGACAGACAGACAGACAGAATGATGAGATACTGGTGCTATATCTCCAGCAAGGATGCAAAACCATGATGTTACCATGCTAAGGCAACGCTGATACTATCATTGCAGGCACGCCATGCTGAGATGGCAAGCATAATGATGCTGTGTTCACAGCAATGCCACACGCCAAGATGGGCAGGCTTATTATCTGTACAATCGGTTCCTCTACCAGTCTGTTCAGGTAGAAAGCATTTGACTCTGACAACTCAGCTACAAACACATATAGGGTTCAGTGACCGGCATAGGTAGTGACACACACAATTTGCAATCTGTACGCAAACAAACGGGTTGCATACAGGGCCCCAGGCTTGAAGCCTTACCTGATGTTGATACCATTTCTACATCAGCAGCATCTCCATTTTCACTCCGGTCTTCAGCTTCGCTTTCCATTTCTTGATCATCTGACTCAGACTCGCTTGTGCTGGCAAGGTCTGAGTCATCTGTGCCAGAATCCAGCTGACGCAGACGAGCCCCTCCCCCTGTAGCAAATGGCAAGCTGGTAGGCAACCTTGACCCATACATTCACCCATCTGACACGTGTCCTTCCCCTGGGGTCAAATACATACAGCCCAGAGTAGCTCCCTCCTATTCTGGCCATAAGCAGCACCAGCAACAGTTGTGACAGGTGACAATTTGACGCAATCACGCTTGCAGTCCTGCGCACGCCTGCAACCAGAGACCTGTGCACATCTGTCAGCAAAACGCATCCTTGATGCAGTTTTGCAGCGCGTGCTGAGGTGTGCTTTGCCCCAATAAGCTCTGAAGATGCAGAAACCTTGTCTGTGACTTGGAAACCACGCAGATGCAGACAACTCTGTCTGTAGCTTTGGATGCGCACCCTCATCTCTAGCTTCACATGCATCAAGGCAGTGCAGCAGCTAGAAAGCTGACAGCAGCTGTATATTGACGCTGATGTCACAACAGGGCGCAGCACATGCCTGACAATTTGAGTTCGAGCTTCTGGCATGCATGAACAGTAGTGTGTGCGAATGATATGCTGGTCTGTCCTACCTATGACATCACTGCTGTTGAGGACGGTCACAGCCCTGCCTTGTAGCTGGGGGGCTGATAGGGTCTGATTGTGCCTTCTGATGCGGGCCTGAACCCTCTCAACATCATGCTTCTTCAGACTGGCTTGCAGCATCTCGCTGAGCTGCTTGGCCTTTTGCTCTGCTAGCCTGATCAGGCGCATCACCTGAGCGCGGCTGGACTAGGTCGAATCAAACCGGCAACTGACTGAAGCAGGCTCAGATGTACAGATGCGCAGACAGGCACAGGCACTGGCACAGACACACACATACACAGACATGAACACAGAGGATGCGCTACCAGGAATGCTGAGAGGGCAGACCATGGACCCCAAGGCGTACAGGTGCCCCTATACCTGAGCTCAGGTCTATGCAACAGCACAATCACATACGCAAGGAGTTCACTGACAACAAAGCTCCTGTTCTGAGACTTGGCAAATCCCTGTCGATGGCAACGTTCAGCAATAGGTACTTGTCTGCTACCAAACTTCAGACTTGCGGTCAACAGAGTGAGGCAACAGGCAGAGGATTGTACCTCTGTAGCAGGCAAGCCAATACCGCTGGTCTTCTGCACGGCGCACAGCTCCCCAAAGGCATTCATGATGACTGTCATGAGGCCTGATGCTGCACCTTCCTCTTCAAGGTTGGGATCCACAACCATTAGCTCACCGGCCTGCAAGACACACAGCACAAGCTAAGACACAACCCAAGGCACAACCTAAGGCACAACCCAAGGCACAACCTAAGGCACAACCTAAGGCACAACCTGAGGCACAACCTGAGGCACAACCCAATGCACAACCCAAGGCACAACTCATGGCTCAATTAAAGTCCCTGCACAACTCAGTTCCAAAAGCACTTGAGTGAAAGTGGCAGGGCGCGCATGAAGCCAGTCATGACATCAGATGCTGTTGCATCTTGCGTCCTTGGAATGCCAAGACCAGGCCACTTGCTTCCAGGGTGCCTTCAACAGTTGACTAAGAAGAGTGAATCACAACTCAGCAGCTTGAAGGTTCTTGCTGAATGTAACAGCCTTAACCAACTGCCCACTGCTGCTGCTGCTGCTGCCGCTGCTGCTGCTGCTGTTTGTTTGATCATGAGCCATTGCTTTGGTTACCTCTATTGCGCAGTCTGTGACATCAGAGGATGCAGCGCTGACAGGAACATGATGGCACAAGCAGCCATGATGCAGGAAAGCATGCAGTGAAAATGCACACTCAGGCTGTTGCGCGTGCCTAACTGCACGGCAAGCATCTTGCAGACACCTGACCAGCATAATGTCAGCCTGGGCACCAGTAGCAGGCGTAAGTACAATAGGGGGATGCAATAGGTACCTGAAAGGAGGCAAAGGTGATGCAGAGGGGCGTGTGGTGTATGCTGAGAGGCAGGGGCTCCCTAACATCAGGGGGGTGCACGACCACTTGCTGCCCCTCCCCACCCCCACCCGCCTCTAGGGTCACCTCGGGCCTCCGGAAGGCTAGTAGGGCTGCCAGCGCTGACAAGGATGCTGCATCTGCCAGATTCCCATTATGGTCCAGAATATGTACGTCCACCCTCAAAGACCACACCTGTTGCATGAATTTGCTGTTGAGTGCATTGCCATGAGGAGCTTGCAAATGTTTAGACGTGTCTGGGCTTTGTCAAGTGTGGCAGGCTGATGGCTACATTGCCAAAAGTGAGACTGTGTTGTAGAATGTGACCCAGAAAGAGCGCAACCACCCTCAGGGGACTGCGCCTGTGACATATGGGACTGCGTCTGTAACGTATGGCAGATGAGCACTTTGGACAGCAATGTCACTTTCGCATCGACCATTGCAAAGTGTTGACGATCCTGCCAGCAGGACTTTTGGCAAGCTGCATCTTGCAAACGTGTTTCCAGATATAACAAGTAAGCATGTATAGCTCAGTCCTCCCATGCCTCGTAATGGACATCATGTGTAAAAGCTAGGGCAGCATGCATTCACCTTTCTGCCTGCCAGGACACACAACGCTTCCAGGTCAACTGCCTTGGTTTCTCTCAAGCCCCTCTCAATCAAGCGCGCCAGCTCATTGGCATTTTCTGTTGGCCTGCCAGGCTCAAAGTTTGGAGATGCCATGGGGCTGAACTCCACATTGAACCTCAAGGATCCTTCATTTGGCCTAGAATGCGGTGCATGTCTTAGCAATGCTGCTGCTAGTACTGATAGTATGCGGGAGCTGTCAAAGCTCAGCATATCTTGGTGACCACGACTCTGCTGGTCTGCAGAGTGCAGAGCGATGCATGCAGGGACCGGCAAATGGCAAATGGCCAGCAGCTAATTGCAGCTGAGCATGCAGCATTGCTTAACATCAATAGGAATCCACATGGTGGGGCATGCATAAGTCATGCTGGCCTTGGTACCACCTGTCAGGGTATGGCGCCTCCAAAGCTGCTGTCACAACTGACAAGACCCGAGTTTGGCCCAACAGGACAGTGCAGCTACTGTCATCAAGTGTATATTGAAAAGAGACTTTGCGATAATCGTGCGGCCTCCTGCCGTCGACACGTATTTCCTCGAGCAAAGCCTACACTCAATGGCAATTGATCTGCAACGCGTGGAACAAGCATTGACTTTTGCAACACCAGGTACCAACCTTGACTATGAAGTCCTTCTGATTATTCGGCAGTTGGACGTCGGCTTCGCGCACGACGACTGAGCTCATTCAGAGCAAAAAGTCCTCAAGGACCTCTCGAGCCTCACAGTTGCTTTCAACCCCTATCGGCGCGCAGGCTATGACCGGTGTAGCTCAGAAACCAAGTGACCCGAACCCAACTTGCCAGCAACAAGCGCAAATGGCGTACCTTACCTTTGACCGATCCCAATTTTATATCAAGCCTCTATGCGCGAATTGAGATCGTGGTCTCTTTGCGCTGATTCGCGGATCAACCTGTATATGCAGTCAGCTCGGCAATGCAAGACCGCCCTAATGGGGGCTACTAGCCCCGGGCTAGGACATGAGCGAAGGCGCCCCAGCATTTAAGCATCTGTTTGTCAGTCTGTTTGTCACCTTGGTAAGCACTACATTTCGGGTTTCGGAGAGACTGAGCTTCTATGTTGTTGTTGGGTTGATCGGAACTCTATAGTGAGTTCGCGTCAAAAAGACATCGGCATCCATTTGTGCCCCGGTTCTGGTTCAAAGTTGCTGAGCTTTGCCATAAGCGCATCAAGGTTCAACATGACCACAGTATTGGAGACTTGCTCTTTAAGCTGGTACCACACCAGCTTTCATTCTCTTGATTGCAACTGGTTTGAAGGCAGTACCTGAGAAGTCTTCTTGCTCACCATTTGCGGCAGAATCATGTGCAATGACAAGAAAAGATACACCTGCAATGCTCTGTACAAATATTTGTATTAATACATGTCAGCAATGAACATCACTCAGGTGAGTCAGCAACAGCATTGGCATCCCTGGCGAGTGCAAGCCGGGTCTGTGCTGTTTATTGTATCTGCACACGTTGTTTGATCTGGAGCACCTGTCGTACCTCAGTAAGGCTGCTGCTGAATGCTGATGTAGCGCTTGCAGTTGGCAGTGGTGGCAGACAATTGCAATGAGATCAACACACCATTAGAAATTCTTAAGGCTGGAATCCCTGTGCAACCCTGACCATTGAAGAAGACATGCTCCCATCAAGAAGGCTCTCCAGCAAGATTCACAAAAACAATGCATGAACATATGGGGCCAATATTTTGACATGTTTTCGGACCTAGTCACATCCTTGATAGGGCAGGGCAGGGAGGTCTGGTATCGGGTGTATTAGGTTTAAACGGGCGGGGCCTACAAGGGTGCAGATCACTGAATACAACCAAGACTATACAAACGGATACGCTGCGCTGTAGCATGGTACACTGGCTAAGAATTACAACCAGCAGGCTCGCGAATAGCAAGGTCACCTTGGCGTCGACGAAAACCCTGTATACAGCCTGTCAAGGTCGTTGCAACTCTCGAACCTTGTCGTGCAAGCGCAGTCAACACACTCACGTCAAAGGTGCTGAGACCCGCAGCAACGTCTTCCTTGCAAGGAAGCATCTGCTGAGCTCTGCTGCATTCGCTGCATCAGCAATTGTGATATGGTACTTGCGGCAGACCACACTTGACTTGCTCGCAGACGTAAATACGACACAAAGACCTTCAGGTAGACGAACCGTGGCCTATCGAGGTATACAACATGAGCTGTGCAGGATCGTGGCACGTCTGGTTCGCCAGAGCCTGCAACGGCGTCAGTGCACTCCCTTGATCACTCAATGACTTGCATGCTTGCATGCAGGTCAGCAAGAGCCCAAACAAGTCACACAGATCAGAGGTCTCAAATCCGCTGTGCAAGCTCGCACAAGAGACTGGCGTAGCTTGTTTGCAACCATGAACTCAAGTCATGCAGACCTCATCAATAGCTTGCGACAAACAGAGAGGCTGACAGACAAAACAGCACAGACTATGTTGCAAGTTGACCGAAAATACTTTCTTGACCCTGACAACCTGGAAGTCCTACATCATGCATATCAGGTACATGCCTCAAGCCAGCCGCTTGCTACCTTTCTTGGCGCCAACTATGCAGGCTTGTGCTTGCCAACAATGTAACAAATCAAGCAAGGCCTCAGATTGTCATCACTATCAAACAGGATCACCCTGTCCCAATAGGGTATGGAGAGACAATCAGTGCCCCACACATGCATGCTGAGGCGTTGAGATTACTTGAAGACCACTGTCCGCCCGGAGCGTCTGTTCTGGATGTGGGCTCTGGTGAGAATGGACGTCGAACGGTCTTGTTCTTCTGACTGTTGCATGACATTCCTGTAAATACAGACCTAGCAGTTACCTGAATCCACGTCATCTGAGCTGCTCAGGTGTGATATTCTAAAGTCATACCTGGAGTTACGCCTGAAGACTAAAGTGGCTTTAAGCAACAGTAGCTGTGTCAGCATCTGTTGCTGTCAGCAGTTTGTACACAGTCCAATGTAATGGCAGGGTACAACTGCCTTGAGAGGCTTTCATGCACCATGGTCACATGGGCATGTACACTGCTCTGCATGCAGCATCTCTGCATTGACTTTGACATAGTGGCTGTCAAGAGTGACCTGTATGAATCATGTCGGCGGCATTGCGTCCTTGCAATCTTTGACATGTGCGGTGTTGTACAGTCAAGGACCTCTGATGTTCTCAGCATCTAACAACAGGTCAAGCACAGGGCTGATGCTCAGTGGCAACACGTTCAGGTCTGTTTGTATGCTCAGGATCTGGATACCTGACTGCCTGCTTGGGCATCATGGTTGGCGACGATGGGCAAGTTTTGGGCGTGGAAAAACACAAGGAGCTTGCCCACAGGTCCGTGCAAAGCCTGCAGCAGGCTGTACCAGACCTCATGAAGAAGGGCACAATCAAGATCATGCCTGGTAATGTTTTGGGCAAAGTCTTGGGCCAATATGGTCCCTTTGATGCCATTCATGTGGGCGCTGCAGCTGCCTCAATGCCTCAGGTAGCTCAACCCTTTCTCACTACCTTTGTCATGAACATTTCAAAAGCAAAACTGTGACCAAAACAGCAGTTAAAGTCTTATTCAAGCCAGGTGACGTGATGGCATTGTAGTCTAACCGATGCTTGTCACCTTACCTGGCAGAACAACTCAAGCCTGTGATGATGACATACTTTGTCTTGCAACTGCAGTAGCACATGCATTCATGCGTGGTTTCTTTGCTGCAGAACCTGATTCAGAAGCTGAAACCTGGTGGCAGAATGGTCATACCTGTGGGCGAGCAGAATGCAATGCAGGTAGCTTTCTTTTCCCTTCACAAGCACTCCTTGCAGTTCTTCCTTTATTTGCAGCAATTTGTTTGCTGCAGTCTGCTGTGGGGCTAGGTACTGCTGCAGCTGCCTTACTGACTGCAGCATGGTCGTAATTTATAACGATAAAAGTCATAGGTGTTCTAGCCTTTTTGCTACGTACCTAATCGTTGTGTCTAAACCTAGTGATTAGCTACATGCGTATACATCTGCATCACCTCATTTTGGGGTGTAGTGAGGCATAGGGCTTCTTTTGTTGGCTGAGGTTGCAGCTGACTCGAATTGTCAATAGAATAAGGCTTCAACAAGGGTGCATCAACCAGACATGACACCTGTCAGCTCACAGCTGTCACACCGACTTTGGGCTGGCATTCCAACATGCTGAAGCAACAGTCATTGTACCTTGTCAGTCAGGTGTCAAGGCTGCAATTGCACCTCTAAAAGGCATCTCAAGCATAAGTTGACCCATGGCAATGGCCCGGCATAAATCACTCCCCAAGTAACCAGAAATTGGTTTTTCTCAGAAAAGGTAGAAATTAAATGATTTGGATATGGAAACCAGGTAACACTTACATTCACGACAGATCTGTGATTGCCTGTAGGTTCTGAAGTTGGTGGATAAGGATGAGCAGGGCAAAGTGCAAGAGAGAGATTTGATGGGGGTGGCCTATGTGCCCCTCACAGAGCCTGGCATGGACCCCTTTGTGGGCAAGAATGAAGACTGACAGCACTGCCTTGAATGATTTGTGCCGCAAGGATTGCCGCATATCTGGACAACAGTGGCAGCAGACTTCATTGTGTTGATTTGACCTTGTGTGGGTGATGGACTTTTGAAGGTGGATACTCACATGTAGAGACAGTATTGATGAAGTGTGCAAGCATTGGTATGCAGCTTTGAACGGCACCGGACTGTCTGTGCAAGACTGCAGCATCTGGAGACTTACAATTGCTCTTGCATGTCTCTGGGTCAAGCTGCAGACTAAGTGGTTTGTGATACATAGCCTCAGAATGTGAATATGCACAGAAGGGTCGAGATTTTGCATTGTCCCTACGAAGCTTACTCCTAACCACTTGCAGCAAACTCTGCAGGGCCAAAGGTACAGACGCGGTAATTGGGGTGATTGCAGTAAGTTGCGTTGTGTTATGAAACAGGCTGTGCATCATAAGCAGGCATGAGTCTCAGCTTTGATGATGTTACGGCCACAACATCATTTTGGTTCGGCTGCTCAGGATGCCATTGGTAGTCAGCTGACTAGCTCAGCAAACAACTCAATCCAGGAAGGAAACTCCGGAGAAGGGTCGGTCAGAACACATATTCGAAATAACGGGGCTTTAGTACTGGATGTGTAGGTCTTAATTTGGAAAAACACCGGCAGCGCTGTCTTGAAGACAGAAGACAGAACCCATGGGCTCAGCTGCTTCCTCAGCAATTTTCGAAACAACACTGCCGGTGTGATTCCAAACTAAGACCTGCACATCCAGTACATAACGCCATTCATTCAGGTTTCACAGATCATCAAAATCACATGCCCTCACATCCCAAGGTCGAGACCCAATAGCTGAGACTCCTGTGCGCGACAGGCCTCACAAGTTACAACATTGCCAATTACTGCTGTGTGTTCTGGCCAAAGTGACGAGCAAGATATTGCAGTATTCATTCACCTGATAGGTTGAGTTCTGCAAATTCAAATAAATGCTTCCAGCATAATGCTTTCCTACATTCGACTTCAGCTGCTCATACCAGTATGCTAATCCATTGGGACCTAAACAATTACGCTGCACAGGATGACACACAACTGGTGTACAGGTCGGCTGCCTATTTTGACACAGGCCACTATCAGTCTGTTGGCAGCTTTGCTTGGCAAATAAAAACAAAATCCTGGACCAAACATGTTTCAAAACTCTTCTTAATCAACAGCCTGTTTCAAATCAGCTGTGAGGCAGCGGCCTCCTGCCAAAGGGCAGAACGAGGGCTTGTTCCATATCTGAGTCAAAAGATCAGTGCTTTGCTGGTGGGAACATTTGCCCATCTAGACCAAGGCTCAAGGCAAGACTCTGCCCTTCAATTAATCCGAGGAAAGGGCCATAAACTGACTATCCTGACTGGCAAATGGGGGCATCTTGCCTTGCTTTGCAAGAGTCTCAACTAACTTGGCTTCTTCTCCGCATACTGTCATGTTAGTACATGTACACCGATGCCGAACCTGCAGCAGCAGGCACTGAGCCAGGTACGCAGCATGACGACATGTAACAGACAATTGTAACAGGTAACAGTTGTAATCAGGTATGTGATACTGTCTGACAACAAAGTCTGTGCACAGACGCGGATCTGGTGCTAGCGCTTTGCTTTTCAAAAAGATCAGCCAACTGTGATCTAGAGTAGTCATGTCGACCTTGGGGACTTCACGTACTTGGTACAAACTGCTGTCTCAAACCACACTTGCCATGCTGGCATGCGTCATGCAAGTGACTGGCTGCGTATGGAAAAAGAGGTAATCAAAGTCTAAAAATGTTACATGCAGTAGAAAAAAGGTCAAAGCTCCTTCCTTAATAGCAAGAATGGTAGTATTGACACTTTCCGTCCTCTCCTTCCTTGTTGAGTCCTATTCGCCACTCAGCAGGCACTAACCACTCAGCACAAACACCAAAATGCTGAGCTACGAGAATGCTGACGCAAGCACTCAGCTGCACATTCTTAGCTTGTCCACTACATGACATGTGGTGTTACGTATATGACGGACAATACACCAATACTTTACAAAGCTGACCAGCACACTATCATGCTGCAGCATGCAAGTACTTTTCAGTATGGTGTCATTCCAACACTCTTCACCTATTCCAAAGCCCCTCAAGGATGAAGAAGTACCTGCACGGCTGGACTGAGGGCTTCACAGGGTCTGTATCCCATACCTAGCTTGAGTGGCTGCTGCCCATACCATTCATTCAAGTCTTGATCCAAGGCCATCACCCCCACTGGAGATCCCACCTGCACGCATGCAGCTTTGCTACCTTCCACGGTCGCAATGAGAACCAGCAATGGTGGAACAGTGTTGTGAGAGGTGTGTTAATGTTTTTTCAGACAAGGGATATAGTGATTTTTTGTCGAGGCAGAGTGCTTGTTGGCTGCACTTGCACTGATGGAACAAAAAGCTGCTTGATGTAACTCAGTTACAAGGAGCTTGAATCTGTGAAGAAGAAGAAGAAGACTGACAGCAGCATCTCATCTTAGCCAATCAACCACAAAAAGAACAGGGGTCAACAGGAAGCACAGGAGAAAGAAACAGAACAGAACGACCACGCAACATGGAAGAAGGGAAAGAGAACGACAGGAAGAAGGAGATGAGGCTGAAGCAGAAGCAGGGCATTGCCTTGAAGGCTTTCCTGTCTTGCATAAGCCAGATGTTGGTGTTGTGGCCAAAGGCGGCACGGAAGCTCTTTGGATGGAGGTCTTCAGGGATGGCATTGCACCCACCCCATACCCTACAGTAATGACACCATTACAGAAATCACACCAGTACAAGTAATTGCACCATTACAGATCTGCAATCCGCTGCCATACTGTTGTGACCATGTTTGACAATGATGCGCTGGATATGCAGCAGAACAGTCTGGAAGCTCATTGGATGGATATCTCAATCATTGCTTTGCATGCAGACCTTACACCTGTTGCAACACCTGTTGCATTGGTTTTATGCGCTGTACAAATCATACGCCATCCGAAAACCTCTGTCTCCCTGATGTTACCGCATTCAACGCTTAATGTTTTGCGTTGTGACTGAGTGCTGCATGAAAGCCCTGGGAATGTAAATTCTTACAAATGCCCGACTTCGTAGATCCACAATCAAAGGGTGCAGAAGCAGATGCTGGCCACTCACATGCCAGCTTTTTTGAGCTCTTTAGGTTTGGGACAACCCATATGTTGCAGCTGCAGCGACTTAGCATCAGCCATGTCATGCTGTAGATGCTCAGCTGTCACCTCCTCAAACTCCCCCATGCCCCCCGACCACTCAGGAAGCTGCAGTAATGGTGCCCTTGCAAGGCCATCGTGTACGTGCAGGAGTGTGTAGCCTTGGTCCAGGAGGTACATCAGCATGTTGGCTAGGTCAATGTACTCGTCCCACTTGAAGTGGCTTTCCCAAGCTCCTGGTGAGTACTCCATGACCACATGATCCACTCTGCAGCGACACACGGTGAAAAAGTGTGTAGGTTTGGTGTTACAAGATAGACCAGCATTCTGGCTAGGTCAATGTAATGGTCCCACTTGAAGTGCGTTTCCCAAGCTCCTGGTGAGTAATCCATGACCACATGATCCACTCTGCAGCAAGACATAGTGAAACAGTGTGTAGATTTGGTGTAGAAAATACACCAGCATTCTGGCTAGGTCAACGTACTTGTCCCACTTGAAGTGGCTTTCCCAAGCTGCTGGTGAGTACTCCATGACCACATGGACCACTCTGCGGTAAAACTTTGTAAAAAAATACTTGCATTGCAGGCATTGCTTCATGCTCCTGATGAGTGATGCATCACCACATGATCCACTCTGCAGCAACACATGGTAGCAAGTGGTTTGTTTTGTAGGTTGATGTCTGGCAAGGATCTGCTGACTTTACAGGCAGCTTTGTGGCAGGATCTGACAACTATTTGTACAACTTTTTAGATCAAGGATCAGGGTGGATGGCAAATTTTGTCACAGACTTTGCCCTTTTGTTGTGTAAACTTGTACATTCCCAGGGAGCTCGGACGATGTGACTAGCACATGTACAGTCAGGAAGGCAGCACACTAGCTTGTGCTGGCTTATCATATAACAGGCTGCTGGTAAACGCAGCCAAGCAGATGCAGATGCCAGTCAGTATAAACATATGGGATGAAGTTAAGCATGACAAACCATGACAAAGCATGACAAACCAGGATCAGGCCTCATCTGCCTGATCCTGACACCATGCTGTGCCAGTTAGCATAGCAAAACTGGTAGGAGCCAAAAACCGTCCAGCTGGCTCCCTTATAGCTGTACAGCAAGTCTTGGCAGACTCAGCCACCCCAACAGAACAGATGCAAACGAAGGCTTATCAAATGCATGCCAGCTGGACCAGCAGTAGGGTTCATGCATCCATGCAAGGCCAGCTCTATGGTTCAACAAGGCCAGCTTTAGGGTTCATGCAGCCATGCAAGGCCAGCTTTAGGGCTCAACAAGGCCAGCTTTAGGGTTCATGCAGGCATGTATGGCCAGCTGTAGGGTTCAGCAAGGCCAGCTAGGCTCCAACAAGGCAAGCTTCAGGCTTCATGCAGGCATGCAACAAGAAAGCATGCAGGAAGTAGCCGACTCACTTGTAGCTTTCAAGCAAGCCTTTGGCGGACTGAATCACACCAGGTTCAAGGCCTTCCACATCTGCTTTCAGCAGCAGCACATCGTCACCCACTACCTCATCAACCCTTTCTCCCATTGCTTTCACTATTTCATAATCACCTTGGTTGTCCACTGACCTGCAATGGCCACAGTTGCAACTGGCTGGCACAGATAACACAGGCAGCACAGACAACACTCTGAGGCAACACCTCCTGTTGTACAGGCACTCAATCATTCATTCATGCATTGATCACAGGCGTTCCCCTAGATTCAACTACGTACAGTAGTGAGTAGCTTCCAATACAAAGTCCTGTTCTGGCAGTCAGTGTACCAGCAATGATGTGAAGTGCACAGCCAGCACCAAATGTGTGATTGGCTGCAGTGCATGCACAGCTGGCATATAAATGAAGTGTCAGTGTGCAGCTGTCTTCAGACTTGTCTAGACTGTTGCTGCTGAACCATGTTGATTGACTGCTACATGGTCCTCTTCTGGTTGCTGTCATGCTGCTTAGACAAGGTTCCATGATTAGTATCAAGTCTGCATGATCATGACTGTATATCTGGCAGTGCTGCGTGTTGGTTCTAAGTCGTTCTTCACAAGCTGCATGGTTCCTACACTCACTCACTCACTCACTCACTCACTCACTCACTCACTCACTCACTGTCTCCCATACCATCAGGTATGTACGGCCTTCCTGTATGAGGCCTTGTCTCAGCAGTCAGCAAGGCTTCCTACCCATCAATATTGAGCCCGCCTATGCCAGCAGTGCCCCAGATTCCCCTCTGAGGCACTGTCAAGTCATATGTCACCCCACTCACTTCTGCCACAGCTGTGTTGCGGATGTCAATCAGATCTTCAAGATGGTTCAGCTGACGGTTGTACTCCAGAAAGGCTCTGAAGTGCGGCACAGGCTCCCATGTGATCACTCTGCACAGCACTGCGAGTCAGACTACAACTTGTGTGCTCATGACTCAGTTGATTGGGGTGGGTGGTGGGGTGGAAGAGCTGGGGATCTCAATTGAAGACACACTGATCAAACAATTATCGGAACATGCACTGCCTAGACAATCTGGAAATGCATGTGAACATGCTCTGACCATAGCCATATGATGCTGCTGACGAGCAGCAGTTTGGTCAAACAGCAGCACTCTGATGATGTTAATGGGCTCAAACTGCTGCATGCTCTGTGAGCAAGGCGATTTGGATGACTGTGCACAGCCTTTTGATTCTGTTGCCATGCAAAATAATTCTCCTTGAGGTTCTGTTGATATCCTGGTCCTCTCAATGGGCTCGCTTTGCATGCTTTGTGAGGGGTGAATCAGAGCAAAACAGCTATGAACTGAGTCTGCCAGCCTTGATGTGTGGGCACAGCTGATGGGACCCAATGGGCAAAGCTGATGGGACCCAATGGGCGACGCTTATGGGACCCAATGGGCGAAACTTTTGGGACCCAATGGGCGAAGTTTATGGGACCCAATGGGCAAAAGGCACATGCACTTAACTCTACGCTTCTTCAACTTGCACATTGGATGCTCAAACACCTCTGTTGGTTTGCGGCTTTGCGAAACATGATTGTGACAACAAGAAGGTCTGTCACCAAGCTTGTGCATGTGCTCAGCATTTGCATGCAAACAAGGTGTTGCCAATATGGTGCATGCGATCAGCAATTTTCCCTGGTCGCCGACACAAAATTCGAAAGACAATTCAGAGCAGAAAGCAGACCTGCATCCCAGAGTAGCAGCATAGATAGAATACCAGCCAAAGTTCCCGCCAACATCAACCACCAGGGCTCTAGATCCATCACGGTGGACACACTTGTCCTTCAGGGCTTTGTACCACATCATGGTCAGACCTATTTCCACCACTCCCCCATGTTCCATCTGCCCGCTGACATCCACATCCTTTGTGGGGTCGGTGTATGCCATTTGAAAGGAGGGCACAGTGCTGGTGTTCTTCACGAACACGTCGATCTGCAATCAAGCACATGTTTGCTTTCCTCAGGTGTCTTGTTCATGAACACACCAATCTACAATCAAGCAAAATTATTCTCTTTCTTGGGTGTTCCTGCAGTATCATGTCGGTAGTTTGCAATCTGTACGGGCCATTGCATGCTGCTGGTATTTCCATTACAGACACTTTTTTGCAGCATGTGTACAGGCTGTTTACGTCATCAGTTCAACAAACAGCTCTGTATAGGGCTGTTTGGCAACAGGATTGACCATGTGTGCCTTGGCAATGAAGTGCAAGCTGAAGCACTTCAGCCTGTTTTCTACCAGCATCAACTGAAATGTCTCTTTGGGCGGTTTGAACAAAAGCATGCTTTCTGGAAATCCCATGTTGTGTTTCAGATGTTGTTTGGGTGGAATTACAGGCCTGCAGCGACCTTATTGTCCATGCCATTACTGAGCAGATATCTTGCCCAAGGGTCAGTCACACTTATCAAGCATATGCGACTGCATCACATAAGCAGCATTTTGTAAGAGCGTCAAAGCAAGCAATCTGGCCAGCAGCAGCAGCAGTACCTTGCATGACTCCTCATTGGGCAGCATCAGTGCGTGGAGACAATGATTGGACAAGGCCACTGACCGGCCTATTATGCAGCTCATCTGAAAGGGAACAGGACTACACAAAGAGCACTGGCCTGCCTATTGCAGCAGCTTATCTGGAAGAGAGCGCTGTGGACATAGGGCGCTGATCTGCCTTTTAGGCACAGCACATGACAGGGGACACGTGACCACATAGGGCACTGACCTGCCTGCTGCTGCACCTCATCTGGGAAGGAAGAGCTGTACACAAAGGGCACTGACCTGCCTACTGTGCAGCAGCTTGATTGGCAGAGTCTGGTTGGCCTGTTGGCTTGGTACGCTGAAGGTCCAGGGCCCACAGTCTGAGCAGTCTGTCCCCAAGTCACAAAACACCTGATCTTCTTCGCCAGTGCTGCCATCATCACACTTGCCATCTCTCTGCATACACAGGAGCAGTCAAGAGAAGGACTAGCCAGCAATCTGTAGGGTCTGAAATCTCTTTTTTTTGGGTTGTTTTTGGTCTGAAATGATTACAAATGCCATTTTTCTGCACGCACAGCAGCTGTTCAGGCAAAACCTGTCAGCTGCATCCATGGTCTGAAATCATCACATCTGCCACCTTTCTGAACACACAGCAGCAATTCAATGCAAACTCTTCCAGGAATGTACATGGTCCTCCCCTCAGTATAACTGCATGGCATGTAGTCCTCAGTAAGAGTGATTTGGCAATGGGATTAACATTGTGTGTTTTGGGCAAAAGCTTCAGTGCAGATGCCTGGGCAAATGCAAGACTTCTGAAGCTCTATGTGCGTAAGCCAAAATTATGGCAGGCAGGCAGATCCTGGCAGAGGCACAGCCCTGACAAGGCTGGCATTCCCCCCTGTTGCACCGGAAATCCCTTCAACAGGTATGTTTGTCACATGCTGCATGGTGGCAGGACAATGCAGGCTAACATAGTGTCTGCAGCAAGAAATAAAAGCAGTAAGTATGCAATGGCACAGCCAGACTTTGACAGTATCCTTCTGCTACGATGGTTCCTACGAGCTCGTCATTAGAGAATCATACAGCCAATGCAAGCACAAAATGCACCCAGACAGAGCGCGTGCTTTTCACAGACACAACCTCTGTTGTTGACAGCAGCTGATGGAAACATCAGATGGAGAGTTGTGACTCAATGGCATGATAGAAGGGCACTTACAGCTTTATGGCAGGTGTCGGTACAGACTGTCTGCTTGGTCATCTTGACATCCCATGGGAATGGGACAGGCCCTGCTGACCCCTTCCTTGAAGCAGGGCTTTTCACTGTGTTCTGCCCTTTCGATTTGCTTTGCTTCTTTGCTGTGAGCTGTTCCTTTGCCGTGCTATGAATCTCCTGTGTACTTTGACCTTGGGCTGTGCTCTTGGCCTTTGCAGCAACTCCAGAAGCCTTGGATGCCAGTGTGGCAGTGACATTGCTGGCAGCAAGTTGCAGACCTGATGCAACTCTGCCTGATGCTGCTGACAAGGTGGTAGATGCGTTCCTAGTGGCTGACTGCAAACCTGATGAGATTTTGTCAGACGCTGCTGTCAGTTGATCCTTGAAGGCGCTTGCCCAGTTTGTGTTGCTGTCAGCAGCCTTGGAAGCTGCTGAGGCAGCTGCATCAGTGAGGTTGGAAGCTGCTGAGGCAGCCGCACCAGTGGGAGCATGCGATGAGGGGTCATGAGGCTGTTGAGCCAAGTGGTCAGCGTCACCTAGTTTGCTGTTTTGACTGAGGCTTTTGGCCTTGTTGGCAGGTGCAGGGTTGGCTTGCCGATCTGCAGCTGAGGTATGCGAGCTGCTTGATGGAAATGCATCCGTGTCTGATGCTTCTGCATGACTATCCAGCAGCTGCTCACTGTCCAGTGGTGTGCTTGGAAAGCTGCATGCAGGCGGTAGTGTGCGTGACTAACTGCATCTAGGCATCTGACAGTGTGTTGTATCAGCAGCAGGCATTGAAAGCTGATGTCGTTGCAAGCTAGCACTGATGTATGATGTCTGACATGTGGGGCAAACACATTGAACATGGATCGCGCCTACGACGAGAGGCAATGCTGGGTAAACTGCAGGCAACTGCCTGGGCAAAATTTAGCGTGCACAAAAGACCAACCTGTGCATACCCTGCAGTGCATGGCCGCTGATCTGTCCTCCAGCACGAAATGCTGCAGCAGCGGGCACATTGTCGCCCCGAGTTTCATTGCGGCTGAGACGGTGAACATGCCTAACTGGAGCAGCTTTGGCTTGCGGATAGGTTTTACAATACCATGGCACGCAACTTGCATCGCACAAAAGCAGATCGAGAGCAAATGCCGAAATATTGGCCCTGTCAGCGCTTGCTTCATCGGCGGTGCGTCGCCAAGTGAACGCTTACCTGCGAAGGCACCTGTCAACACCACAACAAGTACAGCAGCAGTCAACAGAAGCCGTGGTCTGATTGCAGCATCGTCTCTTCTATCGTGCACGCCAATCGCTTTTTCTTGATCGGCCGGACGAGATGTGCGAGACGAGCGCTTGCTAGCCATGGTTGCGCCCTAATAGATCACTGAGGGTCTGTTAACTGCGCCATTGCATCTCACGCTCCAAGCAATGACATTGCTGGCGCATCACAAGTAACGTAAAGCTACAACTTTAGGGACACATGCTGAAGCATCGCGCGCGAACGACTTTGGCAAGTCAACCGCGTAAAGCGACGACTCGTCTTCATCACTCCCTCTACCATGGTTCACACATTGCCAAATGCGTATCATTGAGGCTGCTCAACAAGCTACATCAAATTCTAGCAAGTGTTTGGCTACAGGTCAGACAACCAACTAGGTTGTACAGATGAGCGAGGGTTATCATGTCAACATCAATACTAAGTGTTCATCCAAAACATTAAGACGTCATGTCTAAACAGTCTGAAACCACCTAGCAGACATTTGTGCATTCCTTATGGGCAAAGAAGCATTCCCTAGAATGTGGCAGACTCTGGATAGTCTGGGAACAGATGGTCTGTCGGCCCGTCTCAATTGGTAGTCAATGGAAGCTGAGTCTGAAAAGAGCGTTTTATGTGCATGCCTAAAATAGCGAAAAGAAAACAGGGTTGGACATGTTGCAAAGGCAAAACCAACCATGCACAGGGTGCCACTCCTGGTAGGCACTGTGCGTAAGTTGAATGATAGATACCTTCATGAAAGAAAGCTAGATTGTCAAGTCCAGACCTCAACTGTGTTGACATCTATAACAGGAAAAGTTTGGACCTGAATAGACAAATGTTAATTGACATCGCAACGGCAAGGAGGGAGTGACCATAACAAGGTGTGAGGGTTTGCTGCCACCAAAAGTGCTTGAAACCATGCATGTTGAATTCTGCCGGAATGGCAGCGTGAGCTTTCCACATAAGCTAATCAGGTGTCATAGGTACTCGACTGAAATCTTGCTGGCTGCAGCGATTGAGGAGGCTGTTGAGATTGCATCATTTGTCAAAGTCCTCAAGATTGTTGGAGACCAGTGGGCATGTTGCAGAGGAACCTAATTGCAAGTAAAGGACTTAAATAGCGTTCTGCTGCTGCATGGTGGCACCCATGTTGTGATGACAGGAAGCCTGCATGCCAAGAGGTAATTGTGTTGCGTGAATTTGACATGGAATGCATTGGAGGCCTGACTGGTGACGAGGCACAAGTGCAAAAGCCTGGAAGGTTTGTATGCAAAAAAGCACTGTCCCTGGCCAACAGAGCATGGGTGTGTATAGAGGCTGAGCAGCCGGCCAAACATGAGCTGCTGGATGTGTTGACAAACATATCAAACAGGTGCAGGCTGACTTGTGACAGCAGATAGACACAACCAGAACAGCAACCAGATCTTGACAGTGACACATTGTGGCATGAGTGTACCTGATACTAGAGGTGAGACTGAAGATGGTGCAGGTCGAGCTGAGGCTAGGGCTGGGGACGCTGGTGGGGGTGCGGCAGATGGCAATGATGGGGATGGAGTTGGGAAAGCTGACAATGGAGGGGGGTGGAGCTGGGGTTTGGTGACAGGAACGGGGACATGGCAGATGGAGAAGGTGAAAATGGAACTGGGGATGGTGCAGGTGGCGATGGCAGCGGTGGGGATACGGGAGTGGCAATGGAGCTAGGGATGGTGACCAGAATGGAGACAGGGCAGATGGAGATGCGGATGGGGCAATTGGAGATGGGGCACATGCGGATGGGGTACATGGAGATGGTGCAAGCCAAGATGGTGGAGCCAGGAAGCATGCAGGTGGAGCTGGAGGTGGGAGATGTGGCAGGTGAAAATGAAGCTAGGGGGGATGGTGTAGGTGTGGGAATGGTCCAGATGGGGGGGTGGGGGGTGGTGCAGGCTAAGATGGAAGAGCTAGGAACCATGCTGGTAGAGACGGAGGTGGGAATGCAGCAGGTGGACATGAAGCTGGGGAGGGTCCAGCTGGAGACAGTGAAGCTGGAGTGGGAGGGTGCTGGTGGAGACATTGAAGCTGGAGTGGGAGGCAGAGAAGCTAGAAGGTAAGCTGAATTTGGAGGCAGTGCAGGTCATGAAGGTGGAGCTGGAGCAGGGACTGGGGACTGCTAATGGTACAACGGGCGTTGAAAATGGTGAAGTGAAGCTGGGCTGGCTACGACGAGCTGGGTGGAGCATGGTAGAGCTCAGTAGGAGATGGTCGAGCTGGGGCTGGGGTTGGACGTGGGATGGTGGAGGTGGGGTTGACTATGGTACAACTGGGGTTAATTATTGGTGAAAACGGGGTTGGGGCTGGGGTTGGACGTTGGGATGGTGGAGGTCAGGTTGACTATGCCACAGCTGAGGTTGACGATTGGTGAAAAAGGGATGGAGCTGGGGTT
>JAABUP010000116.1_pt1 | contig 77870 bp, 80 predicted proteins | sample 5559201 | NCBI WGS metagenome assembly JAABUP01 (sample SAMN10711887, study PRJNA513373) | rock metagenome | isolation source: Antarctica rocks | place: Antarctica
TCTGTTCAAATCGTAGGTGAAATCGCTTGGTGCGCGGGGATCCAGACTAATAAGCCGCTAGAGGCTAGGTTCATAATCGTTAAATTTTTGGGTTTTACACTCTTATAATCACTTAGAATAGTTAAAGGCTTTACCTACCTTAGCTATTATAAGGCCTGGAATTTTCTATGCTTTAACTCTAGGGTATAGATTTTAGGCCCTCTAGGCTTTATATCTAGTAGATCTATAAATTCTTATTAAGGCGAGTAACTATTAGAATTCAGGCCGGGTTAACCTCGGTATTACTAACTAGGACTAGTTAGGGGGTCTTAGTAGACTAGTAGAGATTTCTTATAATAGTTATTCTATTCTATATAGCTATATCTATCTATTTAATTATTATAATACTATTATACTATACCTAAGTTATATATAAATAACTTATTAATATTATACTATTTAATAGGTTATAAGCCTAGGTTCTATATAACCTAGGAACCGTATAAATTATATAATAAGCTTTTTACTAAGACTTAGTATTACTCTAGAAGAAATATTCCTAGAACTATTTATAATAGGTACTATTATATCTAACTATTATAAGATTTAGAAGCTAAAAGGTACTAAGAATTATAAACTATAGGAAATTACTATACGCGTATTACTTATAGTTAATAGCGTATTTAGGGTTATAAGACTAGAATATAAACTACTAACTAACCTTAACTTACCTACTACTAGAGAAGTAAAACTACCTATTAAGGAGGCGGATAAGGAAAAATAGGAAAAGTATATTAATCTAGAGGAGCGAGTACTTACTACTATTCACCTTACTATATTACTATTAGCTTATAGTATAATTAAAACTTAGATAATAGTAAAAGAAGTATAAGTTAAATTAAAGTTATTATATAAGATAGACTCCTACGCCACTAAGAAAGCAACGTACTTCGCCTTATATAAGCTTTATTTAGATTAATTTAAAGACCTCTACACCTACCTCGCTAAATTTAAAGAATATATAAACAAGCTTCTATAAATAAATAGTCTACTAGAAATAGATTTCTAGATAGTAGTCTTTAAGAGGGGCCTACTAGAAGAGATAAAGGAAGTAGTCTATACCCTTATTAAGATCGCTTAATATAGGGGTAAGCTATAAGATTTTAAGTATATTACTATATCGCTATTTAATAGGTTTATATCTTTAAAGACTAAAGAATCTAAGGTATACGCTAGCAATTTTAGTAAATAGTTAAAATAAGGCTAATATTAAAATAAGCCTAGTAATAAGAGCTAGAGTAATAATAATAATAAATATACGTTCTATAACTACTAGTATAATATAAAAGACTACTAGTATATTAATCTAAAGCTAGGACTAGAAGGATTTATTCCTAAAATAAAGAAAGAACTAGAAGTACGGAATAAATAATAGTATTAAAATAGAGGTCCTAGTTATTAATAAAGTAGATAAAACCTAGACGAATAAAAATAGGATAAATCCTATACTACTTGCTTTAGGTATAGCTTATAATAAAATAATAAGTCTTATAAGATTATCGTCGACTTAGAGGACTAAGAGTATATCTTCTAGGACCGATCTAAGTTTACTAACTATTTACTAGTCTAGAACTATACTATATTAGGACTAACTAGGGGTAAACTAGTAACTATTAAAGGGATTAGAATAGTACTAATCCCGGTAATTATTAATAATAAGATTAGTAAATTCTTACTAACTAATATTTACCACGTACTAAATATCGAATATAACCTCCTATCTATTATATAACTAGACCTATAAGGCTATATATATACTAGTAGTAGAGGGAAGAATATATTTTATAATAAATAAGATAAGGAGGTACTATAAGCCTTCCTATATAACCGTATATACTAGCTAGATACTATATAAATTAACTAGATAAGGGTATTCCGCCTTAAATTAATAGTCCTAGCTAAGAATAATACGTCTTAGACCTAATAATATAAGAGATATAGACACGTTAGTATAAAGGCTATAAAGGCTATAGTACGTACTACTAACATCGATTATAAGGCTACTAATCGCCTATAAAAGTACGAGAAATAGGAACTATATAAGAGTTATATATTAGGGAAAATTACTCGAATAGCCTTATATATACTAATAGCTAGAGTTACTATCCCTAGCTAATACTAGCATATTAACCTAATGTTAGTAAGCTATATAATTACCCTTAGGGGGTATACTAACGTAATAGTATCTATATACGAAGTAATAGGGTTTATTTAAATAGATTATATAATTAGTCGGGCGGAGTTACTATAAAAACTCGAGTTCTAAATAAAATATTAGAATAACTAGGGTTATAAAACGGCCTTTATTCGAAGTAATAATAAACTAGTCTAGGGCCGTAAATATTAATAAATCTTCTAGGAATATAGGATATTTATTACCCTATTAGCTCCCTATAACCCTTATTAAAATAGGATCGCTAAATAGAAGAACTAGATACTATTTAGTAAAGTTAGAACGGTTCTTATTAACGCCGGACTACTATAAGAGTTCTAGGGTAAGGCTATCTACTATATTAATTATATTAAGAACCTTATACCTAGTAAGGATAGGAAGTCCCCCTTTAAGAAATAGTACGGCTATAAACCTTAATTAATATACCTAAAGCTATTTAGATATTAGTACTACTTATTTAATATATTACTAAATAAGAAGAAACTAGATAATAAGGCTATTAAATGCCGCTTCCTTAGCTATAATAGTAAGAGTATCTACCGCGTATAGGATATTAAGGGATAACGTATTACTTGATTAGTATATATAGTATTTAATAAGAGGGCCGCTATATTATTAATATATAATAATAAGCTCCTAATAGAGGGAGACTCTAGCGACGACGATAATATAGTAGACCTCCTAGGCTAGCTCTAGACTAACTAATTAGATAGCGGTAATTAGGCCTTAGAGGGAGTAACTACCCCTAATTAATAGGGTATTAAGGGAGTATTAGATAATACTAATAATACTAATAATACTAGTAATACTAGTAATAGATTAGTAATAACTTTTCCATCTAGCTAATTAATATTAGGCCTAACTAATAATATAAGTAGGCCTACTAGTCTAAATAGATGTAATTAGAATAATCTACCTAAATTAAATTAGAATAAGTTAAATAATTAGACTACTAAAAATAGCTAAGTAGAGTTGGAATTACTAAATAATTAATATTAGAATAGTTGGGATAGTTTAATACGCTAAATTACTACTATAATACTATTAGCTATTATTAATAAATAATTAACTCGAAATAATAAATCTTAGAGAATTATTCCTAATATATTATATTATTCTATTTATAATAAACCCTAGATTAACTATAACTAGATAAATAAGAGGGGTATAAAATCTTCTAATAACCCTAATAGGTTTAGAGCTATACTTACCCGTATTATCGCTAGTACTAAGGAGTATTCCTACTTAATATTAATAGACGTAGCTCTTAGTAGACCTAATAAAGATAAATAGCTCGCTACTACTAAAGAAGAATTAGCTAATTATAATAAGTAGATAATATAGTAAGAACTATATTAACTACCTTATAAAGTATATATCTTACTAGGTAGGTAGGTCTTATCCTATAAATATAGGTTAATAGGTGAAATCAGCCGATATAAAGCACGGTAGGTAGTTAAAGGCTTCTACTAAATTAAGGGGATTAATTTTAATAAGATATTCTTATTAACCCTAAAGGTATTATTATAGTAACTCCTCCTAGCCCTAATAGCTAAATATAGGCTAGTTATTAAGTATTTAGACGTTATTATAGCCTTCTTAGAATTACTTATTTAAGAAGAAATCTAGGTAGAGTAACCTTACCGCTTTACTAACGGTAAATAATGATACGCCTATAGACTAAATAAAGCTCTATATAGCCTTAAATAAGCTTCCTATAAATAGTATAAAACCCTTTATAAGGTACTTAAGTCTCTAGGTTTTAAACGCCTCGAGTATAATTATTACGTATTTATTAATACTATTATAAAAGTTATTATTATAGTATATATTAATAACTTATTATTTATAATATATAATTAGGACTTAATTACTTAGATAAAGAAGGAACTTAATAAGAGGTTTAACTTTAAATATATAGGAGACTTAAAAGACTATTTAGAAATAAATATTATTAGAAATCTAGATAACTATTCTATTTAGGTTAATTAAATAAAATATATTAACTAATTATTAAAATAACTAGGTATAGAAAAATATTCGCTAGCTAAGTCGCTTATAAAATAGGCTAATATTACTATTACTCCTAATAGCTATATAGCCTCCTTATCTAAAAGGGAGGCTTATTAGTCCCTTATAAGAGTATTTAATTAGCTAAGTATTATAACTAGGCTAGATATTATATACGCTATTAGCAACCTAAGTCGTTTACTTAATAACCCTACTTTATAATATATAAATATAGCGAAAAGGGTACTATATTATCTATTAGGAATAGTTAATAATAGCCTTATCTATTAACTAGGTAATAATAATAGCTTAGAAGGTTTTACTAACGCGTTATACTATAATAATTATAAGATATCTTATTCTACTAGGGCGTATATCTATAAACTATTTAATAGCCCTATCACCTAGTAATCTAAATTATAAAAGCTAGTAGTAATATCTATATACGAGTCTAAATATATTACTATAGTAGAGGTATATAAAGAAGCTCTATATCTAGGCCTTATACTTAAAGAGCTAAGGTATAATAAAGGAGTAGTACTAGTACTCCTAAGTATCGATAACTAGGTAGCTATAAAATTAGCTACTAACCTAATTAATTATACTACTATAAAATATATCTAAATAAGATATTATTTAGTACATTAACTCGTTTTTAAAACTAAAGAAATCTATCTCTAATAGGTTAATATTAAAGGCTAATATGCCGATCTACTAATAAAACCTATTAGCCCTATTAACTTTAGCCTAGCTAGATAATAATTAGGACTAGCTCCGAGTAAAGTATAAGGGCATTTAGATATAGTGGTTAGCGATAGGTAGCCTACCTCGTTACTACTAATCTAAGAGGGAGTATTGGAATTCAGGCCGGGTCAACCTCGGTATTACTAACTAGGACTAGTCAGGGGGTCTTAGCGGACTAGTAGAGATTTCTCGTGATAGTTATTCCATTCTACATAGCTACATCCATCCATTTAGTTATCATAATACTATTACACTACACCCAAATCACGTGCAGATGACTCATTGACATCATACTATTTAACAGTAACATGATCAAGTCATGCATGGCTCTCGTCCGCCTCGTACTGCCCTTCCACGCCGCAGCTTGGAAAGCCTCTTCCAAACCCATCCAAGCCCTCCTCGACACGACCGATCCCGTCGCCCAAGACGGCTTGACAGGCGTATGGCGCGACACCACGCAATCCCAATTAAACGCCGTCGGAATAACGGTAAATGACTTCCCTTCCGATCCCCATTCCAATGAAAATCTCGCCCGTGACATCACCCTCTCCGTTTAAGAATAGAAATACAGCGCGCATACATACTGACGCTTCCTCCGCCGGATCCCCCATCTAGAGCGCCCTAATCGGCGGCGTCGTGACCAGCGCCTTGACCTGGCCCGTCCTGGCCGGCATCGACCCTTCCGACCGCGCGACGGTGTCTGCGATCTGGTACGGCGCCCTGCTGCTCGCGCTCGGGTCGATAGCGACGGCGGCGCAGCAGGCGGTGGCGCTGAGTAGGCTGAGCAGCCATCCGGAGGGGCTGCGCCAGATCCGCGAGGTGCTGGGTCGGCGGAAGGTGGATGGGCGGTGGAGGCCGTCGAAGGTGCAGTTGGTTGTGTGGCAGACGCCGGTGTCGATGTTGAATGCGAGTATTGTGATGTTTGTGGTTGGGTTTGGGGTTTTGGTGTGGGCGTCTGTTGAGTGGGGGTGGGCGTGGGATGATGTTAAGGTTTTCTTTGTGTCTGGGTTCTTTGGCGGACGGGGTGCTGATGCTGATTTTTCTTGCGCAGGTTGTGACGGTTTTAATGGTGACGTTGCTGTATACTGTGGTTCTCTATTTGGTGACTGCTTTTGGCTTGTATCACAAGATTGCACAGACATAGGGTGCTGGCTTGTTGGACAGGCTGAATCCTACCCAGTGCTTTCCGTTAGGTCGAACGGGAGGCTTGATGATACAGGTTTATGATGAGCAGCGTGCAGGTGCTTGAGATTGAGCACGTTGGAATTCAAAGGCTAGAAATCTTCTACATGTGTGCATTGCGATTATATAGCATCCATTGGTGAGGTATAGATAGAATCTACCGTTAACAAACACCCGCATACAAGCATTTCCTCTCAACGCTTTCGGTCCCCAAAGAGTACATACTCGAATAGACTCATTTCCTCGCCGACGCTTTTCTTTATCTTTACCTTCCAGCCAGAGTCTGTCCACCGTTGCTCTACGATTCTCATCCCGTCAAAATGGGTCCTGCTGGTTACGAAAACGTACCAAAGGAAGTTCGGAAGAACAAGAAAACACTGGCACAGGAAGATAGCCCGAACAGGGGAAACCGTTCGGAGGTTCCATTCGATCCGGTCAATGGCCGCTAGGATGATGACAAGCGCAATCATGATTTGTGTAAGTGCAATGCGGGTGCTATATATGTAACCATGGTGCGTGAACATCCAGAACATGGTATGTCTGATGGACCACGGGAGGAGTAAAACGATGTCGACGAAGTACAAGAGCACCTTCCCAAAGATAGTCGTAGGCTCTTCGAATACCCAGACTGACCTCGAACATAGAATGATAATCAACAAAAGATTCCAATACTGATTCCTGTATCCGGTGCGCGTCCTTCGAGAGCCATTCCAGCGATCGTCCTTGATGCGATTAAGCAGATTGATCACCATAGACTGACAATTGAACTGCATTGGCTCGTAACCCGGAGATATGGTGATGAGTTCCTCGGCTTTGAAGAGTCAGAGCGAACGCACTAGAGAATTTTAACAATCTCACCTCGAAATGTAATCTCACGTTCGGTAAAGAATGTTTCACCGCAATAAACCCTCGAAAGTGTTCTACGGGAGGAGTCCCCTGGTTTAATTTTGGACTTGCTCAACCAGATCGTGTCCGTTATCCAACCAGTTCGATCCAGCTCATAATATATGTCGCCTATCTCCAATGCATAGTGACAGAATAAAGCGCCAAGTCCCCCAAACGAGTGGTCACGGTCATCGGAACTCCTCCGGGCGGCAATGTAAAATTGGAACTGAAGAGAAGCCCAGCTGGGAAAGACCATATAGGCCAAGAGGCTCAAGGACGATGAAGATATCGCAGTGCTAAGGGCTAACAAGAATCGCGCTATGTTGCCATTACTTCGAGGCGTTTCGTGCCCATACACGCCGTCGAATGTACGTACCACCCTCGGCGGTAAGTCTGCGAGCACTGCGCAACGTACGCGTTGGATGAGAGCATGCAACTTTTCTCCGTACAGAGTAGTAGGAGACGTGATAAGGTATACCGGGATCAGTGACCTTTCGAGGTCTTCGGCTTCGAGGAAGGTCTCTAGTCTTGGTTTCATCGTCCTTGTGGCAATCTTGAGAGCTGTTCTTATAATAAGGATTGTTTCGACTGCGAGTACACCGTGCCACCAGAGTATCTGCGACCAACTCGCTCGACGCCACGATGTCTTGCTCTTTCTGTTGGCATCGTCAAGCATGAGCAAGCCAGCTGCAAGCCAGGCCAAGCTATAAACGTTGAGCTTATAGCCTGAATTAGTCAACTTGTTTCCCAACCAGGCGAACCATATAAGTTTCCACCACGTCATACTAGACATGTCGAACGGCCTTTAGAGCGATTGCGTGCTGAAGTTGGCAGACTAGGTGGCATGAAAGGAGACAGCATGGAAAATTAGAACCCTGAGACCGTCGTTCCCAGGATCCCTGACCAATGAAAAGCCTTTCAGTACTAGATACGCTTCACCTCCCCGAAAGTCATATAGTTGGATGGAAAACGCCGCCTATCGCTCGGTACCCTCCCCTATGATAAAGCTATAGAACTCAAGAAACCAAGCTCGAGTCCAGTGAATATCTGAAATTCTACCTACATTCGTAATCGCTGTCGTCGCAGCCTTGCTGCTTAATCTCTATACCTCCGCCTATACCTAAGCCAGTGCTTTGTATATTACGGCACAAGATGGAGTTGGCACTGTTAGGTCCTTCAGCCGGTGGTCGGTGTGCCAAGAACATTATCGGGCACCTTGCCTATTCAGCGAAGCCCTAGCCCTAGCTTGACACCTGATTGCAAACGTACCTTAGGTATATATAGTTCGTAGACCAGAGGTTGTTATCTTCAAATCTGACTACCTTATTGAGCATGTAACCTTGAAAATCTTCGTAATAAAGTCATAAGCCCATCCAACTGTCCCACAACCCTGTACAGTCCCAAGCCAGACAGCTCTGTTCCCCATCATCAATCCTCTGCTTTGCCAGAGCCGCAATGCCTTTCGCGGCGGTGAAGGCGAGATCGGCACCGTCATATCGTGTAGCATCGCGTATTCTCGCAACTAGTGCTGATCCTACGATTTCCTCAAGGAGTTCCAACAGCTCGTTGTCACTGACACGGTCTCCTATGAGTACGAGCTCCGATATCTTTTCGGGAAGTTCAAGCTCAGCATCTGTCACTGGCAAACTTGTGATCTCCTGAATGAGTCGACGTCTCTTGAGCAAGAGCTCCTTACTCCAGGGAAGATGGGATGGGGAAGCGTCAGCCCCGATATCGATGCCCTGTAAGAAACGATGATCATCGAGTACACCGTTTTCATCGATGAAAAGTCCTGCGGTCAGGGCTGATCTACTATAATCGACAGCAAGGATCAGGCGGGTCTCGTCGATGCCTGAGGGGTACGATCGGCCCTGGAACATATCGTTTGCGAGTATAGCAGCTTTGAGCGCAGATGGGAATCCTCCCAAGGTACGCCTGAGGCCCAAGCGATTGAGTTCCAGATCCAGCAGATCACGAGTCGACTCTGAAAACCTCGTGGGAGTCACCACGTCACTGATATTGAGAGGGGTCTCCAGATAGGCTTCCGTGGCAGCTTGGAGGGCGAGAAGCATGGCGTTGATTGGAGGCGTAGTAGGAACCTGCCACCTCTCTAGTACTCTGTTCAAGGACGGTGGTGTGAATCGCTTTATTGTTTCATGGCATGTTGAAACCCAATCTTCCCGGAGTTCGTTTGGCGGATTCTGTCCTTCAACGAAGCTCCGCATCACACTTTTATATCGTTGGCTTCCTTCTATCTTGGCGACAGAAATAAAGCTATGATTAGGGAAGTATACTGCTGACGTACTTGTGTGTGATCAGCTGAGGTTTCCACATGGACGCAACAGGCTTACGCGTAGTCCATCGTGAGATCAAAGCCAACGCCGGGATACTCGAATCGATGAGGATCTGCGCATGTCCTACAAACCTCGAACGCAACAACCAATATATTTGACACGAAAAGCGAAAGACCGAGCCAGACGCCGAGGCGTCGCATTGAAGAGTGCATCGCTGAGTAAAATAAAAGGTTCTCAAATTTCAGAGAATACTAATTGATGTACGCAGAATCCAAACATTCGAGCGAATCCACCAGGACACGTAGAGAAAGTTCCTTCCGCCAAGCGAAACAGCCCAGTTGGTGATGAGGGGTAATTGGACTAGCTTTGAAAGGATGTATCTAGGGAGGGAAACGTCCCTACTCTTCCTGCTCTTCAGCAACCCCCATAGTAGCAAGACAAATCAGAAGACGACAACACAAACCCTACCTTTTCTGTTGGCGCCAAATTTGATTTCGAGGCTTCGCAGGAAGTACAATAAGGAAGTCTCTGACAAAACCTGCGCCTCCCTCAAGGGGTTTTACATGTGCATACGAAACGCTGCAGTTGGTATCTTAGTAGATCGGGATCCGCGCTAAATCAACGGGGACTAGATTAGTGCCCCGCCTCCCGCCCGCTTAGCGCCCATCCTACTCCGGACATGCTGAGGTACAGAGAGCCACACCAATGTTTAGACTTACCTACTCAACCATATACGCTGTCATCATTCTCTCACCGTTGCCCCCCCGTTCAGTTTCAACTGTTGCTTCAGCCTGTACCTGTGTTGGGATTGCATCAACACACCAGTCAATGTGCGGAGTACTTCCACCTGCCTGAAGGGGGCCGCCCTGGGGCGAGAGAACACCACCTATAGGCCCCCCCTTTCCTCTATGCTATGATCTTGTATGTCGCCATCAACTCGTAATATTTCAGTCCCTAGTCCACAACTAATTAGAAGGCGACATCAATATTAGTGGAGGAAGTTATAGGAGTTCTGTTCCTACAGTAAGCGCCGCGTTCACCCTAACTTCATGTTGTCAACGGGCAGTGTGCATATATCGTGAGTAGTGTTCCTCGCTTGTTATACTCGCGAGCCAATCTACGTCTCAAACGTGTCCTTTAAAATCTATGACTCTAGCTCTTCTTCCACGTTATAGTCCTTCAGTCCTGAATCCCTTTACGATTCCTCTTGGCCCTTGAGCCGTTCAATATTTGAAACCGGTGCCGTATAAACTTAACCATCGAAAGAGCGGAGCTAGGTTGGAGGACCGAGATGTCTTTCTAACAACGTATTATAGCCTGCGCTGCGCCTTTGTACTTGGGGTGTTCCGTAAACGCGATCAAAATCCTTTAATATTAGTATATTAAAGGGTCGTACCTCTTGATTATTATGCCATCTGCTCTCATCTTAATCAGCCTACTAGCCCTCTTGTTACTTATATATATATCTCGTGCTTCGTCCGTCGGATCTCGCTAGTCATGGCTCGAAAACCCACGCTTTCCATCATATCGCTCTTATGTTCAGCCTGGACTGGCGTCAGCTCTCCGGCTCCACGCCCAAATCTAACCGTCGCAGCGCGACAGTCTAACCCTACCCCTAACTTCTTCGACATACCTTCACCCGAGATCCCATCACCATGGTCGTCCGCTCTTCTAATTTTCACAGCACTTGCCAATTGCGAAGATGTGAATAATCCTTCAGAAGCATGTGGGACCTCGTTGAATCTATTAACATAAGGATATATGTACACGGATGGCACTTGCAGCTCGACTTAAAGCCCTATCTTATTACAGGCTGCCAAAGATGCTTATTCCATTGCTAGTAATGCAGTTGGCTGGTTCAGTGATTCTGCAAATACTGGTGGCATACCCACTGCCCATTATTGTATGTCCTTTCATTTCACTACTTTCTATCAGCAACACAGCCAAGCCGAAATATCATGCTTGGAGTCTTTCAAACTCTGAGCTGGCATCTAATTCAAATCAAGATTAGCGACTTCACACGAAGCGCTCTGATGGAGCTACCATGTATATCGGTTAAGACTTCCGGCTTCCAGCTACTGCTCTTGCACACATGGGACTAAGCAATCCTCCCGCTCCTTCCCATCCCGTTTCGCGGCCTTTCATGATATCGGTCCTTCTTGCAAAGACATCTGAAAAATCTTGAAAATAGGGGTCTGACTCGGAAGCTTTTGCAGATATGGGTCCGGACGCCGACACTACGTACAAAGACCAAATCGACGGCCCCATCCAGCGGGTAGGAAAATTCAAAACCAAGACGAATAACTACATGATCATCCATTGCAATGACCCAAAGAAGTGGTGTAAATTGAAGGTCAATGGCATGACCATTGGGGGTACGTAGACCTGGGAGTGGTTCCCAAAATCCCTGGATTGTGACAAATGCTGACTATCAAGCTTTTGCAGGTTATGCGTGGACAAAGGAACACTGGTTTTGGTAGAACTCCTACCATATCAACATGTGCGACGTTTTCTACACAATGAGCACCATCGCAAAAACTAAGAAATTCCTACGGAATGCCTTTGAGGGTCCAGGGGGATCATACGACAATTACAAGAAATTTGCTGGAGATCTCACCTGGCTCCAAGTGACTGGAACAACAATGCTCCATGAAATGATGCACACGGATCTCATCGGGAATCCGGGGCCACACATCGACGACGAGTGGGTAAACCCCGAGAAGACAGGCACAAAAGCTTATGGACCAAAAGCTGTGTGGCAATTGGCCACTAGGGCCATCAAGGCAGGCGGAGGTGCCAAACGCGCAAGTACCAACGCAGATAGCTACGCCCAAATGATGACAGCGATGTACTGGTGGAAAACAAACCATTACCCGTTCCCTGGGGTACCTGGCAAGGCACCACCCCTCCTCCATACCATCTCTGGGTCGAACTTGGTATCACCACTAGCTGGCGATGACCCAATATCGAACGACCCTCAAGCCAACGGCAAGAACGTCCCAGTCACGCCCAGTAATTGGGACATCACTCCGATATTCCTCCAGATTGGAGACGTGACAGACCCGAAAACCGACTGGGATGCTCTCTACAGAGCAGCAGCAGATCCCTCATTTTTCCCTACACCTACTGGAGCCGTGCCGACTGGGCTCCCTCCCGATACTGTAGACCACTCAGTATGTGGGGGATGCCCCCCACCTAAAGGTCATTAAGATCGCGACAGAAAATCGCATAAAGAAATCCAAGAGAAGTAGCCGCTATGGTGGTACCTACATCAACAGAGCTGCACCAGCGGCACGAAATGCCAGCTCCCTGGACGACTATGCTGTCGAATGGCAAAAGCGGGCCAAGCGCAGCCTCTTGAACAACATATATTTTTGGAATCATCAAACTCACTCCTGGCCTAGCACTGTTTGGCGAGGCTTCATAGCAAATTCCGGCACTAAACATGTGTCCCACGGCCTCGAACACCGAGCCGACAACAACACCTCCCCTTCCACAGAGAAGCCACTGTGCAAAGAGAGCAGTATATCCATCCCTTTTATCTACCATACTCGCACCTTCCGACCTCTTTGTGCTTCGGGAGATTGGGCAAAGCGAGAGTATGTATCCGTATCTGTATCACTTAACTCATCTTGCATTTGCTCTTTTTGCGCCAGAGATCCTTTTTGTAATCTCATGAATAATTTAACCTCTTATCACATTAGCGTATATGAAGGAGCTGGAATGTATGAACAACTATACGAAGGGGATCGGTGTTGGGATCTCGCGCCTGAGGCGAGATTTGCTGTGTTTAATGGGCCTTACTTGAATGGAGCCTGTTCCAAACCGATCAAGACCCCAGTATCTGTGAATGCGCCTAGGAAACTTTGATTGAGCGGGTGATCAAAAATTGCAAGGCGTTGCTGATCGTCTGCTTTGGCATTTCTGCGCAAGAATATCATGGTAAGGTTTATGCACTCACGCTGTCTTGGTGGATGTGCAGGGCGCGTTGTGGCGAGCTTGCGTCTCCGAAATAGGTCAATTAGGTTTGAACAATCAATGAAGGAACTCATAAAGCAAGCTACTATACTGGCATACCTACTACCATCGCATACTATAAAGATCAAATATGGCAACTTCGTCGAAGTGAAAAGATGCCAAGAAGTAGGTTTCAGATGCAAAGCGACCTCAAGGGCACCGCTACATGCTGCCGTACGTACAATGCAACTGATATAAACGAAAATTGCAAAAAAGTATTGAGGACCTCAGGATCGAATGAACACTTTGGTGAATTATCTTGCAGAGCAAAGTGATCACACTGACACAACAGTTGATCTAGAGATATCTCCAACGCTTTTGGGAAATTTAATAACCTGAACTTTCGGACAGGGACCCGTGGGCTCGAACTGAATCGAACTCAACACCAGGGAAGTGACATCTTAGTTCAACCGGTTTCCCGGATGATGCAGCAAGAGTTACCACTAAGCCAACCCACCTGTTGCCCATTGAGAGTATGGGGACTATTAGGGTACATATTCCCTTTCAGAATTCTCTTCAGATTTCGCTCTCGCCCGTGAGACGTATGCACTTCGTGTCTCTCGCGCGATCATAGGTGAAGAGTCTTCATGCTCACACTTCCGATGTCATTGATTCGCAAACCTCTATCCATTCTCTTTTCATCTTGTCAACCTCCAGAGCAAAACACACAACGAATTCCATCCATGCAATTCTCCTCAACTCCACCTGCTCCAACCCCATCTCCTCTAACACCTCCATCTTCTTCACAGCCAATACCTCCCCTGCAAGAACCACATAGCTTGTCCCACCAGCCTCCTTCATCGTCAACAACACACATGGCTTCATCACCCTCACAGAAGCCGTCCAAGACAATTGATGAGACCACTGTTGTCGACACTGTGAACGATATCCAACACTCACGCATGCCTTCGCCTACTCCACAGCGAGCCCAGTCCCCCATCATAGCCACCCATACCCTCGCACCACCGGCTGAGACATCACCACATTCCACGCGTCAACATTCATCACCGTCTTCACAGCCAGCACCCAACGGCAGGACACCGCGGGATTCATCCTTACGAAACTCATCGCCGACACACCCGCCACCCAAGTCAAGGGCTTCCATGACCACCTCACCTCTCAGCCATAGCGACAGTATGGCTACAACGCAAATACAGCCCAACAACCTAGCCATACGCAATAACAACAGCCAGCACCAACCTCCCGAGCCACAGCATCAGCAACCCGATCCCGTCGACTCGTCAGACTCACTCGAGGAGTACAGCTGGGACGACCTCGAAGAGCGCTTCCATGCGAAGATGGCGGATTTTGACCGCGCCGAAACGATCATTGAGAGAGATTTCAAAGAGTTGCTCAACGTATGCTTCATCCCACTTTATCCTAAGGAGCAGAAGCTGCATAGCTTTTCGTCGACGTCCCACAGCCACGATGCTAATCATCCCAACAACCGCAGTTCTTCAGACTCTGGACGGAAGCCGGTACCAAATATGAGGAAGAGCGGGCGAGTAAACGGTGCGTACCCCTCCCTGTTACTGAATCAGGTAGCAACGCGTCAACCCATCCAAGGCATTCGCTCACAATTAGACCCATACAGCTTGAGGACCCAAATAGCATTCGTACAGCGATCTGAAAAGACCCTGGAGGACAAGCAAAAGCATTGTGCGCCCCTGTTCAACCTCTCCCTCTCTCTTTTATCCCCTTATGTGGAATGTCTGTATCAATACTAACGCCCTTCACAGATACGAAAGTAGTCCAAGCATTCGAGAGTGCGCTCGCTCTCCTTGCCGATTGACCGCAAATCGCCGCCCTCTGACTGCCTCCTCGCTCGCCGTGCAGACGCAATGGATGCATTGGCCTCTTCCAGGGAAGTCACGCAATCAATCGAGGATACTTCGTTACTGGAGATAGGACCTGAGACTGTTGACTCAGCTATGCCAGTTGAAGAGGATATGCTCGACTTTGAGAACTCACTTGTAGACCCCCGAAATGACAAGTCGCAAAATATCGATCGTGCTCCTCTGCTGGTCAGCAACAAAAGAAGAGGAGTCTGCATTTACCATGTCATCGCTGCATCGTCCCAGTCTCTGCTCTATATCTTAGTACCTGTTGTAGATCGACAATACCGATCATCTAGCCCTCTGCAGAACGGCGATAGCGATGTAGAATGAAAAGCATCAGCATATCCCGTATCATCGCTCTATCATCCAAATTGTTACCCTATATTGCAGCATCTCTTTTACCTGTCAAAGGTCTCATAGCGGTCAAGAGACACTCCGCCCAATCGCAGCTTCACATATTAGCATTCCCCTGCACACAAAAACCTCGGATTGACCATCTTCACCATCTAGAACCCACTCATAGGACCCACCATCTCTCCTCTCCCATATCCCATCTCCCATACCTACCTCCCTTCCAAAACCTAGAAAATCACACACGCAAATCTACATACCAGATCTCACCCATCTCACCCATCTCATCCATCTCACCCATCTCACCCACCTCACTAGCCACTGGCACACATCAATCCCCAAAGCCTCGGGTCACAAACAGTACATCTGCGTGTCTGACATAGCCGTGAGAAGCACAGAACCAAACGCCATGCTTGCAGTAGCATGTACCGTATGCTCGAACGCAACGCTATGAGAGGTTGAGCGAGCGGTCCCCATCTAGACGATGGCTTATTCCATGGCTCTTCCTCTCGATCATGAGCAGATAATGCTTTACGGAAAAGACGTCATGTTGAAGCGCCATATTGGAAGGAACTGTTTTGATGGCATAAGCTCATATTTTACCCGCTGCTCCCTTCCTCGGCAGAGTTTGCGACTCCAAAGTCTTTCCTCGATCAAAGACGCAAAGATATCCAGCTCATAGAATCAAAGACCACTGACTCTCCCTCACCCTCTTATCTCCCGCTCCTACTCTCCGTCCACTCCTCCCCCATCCCATCCCAACCCCACACCTCAAAACCACCCCTCTCCCCTCACCTCTCTCAACAACCCCCTAATCTCCTCCCCATCCGCACCCCCCTCCCCACCCCACCTCCTCCACGCTCCCCCCTCCAACCACCTCATCACCATATTGCCATCCACAACCCCACCCCTCCCCAACTCCTCCCCCTTCACACCCTCGGCCGGCAAGCGATAGCTCCTCGGATTGAGCCCTAGATGGTGCGGGAGCGTGTTCTGCAGATGCGATTGGAGGGAGCTGAGGGTACGGTGTGCGGAGGGGGAAAGAGGGGTTAGGAGGGCGAGGGAGCCGGATGTTGAGGTTGCTAGGATTGGAGAGGGGCTTGCGGTGAAACCGTCGGTTTCGTCATCGTTGGTGGCGGTGGTGATGCGTTTGGGAGGGAGAAGGGTGAGGGTTGAAGGGAAGTGGCCGGTGTGGAAGGTTGTGTGGTGGAGGAGGCGGGTGCCGGATATGGATTTTGGGTCTGAGATGGACGTTAGTTCGTCAGGTCCTCCTGTGATATGGATTCGGAGAGAGGGGTAATAGTAACGTACGTTCTGGATCGAACTGCAGGGTGTGGATGTTGCAATCCGCGTCTGCCACAACCATGTAGAGTTGTTTGCCATCTGGGAGGAAATCGGCGGCTATAACTTCAATGTGGTGCGGTGATTTGCCGAAGAGACGGAGCTGGTATGGTTCCTCCTACATCCGAAAGTCAGTGTGATATCTTAAACTTCGAAGATAACGGCGAACCATGTAGCCAGAAAACCAAACACCCTTCACAGCATCGGCCATAAGGCACATGCCCGTTCCAGGAAGCTCTTTAGCGACACTGACATAGCATTGCATATCCATGAACGCCACTGGTAGGAGAGTCCCATCCTCTTTGAGACCCCTGACCATACACTTCTGCCCCTGAGCCACGAGCAAGAAGCCCTCTGTGCCGATACCAGATAATGCCGTCACGGCGCCTTTGACCTCCTCTTTGGCAATGAGCTTCAGTGCAAGACCGGTCTCTGGACGATCCGGTTCAGGTACTACTTCGAGGACGCTGAAGATGTAGACGTGGCCACTAGAAGGGAGGTCTTCCCCGCGAACCAAGGCCGTGCCAACAGCAACTAGGTCTTGGCGCTCGTGAGTGTACTCTGAGATCTCAAGAGACATGGTCTTGATGGTCGTCACTACCTCAAAGGGTTCCAGCTCGTGTCTGTTGAGCAGTCAGTGGGGGTAAATGATATATGCTATATAAAGAAGAAACCTTACTCGTCCACGATGGTAAGCGTTTGGCCAAATAGTAGTTTGACCGAGCCCTGCTCGACTTTGGGAAGAAATTTCGTGTCTGCAAATTTTAGTCGATACCACGATGACGATGGTAAGAAGGCTTAACCCACCTTCGTCATTCCAATAGCCGTGGAACTCATCCTCAGGCAATTTAAAGTCCACGAGAGTACTTGTACCAAGCACAAATGCATCCTTCTTCTCATAATAGCAGAGTGCGTGAACCTCCTCGGCAAGGGGTATTCTTCGTGTCGCCCAGCCAGTATCGTATCGGCTCTCCGATGGTAATTGAGCCGCCCAAGTTTTACCCTGAACTGGTCAGCCGGCTTGTCCGGACATGAGATCCATCGGGGTTACCTCTTCATCGATGTAAAGAAATCCGCTCGGACAATGGGACGTATGGAGCTGGGCGAGGCTCTTGATAGAACTCTCCGCAAAATTAATTGATTGTGGTAGACTACAGGAAGACTTTATGAGAAAGCTAGGAGATGTCCCTAGCTTGCATACTGCGCTGTAACCCCCTAGATCGTGTAAGTATTGTAGAGCCTGACGACGCTCTTGCTGCGAGTCTTCAAGAGAGCTTTCATCCTGTGCTTTCGGCAGATGTGGATTGGATATCTTGAGGAATCGAAGGGCGGTATCTTTACTTTCTTGGATTGGCGACTGGTATGGTTGATATATGACAAGATCGTCACTAGAGGTACGGAGCTACCAAGGGTCAATATCAGGGTTATAGCAGTGTAGAGGTGAAGGTTACAATCAAGTATGGAGATTTATGAATCGAGTCCCCAAGCTCCGCTATCATAATCTCTATCAAGCTTTCTCGGGCAGATGACCGTCGAATAGTGAAGTCTGTAGATAAGAAGGGAGGCAAGAAGCTGAGACCGTCTGCGATGTAGACGGGCTTCTGCACATTTGGTAGGCGGAAAACCTAGATTCGGATTAGCTACATGAATAGCACACTAAAAACCCCTTACGTCTCTAGGCAAGCGTGCGGAATCTGGACGAACCTGTAAGCCTCCTGCAGTGCTCAGAAGAAACATGAGTACGTTGCCGGCGTCTTCATCGCTCTCCTCCGGATAATCTAGGCGCAGAATATCATTGGAATCCTCGTACAAAGACCCAGATAGCCAGCTGCCCTCCACTTGCTTTATGGTGTCGTCGATCTCTCCCCTCTCGTCCGTAGTAAGAACAATGGCGCTGAAATCGTCTCGAAGAACAAGAACATGGGGATCCGTGAAACTCGCGCTGATGATCTTTGGCTGAGAAGTACTTCGGTCGTCATCTTCGTTGAGAGGTAGTATCTGAGAGAGACCAAAGTCTGAGACATCAGCAAGCGGATCGGAGAAGATACTCGATGGATACATTGTGGTTGCATGACAGTTGTACTTTAGATTTGGCAGGCTATTGGTAATTGTATTGTTGTATTGATGCTATCAACAAGATCAAGCAAGGTCATATTATGCTTGTCGCCGCGTATTCCACATAAATGTAATGCGAGTTCGAAAAGCTGCTCGTACAGGAATTGCCATGAGGGTCGACCACTTTGTTCAGTATATTTGCGTACAGGTCTTGTAATCCCTTGTTTGCAATAATGCTATATTCAAGCAAGTACAGAGAAGAAACACACTTACCTGCATCATATGTACGAACTTGGTTCTGCGTTACTTGTGCTATCATCGTTCCACCATTAATTATATCAACGTCAATAGTCTCTCCAGCATCTTCATCAAACTCAACATCTCCAACCTCCTCAAGATCTTCGCCTTTCATTCGATGCACAGTCGTCTTGTACGCCGCGCTCTCGTCTATGCTGGTAGTGAAGATATAATCATCATATGCTCGCTGATTGGAGTCGCCAGATCCAGGCTCCATATTCTGTCTTGTGCTGATCGACCAGAGCCTCTGCGCGTTACCAATCTCGTATTGCTTTGCCACATTTGTACTCATGTTCTTTTGGAACGTTGTAAGACCACCAGCCCTACCACGGCAACTGGTAGTCAACAGACCAGCACCATGCTCTGCTGAAAGCAGTCCTTCCCATGGTTCAGTCCGCAGGGCAATATCAGTTAATGGTCCTACGTTCATTAACGAATCATGCACGCGGAAATGATAATCGCCCATGTTTGCCATTGAAGCTGATGATTTTTGCTCCTGGGCCTTGTGTTCTGGTTTGCTGTCGGCATACAAGTCGTCTTCGTCCTCTTCAATTTCCTCTTCATCTAGATCAAGGTCATCCTCGTCACCAATAGCATCCTTTTCAGTCCGAGATAATTTTCTTTGCAGGCGATCGGATCTTCGAGACCAGCCAAGTATTACAGAATCTGCGTTCTCGCTGCCGATGAAGAGCCTTCCTCGACCAATTATCGATGCGCACGATGGTCCAGCAAGAATAGCAGCCCCGCCGTTCTCAGTGTTCACCTTAAGAAGAGACAGACTCGACACTGACCTACCGTCGATCTTGAATAAAAGAATCACAAGCTCTCCTGTGTCCAAGATGATTAGCAAGTCTGCGTTATCCACACCCAGCTCCTTCACGACGCAATTCTCTAATCTTATGCACAGGTCCGATTGATCTGCTAGTGGGAAAGTCGTTGATTGCCTTGCAAATTCGTTCACGGCGATACCATTCGATTTCCCTGATTGGTCAACGTGGATAATCTCATTACCACCCACTAGGAGGTTACCGCCGATGCATCGGGGCAGTGGAATGACCGCATACAGATCGTACGGGAGGTTGTTCACGGATAACAAAGTCGTCGAAGCCCTTTGCTGGAGATCGAGGGCAAAGACTGCGTATGAGACATTGTCCCGTCGCTCGTGAAGAAGACCCGATGAGCTAGCGACTTGAGAGTATAAAATGCCAAACGTCGGTTCCCGATACTCATTCAAGAAAGCAAGATGTATTGGATGTGATAATGACGGATCTAACGCAAGCAAGGATAGTACGAAAGAGGCAGCATACGGTGTCGTTGGGGTCTTTGAAGCCTCCGTAACATTCTTCGAGATAGATACCTTTCTCTCAAGCCGATCTCCATCAATATCTGGATCGTAATCATCCATGACGAGATCATCACCAAGCTGGTGAAACGGTATAATGGCCACATTTCTCACACCAAAGTTCAGCACAGCGCATCTGCTACTTGGGTCCACACTTAGTAGACTTTTACATTCACCTAGATCAGGCTCCCAAGGACTAATTTGTATGTCTTCGCGTTCGTAGTAGTGTATCGATATCGTAGATATGCTGAATCGCTCGGGGTCCCATTCAACCAAGCTGAGCTTGGCGTCCCTCAAAGCGACAAGCAGCGCCTCGCCCCCAGACTTGGATCTCAGAATTTTCACACGAGCTAGAGATGTGATTGTTCCGGACAGCTCGTACTGCGCGATTAGGACTAGCTTTGTGGTATGTAGTCGGTCACCTCGAGTTGCTGTGGGATCTCCAAAAACGGAGGTGGGCGCATTGGCGTACCCACGCTTGATGAGGCCTGAGGGGACACCATTGAAGGAAGTATCTTTGGTGGGGGTAGCGACCGACTTGAAAGAGAACACCTGCAACAGGTTGGTCTTTGCAATGACAAGGTTGTTCGCCGAAGGGGAGAGGAAGGGGAGCGATAGCGAGTGTGTTACAGCCGTTGGAGGCGTGAGCTCTGTGTAGCACTGCATTGTAGATACCTCCAAGGCATCAAGTATAGAAAGTAAAGAAAGAGGTATGTATTGAAGGCGCCGAGTCGCGCTTTCCCAAACGTGTGATCGACGTAAGGGTGTCAGAGTGCAGGAAGGATGACGCTTGCCGCCAACCAACTTGCGGGCCAAAACACTGCCTCTTCTGCCCCCCCGCTCGAGCTGTCATCCTTCAACTTTTCAAGGAATGCACTTTGCGCACTTGATCCCTTGTCAAAGGCTTTCATCCAGCTCCGTATCCTGAGCAGCCATGGCACTCATCCAGCTGACCCTCATCTGGGTGGTCTACGCCGTTGTGTTGGTCCTACTTCTCGCAATAGCCTCTGTCTTTGTCTACGTCTATCAAGCTCCGAGAGAAAGATCGGCCACTGTGACTATCGTTTCTATCTTTGCCCTAACCTCTCTTCTCGCAACTGTACTGCTTATGCCCGTTGATATTGCTCTGGTCTCCTCTACGACATCCTCGAAGCTCGGCCGCAGGAAGGACTGGGCTACGCAAAATGAGGTTGACAGCATCACCCTTACCTTGAGGATTGTCTACTATACGCTTTACTCGCTTGATGCCCTCCTCTGCCTGATCGTGGTCCCTTTCACATACTTCTGGTATGAAGAGTATGATCAGGTAGAGTCAGAGGAAGGAAGACAAACACTTGGGACGAGATTCTGGGGCGCATTCAAATACACAATTGCATTTATCATACTGGTTGTCATCCTTTTCCTGGTAGGATTCTTTGTGCCTGTTGCAAAGGACCGCAAGGGTGCCCATTACGATCTGGACTTCTTCAAGCATATTCTGGATACTGAAAATCGTACGTGCCCTCACCTTATCATTGGCCTGGGCCAGGGCTAACGAAAAATTCTGTCACAGATGGCGAAAGAGCCTTGACTTTCGCGGTAGGACTGCTGATAACAATTGGAACATTGATCTATGCTATCTACACTGCTGCTGGCTTTGCTCTACTGCCGGTAGCCCTTGTTAAGTCTGCTCCCGGAATTTCTGCCCCTACCCTGAGTGCCAACACCGCGTCCGAACTTGAGCAGAATCGTGAGCGACAGCGTCAATTGGAGGGCCGAAATGAGGGTCGTGACGATGGTCTTCCTGCAAAGGATCGTAGAGAGCTCGATGCCCTTATTCGAGAGGAGCGTACGCTCATCCGCCGCCAGCGCCTTGCAGAAGAAGCTGCAGGCGAAGGTCACGGTTGGTTGCTGAAGGCGTGGGTAAAGATCGAGGCATTCTTCCGCCCCCTCAAATTGATTGGTGGCATATTGCTCATCATTGTAGCGATCTTTATATGGGTCTCCATGCTCTTGACATTCATCGACAAGGCAAAGAACTCGATTTGCAAGACCCACTGTGGATACGTTCTTGGACACATCAACATCTTCAACCCAATGAACTGGATTTTGGTCAAACCTGCGAAGATCTTCCCTATCGACTATGTCATATTCCTGCTAGTCGTCCTGTTCTTTTTCGCAAGCTCCGTCGTGGGCATTGCAACTATTGGCATTCGATTCCTCTGGCTCAAGATCTTCCAGATCAGGCAGGGACACACGTCACCTCAAGCGTTGCTCTTGGCGACCGTTTTGCTGACTTTGATGGCTTTGGCAATCAACTACTCCATGGCGATGATAGTCGCACCACAATATGCCCACTTTGGCCCGCAGACGTTCTGTGATCGTCCACTTCGGCATCCCGATGACCAGCCTGACTGCACAAACCATACCAGAGCCATCAAGCCTTGTTCGGAAATTTCGAAGTCCCAAGCAGCCACAAATGTCTGCACGCCCAGCGTGGTCAGCACGTTCCTTGATACCATCACTATCAACTTCTCGTTCTTTGGTGTTGTGGACTTCTGGGCTCAAGTTGCGTTCCTCGGTACGTATTACAACTCCCCACCATACAATTCTTGGCTAAAGTTCCACAGCTGTCTATATTGTTGTTTTCATCACAACTCTCGTCAGGACTCCTAAGATGGACGGGGATTACCTTGACCAAGATGCAGAAGAGGATGAAGAAGAGGGTCTTCTTGCCAGCACAGGCAGAAGGTTTGGTGCAACATGGCAGGACCTTACTGGGAGAGCAAACAAGCCGGCGGGTACCGCAGGTAGAGGTTCCAGGGAAGCTGATGAGGAGGAGGAGTAATTATCGGTTATGTGTCCTTGACAATGCTTCTTGGGGAACGGCAACAAAAATGTATAAATGTATGGCGTTTCGTCGGATGGCATTGCTTCGACTGAGAAAGTCGCTTGAGGAAGATTGTACAAATGTGAACAGGAGAGGCGTTTTGGTCTGGGATCGTACGCTTGCTAATGATTTGTATGTCTACAAGTGTCAATACTCAAGCACGTCTTGCGCCGTCTGCTAAGTGCTGCCATCTTGTTTAAAGACTCGTATATCAAAATGGTGTACCTGGATAATCGTGTCACTGCGATTGATCTCTGCTCTGAAAACGCGATGCTATTCCCTCCGTAATGATCTCTCTACTTAATCTACAGTGTTTTTCGCAACACTTTTTACGTTCACACCTCTTCATCCTACGTTAAAGTCATCAATGATCAACCGCTCACCCCAACTTATCGAGTTTCCGAAGATGCCTACGCGCTGTTGTTAATAAACACACCGACTATAATCTTAAGATCTCTCCTTACTCTGCGGAAAGGCAGGTATGGGTTCTAGGCATGGGAACTATGTAGTCGGACTTTCGATAAGTGCTCTTACTATGAACGACTAGGAAAGTGGACGTTCGAGGGTAACAAAAGTCGCTGCCGACTGTATCGCCTAATTCCGGCAGAAAGTCGGACGGTCTAGAATATCCTACGGCGATCTACACGTATTTATTCTACTTTACATTTTCAAGCCAAGCCCGACTTGTTCGCGCAGCTGATAAAGACTGGTTGAATATGGGTTGGACATGGATGAAGACCTGTCGAACCTGGACAGTTCCCTGCTCGCTCGGCTGAACGCCCTGAAGCAGTCCAACGTAGCTTTCAACCACCCTATCAACCCTTCGTCAATCACAGCAGCACCGTCTGGAACCAATGGGTCTCCCGAAGATCTGATTGCACGCTTTCAAAAGCTGTATGGTAGAGAGGCTGCAGAAAGTCAGGTTGATGTATGTACAGAATCTGCGATTGATCCTGATGATGGGCGGGCTTCACCTACCGTCGAGGAGCTCCTTGCAGAGCTAGGTCCAGAGGAACAATATACAATCCACGACAAGGATCTTGTCGAAGCGAACCAGCTTCTTGCCGAAGCTCGAGATGCTCTTCCTAAAGACGTGCAATGGAAGGAGCCAGAGCTTGAAAACGCTGCCAAAGAGGAAATTAAGAGCTTGGGTCGATGTGAAACGTCTTCCCATGGGAAAATAGACGAGGAAGCGGAGGCAGAGATATCACTCCAACGTATATTGGACGAAGTGGAGCTGGAAAAGCAGCAAGAGCCCGCCGCAGCCGCTACCATACCTTCCCACAATACCTTCCCACATTCGCTACCATCGGTGCCAAAGAACTCACTCGCTTCTCCCGCGTTCCCTTCACCTGCGGCAATCTCCACGTCTCCTTCATTCATCCTGCCTTCTACACCCACGGCCGCTCCTTCTACCCGAAAGCCCAAGCCTAACCCGAGCGGATTCTCGAACGAGGAAATAGACTCTTGGTGCGTTATCTGCTGTGCCAATGCAACGGTCAAATGCTTCGGCTGCGATGGGGACCTATACTGCTTGGGTTGCTGGAGAGAAGGACATACTGGCGGGGACGTTGGACTAGAGGAGAAAACCCATGTTTGGGAGCGGATCACCAGAACAGGAAATAAGAATGCCTAGTACTCCAGGGACTAAAGCACGATACATCGCATGGAGCTACATCCATCTGTGTTCGGCATCTCACACATCAGATTATTAGGCTAACAACATAATTGCTTCGGTGTTTGCAAAGCTTGTCAACGAGAGACATCAACCACTGATCCAGCACTATCAATAGAGGGGCCGCTCCTGTTGAATCGTTTGAACGTTGTACTAAATCACTACTTCACCCGATGGATCGTCTTGGTAGTATCCCGCAAGCCTGATGAATGTTATTCCTAGGTGTTCGGCACTCCCAACGCTTGGACCATGTTTCCTTTTTGCTAAAAGCTTGAGACAAGAATAAGAGGGAGAGCATCCGCGCGAGAAGCTGCATTACACAGCAAGTGTACTACGAGTCGAGGTTGTGCAGTCAGAAAAGAGTCACATGTACGGAGGAATGAGATGTGAGACATATCCGCAACTTCCTGACTCTTTCTACTTGCACGTCTATTTTGATCGTGGTTCTGGTGACAATGGCTGCACTTGCAGAGTGAAGGCTCACTTGGCTGACACATTATCTTCTTGACTAAGTCCTGCGGCCTATCGCCCCGACCGACGGCATCAAGTTTTGTGACACTCACTTACGTGATCATGCAGAGGAACACGAAGCGTCGACGGAGAACCATTGCAAGCTAGGTACTTTACCTTATCCTAACGGACTTTCCACTGAGCCAAGAATTCCGTTTAGAATAGTGGCAGCCTGGAACGTTGGTGGACTCGGCTGGACTCTGCACCGCACCGGTTAACACCGATGATTCGCTTATCCCCATAAACAGCCCTAATCGAGGATACGGTCATATTAATATCCCGATTCTAGTCATGGATCGCAGATATTCTGGTCATACATAAGTCGCAATTGGGGGCTATCCCTTTCATTTATCAATCCTTCTTCTGCGTGCGTTACCACTATTCATGCTATTCATACTCACTACACACCTTTCCACATCTAATCTTTTTCACACCTTGTCCTGGACATTCCAGGATGTCGTCCAAGCTTGTAAATACCCCTGGTGAAGCCGTTGGCGGAAACAACTCAAGTCGAGAGACGGATATACAACACAAAGATGAAGAGGACAATACATCAACCGAGTCCTCCTTACACCAGATTAAGTCTGCAGGCGTTCCAGAAGCAGAATTCAAGCCATCGAGAAGGCTATATGTGGCCTTCGCCACCCTTGCAGTGATAACACTGATGGTAGCCCTCGATGGAACCAGTCTCTCTGTCGCTTTGCCGGTAAGATCCTTCCAACGCCATCTTCGCAGCAAACCAGCAGCCGGACGGTATTGATTGTTGTCCAGATAATAGCACAAAAGCTGAAAGGCACGGCAATCGAAGCGTTCTGGGCTGGCACGTCCTTCCTCCTATGCTCGACTATCTTTCAGCCAAGCTTCGCCAGCTTCTCACACATTTTCGGTCGCAGACAGGTTATCATGGTTGCCCTTGTCTTTTTCCTCGTAGGTGCGATTGTCGCTGGAGTTTCCAAGAACTTTGGTGCTCTGCTGGTTGGCCGTTCGCTGCAGGGTATCGGAGGCGGTGGGTTGATTGCACTGACCGAGATCGTGGTTACGGATTTGGTCCCGCTCAGACTGAGAGGGCAATGGTTTGGCATCATCAGTGGCATGTGGAGCGTGGGTTCGGTGACGGGGCCTATCATTGGTGGTGCTTTCGCCCAGAACGTTAGCTGGGTGGGTCCTTCTTACAATACATGGGTACCGGTTGCAGCAGGCTAACACAGGCTTCAGCGGTGGATCTTTCATCTCAACTATCCTTTTGTTGGAATTGCCTTAGTCCTCGTCCCATTGACTTTGAGGTTAGCCTTCAAACAAACGAAATTAGTCGAGCAGTTGCGTCGGGTGGATTGGATCGGGTCCGTCCTTTTCATCGGATCGACTACAAGCTTCCTCATCCCTATCACATGGGGAGGTGTTTCGTATGCCTGGGACTCATGGCGTACCCTCGTGCCTCTAATCATTGGCCTCGTTGGTTTGGTCTTCTTCGTCGTTTACGAAGAAAGATTCGCCAAAGAGCCTCTGATCAGGATGGACGTGTTCAAGAACAGGACCGCCGCTGCAAGTTATTTCGAGACGACCATTCACGGGATGATCCTCTGGTGTATCTTATACTATCTGCCACTCTACTATGAGACTGTCAAAGGCGAGACACCCATTCTGTCAGGCGTAAGTCTGTTTCCAGAAACATTCACGGTGGCACCCGCCGCAATGGTTACGGGTGTTCTCATCACTAAGACTGGCCGCTATCGTTGGGCTATCTGGGGTGGGTGGTTCCTGACCACATTAGGCTCCGGTCTTCTCTGCCTACTCAAGGTGGATACTTCAACGGTCGCATGGGTGTTCCTCAATCTTGTCAGTGGCCTTGGAATGGGAATTTTGTTTCCTTCCATGGCGTTTTCAATCCAAGCTGCCACTACCAACAAGGACCTCGCTTTCGCCGTCGCTCTCTTCTCGTTCTTCAGAGCTTTCGGTCAGGCTATCGGTGTTGCTATTGGCGGAACGATATTCCAAAATGAGATCAAGAAGCAGCTTCTGACGTATCCTCTGCTTGCCTCGAAAGCCGGAGAATATTCTGCAGATGCATCAAGCTTGGTGCAGATTGTGAAGACGATGGCAGCTGGGGAAGCGAAAACTCAACTTATCCAAAGCTACACTGATGCTCTGCAAATTGTTTGGGCTGTCATGACCGGACTGGCATTTCTGGGTCTCTTGTCGAGTTTCTTGATCAAAGGCCTTGACTTGGATCGCGCACTGGAGACAGAACAGGGGATGATGAGAGAAAGGACGAAAGAGCAGAAAGACATTGAAGAATAATAATCAGAGGGCGCGACGCAGGCGTAACGACCTCCTACGATAGATGGTGCTGATGGAAAATGTATGAAACGGACTTCTTTTGTCATATCTAGATAGTTAGACATTTGCCATATGGATTGATATATGTATCAGACTTCAGCATTGCGTGAGATTTTTGATGGTTCGCACCAGACTACTTATTGAGAAAGGCAACACAAACCCTGATTTGGAAAGTACGCAAGACAGCCCTTCGGATACACACGAGTGCACCTTGCGGAGAGTAGTGGTTTGCCACAGTATGTGCTTGAGGCGCAGTCGTTGATTACGTTCACAGCATGCGAAGAGCGAGCCGCCCGAAGCGAGCAGCCCGGAACAGAATCGGTGGGACGTCATCTAGTAAAGTACGAATACCATTTAGGCAACGCAATTGAACGCACAGCCTCTATCCTATCCAGTTTCTGCTGTCATCTTCATGACTGCTTCTCGGAATCCACGCTCCTCTACAGTGCAATACCCTCAGCGCAACACGAGGCATTGGCAGAAGTCCTGGGCAGCTTACTATGGTAGGTGAAGCCGTTCGCCAATATCTTGTGGGATTGATTAGCTAACATAGCATTTCAACAGGCGGTCACAAAGCGCGCAGGTCGGAAGAAGGACAATAGCAATGCCCAAGCGGCAGGCGGCAGGGGTGGGGAGCCCCAGGTTAGGAAGGCCGTGTTCGAAAGCACCAAGAAGAAGGAGGTTGGGGTTTCGGATCTCACACTCATTAGCAAGATATCGAACGAGGCCATCAATGATAATCTGAAGAAGAGGTTTGAGAATGGGGAAATATACGTATGTGGGGTGGAGAGTCCGGGCAGAGACAAGTCGGGATATAGTGCTGATGGGAACGCAGACTTACATTGGCCATGTGCTGGTCTCTGTTAATCCGTTCCGCGATCGTGAGTGCTAAATAGCGGCAGCGAGAGGGAGATCCGACTGACTTTTGGCAGTGGGTATCTACACAGACACGGTACTGGACTCTTATCGAGGGAAGAATCGACTTGAGACCCCACCACATGTCTTTGCCGTTGCCGAATCAGCTTACTACAACATGAAAGCCTACCAAGACAATCAGTGTGTTATTATATCTGGCGAGTCAGGGGCGGGGAAAACCGAAGCAGCCAAGCGGATAATGCAGTACATCGCCAGTGTATCGGAGGGGAAAGACTCTTCGATCCAGGAGATCAAGGAGATGGTGTTGGCTACGAATCCACTGCTGGAGTCATTTGGTAATGCAAAGACACTGAGAAACAACAATTCCTCTCGATTCGGGAAATACCTAGAGCTGCAGTTTAACGCGCAAGGGGAGCCTGTCGGGGCGAACATCACGAACTACCTTTTAGAGAAATCAAGAGTTGTGGGCCAGATCATGAATGAACGAAATTTCCACATATTTTATCAATTTACGAAGGCAGCGTCATCAAATCACAGAGGTATATTATGCCAGGCGAGTGGGGGAGCTTCAGTAGGCTGACGATATCCAGAGATATTTGGGGTTCAGCAACCACAATCATATACTTACACGAGTCGATCGAAGTGCTTTGACGTGCAGGGTATTGACGACGCAGGTGAATTTAAAGACACACTGAATGCTATGAAGGTTATAGGCCTATCGCAGGCCGAACAAGACAACATATTTCGAGTGCTAGCTACCATTCTGTGGCTGGGAAACGTAACATTCCATGAGGATGACAGCGGAAATGCAGCCATTACGGACCAGTCGGTAGTGGACTTTGTAGCCTACCTCCTCGAAGTGGACTCAGCGCACGTCAACAAAGCATTGACATTGCGAGTCGTGGAGACCAGCAGAGGAGGGCGTCGTGGGTCTGTGTATGAAGTACCTTTGAATCCAACACAAGCGACCGCCGTCCGAGACGCTTTGGCGAAGGCGCTCTATTTTAACCTCTTCGACTGGATTGTGGACAGAGTCAATGCTTCGTTGAAGGCACGAAGTACAGTTTCAAATTCAGTAGGCATTCTAGATATCTACGGTTTTGAGATCTTCGACAAGAACAGCTTCGAACAGCTTTGCATCAATTATGTTAACGAGAAATTGCAGCAGATCTTCATCCAACTTACGCTCAAGACCGAGCAAGAGGAATATGCAAGGGAACAGATCAAGTGGACTCCAATCAATTATTTCGACAACAAGATTGTGTGCGAACTGATAGAGGAGAAGCGACCGCCGGGCGTGTTCGCAGCGCTGAACGATGCCTGTGCGACAGCACATGCCGATTCTGGTGCTGCAGACTCAACATTTGTCCAAAGACTGAACGCATTATCGTCGAACCCTCACTTTCAACCCAGACAGGGGCAATTCGTCATCAAACATTATGCAGGTGACGTCAGCTACGCCATTGAAGGAATGACAGACAAGAACAAAGATCAGCTGCTCAAGGATCTGCTCAATCTCGTGGGCGAAAGCGGTAATAACTTTGTCCACGCACTGTTTCCCAATCAAGTCAATCAGGATGATAAGCGGCGACCGCCAACAGCTGGAGATAAGATTAAGGCTTCTGCGAATGACTTGGTCTCGACCCTCATGAAAGCGTCTCCATCATATATTCGAACTATCAAGCCTAATGACAACAAATCGCCCACCGAGTACAACACAGGAAATGTCATGCATCAAATTAAATATCTTGGTCTCCAGGAGAACGTCAGAATACGAAGAGCTGGCTTTGCTTACCGACAGACTTTCGACAAATTCGTTGAGCGGTTCTACCTCCTGTCACCCAAAACTTCTTATGCTGGTGAGTATACCTGGACAGGCGATGTTCTGTCAGGTACGAAGCAAATCCTAAAGGATACGAGCATACCACCAGAAGAATACCAGATGGGTGTGACGAAAGCGTTCATCAAGACCCCAGAAACGCTCTTTGCCTTGGAGCATATGCGCGATCGATACTGGCACAACATGGCGATCAGGATCCAAAGAGCGTGGAGGAATTATCTGCGGTACAGGATCGAATGTGCAACGCGCATTCAGAGGTTCTGGCGGAGAGTCAATGGCGGTGGAGAGTACCAGCAATTACGAGATTATGGCCACCAGGTCCTGCAAGGCCGTAAAGAGAGACGAAGGTTCAGCTTGATAGGCTCTAGACGATATCTTGGTGATTACCTTGGTGTTGGAAATAGAGGCGGCTTCGGTGATATAATTCGGGACTCAATCCATCTTAACAGTGAGTGTTCCTCCAATGTTGGAATCAAAGGAAGCATTGACGAGTTACGTAGGTCACGAGAACGTATTGTTTTCCTGTCGGTGCGAATTGCTTGTCACAAAGTTTGGAAGGTCCAGCAAACCCAGTCCCCGAATATTGGTTCTTGTAAGTCGCGTTCCCATCTGTCCTTCAAATAAACGAGACTAACATCGTATAGACCAGTAAAGCCGTATATATCATAGTTTCTGCTATGGTAAACCGACAGCTATCCATATCCTCCGAGCGGACCGTACCGATAGGTGCCATCAAATATGTGGGAACCTCCACACTGAAAGACGATTGGTTCTCGCTAGGTGTCAGCTCGCCACAAGAGGCGGATCCATTGATAAATTGCGTGTTCAAGACGGAATTCTTCACACACTTGAAAAGAGCTGTGCGCGAAAACCTGAATCTTAGGATAGCAGAACAGTGAGTTTCAGGCCGAAGATCTATGCAGCTTGCTAAATCTATCAGGATCGAGTACAACAAGAAACCCGGAAAGCCATCGACGGTAAAGGTCGTGAAAGATTCGACCGTCAGTAGAGACGACCTTTACAAAAGTGGCACCATTCATACAGGTCCAGGCGAGCCGGCGAATTCTGTGTCCCGGAAAACACCCAAAGGAAAGCCCAAAGCTGCGAAACCAGTAACTCAGGGAAAGCTGCTGCGTCCGGGAGGCCCTGGAGGTGGGCCATCGAAGCTGGCGTCTAGGCCTGCAGCAGCACGACCTGTACCCCAGGCTCAACCTTTGCCCTCACAACCAACCCAATCGAGGCCGACCCCAGCCCAGACATCGCGCCCTGTGCCTCAACCGGTGGCCTCTCAATCAAGACCGGTACGTCAGCCGTTGGCTGCCTCAACACTGGCTGTTGTCAATGGCATTGGCCACAGCCGGACAGAATCATCATCTTCCATCACCCGAGCGCCACCACCGCCACCCGCTGCTCCTCCAGCAGCGAGGAAAGATACCTACAAAGCTCTCTACGACTTCAATGGTCAAAGTCAAATCGAGCTCCATCAGCTCACAAAGGACGAGATCATCGAAGTGCTGCGGAAAGACAGCAACGGTATGCCAATGTTACTTGCCCGTATTCCTCTTACAGCACCGCTAACCCACTCTTCAGGTTGGTGGCTCGCCCAAAAACTCGACGGTTCCGCCCAAGGCTGGGTCCCATCCGCCTACCTCGCCGAAGAAGCGCCCAAACCCCTCCCACCACCCATCGCACCACCCCAACCAGTCGTCCGCTCCGCCCCGCCTCCACCCCCCACATCAGCATCAACAAACGGCATCAACGGCACCACCTTACGCCCCGCAGCCACGAAAGCAAAACCCACACCGCCCGCCCCACCGAAACGCCCGGGCGGCGGCGGTCGGAAACCCGCTCCACCGCCCGCGCCGAGGGATAGCGCGGTGAGCATGGGCACGAGTAGCGGGGGTAGCGGGAGGGACACGCCGGATACGAGCGTGGACGGCAAGTCGGACGGGAAAGCGCCGAGTCTGGCGGGTGGTCTGGCCGAGGCGTTGCGGATGAGGCAGATGAGTATGCAGGGCAAGAGGGATGAGGATGATGATTGGTAGTGTTGATGGTTTGTGCGGGATGTGATGGCTATGTGCAGTATGATACTGGGCGAACGGGTAGATATGCCAGAATATCGATATAACCAAAGCACTACTTTTACTTGCTCTGCTTATAATCAAGCGCTATCGTTGCAGTATCATATCATACCTTATCCTATCCTAGCCACGCAAAACCACTCTGATACCTTATAGCCTCATCGCCTACCTTACTCACTATACCAATTTATTCAACATCATCAAATCGCATACTTTACATCCTCCGTCCAACCCCCCTGCGATATCGTTAACATACAACCGCTCTCAAATCTTCTTACCCCATCACACACATCGCACCCATTAGCTACATTAGCTATATACTCAACTACCCCCAAACTTTCAAAATGCGCAGAACAACACCCAAAACATATACATATACACCTCGGAAAAACCACTCTTGTTCTATTCTAATCACCACAGTCCGCTATTGTACGCCACAACACATCACACACCTACAATATTCTATATGAAAAGAATCTATTCTACACGCTACCCCTCTCGACAATACTCTCCCTTGGAATTCCAAACTTTCCCTTCCTATCCATTCCATTCCTAACAGAACTACAATCATCAAGATCTTCTCATCTCTAAAAGCCCCCCCCCCCCCCCCTCCCCCCCAATTCAACATTTTCTATTTTAGAAGAAACCCCCCTCCCCCCCCCCCCTCCCCACCCCAAAACTCATACAAGCACCCTCGTATCTCAACCATCATACCTATAAACGCCCACCAGACCTCACACTTCGTCCTATAAATGGTTACTATACCCAGTCCCATCAATACCTACCTACTCACAACAAGTAGTCCCGTCATGTCATCTCATGTCATTGCCAATTCCTTCCACCGCATACCGCTCGATTATGTAAATATACTCCGTGGTGCAGTGTAATTTAGGCTGCAAAAGAGGTCCACAAGCGCCGCAATCTCGGGTTAAGTAAGGTAAGGTACTTTATGAATGATAGGTTATATTCGTCAGCAGAAGAGAACGCCCTGTTCGTGAGAACTTCTATCAAAGGTTTTTATCTATGCAACCCCCAAACCCCCAAACCCCCAAACCCCAATAACTTCTTGCACGCCATAGAAGAGAAGGACAAAACCCCCAAACACCGAAAGCTCGCCTGCCGAAAAACTGAAAGAAAAATCAGTAACACCTCCCAGAGCAAGAACGTCATAACGCCTTTTCCATCTCCACAATCTCCTTGAAGTCGTTCGCATACTTCGCGCGTTCTTGCGTTGTCGGCCTCGGGAGCGGCTTCCGCGCTACACCACCATAGCCAAAGTGCGTCTCCATCGCACTCTTCGTACCCACGATACCGCCCGAGATGGCCGCCCAGTCACCCCGCGCTACGATCGCTTGTAGCTTCTGCGCCTCCGACAGCTTTCCTTTGGTGTAGAGCTCAATCACCCTGACACAGGCTTTGGGCGCCACGTTGCCGATGCCGCAGATCACGCCGGAGCCGCCCACGATGAGCGTCTGCAGGGTGAAATCTGCAGAGCCTCCCATGCACATGAAACCGGAGCCGGGATCCCGAGGAGTGACTGCGTTGGTCGCGGCGGCGATTCGAGCCAATTTGCCTGTATTTCCGCAGGTCAATTTGCACCCTACAATGTTGGGATGCTTTGCCAGTTTGTTGATGTCATCCGAGGAGAGGTCAATGCCAGCGACAGCCGCTGGGTAATTGTAAATCAGGATGGGTATCGGCGAAGCATCGGCAACGTCCTGGAAAAACTCGATGACCGTGTCTGACCTGTGCAATGGCTTGTAGTACGATGGGGGAAGTACTAAAGCATAGTCGCCTCCGGACGCCAAGGCTTCTTTGCAAAGGTCGATGGTCTCTCGCGTAGATTGAGCTCCACAGCCAGCAATGAGCGGCAAGGCGTGAAATCCAGCATCGTTTAAAGCCCTGCGTGTTGTCTGGGTGACGAGCTTTCTCTCCTGATGGGAAAGATGGACGGCTTCCCCGTTGGATCCTTGAGTGGCGAGGCCGGCTACGCCAGCTCGGGCGAGCCTTACAGCATGCTTACCCACAGCTGCCAGGTCGAGATCCTCATTGGATTTGAAAAAGGCAATTGTGGGCACGTAGACGCCCGGTTGTAGTGGCTTGCTCATCTGGATGTCGTCAATGGAAGAGACGGATGTGCTGTGTAGAGAATCACTGGACTGCGAAAATGGCGAGTTCGCGGCACTGACGGGGATAGTGATATCAGGTGAAGAGAGCATGTATGTTGAATCGTCTTGGTGGAAGCTCGATGGAGGTGGAGGGGTCTTATGGGAAGACATAATGCGAGTCGAGAACAGAAGGGGAAAAATTGAGGTGAGACGAGGAGGGAAGAAATAGCGGCGACTTATGGTCGGAGTACATGACTTGTCGAAGAGGAAGGGGCGTTCCGAGGTTAAGTACCTGTAGAATAATAAATATTAAATCTTCAATGTTGACAATGGTGTACTCCGTAGCAAGATCAGCAGTGAAGAGGTCCGAGCGCCAGGGACTGGAGGCTCCCCTGTCGAACGTGGGGGTCCAAGATATCCAAGATGGCACATGGTCGTGGTGCTGGCCACCGCAGTAAGCTGATAAACGAGAAAGTTGAACTGAATGGGAAAAGAGGGCCTCCGGAGGTTTATCCTGCATCTTTTCAACCATCCCTGCGTCTCGTACCTGATTGGCCGCTATGGCTGCTCCGCCTTCGTAGACATGTCATGTGGCAGTGTAAGATCCTCGCTTCGTTACCCCACACTGCCCACATCTCTCTCCATTCAACCACTCACCTACCCTGACTAAGCCAGCAACGGAGGATTACTGCAGGACGTTCTGCGGAACTGAAGGTGTCTCAGATCATAGGTCCTGGACCGTAATTCGGATGCCGGAAGAAGAAAACGTATAGCCAGCGCAACATCTCGTCACTGTCAGGAATCGGTCAGGCACTGAAGCATGGGCAGACATTGCTAAGTGCGGCAGTTGCCTGGCTAAGGAGGGAATTGCAGACGACAGGATGCAGATAGCGAATGGGCAAACCTTCTTTTTCTCCGATAGGTTCTTTGCTTCCTTGGCTAGTCTAGCGCACACTCCTATCGTGCTGAGTGAGCAATCAGCGAGCAGATACGAGTCCGATCCGTGGCCCCTACTACGTAGTATGTGGAGATGCCTGGAGCCGCGAGCCCAAAGGTCGGATAGCCTTCTCGACTCCATCATGCCGGGCTCCACTTTCCGCCTTCATCTCCCGGAGCGTGGGGGTTGCGCCGGGCTCGGCGGGGGGATCCGTCACCTGGATGCCGCTAATGCACTGGCGCCATCTGAGCCAAGGTTCATCTCGGAGAATCCAAGCACACTCCAGAGCAAAGCCTGGTACATGACCAATGCTTTGTTCGCATTCTCAAGGTCCCAGCAACCATCGCTGAATATTCTCAAGCGTACACCTGTCATTAGTCCAGCTCCATCCAATTCACAGCTTATCTTCCATGTGGCTTGTAGAGTTGCGACGAAGCGAGCGCTGGGATCTTCGATTCGAGCCTTGGTAATCGACTAGCCCCAATTAGGGCCAGTTGGGATATGGCAGTATTTGCCTCCTGCTCCCGTTACCGCATACGTTGATTATCCGAAGGAATTCTTCCGCCATCCGAGCTACACATCAAGATCGAAAGGGGCTGATCTTCAGCCGGTATGACCTGCATATGTACGACACATACTCGCGTGGAAAGTACTGCCTATTGCCTTAGTTGCAGATTCATGCGTCCGAGCGTCCGAAATGGCTGTCTTTCCCCGCAAACGATCGTAGATGGGCTCTTGCCACTCAGACGGTTGGCCCCTTGTGGGCTTGCCAATGACTAATTAGTGAATCTTAGTGCTGTAGCTCTGCTTCTTTCCTAGGAAGGCGAGTCCCCATGTTGAAGTGCCCGGTCAAAGCTCGAGACTGCATCATTACACATGAAGATCGTCCTTTCGTATTCGTCTATCTAGCATCCTCTGTTGGGTGTTCAGTGCTTGCTGGTCGGAGGGATCTTTTCGTGAAGCAATTCAGCAAGGGGGACTTCGTCTTCATCGTAGAACTCGACATCTTCATCGACCCCAAAGTCGTCCAGTCGATCACCTTCGGAATCTCGCCATCCATGCTCACCATGGAGCAATCCGGAAGATTCTCCTGGTTCGATCCCGACAGTCTCGGGTGCTTGATCGTTATGATCAACGCCTATCTTATCAATCCGGCGATGTCTGACGGAAGGGAATCCAGGGTCGACACGCTTCATGTCTTGCAGTTGCCTCTGGCGAAATGCGTCGAGTCGATCTTGCCCTGATGCCATTTCGTCATCACGGCTGAAAGCTGGGCTATCTGAGGGTCGGAATCTCGATCTGGGCATTCGACTTGGGTCCGTGGGAGGCCATGAAAGGGAAGGATCTGAGCGGGCTCTGTCAGCAGCGCCAAAGGAGTCATCGAGTTGGGTACTTTACTTACCTTCAAATCCGTTGGTGTCAAAATCTTGGCCAGACTCATTCGTTGGCGTTGGGGCTAAGGGCCACAGCCAAAGCAATGGATTACTGCTCATCCCCTGTCTGATGTTGGCGTATATTCCTATGTCGTAGGGAAACTCTTGTTTTTGGATCCTGATCCTTGTGCCATCTGGTCCATCCAAGTAGCCTCCTTGCTTTCGTGCTCGATGAACAAGGTTTTCATGCCGTTCGATTTCCCAGCCCTCAATTGTCGTGACATTGCCACCTAAACACCAGATATTACGAGCGAAGAGAAGAGCAAGAGCAAATAATGTGGTCGAGTTGACAAGAATGAAGACGAAGAGAAAGATCATTTGGGCGGCAGTTGGACCAAGATACTGAAAGGCCTCACATAAGCATGAGCCTTGATCTGATACAGGCGGGCACCTACGCTTGGAAGGTTGCGTCCTTCCCAAATGTCGGCTGCGCGAATATACAAGAAGTACGCGAGATAGGTCATGGAAGTGACTGCGTAGAATATGAAGCGAAGAAAATGGGGATAGGTGCGATGGGAGACACAATTGATGGTCCACGGGCAATGGTGGTCCATTTTTGGGATACATCTGGCTGCGTATATTAGACTTCGAATCACCCAAAGCTGCTGCAATGTCCATTCACCTCTGGCATATCTTGCAGTGATGTGCTCTAGGCGGCTTGAAAGCTTCACACTTCCTGCACCACCTTTGCCGGTCACGAGTCAGAGTCAACGATGACGATTCTGAAGCCAATTGGATCACAAAACCAGGATTCGTCAAACATGCTCGCATATATGATATCCAGATGCAGATCACTAGACTATTGAAGACAGCTACTTGTCGAGGCCGCAGTGGATGAGGTTGCATGGAAAGTAAAAGAATTTGACTTCCGTAAGCAAGGAAACCAATCAAGCTGAGCACACCCAGCACTGCGAGCCGCTCTAAGGAGCTTTGAGGCATGGATTTCTAGTGGTAGATTTTGAAGGAAAGTGCATGGCGGGAGGACGTGGACCTCAGCTGCACCATGCCAAGTAACCTATGAGCTAAGCCTTTTGGGATTAGTGGACTCGAGAACTTTGTGTAGTGTGAGTACGATACGATAAGGTAGCGTCAGTAGGCGGATTCAGATCACTAAGGTACCATCCAGACTACCCATTTCCGTAAGGCTTAAACCCCTATAATCACAAGCACCAGTTATCGCACTTAAGTTGCAAACTGCGCTTGGAAGAAGCCTCCGGTCATTTCCGAATATCAAAATTACTCTGAATGTGGATGGCTCAAGAGTTCTTGTCCCGTTCGATGTATCAGTAGGCACAACACCAGTGCAACAATTGGGTCTGCGTGGCATCCGAGGACCTCGGGACCCTGGGCAAACGCATTGATAGACCCTGAGACGTAGCACAAGAGTCTCCGAACGCCTGTGGTCCGATTTCGATGACAATAAATTAAAACAAAAGGCTGAGCACAAATTTCGGTATGATAGTCTGCATTGTTCGTGAAATGCTCCCACTCATCCGAGAATCGTTTATCGTGTGAGTGGCATAAAGCAAAGGTTATGGTAATCGACAGAACGACCGAGTATCGGACCTTTTTCCATCATTGCGTATGACTTACGCAATGCCATGAAATATGAGAATTAGTGTTCACGATGATCAGTGCCGCCAGGATGCCGTCAAGTCTTTTCTTTGCCAATCAATTACAGTTCACGCTTAGGGTTCACTGCCAATTTCAAGTCGCAAGGGTTAGTTGCAGAATTAGTTATTGATGGCACACATACAGATCCTGAAGCCCCCCCGCCTGTTCCAACTACCATGTTCAGCCATCGCAATGGTGCACCGTGCGTTCTGAAGCCCTCTTCTTGAACATTCAGGTCCACATTGACCAGCTTAGATACCGGGCTGCTGTTTTCTCTTACAGCATGCTGTTGAATGGGCCTTTGAGCAATCGACGAGTAGGGAAGATCTTGCTTCGTTTGGCTGATTGTGTCGCCCCGCTGATGGCTCTGGATCAAAGACGACAGAGCCTTTTCCATCCGACCATTTTTCCTTCGAGCATACTCGACCTCTTCTTCCAATCGTTTACCCTTCATCTCTAGATCTTTGATTTGTTGTATGAGCTGCGATTTTGCACTCTTGGATTGCACTTCGTATCGACATGGATCCGCATGCTTACGATCCACACACCTTTTGCAGGCCGGTAGACCACCGCCGCACTGTTCATGATATCAGCGGCAACGTGATGTGAGCCGATGGACAGCTCCAGATACCTGTGTCTTTGCCTTCTTGCAGCTGGTGCACGCGTTCAGAGTCATCGACGTTGTGACCCTTCGCCTCTTGATAGATGGGGTATATGTCGGTTCCACTGAGCTTACTCCGCCAGAAGAATCCGATTGCTTCAAAGGCCCCGCTGCATGCTTGAGGACCATGGCTGTAGGTACTGAATTCGCCAATGGCAGAGACTTCAGTTACTACCAATAGGATAGCGAAGCCGGTCGATATATCAATTCACGATACGATGCTGCCGTTTGAACCAAGTCAAACGATCCCTCTTGCTCCATCTGAGATCTGAGATTTCCAAGCAGTCGAGTTGTAGTTCGTCCAATAGCTATCGAGACATCTGTGATCCTGTTCCCAATACACGGTAGAATGAGTCTATTTGCATACAGTCTTTTACCTGGGCCATTGGCTCGGAGACCAGGTGTGTCATGTCAAAGTCAAAAAGATATCGTGATCATGACATGCCTGGTTGTTAATGCCAAGAAACGCGGATCCGCTCCGCGCAAATCATAGTTCTACTCTCAGGTGCGAGGGTGCCTCAGTGTTCTCCGAAACCAAGCTTACAGAGCAGCGTCAAAATCATCACGTTACCGTACAAGCCAAGGTTATGTGGGCGATATCTCAGCCATCTTCGGTGGCGCCAAAAGCTTGTAGGCCCATACCCCATGCAAGAGGATGTGTAGAAAGAATTGGACCTTGGTTCAGACCAATATATGACGAGTCCGATCCCATTCACCCTTATTGCCTGTCGTCAATAGCAGATCAAACCCTTTATGGTACTCTAGCTTCTGCTAATGTCCCGTTGCAAAAACCAGTACCTTCTGTCCATACCTTGACATCTCCACTACTAGCCGTGTGCCACTATTGCCTACCCCTTTCACTCGCAAGTCTTGCTTCATACACCCTACAGCCTTTCTCAACACATATCCCAGCATCACCTCGGTCACGTTTTTCAGGCAGGCATCCTTTACATCTGTCCATCCAAGATATTTGCTCCTTTCGTCAAGATGCTGACTTGATGTGGACATCCCGGATTAACCTCAAGACCTGGCCTCTTGTCAAAGACTCCGCGGAGGTTGAGAATGATGTAAAGACGGTGACGAACATGTCGCAGCAAGATTCGCATTGGCGAAAAGCTTGGTATTGGTGTCTACCTCAGCCCCGCAACCATGTTGCGGATAATCGTTCTGGGCGGGCCAATAAGTTTGCTGCAGGCACCGACAATATTGTCGACAACGTTGAGCTCCAGAGTGATCGACTTTGCATGCCACATTCAAAACAGCTTTTCAGGCAAGTATACCAATCTCACACCGAGGTCCTGCTGCTCATATTCTGCGACTTACCATTGATAAATGACAGTATAGCCGATGCTTGGATATTGGGTTTACTTTTGTGTTTGGTATCCATATTGGACTCCAGCATCCGGGCTCCTTCCACTAAATTCTGCTTGAGTCGTGCGACATCCGTAGATTTTCCCTCTACGTTCTCCCAAAGAGGATCGAGATATTCGCATGCTGCGATGCAAACAGCATAAATCAGATATGATGAACAGTACAGCTCGGATCCAGTTTCGTATCCTCGGACAAATTGCTCCATGTCCAGAATGGTATGGGCAGGATGCACCCAAACCCAATAGATGGAAAATAAGTGCTTTATCAGTCGGTGGTCTGACAAATCGGTGGGCCCATGACAGGCTCTACTTCTCAATTCGGTGACAGACCCAGGGGGTGAAGGTGTTGCATGAGCTTGGCAGGTTTCTGAGCTCGCATTCAACGTTATTGGTGATGGCTGTGTCAATGGACTATTGTAAGGCGTTTCAAGTGTCGACAGATCGCTTCCACACCTCATTGAAGGTGTAGCAGTCGACGGACTTTCGTAAGCTGGGTCTAATCTTGGAAGGCTTTCTTCGTTCTCTGCAAGGGAAGGGACGCGAGACAAAGTCATGCCACAAGAATCTTCTGACGAGCTGGGTTTCATTTGAGGCGGCGATGACAGAGGTGCAATCCGTTGCGCGATGGATGCTAAATGCTCCTGATCGCGCAGTCCCTGGAGGATGCTAGAGACCTCATGGCCACTGCCCAGAGAAGTGAGCAGCTGCGTAGACGAAGCAAGTTGCTGTCGAAGTTGGGTGTTCTCGCGTTTCATTTCGGTCTTCGATGCCCTCAGGCTGATCTCATAAGTACAAACGGAGCCGAGACGGTTGGTACATTTGATGCAAGGGTTCTTGCCATCACACTAACAGCGATCCTAAGGTCAGACGACTTGCGTGAAGAGGCATGCAAGCAACGCTCTGGGCCGGGAGACAACGTTTCACCTTTGTACGCCTTTTCTGGCAATTAGTGCACGCATTGGCTACATTCGCCGAAGTCTTGGAACGTTCTGCTGGTATATCGCCATCTTGCTCCACTTTCAACTTCTTCATATTGTTTTGGTACGAGAGATGAAAGTCTGAACAGCGTGAAGGGAGGTGGCAAGGTAGCCATCGATGTCGCCAAAATCATTATTCACATGTTGTAGATAGATGCGCCACAGCATACCGGACGTACGTCCGATCTCCCATCGAAGATCCCCAAAGTACCCGTGTTATTTTGTATTACGTGGGTAACGATCACGCCTGAAAGATACCTACTCTAGCCCCATGCGATGAGACCAATAAGATAAGCTAGCAGGGCGTCGAGAGTCTGTGATTGATGGCAGAGGATAGCATACGTGGATAACAAACGATCGATACACTCGTTGCGCGAATCGATCTCGTATGGCCATCATCTCAGGGTCTGCCGATGCATACTTGCATCCCGATACCTGATATGACTTCAAGTACAGCAAGCTAGTATTGGTTCCGCCTGAAACCATAGCTACCTTACTGACTACTATAGTGTATACCTTATGTAACGTGGTCTAGCTGTAGCTCCTAATTCCACGTTATTCTACGACTCCCTCAAGGTTTGCCATGCTCCTACTTGCGTCCTACAGGGAGTGCTCTAGAACTACCCAAATCAAAAGACCGTCCTGTCCTGAAGACCTAGAATACTTCGCCCTGACTCGTAGAATAGCTCCTTAGCTCCTCATGGTTTATCCCTCTCTACGGTCAGGCCATGCATCATCTCTTTCAAGCCTCCTCTTAAGGTCCACCTAAATCTCTTCCGGTTTCCGTACATAACCATGCGCTCCATCTCTTCTCTCGCTGTACGATGACATCCCGTCCTAACGGGCAACAACCATACCATAACGGCTTGATCCATCAAGCAGGAAAGAAGAAGCGCACCTCCGATGATCTACCCGAGTTCATCGGGGACTTTGTACCTGTACTAGATCAGACCACGTATCCAAAATATCCTAGAAGCTTGAAGCGACGCAGGCTGTCCTACAGGGAGCAGCCATGGAGGCAGCTGCTCCAATCAGGCATACACTTCCGTAAGCGGCTCACGTTATGGAAGCCTCAGGAGCTTTTATGGATACCCCTTGTCTTAATCATAACATGGGGCATCGTCTTGTGGATGGGGGAGAAAGCTGTCTTTAGGCGCAAGGTTGAAGAATGTGCCTGGAATCGTTGGGAGAATTGGGTACGCCCCTGTTCCTGCTGTCCAGACGGACTCATCTATCATCACGATCTACCCATTCTGACTATCTTCGTAGCCCGCCGCATCGGAAGCGCACCGCGTCGTCCTCGTCGCGGATCCTCAACTGGTGGATCCCCATACGTATCCTGGACGACCGTGGCCTCTCTCATCGCTCACGGTCCGCTACACTGACCTTTACATGCGTAAGGCGTTTCAGCATATCCTGACTATTCTTTCTCCAGACTCGGTCTTTTTCTTAGGCGATCTGTTCGATGGAGGGCGGGAGTGGTCGACTTATACTGGCAATACCGAAGAAAGGGAGAGCTCTGACAAGAGGTGGAGAAAGTATGATACAAAGTACTGGATGAAAGAGTACGCTCGCTTCAGCCGCATCTTTTTCGATCCCTGGCTTCGAGGAGAAAGGCCTGGTCGAAAGATCGTTGCAGGGCTTCCCGGAAATCATGACCTAGGGCTGGGCACTGGTATACGAATACCAGTACGAGAGAGATTCCAGGCATATTTTGGAAATGGGAATAGATTCGATATCGTTGGCAATCACTCATTCGTGTCTCTGGACACGGTTTCATTGAGCGCGAAGGGACAACCAAACCAAGTTCCGAGTGAACAGGGCCTCAGCGCAGAAGCTCATAGTAGAGATGTGTGGGAACCTACGGAACTGTTTTTGCACACAGCGAAGATGGAGAAAGCTAGGGCCATCGATCGTGCGTTGAGAGTGCGCAACGGAAAGCCAGAGAACGAGGTTCTGGAGCATATTACGTTGGAGCTCGATGATCCTAAAGCCCATACGATCACTCTTGGTGAGCAGATGATCGCAGATATTCCAACCGTCGTCCTCACACATGTGCCGCTGTATCGGGCTGAGGGAACACCCTGCGGACCCCTTCGAGAGCGATTCCCTCCGTCGAAGTCCACCGATGGTGAACCACTAGAGAAAGATGCTGGCAATTCAATTCACGTGCAGGCAGGAGTACAATATCAAAACGTGCTTACTCCAGCGATATCGAGCGAAATTGTAGATCTCGTAGGAGATGTGACACATGTCTTTTCGGGGGATGATCACGATTATTGTGATATCATCCATCATGGCTATACTTCCAAAAATGGGGGAATACGGGAGATCACGGTCAAGTCTATCTCCTGGGCAATGGGGGTTCGCAAGCCTGGAGTCGTCCTACTGAGTTTGTGGAATCCAGTGGATGCGGAGGGAAAGGAAATTGGCAAAGAGTCCATGAAAGCGGCCACGATCCAAGCCCATTTGTGTCTACTGCCTGACCAGCTCTTGATCTTCATTCGATACGCCTGGCTCTTAATCATCACTATCCTTACGCTATTTATTCGCGCGATTAGGACTGTGTACAAATATAAGCATCCGGAGAAAATCGACGGGCAGCTACTGCCACTATCAAGCATGGCATCCTCGCGTAGCAAGCGAGGGGACGGGACTGCTGCTTCAGCTCGCTCGCCGCCTTCCAAACCCCGCCTCTCCGTCAGGTCATCTGCTGCGAGGCCGCGGAGTCTAAGCCCCTCCAACGGGTACGGTTACCAGCCGTTTGAGAATGAAATCGAGTCATCTCGCACTCATGGTAGAGGGGATGAGTTCAACCATAGTCTACTAGGAACCCACGAAATGAACAACATTACTTTGGATGAACCTTCCAGTCTCAAGCGTACAGAAGGATTACTTGCAATGTACGACGAATTTCGCTTCAGCGTTGTGCAAGTGGCAATCCCTGTGCTCATTTTCTATGGCTGGCTACTCGTCAATAGTTAATATACCTGCACCTTGTACAGCTACTTCATCATGGGGTCTTTCCAGCTTGCCTGCTGTTTCAAAGCGGAGTCCTCAAGGCGATAATGCCATAAAAGCCAATCTACTAAATCTCCCGCCTCTAGCAAGCGCTCGCTTTCTCAAGGGAAGACCCATCAAAGGATCGGTGGGACGTTCTTGACTATCGCATTACGGATGTCAAATCCTGAAGTGAAAGATCTTCTCAGTAAACGCTGGCTTTCACAGTGGTTCAGACATAAACACACAGACAACGACAGCACATGGACAGATTCAAAGTCTGCTCATGGCACCCAACCTCTTATACACGCCGATTCGTCGGCAACAGGCAGCGGTCCCAGTCAAGTCCGTCCTCCAGCAGCTTCCCAAGCACAGGATCCATCCTTGAGAACGTCCTCCCTGGGGCTGAGCGGACTATTTACTCCACCTAGGTTTGCATACATCAGCCTGCTAAGTCAAGAGGTAAAAGCCAAGCTTTTCCATAGGCACTTCTTTCACGACACCGAGAGCCACTGTTATGGTCGCAAGTCTATTGACAACATCGAGTTCCGTAACGAGAACGTGGCAGATAGCATGAGCAATTGGTAGGATGAGGTCAGTCCGCTGTCAGTTAGCGATGAAAGGAGGAAGATCAAGTCATGATCAAGTTCCACCTCAACCGCGTGAAGTCCCAAACATATGCACGAAGTCTGCGAAGGATCAGGCATCGGGTCTTAGAAAATATAGTAATGGAAGATTATGTTTAACGATCAGAATAATGCCGTCAGACTTGTACATAGTACACATGTGTATCTACTTCTCCTGAATCACTGACCGCTGCATGTCGGAAGGTCACATGTTCCGACCAACATGCACCACTGGACTTGATTCCCTTGGTCTGCCAATCACATTTCAGTGAATGGGGAATGACTAAGTCGGTCATTTGCAACAGGAAACTCCGAACCTCGGCCCATTATCTCCGCCACTATTGCATGCCTGTCAACAACCCCACAAAGAGTCCCATATCTCCTCCTCCTTCTTGTCCAAACAGTATTCTTGCACTTGAAATCCTACCAGCTTCCCGTCACAAGTTACTTCCTTCCCAAATCTAAGTATATATGGCACCACGAGTGATTGTTGTTGGTGGCGGCTGTAAGCAACGCTCAAAAGCCCCTCCTCTCCTTGAGCGGCCACTGATTTCATGAGCAGTGTCCGGCCTGAGTGCTGCCCATACTATCTATCTCGCCGGAGGCAATGTTCTACTCCTCGACAAGAACAGTGCGTACAATCTTCCTCTCCCCGTGAGGCCGCCATACTGAAAGAAGCCGCAGACTTCTTTGGCGGAAACTCGACAAAGGCAACGTCCGGTATCAACGCCGCTTTGACTCGAACGCAAGTCGACGAAAAGATTTCTGACAGCGTTAAACAATTCTACGACGACACGCTAAAGTCGGCACGAGACAAGGCCCGCCCGGACCTGATCAAGGTCCTCACATACCAGTCCGCTTCGGCCGTGGAATGGCTTCAGGATGTTTTCAATCTAGATTTGACTCTCGTGTCACGGTTAGGGTATGCCTATTCGATGTTGTCCACGAAAGCGTTTTTGCTGACGACTATACCAGAGGCCATTCTCAACCACGAACACATCGAGGGCACGATGCTAAATTCCCTGGTATGGCAATCACGTACGCCCTCATGCAGCGACTAGAGGAGCTCGTAGAGAGTGATCCGCAGCGAGTTCAAATCATCAAGAAAGCCCGCGTGACTAAAGTCAATAAGGAGGGTAATAAGGTCACGGGGGTTTCATACGAGTTCGGAGGTGAGGAGAGCTCAATCGATGGAGTCGTTATCTTGGCTACTGGAGGCTATGCTGCGGATTTCGGGGACACATCATTACTCAAAAAGCACAGGCCCGATACTTTTGACCTGGCTAGCACCAACGGAACCCATGCTACGGGTGATGGGTTGAAGATGCTGATGGAGATTGGTGGTAATGGTATTGATCTAGACAAAGTCCAGGTACATCCTACAGGATTGGTGGACCCCAAAGATCCGGGCTCGAAATGGAAGTTTTTGGCTGCTGAAGGTGTCTATTCCTGCGCGTCTTCCCGGGTTCCGTTCAGGAGCTAATAGATGTACAGCTCTGCGTGGTGAAGGTGGTCTCTTACTCAACGGCGAGGCGGACCGATTCGCTGACGAGCTCGGTCACCGTGACTACGTCTCGGGCGAGATGTGGAAGCAGAAGGAAGCCAATAAGTGGCCCATCCGCTTGGTGCTCAACTCAAAAGCATCCAAAGTACTTGATTTCCATACTCGTCATTACTCTGGTCGTGGCCTGATGAAGAAGATGAGCGGTAAAGAGCTCGCAAAGGAGATCGGGTGCTCTGAAGACAAACTTGAGAAGACCTTCTCAAAATACAATGCTATTGCCGACGGTAAGGAGAAAGACCCATTTGGCAAGAAATTCTTCCACAATCTCCCCTTCAACATCGACGACACCTTCCACGTGGCTGTCATGGAGCCAGTCCTTCATTTCACAATGGGTGGCATAGAGATCAACGACAAAGCCGAAGTCCTGAACTCCGACGGCAAGCCATTCGAGAGCTTGTACGCTTGTGGTGAACTCGCAGGTGGTGTCCATGGCGCCAACCGTCTCGGCGGCTCTTCACTCCTTGGCTGCGTCGTCTACGGTCGTGTGGCAGGTAGCAGCGCCAGTCAATACCTGTTCCAAAAAGTCATCACGGGCGGCATCTCCACCGCTTCCCAACGTCTCGGCCAGATCTCTCTACACATAGATCCGTCAACCCCTGGCAAGATCTCCGTCGAATGGGCCGATGGCTCCAATGCCTCCTCCGACTCAAACTACTCTTCATCTGTCGGCGACAAGAAGCAAGAGCAACAGTCTCAGAAGTCTGTTGCCCCTGTCATGAGTGCGAACGCAGACAGCAAAGATCCAGGAAAGGTGACCAAGCCGAATGATCCGGTGGAGTTCAAGGTTCCGGAGAAGGAGTACTCGATGGAGGAGGTACAGAAGCATAACAAGAAGGACGATCTCTGGATTGTCGTCAAAGGTATCGTGCTCGATGTGACAAATTGGCTTGATGAGCATCCGGGAGGACCGCAAGCACTCTTCAGTCATATGGGAAAGGATGCTACCGAAGGTATGTTTTCCCGGCCTGCTTTTGTTGACCGAACTGTGCTGACGAATCGATGCAGAGTTCGAGATGCTGCACGATGATGAGGTGATCCCGAAATACGCTGCCAATATCGTCATTGGACGTGTGCAAGGGCAGACGCCAAGCTTGGAGATATAATGATTGTATGAAAGGAATTCAGACTGCGTATGAGCGCAACCAATTTGGAGGACGGTCTTGGACAAGCATCGACGGCGTCGGTCATTTTGTCGTTTGTGTATTGATAGCAGAAAGCAATTGAAAGCAACGTGGTATATCAACCCATTCCATCGCCTTCCATCCCATCTCATCCCGTCATACCTTATTGTTGCCCCACAGCAAAGCTAGCAAGACCTCTCTTCCGTCCACCCTTAATCCCCTCCCCATCCACCCTGCCCCCCATCTCCTTCCCCTTCCCTCCCCCCACCCATACCCAACACCTCATTCAACAATCCACTCCCCCTCCCAAAACTCCCTCATCCCCCTCGCCTCCCGCTCTCCAATCCATTCCCCTAACACCCCCCTTCCCCTTTCCCCTTCCCTCGTCGCCAACTCCATCACTTCGCTGAGCGAATGGCACAGGTCGCTTAGGATGTTTGTGTTGTGTGGTGAGAGGGGGAGGGTGGGGGACGAGGACGTGAGATGGGGGAGGAGGGTTAGGGGGGAAGGGATTGGGGGAGGGGGAGGGAGTGGGAGAGGATGAGGGAGCTGGGGAGGGAAATTTGAGGTTGGGGATGGGGATGGGGGGGTGGTGTATGTTTTTAGCATTTGGGGGAGGGAAGAGAGGGTTGAGAGGGGGAGGAGGGGAGGGGGGGAGGGGAGGCTGTGAAGGCTGCGTTTTTGGAGGGGGTGTTAGTGGGTTATGTCCTGTTTTTCTTCCGTGAGAGGGGATGTAGGGGGTATGGGAGGGGGAAGGAGCGGTACATTATCTGCAACTGCATCAGAGCGCGTAGAGCGCTATTTGTCGTTTCGTTTTTGTTTCTGGTTTCCGGTACTCCTTCTTTACCTGCTGCTGCTGCTGCGCTGGAAAGTATGAATAAGATCGTGGGAGCGGGATCGGTGGTTAGGGTTGAGAAACGACGGAGGCGTTCGTGGAGGGTGGGGTTTTGGAGGGAGGTGGGTGTTAGGAGGAGGAAGTGTTGGTGTGTGTGTGTGGTTTGGGGGTTGTGGGTGGTGGATTGGGAGTGGATGGGGAGGGCGAGGTCGTGGGTTTGGAGGGTGGTTTCGTGGAGGGTGACATTGAGGTTGGGGTGTGGGTGGAGGAGGTGGGTGAGGATGTTTGGGAGGTCGGGGCGGTGGCGGAGGGTTGTGCTGAACATGTTGTTTTGGGTGGGTTGGGGATGGGGATGGGGATGGGGATGGGGATGGGGATGGGGATGGTGGAGGGAGACGGAGACGGAGGTGGAGATGTGGGGAGGGAGTTTAAGGGAAGAGGTGTGGTTTGGAAAATGTTTGTTATTGGGATGGATACTGGATACAGCGAGGATGGAGATTCTCTTTGGTTTCAAGGAGATTGGGATATGAAATGCAGAATGGAAAGTCTTTAGGGAACTGTTGCTCTTTGAAGAAGAGATGTTTGTTTATCAGAACTAAGCGAGTAGAGTTTTTTCTTCCTCTGGGTATCGAACGGTCTGCAATACCACGAACGCCAGTATACAAAACGAAATAAGACCATCGGCGAAGGCATACAGCCATTGCTTTTTCAACTTTTCGCCGAACAACGCCTCATCTATTCATGCAATCGCTAAGGACTTTTATCCTGGCTGTTGTACAGACGTAACTCAGGTACCGAAACTTGGAGGATATGTTGTATTATTGTTCTTGTGAACTGGCGGAAAGGTTCTCCTTTGGCTGCTCACTCGCAGATTGTGAGGTGTTTGTTGGGCTTGCGTCTGCTGGAAGATTGGTGGCTTGGGTATTGACATCCCGAGCATGAGGGCTTGATACTATCCTGCTGAGGATACTTGTATATGGCGTTGGGATATATGGCGCTGGTCTGGCTGTTTCTTGGGCATCTAAAGCACGGATCATGGTTGGTTGCTTGGGTTGGCTACCATCGTTGTTGTTCGTTCTAAAAAGGCTTGGCACCCATGATAGCCACCCTATTGGGCGAGGCTCGGCGCTCTTTTCTTCGTCTTCCGGTTCCCTGAGCTCTTCTGGCAGTATCCTATGGCTGGTAGCCCCTGGTGTGGCATCTTTCGAGCGCGGCCTGAGTATCTCCTTCTCAACTTCTTTCAGAGCTTGCGTCTGCAAGCGCACCGTTTTCTTTAATTCTTCGATTTCTCTAAGCTGACCCTCGTCCTTTTTGGTTTCCTGCCTTCCCCTTCGCGCGTTTTCGAAGAGGATGAGGGCAATTCCGACGGCAAGCAGGAACGTTTCGGAGACGAAATTGGCCCCTAGCTCAATTGCTTTGGCTTCGGGAAGTGGCTTTATCTTCGGTTTCTTTGGTCTCAATTTCTCTCTATCCGGGTCTTTTGCTCGTGCTTCAGCTCTTTTCGTTTCGGCTTCTGTCTTGACAGTGGGCGGCTTCTGAGCATCTGCGGCGTCTTTGGCGATCTGCTTCTCAATTTCTTTGGTATCTTGGAGGAGGCCTAGCCTGAATCGCATGTCCCATCTGTGAATACCCTGGGCGACAACGACGCAGCCTCGTCGGAAAGTTTCGTGCTCTCGAGCTTGGGCTTTGATGCGGTTCTGGTGTCTTCAGCGCACTGAAAAATCGAGAACAGGAACCTAATGAACAAAAGTTCTTCGCAGCACGTACCGCTATTGGCTTGGAGAGTGTCTTGATAACCAATGACCCTACCTTGATCACGAGACTCGACATCGTGAACGAACGATTGCTTTGGAGGACTAATTTCCTTGCAGTTGGTAAATGTCGGAGCTTTGCAGTACAACCGGGTACTGAATACAGAGGGTTGTGTCTGCGCAAGTGGCTACCGTCCGAATCTGGCTGGCGCCAATGGAGACATGATTCGATGTAGCATCCAATCTACATCATTACGCGTTAAGGTGACCGTGCCCTCAAATATTACATGGTCCTAGCAATTGCTCAGAATGTAAGATGGTGTCTGGGTGCCTGGGTGAAGATTGAGGCCGTTGGATAGCGTCGCCCAGAAGGAGAAGGTTTGCCGCCGTTGTCCCGCGCTAAAGACCCAATGTCAATATTTACCTCGGACATACATATCGATTCTCCGCCTATCAACGAAGGCCATTTCGCAGGCCGATTCTTTGCTCAATTTTGGCAGTAGTATAACAGTCTACTCATGAGAGTTGTTTAGGAAGGCCTACGAGTAAGATTCCTGTACAGCTAGAGGGACTTGCACTACTTCCTCGGACCACTTCAAGATAATATCGACAACGCATCATCGAGGATGATCCTAGAGTACAACTCAACCCTTGACTAATACCGAGGTGAACTTGTCGTCGGACAAACATACTCGGCAACACTCGTGTCAATAATGGCAGCAGTACACAGAATGGAAGCCCTTTCTCCACGATCTGCCAACATTCAGATGAAGCCCAAGCTTCTCAAGCAGAAGGAGGCAGCCGATGAAGAAGCCAATAGAGCAGAAGCCGCGAAGAAGGCATTGAAAGAGAAGGAATACGCTCCTCCGCCCCCCGAGTGGATATTACAACCTCCTATAGCTAAGGGTGGACTGGCAGAAAAGTTCAGAACAGGTAAATGTCTTGGAAAGGGAGGCTTTGCAATATGTTATGAAGGAGAGCTTCGAAGCAGGAAGAATGGGTCTGGCTCCAATGTCTTCGCTCTCAAAGTTGTGAGAACGAAAATGAACCAGAGGAAGATGGAAGAAAAGGTGTGCTATGAGCTTCTGTTCGACAAGTGGACGACGACTAACCTCCAGGCAGTTTCGTACGGAGCTACAGATCCATGCCAAAATGCAGCATCCAAATATCGTAGAATTTCATCGCGCCTTCACCTTCAAGGAGAGTACATTCGTCGTCCTCGAGCTCTGCTCGAATGGTTCAGTCATGGATATGGTGAAAAAGAGAAGGTGTCTGAGCCTCCCAGAGGTGCGACGATATACAGTACAACTTTGCGGAGCGATCAAGTATATGCATGCGCGCAATGTCATACATCGGGATCTTAAGATGGGCAATCTATTTCTAGACAGTGACATGAATCTAAAGATAGGTGATTTCGGTTTAGCAGCAGTGCTAGTAAGCCCAGAAGAGTATCAGAAAGGATTGTATGACCAAGCGAAATCACGACGGACAACCTTGTGTGGAACTCCAAATTATATCGCTCCAGAGATCCTCGAAAAGGGGAAGGGTGGACATGATTACAAGGTCGACATATGGGCCATTGGTGTGATTGTGTACGATTATCAGACCTCATCGAAGTCCTTTTGCTTAGCTAAAACGTACTAGATTCGCCATGCTTGTCGGTCAACCTCCTTTCCAATCAACGTCGCAGAATGAGATCTACCGCCGAGCAAGGAGCGTAGAATATGCCTGGCCACAAACGGGCAAACATCAGAACGACATTCCAGAAGAAGCTAAGGATCTCGTGTCTCAACTTCTGAGAGTTGATGCCGAGGAGCGACCAGATCCTGACGAGGTCATTGGTCATCCATTCTTTGCCATGCACGGAGGTAACGCGCTGCCCCTAATCATGGAGGAGTATTTCCGTCGAGACAGGCCTAAGTTTCTTGACCTTCAGCGTCTTCCTCGTGGGGACGTAATGCTCAAGGGCACTGAACGCTTAAGCTTACGTACCTTCGCACGTCAATGTGGTGTAGGGCGCCTGACTGGAGACATGTTCGCTCAACCAGCTGTTGGCGGAGATATCGATATCTCATTATACGGACAGTGCCAGGCAGAGGAAATCGCTGGGAGTGCTCCAATAGTGCCTATGCCCAAGGACATGGTGTATGTTTCTAAATTTGCGCCCACGATCACACAAGGCGAAGCAGAGAGCCATCTGAGCTTAGTGGATACTGACGTAGTGATGAATGAAGTACCATCATCTCGAGTAGCGCCTGCGGAGCATCGCCGTCCAGCATCCATCCAGAGCCATGCTGCCACGCTTCGAGCTGCTCATGCCCCATCCAGAGCACTTCATTCTCAGACAGATTCAGAACGAGCAACTTCCAGCGGCGGAACCACGCGATCGAGAAATCCAGCCGGTGTTGCTGTCCGCGCACGACGCGGACTAACAGATGAGCTTCCAGTCCGGACGCTGAAGTCCGCCGATGCAGCAGGCGTAGAAGCAAAGAACTTAGCACGCAATCCCAGAGCTAGCCGACCGAAGAAGACTCATCTACTGGACGACGGCAGTCCGGAGAAGTTGTCTGAAGCGTCGAAGGCCCCTAAGCCAATTAGCAGAGATCAAAATATTGACGAGGCGGATGCTGACTCTGATGCAAGAAGACGAGATATGTCTGCTCGCACGAGGGCGAGGATTGCAACAAACATACAGGAAGAGCTCGCTGAGCCTGTATCAACTGCTAGGAAAAGTTCCATCGAGATCACAGCAGTTCGGACGAGGCCAAATGCTGATATCCCGAAGCCCGTCAACACCCTCATTGGACCTGATGAAGCTATGGAGTGTCTTCCCGATACTAAGCCTGACGAGGTTCTTCATCAACTGCAGAAACTTCATAAGGATCTCGAGACAAGCCTAAACGACATTGGTAAAGCCAAGACCCACTCGCAGGTCCAGACCATGATCACCAAGAGCAAGGATATCAAGCACCGACCAGTCGTTGTGAAGTGGGTAGACTATACTAACAAGTTCGGCATCGGCTATATCCTTCAGAATGGCACTGTCGGATGCGTCTTCAAGGGCGACGAGACGAGCTTTCCTACCTGTGTGGTGGTTGCGGACACCGAGTCCCATCTGAACAAGCGGAAAAGTCCGACCTACAACGACAGGCACCAAATGGTGCCTAGGCAAGGAGGTCCAATCGAATTCATCGAAAATTGCGATGCTGACGGTCTCAAGCGAGTTTTTGTGTCACCGTCTCGATATCAGGTGAGTGTCTCTGCAGCCGGCGTACCGAGTCGTCTTGGCCCAGGGCACGACATCCACGACTTCGAGAAACGTAAGAAGCTGTCTCTCTGGGACAAATTCGGAAGATACATGACTCAAAACCTAGGCAAGAGCGACGAAGCAGACCCACAGTCGCTTGAACAGCCTCTTCCTAGCAGATTAAGGCGCAACAATGTTGCAGGTCCCTTCTTGAAATTCTACCAACGCCTCGGTAATGTTGGCATATGGGGCTTCGGCGACGGATCCTTCCAAGTCAATTTCCCAGACCACACAAAACTTGTCATCTCAAACGACGGAGCTTGGCTAGATTTTTACCATCTCCCCGTCGCAGCGGCCTACGATGTGCAAGCTGGTAGCCGCGTCAATGCGGCAAGCCTTGCCGATAGAAGCGTACTCTCGTATCCCACGAGCGTGATGCTCACTGGCGTCTATCGCAGCCATACATTCCAAGATGTCGTCACGGCGAACCAGCTTGGATCTAAATTAGGATTCGTGAAGGATGTGGTGGGGCTGTGGAGCACAGAGGGCGGGTTGGGGTGCATGGGGCCGAAGAAAGGGGTGAAGTGGGAAGGGATGAGAGAGGAGGGGTCGAAATTGGTTTGGGTCACTGTTGGTGCGAAGGGAGGGGATGGGAGGTATGAGATGAGGGAAGAGGGGGGGAAGTTGGGGTTGTATGAGATGAAAGAGGAAAGAGGAAGGATGGCCTGGGTCGCTGTCGATGAGAAGAGTGAGAAGTGATCCATCTGCGTGTCCTTTTTGCTTATCGGCGACGAGCGTGTTGGGTACTGACCAAGCTCAGCTTTTTACTGGATTGTCAGTAGATCATCCCTGTTTGCAGCTGCAGCGATTCCAGCAAGGTGTTATGGATAGACCTTGCGACGGAGGATGGAAATTCCTCCATGAGCAATGCTAGGAGTCAGGATTGGATTATCATCGGCCAAAAACCAGGCGTTTTATATTGACATGGCATAGCATAGATGCAGCAAATAGGGTATCTATCCACTCAAAAGATCCCCAAAGCAAACATTGTTCCGGGCAAGACTCGCCGTTCCATGCATTCAACGCCGTAGCTTGCAAATGCCTTTCCGGATAACAGCAGAGGAGCCACCGCACGCTATGCCGTAAAGCCAACCAGCCCAAGCAAATTGCAAACAATCATGACTGCAAGACGAAGCTCTAGATATCCGCCCTCCTCTTCCCAAAAACCGATCATAAATCATCCAGACCCCTATCTCAGGCAGAAGCACCATTCTCCTCCCCTCCCCTTAACAAACTCCACAAATCAAGCTCCAGCTCCCCTTCCATCTCCTCCTCAACCGTCATCCCTTCCAATCGATACTGCATCTTCGTCAACGCCTTCACTTTCCTTTCCCAACCCCCCACTTCCTCCTCCGTCACCATAGCCGAGCGTGAGAAGGCAGAGGAGCCGATGACGCCGTCGCTGATATATTCGTCATAGTCCCAGTTCTGGCGTAGTAGAGAGTCAAAGTCGATATTTGCCGTTTTGATGATGTGGATGAGATCGCCTGTGTAGGTATCTTCGTGAAGGGTTTCGAAGGGAAGCATGGTCGTTTTCCTGCGATTTGTTTTCCGATTCGCGGGGGGTTTGTGCATGTCGCTGTCTTCGGCCTGTTTGGAGCGGATGAGGTAGGCGCGAGGGTCGTCTGCTTCGAAGGCTGGAGGATCGGAGGGGGATGCATGGTTGGTTTTGGTGTGGAGTGCTGCTATCGCTGCATTTTGGCGATTCTTATGTGGGGACGATTTGAAGGGACCAGTAGGCGTTCTATCATCGGTTGCGTTCTGTCTTGCTTGTTGGCGGAGAGACTTGCGATGTTCTTGCGTGGCAAGCTGTTTACGGGCTTCGTAGTCCATCGTCAGCGCTAGGTCTGGATGCAATGGTGGCGTAGGCAGTGGTGAAGTTTCGGAAATCAAAGTGGTGTCTTCATCATCTCTGAGCATGAGGGCGTTCCCATTCTGTTGCCTCTGCCTCTGACGTGGTTGTTGCTGTGGTTTCTGCTTCTGACTTTCGCCAGTCTCGAACCATACGCGCTCAGGATCATTGACTGAGGAAATATATGGCTGGTCCGTTTCTCGGTGCTGCTGTAAGGCGACTTTCCGCCTTGGTCTTTCCCTTACGGCTGGGATGTCACATAGAGGGGTACCCTTGGGCAACGAACGAGCAGACACAAAAGGGCCTGGATAGGCGACATCAATATCTGGTGGACCATGATCTCCGCGGATGTTTTCTTCATCATCGGATGCATCTATGTTTTCCGAATTGCTGCCTAGAGATTTCCGCACCCAAGGGTCTAAGGGGCCCCGCCCGTAGCGCTCTTGTCCTAATGGTACAAAGGTCGATATTGCTTCGTCGACTTTGCGTCGTCCGCGAGCTTTCAGTGGAAAGGGAAAAGGTGATGGCGATGAAAGAGTTGGATCATTTCCAGTGCGATGTTGAGATCGTCCAATTGTTGATCGGCCAAGTGCCGATGTTCCCAAGAGCGACTCTAAAGCATTGCCAGCGTCGCCCGTCTGCCGTGCTGGAGTAAGTAATTGATTGTTAGACCCAGGATCAAGTGTCTGGCCTTGATCAGTGCGAGCTGGGGGACGGAATGGCGCATTGAGCTTGGCAAAGGCCCATGGGTTGGACACATGGACGCTTTTGAGATTGTCCTCTTCTTCCGCTTCCTCCTCGATAGCCGATCCAGCGAGCGAATTAGGGGACTCGTTAAGTTGGTCGTCTTTGTCTTCGTCGTCACCATCAGCGCACATGGATGACTTCCAGGCGGGAGCCTTATGGCGAGATGCCGTATTATCAGCGATACCGCCACTCACGTCTGGTGAAGACCCTGAGATCCTGCATATAAGATTGGATCTGTCATCCATGGAATGATCGTCCGGGCCATTGTCATTATCCGCAGCTGAAACACTTCCTGACGGACCTGACGGAGTTGACGATGTTATGTTTCTTGATGGTTTCGACATTGCCGGAAGCTGAGAGGTAGCAATTTGCTGGGAGTGCCCACGCGCTTTCTCCGAGAGTGGCCGAGGGGCTGAGGTTTCACGTAGTGTTGGGGGATCTTTTCTTGCAAGCATGATTCCGATACCTGATGGCTTAGTTGTGGTCTTGTGTACATTAGCTTGTGGTAGACTTTTCTTAAGCTTGCCATATACGATTTCAAAGCATTTCTCAGCCAAACAGATCAAGAGTTCCGCGTTTGTGAAAAGGAGGTCGTCCTTAGCCGGTTCGACATTTACATCGTAGCTGCGCCTTGGGCAGGCAATGTTCATACACAAGAATGGATCTGTGATCTTCGAGTCATCTTCGCTGCTGTTGGCTGAGCGAAGGTAGGATTTGTAGATGGAAATGACCTCTTTCATGGTCCCTTTGGCACAGGATACTGGTCTTGAATCCACCGAAAGATATTGACCATTATTGCTAATGATTGAGGCGTCTACATGTGAAGCGTATTAGCTTACATCGATGGCAGCAGAGGCCAGATTGTTTCACGCACCACAACCTGGGGTGGCGAGTACGGTGTCAAATGTGAAGCTATCCGTGGCGGCTACAACATCCTGGGCCCCCAAGGCCGTGTCGATTTGTTCTCCAGCGCTAGACCAGGTCGATGAAATCCATTGGCATTGATCAGTAACGTTCTTCCCGATGACATCTATCGCGGCACTAAAGTAAGAGGCAGAATTTCTTGAATTACCAACACCTGTATTCTTAGGATACTTCCAATTGGCCTTCTCATTCTTGGCCTTCAGTACTTTCAGCGAAAGCCGTAGCGAAGGTCTTGCAAGAGCGTAAGCTTGCAATACTCTCTTGATTTTGGCAAGCGTCTTGACCGATGCCTTTTCTGCAGCCTGTCTACGTACAGGCAGAGTTTCGAGGAATCTATCCACTCGCACCGTGGTTCCTACCGGAAGAGATGTACGCTTTTCACTAGGCTGGGGTGAGCGCGACATAGCCAGATGCGGATCTCCAGGTACCTTGCAATCTGACCTTGGCGACCGAAGGTTAGCTCCGAAGCCGTTGCCTCGCCCTCAATCCTCGTTGATATTGTCAGGCATCTGCTCATTTCTGCGGCGCTTGCTAGTGCTACTCCTCTGAAACCTAGAGAGCGACCTCCGATATCTCGCAGGTCAACAAGATCTCGAATCTTGCTTGTGCAGTGCATGGTGCAAGCCAAGGAACGGTCAAGGGGAGCAATACCATGGCCATTATCTTTGACTCGGATATCGTCCAAGGTGTTGAGAGATATGTCGACGGAGATAGTGGTGGCCCGACCGTCGATCGCATTATCGATGAGCTCTTTCACCAAGGAGGCAGAATCCGTAAGTACTTGGCTAGACCCAAGAGCACGGACGGAGTTTTGAGGGAGAGCTGCAATGGGCATGTTTGCTCCGCGAGTACTGTGGGTTCAGACCCGTTTCCTCCAATTCTCATAAGTCTGGACCGTAATGTATGCTTTGGTAAGAAAGAAAATGAACAATCCTGAATTCCAAGAATGATTAAATACAGTAATGAAACTTTTCTCTATCGCAGTGGGATATTCAACCATACCTGGGCTCCGGATTCAAGGGAATGGACGAGGTAGACATATGAAACATTGAATGCTCGCTAAAGAGATATTACTGTTCGTGATATCATAAGGGAATCAAAGGCAGATACGACCTTCACACTGCACCATGTTTATCCCAAGACGTTGAACCACTAAGGGCATTACGGGCAACTAACGCCACTGTGGCGCGCTTGGCATTTAGGCACTTCATCCTACTTATTCAGCCTTACCCATCCTTTTTCTGCTCTATCAAGTCTTGATGATACGACAAAGCTCGCAATGGCAGTCGTCGACTTCACAACGTTCTGCATCATGATCCGCTACGACCTACTAGAGAAGAGATCGAAGCTTTTGGAGATGATTGGTTCGTCGCTAATACCGGCTAAGCAGACTTACGCCGAGACAGGTGTCTGTCAGGTTTCACAAAGAAAGATCTCCTATGGTCACATAAACTCGTCCGCTCCTCAAGATGTGGTATAACCCAAACTGTCTTTACAACAATGATGCCCGTCCGACCTACTCGCTCCATAGTTGTTCTCTTTGCCGTCATCAGCCTGTTCTTTACCGGTTCCATCCTCGAAAGCCGGCTTAAAACCTACAGCCGCAATCGCTTCTCCATCATTACAGCGCCCATCCACTCTGCCTCCCCCGCGTCGGTGCAGATCGTTGAATCTTGGGCACAATTTGCGGAATTGTTTGACGAGGCAAGACCGAAGATCCAGCCCATACCGAAGAACCATGATCTAAGTGGGATAGATCCCGGGGGGTCGGACAAGGCGAATGGGGACAGGAAACCGTTTCCAAAAGCCATTGGTATATCGCGGCCGGATGTTCAATCACTTGCCCAATCCCATCTCAAACTCGTTACACATACGCACTTCGAGACGGCGAATGAGCGATCTTCTGAGCTCTACAGCGGCACAGGCATAGTCACCGTAGCAGGAGGGCCATACTTCGCACCGGCAATCCTCAGCATACGCATGCTTCGCAAGACCACAAATTCTACCCTTCCCATTCAAGTCTTTCTGCAGAACAAATCCGAATACGAGCCCGAAATCTGCGAAGAAGTTCTCCCCTCCTTGAACACAGAATGCTTTATTGTTGAAGACTTCCTTCGACCTGGCAATCCCTTTCACGTATCGGCCTACCAACTCAAAATCCTTGCCATCCTTTTCTCCTCATTCGAAAAGGTTCTTTTTCTAGACAGCGACTGCATGGCCCTACGCGACCCTACCGAGCTCTTCGCCTCTGAACCATTCCATACTACCGGCCTGCTATCGTGGCCGGACTATTGGATTGCAACCGAAGACGCTGTATTCTACGAGATAGCCGGGCTGGCCAAATACCCCGAAGGCATACCCGCGCGCTCGAGCGAGACGGGGCAATTGATGGTGGACAAGAGCAAACACCTCTCCTCGCTACTATTAGCGGCATACTACAACATTTTCGGCCCAGAAATCTACTACACCATCCTATCCCAAGGCGCCCAAGGCGAAGGCGACAAAGAGACCTTTCTCGCTGGCGCAATCGTGCTTGGGAACACGTTCTATAGAGTCGCCGAGCACGTAGGCACTGTAGGCTACCACTCCCCAGACGGTGCATTCCACGGCGGAGGTATGGTGCAATACTCCGCCGCAGACGAATGGGCCATCCAGCACGGCAACCTGAGCGAAAAAGCAAACTTCGGCACAAAACCCCGCGCCTTCTTCCTACACGCCAACGTCCCGAAAATGAGCGTCGGCCACCTCCTCGACACGGATGCCATCTTCCTCCAAGGCACGGAGCAGCGTATCCGTCTCTGGGGCTCACCGGAATCTACGACGGAACTGTTCGGCTACGACGTCGAGCGCGTGGCGTGGGATGAGATGAGGCATATAGCGTGCGAGCTGGATACCACACTGGCAGATTTCAGCGGGCGGTGGAAGCTGTGCGAGAGGGCGAATAATCACTACAGAGAGCTTTTCGATCCGCAGGCTGTCAATGTGATGACGAGTGGCGAGAAACGAGAGCAAGACAAAAAGGTGTCGCTGCTACGGTATCATTGAGGATAGTCCATTCGATTGAAAAGGGGAAGGAGATGAAGCGAAAGACAACGTCTTCGCAGCTGGAATATCATTATGGGGACGGCAATTTCCGATCTTTGATATCGAATCAGGAGGGAACCTTCCCCGCCGCCACGGTATGATCAGAAGGAGCAAACATCTGCAAGCTTCGCCCACATCGCGAGTGGAAACTAGAACGTGCATATTGGTAGTTGCTGCCCAGAGCCGGAACGTGCATCTTCGCAACCCTTGCATTCCGTGCTTAAAATGCTATGTACACCTTTATCTCGATATCCACATCCTCAGCGCTGAGACCCCTTACCGAGGGGAGACTCCGGATTCGGAGAGAGCTGCGTATGCCAAGGGGCGACGTATCATGACTAGTGTATAGATGAGGTTGACATATAGAAAGATTAGGAAGTATCGATTAGAAGACTATAGAGTATAGATCATAGATTACAGACCCGTTATGAAATTCACAGACGACATGTCTTAAATATAGCACTATCGTACACACGCAAGATTAGCTCTATCATATCTTCCGAGACATTCATATGTTGAGAAGATCGAAACTATTCTATCCTATCCTAGCCTATATCAACACCCTCAAGGGCGCTGTAAACGTATCATCTGTCGTCGTAGAGTAGCACAGATACCATTTGGACATAGTTATTGTGAAGTGCAAAGACGCCATGTCCCATCGGCCATCTTTTGAGCAGCATACAACAAATGCAGTATATCATTTCAGCATCATCTGCATTCCACCACCATCATTCAATTCAGACTGACCAGCACCCAAGCAAGATATAGGCAATTCCTAAGCAGAACATACAATTCAACCAAATTCCAAGTCCCGAAATCCAAAACCGACAATCACCAACCAGAAATATTCCCCTTCCCCATTCACACGCGCTTCATACGTCTGGGCTTCGTAAAGTCATGGGACGAAGTACAACACCGTCCGCCGTCAAAAACGCCATAGTGTGCAAGCCCGCCTATGTCCCGCCCAAATTCATCACATAATATCACTCGACACCAGACCGAGCCCATTCCGATACGGCCAAGAACGGACCACCCGATCGTCATCATCCAATACCTCGTCCGGTAGCCAATCCACATCCACAAGCACGCTCTGCTCAGACTCACGAGCAAGTCTGCCACAACCACCCGCATCATGAGGAGCCGAATCCATCATGTCATCCTCACGCTCTTCCTTCACCGCGCTGTCCCTCCGCCTCTTCGGCCGTCGATACCCACCGCCCCAACTCCTTTCAAACTCCATCAGACCACCATACATCTCGTCCTGATTCGCGACGTACAGCCTCGACCCATCAGGTGGCATGCTGATGCCTGCAATCTCGCCAAAGAATTCAATCGTTTGCTTGCTTTCAAAAGTCTGCGCATCGACCACGTGGACGAAGTCTGCAGGCTCGGCTATCACGAGCACGCGCCTGCCGCTGCCCAGGGGAGAAAAGTGCAACGTCCGGCTGCCAGCCATCTCCATGGGTATGGTCTGCAGAGATTGGTGTAGCTTCCGGGCGTCCCAGACTTGGACGAAGCCGTCTTGGGCACCTGTTGCCATGGTAATGCCATCGGGAGCCCAGGCGCACGCAAAGCCGTAGTTGGTGTGACCTTGCAGCCTGACAAGGACTTCACCGGTCTCTGCGTTTGAAAGGATGGGATCACAATCATCGCCCACGAGCAATCGCAGACGGCCATCTGGGCTGGTGGCTGAGCAGTTCACTGGATAGGGGAAGTGATGGTTCCGCATGAAGGTCTCGGTGGTGCAATCGAGAACACGAATGGTCATATCGTTGGAGCTGATTGCGGCCTGTGGCAATCCGCTCCGCCGATCTAGAAAGTTTTGGATGTGATTGGTACTGCCAAAATCGCTCTTCTCGGAGATAACACCAGTAGTAGGTCTGCTTTCATAGGGTGCCGATAGAGATTTCATAGCGTACACGCCCTCAAAGCTCCCCACTACCAGCACGCCCTCTTCCGCACTCAAGGTTGATGGCTTCTGCAATCTGGGAGCGTCTTTGTCAATGACTTTTGTAAAGTCCATGACACACTCGTCAGCGGAGGTCTCGGTGTTGAAACACATTATCTTTGCGTCACACCTATTGAAGATATCGATATTAGGTCCATAACCATAATTGAAGGTCGGTCTACGATTGTAGTACAATGCATTCTTGCTACTCGCAAAGAGATTGTGCCGTAACTGGAAATGTGAGATGTAGCTGTTGCATCGGTTGTTGATTTCCTTGAACTTGAAGAATTTATCAGAACTAGGAAGCGACTGGTTGGAAAATCTGACTTTGAAGCCTGGACTGCCAAATGCTCCTAGATTGGTGAGCGAGCGTCGAGAGTACTCGGTATAATTGATGTGATTCTTGTAAGTCATCCGACGTACTTCTCGGGCGTCTTCCTTGGTAGTCTGTAATCTTGACCAATTGATGCCTTGAATGTCATCCTTGTTGGGATCGTTTGGGTCGAGGTCTTCAATCGATATTCTGTCGGGTCTTGAAACTTTGTGTGGATGATTTGCAAGATCACTGATCCGGGGGTAGCCAGGCGCATGGTGAGCATACATATGCTTCCAATGATTGAAGAAAGCATCGCACTGAAGATTTCTGACCCTGTCTTCGATATCATCCCACGAGTCAACCCAACCCTCGTCGACCACTTCCGCTGCAACATCAGCCACTAGGTTTTGAGAGGATTCCATGGTCTGTGTGACGAAGTCCGACCCAAAAACATCGTTTATGGAGAGGAGAGAGGTATCAGAGTCATTATGAATGTCTGCGGGTATAGAGGGTTCTATGTCGAATATATTCTGGTGTGTACCTTGCAGCTGCTCACTCGTAGCAACTCCTTGTGAGGAGTATTCTTGTACTGCCGACATATGCGTTTGTATAGCGGATGGTGTGAGAATCGTCTGAGGTGTACCCAAAGCGTCATTGTCGGAAGAGTCCATATCATCGTCGTCTCCCTGGAAGCCCAAGCCTTGCGGTACGCCTGAAAGCTCTCCAGACAAGGTTTCGGCGACAGAAGTGGAGTTCATTGGCACAAGACCAGCGAGCGGAGTGTGAGCGACACTTTCTTGCAAATGCGACAAAGGAGATAATGCTGTTGAGAGATTGGGGATTCCTATAGCTTGGGAGGGAGGAGGTCCTGATGGGGACGGGCCTTCGGCTGCTGACGGAGTAGCATCGCCCAGTGTATCGGCGAAGGTAGTGGCTGATTGTATTGGTGATTGTGATACTGATGTGGGAGGAGACTCATTGACTACCTCCATGTCATCAGAGTAGTCGCACGAGGAGACAGCAACGCCTCCGTCTTCACTTTCCGTCTCTGTACGCATGTCCATTTCAATGCTACCGCTCCCCAAACTTTCAGCCATAGTAGGCTGCCCTTTGCAGTCCCGAGTGTAGCAATCTTGCTCGTCGCGACTTCAACTTGGGGTAGGTGATGGGCTTCAGTCAACAACGTTCTTAGTCTTCAGGATAGCCAAGGATGCTTGTTGTACGTTTCCGTCTTCTAGGAGGTTAGCTATCGGGCCGGAGGGGGCAGTCCGTAAGGTTGGAACACAGGCGTTCGCCAGCCTCTACTGGACACCAGCGAAACACTCATAAGGCCATCAGCGAGGCGCAAATGTCGGGGCGACTATTATTGGGCCTACAGCCGGTATTGAGATGGGTAGTACAGCTTTCCCAAGTATCAAGTAGGCCGAAGGTAGAATGTTGAACTGCGCCTTCCGGTTGACACACAGGCGAACGTTGCCCAGCGTCAGCCTGATAGAATTTTGAGTTGAAAAGGCGCCGCAGAGGAATTCGTGGTCGACCCTTCCACCCTCCGACGATAATTGCTGCTCTTATCTCACATGCTTGGATGGGATATCCTAGCGGAGGTCATGCCGTACGTGGGATATAGTATTTCAATCCTCGACCCAGGGCCATGGTTCGCAAGTGGGACTCGAGGGCCTACTGCCGGTGATTGTCTTGACGGGGGGTCAAATAACTTGATAGGCTGTAGTGCAGGCTCAGATCTGGGGTTGTGGCTGTGTTGGGTATCTGCAGGGTGGACGTGCGTCGGGTAGCTGCTTGAGGAAAGGGTGTGGTTGTGTGGGTCACAGCGCCTTACGGGAGATATCAAGTAGGATCACAGCGTAGATCGAGATCAAGAGCCACAAGGTACAACATACACAAAGGAGGTCGAAAGCGCCATCAGGCCAGACGCACGACTAAGGTATCTAATCAGAGGATTATCAAACCTCTTAGGTCATTCTGGTGGCTTGCAGTCGGGGTTATCATTACTGATATGTTCACGCTGTAGCCTATATACTCCGCATGGAATACCAATTCATGTATGGTGTCCTATAGGATTCTGCCTGGACTGACAAAGTATTCGCGATTAAGAACAATGTTAAAGCTGATGGCCGAACTGAACAATGACCAACTTCGGGATGCTACTGACGCCTCTGTCCAATGCGTATATGTACAAATCCATTATGAACCTAGCAATGCGATCGAAGGACAAGCTTGCCGTCCCATACCATAATGCGACAGGATGCGACCTCCCAGTGGTACTATGGGAAACTCCAATTCGTGCTTTTCCCAAATTATGTCCGTGGTTTTACACCCTTGTTCATTCCAAGCCATTCACCTACATATCCGAATATTGTTCGTAGACATGTGGCTTTTCGTTCCCATGCTGCGATGGCCAGCCGGCAGTGCTAGCCTGCTGTGACTGCAAGTAGCCGGTGCTTGGAGCTTTCGATCGGCGCTCTGTATCGATGTCAATGGCTGGCTTTGTCATTGCGGAGGAGGATACTGTACCTTTCTCAAAATCTCCCCACCTCTTCATCGTGATCTTGCTGCTGTCGAATTCGCCCTCATACTCAATCCCGGCTTTCTTTGTCTTCTCTCCGGCCGTCTTCCTCGTATCACCCCAGCTGAAGTCGTCAAACTTCCAATAGGCATATGAGGGAAGAACGAAGTTCCAAATGGGAAGTGAAAGCAGGTAGATCAACATCCACAATACATAAGACCACCGATGCGCTGTCAAGACGATCAATACCGCTGGTAGACCGAGGATCAATGCCAGTAGCACCAGTGGGATGACAGGCGTTGGCGTTCTAACAATAGCGATGATGACAACGTAGAATGTGAATGTGATGGCCGCGGGCAGGACCAGAGTACCGACGAGTTCGATGAAGACAACAAATTGCATGCTGAAGCAGAAAGTACCGCACAGGTCTCTGACCAACACAAGCTCCATCAGATTATGGACAGTACTGTTGATCCAACGCCGTCGCTGTGATAGGAGCACGGAGAATTGTTCCGGTACGGTAGTCTTGCACACAGCTTGCGGTACAAAAACCTGCTTGCGCTTGGGGAAGGTCTTCAGCATCAAAGTGGATAGGTATCGATCCTCTCCAAGAAGAAGAAGATTCTTCTTGTGTAGTGTGTCTACCACGTTCTCGGAGTAGTGTTCCACAACGTCCGGATTTGCTAGGATTGGTACCCAGTAATTCTGACCACCCTTCGGCGACTTGACCCGATACATGCAGAAGCATCCCGGCAGACAGGTGACGCCACCGAAGACGGATTCGAAAGATTTTGACAGATGATGAGAGATGAAATATTCGAAGACTTGAATCATCGACACCCAACTTGCGCGTTTGTTAGCAATCTTAGTTTCTCCGCAAAGACCCATAATCTCCGGATCCTTGACCATGGCGGAGACCATATGGGTAAGGCTATCTGGGAAGACCTTTGTATCTGCGTCAACCATAAGAACGATCTCATAGTAATCTGGCGAAATGCCGGTCACTCTCCAGAGTCCATTGAACATCTCGAATTCCAATTCGGTCATACGCTCATCGAACATGACTTTCTGCAAAAACGACATTAGGATGATTTGGCTGTCGCGTTTTCCTCGATTCCCAGGTTTGCGTGCTGTAGCTTCATCCGGTGTTCCGCACTTAACGACTACCATCATTGGAACGCGCTGTTGCCTGTTCAGAGGCAGCTTGGACTCTTCTCCATAGTCATAGAACCCGGAATACACCTTCGCCATGTTGTGCCGTTTGGAACCACTGGCTACTGCGACATATGAGAAAGCCCGGACTTCGTCGGGTAGAATGGCATGGTCTCTCATCATACTCAAAGCGATCTCAGGTGTGGTGAGGTCTTCACCCTCGCCCTTGATCATCCCGTCGCAGACCACTAGGATCGCTTTATGGCTGTTCGGGTAATCGGTCAAGGCAATAGAATCAAGCGTGGTTCGGAGACCCTCGTAACCTTCTGAGTATGCCGTCACTAAATTGATAGTGTGAGCTAACGGGTAACCGAAGGGCTCCCATTCCGGAGGCGGCTGGGGCACGACGGCCTCGTGTATGAAGCCCGCGGGTCCTGAGCTATCCAAATCTGCCATTACGCTCGAGAGTCTGGGGTTTTGACTTGACAACATCATGCTGGAGCGACTCCCAGCGAGGCTATGTCTTGAGGTAGGGTCAAAGCTGGGCAGTGTAAGCTCACTGCCGTCGCCATGCTGGTACATTGATGTATGTCGGAGCAACCTTGCTGATGAGCTCTGACTGGCCATGGTGGTGGGGGCTGGACGGCTTTTCGTGACTGCTGCAGAGGCATACGGACTGGTAAAGCGAGAGGTAGTGGGCAAGAAGTTGCTGCCTCGCCTGTTGGACTTATCCGAGAGAGCAACGCCCGAATCGGTCATCTTCGGTGGTGGGCGGTAGATATCATCACTCCAATCCTCTATCTGTTGGTTCCGTTTCTTGGAATCACCTTCCACGGATGTCTTAGAAGCTGCGAAGCGTCGACTAAAGAACCATTGGAAGGACAATGCCAGAATGAACTTTGCGCTGACAATTGACAGAATGAAGACGAGCGAAACATAGAGAACCACTTTCGAAGCTATACATCCAACAGTCTCGGTATCGATTGATCCGACACGAATGATCTCGGTCAGACATTTACCAACTTGCTTGTTGTGACCTGACTGGTATGCGTGTGTTATGTCGACCCCTTTGACATCCGGGTTGTTCTTGAGCTTATCGAAATCAGACGGATATTGAACTTGAGAAGTATTGAACCAATTAAGAAGGTCGAGATCGAGCACACTGCCGGAATAGACGACAAGGTTCCGGCTTTTGTTCTTGATATCGTCCCACGTGTAGAAGACTTCCCCAGAGCTACGGAGGTGGTAAAACGCACCTCTACCGTCAACGGTCGTGTGACATGCGTAGCCGGGGTAGTACGGTACCGTCATGTTTGGCTTGCTAGAACCGTCCTGTTTATATGCATTGCACGGAAAATACCAGGCCAAGTCCCCTTGCGCATTTGTAGGCACATCGGAATTAGGTGCCAACGTGATGAGATTCTTGCACGCTCCGTTAACGTTCTGGAACATGAAGCTACCATCCATGCCTCCGTAAGATTGATCAGGTCCCAGGTCGTATAAGATATTGTGATCTTTCAAGATACCCTTGGCTGCAGGGTGCCTCGACTTTTGAAGATTGTATGCGAGTCCATGGAAAATCATATATCCATTGTCGACGTGGTTAGCCCGGAGCATGGTTGCTGGCTGGCTACAAACAGCTTCAGTGAAGCCGAATGTCAGAAATCCGACGAAACCACATATCAGTAGTATGATACTAATCAAGCCCATCTTTTCTCTCCACGCTCTTTGCTGAGCTTTGGCTGGCATGCCAAAGCATTTAAGCATAAAACCCGGACACCAAAATGTAATCAAGGCACAATACACGTTCCAAAGACTAGGCGGTCGTACTGCATCCATCTCCTTCTGCCGTCTCTTCTCCTCGTCACTCAGATCTGGTTTCGCCTTTCGCCCCATCTTCCGCTTCGGCCGCTTGTTGCCATTACCGACTACAGGTGCCAGCTCACGGTTTCGCCCACGGGGAGGACTCTCAAGAGACACTTGACCGTTCTTCTTCAGTGCCGTCTCCTCCGTAATCAACGTTTCTCCTTCTTCGTCCTGATCCTCAACCACTGGGTCGTTGCCCGTCGTTGAAGGAAATACTTCCATGTTTTGAGCATGCTGGCGGTAGTGGAAATTTGGATGATCACGATCTATACGGCCTCGCTCCGGTCGGATAAGACTACGTTTCCTAGTGATGTCCGCCGACCCTCCCATGTCTTGATCGCTGCCCAAGGTCCGTGATGGCGATGGCTCAGCCTGCATATACGCTTGCTGCTGTGGTTTGTGTTTAGGGGTTCGTGGAGCTCGTGGGCTTTGAGGTGGTGTGTAATGTAGATTTCCTTCGAGGTCGTGCGGCCGCGCTCGTCTTGATGAAGAGTCGCGGTACGGAGAGCCTCTGTTCTCTCGCTTGGGCGAAGTCGCCTGAGGTTTGCGTGGGAAAGACATTCTTCTGAAAGTAGATTAGACTCATTGCTGGTCATACATTCCAGTGATACTTACTTTACATGCAGCGCAGCGCAGCGCACGTCTGGGTGATCGCTCTACACAGGCGCCAAAGAATAAGAGATCAGCGCACCCTGCTATACAGCGAATACTCTCAGCCTTGTAATGCTGTAAAGCTGTCGTTGTTGAATAAGGTAAAGTACAGAAGGCGTAAGATGAGGCGGCAGAGACCAGCAAACTCGAACAAGCGAATGAGTAGACCAAGCGAATGGTAGTCCTACGTAGACTCTGTGGAACGAGTGAGTGCGAAGAGTGGCACAAGCCCAAGGCAGATAGCCAAAAGACGGGTTGAGAACAAGGAAAAGCACTGCATGAGGCTGCAAATCCTGATGGCTCCGATGATTTGTTGGTGTTTTGATTTTTGATTACATAAGATTACCGGTGGGAGTAACTGGGCAACTGGGCCCCTTCAAGATGCCAATTTTAGACGCGGATTGTTTGTGTGCAAGTGAGAACGCGCGATGGCTTCGACGCCATTTTAGCGCCTGAAATATACATGAAATTTCCCATTTAATGAAACGGTACTGATTTGTAATTTTACCATTTAATTCTTACGAAAATACGATTGTTGCCCGAATATTCTAGGCCGCACGACTAAGGTGTTAGATATGGGCTTGGTCGCATGGAACACAGATCACCTGCTGATTCATTTTGCCAGTGACAAGAGGGAATGGAATGCTTTATAGTAAGCTAATTACGGCAGCTGTCATCAGGGTCTGCATCCTTAGAATATCTTGAGGTGTTCATATGTCGAGGAATGATCCTGTGAACCGGACTCCACATATATTCAATCACGCCTTTGTTGAGGCTCTTGTACCTCTCTATGTCCCGATCTATCAGAACGACTTTATTATTAGAATAGCTAAAAGATCATCCGCGAATGCGACAGCGGGCACATCGGCAACGACGCTATAAGTCCCCAGTAAATTATCCCACTATTCCCTCATGTACGGCATGTGTCGCTAATGTTCGCGATCATAGTGAGACTGTGGTAGCAGGGGAAGCCAAGGATACCCAGTGCTTGCTGTATTACTTTTCTGGATGGGAGCGTATAACCTCAGCAAAGATGGCCTCAAATCGCCTGGGTTTTGAGAGAGCACATACACACGTGCCGTTCCAGTCCGACCCATATCTAGGCCCAGGACTGTCATGGGGACTGCGCGCTTTCAACCTCGCTTGTCGCCAGAGCTGAATAGCTTCGGGTTTTTTCCTCGCTGTAGGCGCTCTAGGCATCTTGAAAGACTTCTTAGGGCATGAAGTTCCACACGGTTGGATTAAGTGCATAAAAGCTGCACCAGCTACCCACTTGGGGCTGCCCTCTAGATTGCTCATAGATGGGAAACGTGGGACGAGAAGGGGCTCCAAAGGGGTATTGGGGCTTGGGCCAAAGCATCGATCACGTCATGCATGCATAGAAGGGCTCTAAAATTGAGAATTGCCTTCAGAATGGCCTTCCTCACCCACTGCGAGGAACACATGTGAGCATCGGCTCACAAAACACCAAATTGATCTTTCTACGAGTTGATGAGTAAGATTTCAGCCTCGGTTCTAGACATCGACATGTATTATAGCCTTTCGTTTCCTCATAGGGACATGCGAAAACTTATACGGCATCTAAAAGGCCTTCTAAAACTGCCGATAAGTCTTGGGATCTGCTTTGAGACGATATCCAGGGTGCCAGGATTCTAATGTTTTCAGCCCTAGCATTTGACAACACATTCATGAATCCTGCTAAGCAAGGAAATTTCGACACAAATCAGTCCATCAACACACTCCAGAGTACGTCAGAAAACAGACGAAAGTTAGTGGACACAGCTTTAAGCTTCAAACAAGGAAAGGATTAATGCCTGACAGGCAAAACATCTTTTAGTAACAACGAACAGACATATGCTGCGAGCATCAACACAGCCAGAAATACAAATCCACTGAGACGAAAATGATGTCAAGTCCAAGCTATGGATATCGTACTGTCATTGGCATCGCAAGACTTCCTATAGAGCACACGGGTCTTTGCAATCAGCAAAGGCCTGCGTGAGGCCTCGTGTCTAGCTGCAAATCTGCTGTCCATTATTCAATTATGGGCTCACTATATCACATTGGGGGTGAGCTATACCTCCCAGACCCTGGAGTATGCGGCCTTGATTCGAAACACTTAGCTGTGGCTCGAAGTCTACAGCCACTTCTTACGATTCTTGACGCGCGCGATCTCAGCAGTAAGTGAAGAATAGATCTAATATATTTTCAGATTCAAGGCCTCTAATTCAAAACTTTTAGAGCTTCCAAAGACCATTGATGATTTTGATGACGCATTCTCGAAATTTGCTAAGATGGAAGTCGACTTATGGGCTGCGCATTCCCATTCTATGAGCAAACATTTCTTGGTAAAAGTGTCGGGAACCCTCCGGTCTCCGCTCGCCCACCGTGCGAATCAACCTTCGAACACTACTCTTCGCCTATTCAACGGTGAAGTTGCCGATGAGACGAATCCCTGCATTGCCATGATCATGGGCAATGCTTCCAAAAAGGCCACACTCTCATATATGATCATATACTCAGGAGAGACGAGAATTCAGAAGGGCTGCAGAAGTACCCGGAAGACGTAATACAATGCCATGAGGCATTTGTTCAGACTGTGCGGGAGTCTTCCGAAGCAAAGGTTGAGATTGTCCATGGCGCTAAGGTTAAAGAAAGAATCTTCCGGTGCCCATCCTTCGATTTTGAAGTCTTACCATTATGGTGGAAGTATAAGGGCGTATCAATCGATCTGGATCACGAATCCAATTATAGAAATGCGGAACCAGGACATAAGTACAGGCGTTCCCCAGAGATTCTTCTTTACAAACCCAGAAGAAAGTGTTATGCAGGATAGGTTGATAGCCGTGGCAGCAAAAATTGCGAAGACTGATTTCGTCGAGGGCTACTATACAGATCAAAAATGGAGAAAAGTTGTGCCACCTAACTTTAGGGATCAAGTTAAAAGAAAGTACTTCGATATCGAAATCTCGAACAACCAGTCAGAGACACTGGCCTCAGGTAACAGTGACTTTAAAGGGTCCATTTCGCTCGCTACCTACGACTCGACAGTCGCCGAGGTTTCAACTCCACAAAAGCCGGCCAGAAGATGGGATGTACATTTCAGCGATGGGGCTCCTAGTAGCATCACAGAGTCTAGGGTTCTTGTGGCTCAGTCTCTTGCTCAAATGAGCAATGATGTGGGCTCGTACAACTGGGAGAGCCCGGCCGACTTTCCTGCTATCATTCAACAATGGCTCGGTAAACAAAAGCAAGCCTTGTTCAGGGGTGTCTCATCATGCCACACGGCAGATATAAGGATGTTGTACAATCAACTAGATGCTACTACAAAGGTCTCTCTGGTCGGGAACCTTTCTCTATCAGACACGATCTTGGCCATATTGAAGCTACATGAGAAGGCCCTTGAACGTCATCCCCATTCCAATTTGGATGACTTAATGTACTGTGACGTCAAGCCTAATGATGCGGTCGAGGTTGCTTGCAACCAATGTCAGGAAACGCTAGCTACAGATACTCAAGTACGGTGGTCGGTGAATCGACCTGACTACTATGTTGCCCGTCAAAGAAGGTGCAATTCAACTGTCTGTCAAGGGAAACAGAGGGTTGCAGTTCCAAAGAACACGGACATTCCGTTTACGTACGGCAGTCGATCAGATCTGGTAAGCTCCATCACACGGAAGCCAAATGAAAGCTGGCAAAACTTGATCCAGTCTCAGGACCGTCAATGATTGCTTCCACTGACGGTCACGAGTTGGTGCATCCACTGTAAGGAAAACACAAGGCTAAAAGATGGTCGCAACGCCTATGTGGATATGTCTCCTAGATGGGTATTGGGAATACCGTCGAAATACGTTGAACGCCGACTGAAGTGTTTAACATGTTCAGTGAACGGTAGATCAAGCGAAGCACGATTTGTGCCTGTGGATACGTTAACCCCATCTGTCTACACGAAAAGGCTATCGAGATTAAACCTAAGATGGGGAATCTTGAAGGACAACGTAAAGGCAGAAGTCCTTGGATGCGAGCCAGAAAGTAATAGGAAGCCGAGACATCAAATGAGAAAATCCCGACTGTCAAAGTAGGCGTGGCTTGCTCGATCCAACAATATGCTGAATGTATTGTTGTATTCAAAATTCTGATCCCGATTTCTGTTAGAAACGTACTTTAAATAGTTTCATCTAGTAGACTAATTGCTACAATCAGGTAAATTACTAACTAAGCGTTCAATAATTACTTTAATCAATGCATGTAAAAGTTAATTTCTCAAGTTATAACTGAGCCTTTATTAAGTATAATGAGAATGAATTTACGAAGATGTTTTAAAGATGAACATCTTATTAAAGCTTAAATCACGTGGCTATAGACTAACAGGAAGAACTAGTTTACCCCAGACAACACCCTTATGAAATTCCTCCCCCTGGCGAGTAATCTAGCAACTCAGGACGACTGGGGAAATAAAGAAACAAGAACTTACAAAAAAATCTGACAAGGACGAGATTCGAACTCGCGCGGGTTTCCCCACCAGGAATTAGAGTTAAGGTAGACCTTAACCTGGCGCCATAACCAAGCTCGGCCACCTTGTCGATCGATAAATCTGAGGATTTTAATATATATTATATTCAATCTAAACAGCTAATCACCTTGCCCGTGCATGTTCCTCTTAGCGTAATATATTTTTAGACGCTAGTAAATATAATACCTATAATAGCTTCTAGCGTAATATACCTCTAGACCGTAATAGCCTCGCTATCTTTACTAGGATGAGGCCCATCGGTTCCCGTTTTCTTGGAATATACACAGTCCTAAACCTGCCATGCCCATATATGAACTACAATTACGAAGGCCTGCCTTTCAAGTTAATGAACGTGGATCTCTGCGAGCATCAGACTAAATAGGTAGCGTGGGTGAGGCCCTCGGAAAGTCGTGGTCTCGTACACAAACACGAGAGGCATCGTCCTTCTGGATAGTCACAATAGTCTCCGAGGGAACTTGATGAACTACGGAGTATGATAACGCTCCATACAATGGTACTTCTTTTCTCTTCTTCCCATTTCCCCTTTTCCCTTTCCCCTTTCCCGTTCCCCTAGCCCTGTGGACTTCTCCTGTAGATCGCTCGTCACCGTGCTTGGCACTTGCGAATAGACTTTAAACGCCTTTCACGCGAGTGTAAGGCCTTGCATCGCCCACGTGCATAAAGTACATACACTGCAAACAACCCTCCCTGGACTCCATACAGCGTATGCGTCTGCTCACAGCTTTCGCAACATTAACGGATTGTGATTCGCAGAGAGATTGCTTGCAATTGCCGAGCTTGCTGGTCGTTGCTCCCCGGGCTGGTCCCGCATTGTTAATTGCATTTGGACTCGCTTTTCGCCATCCGCCAAACGGATCACCCGGCTTCCGGGGGCAGTGTTTGCTTGCTAGAATACGGAGTAGTTCTTGCTTCGATGCAAATCCTTCTCTTGTGAGTTGACGCTGTCGGTGAGCTAGCTATAGAGAGCTACTTACACATGGAGTTTAGCCGCCTAGACCTGTACATTGCCACCACCACAGTCAGCTTTGTCCCGGAGTTCCGCTGATGGTCAGACGAACAGACTCGATGATAATTCGAAACTTCGTCCCCTGTCAGCCTTGCGATCCTTCTACGATATGCCCGAATCCCATAGCCTTGCAGGTCTCAACACAGGTGTAATTTCTGCAACGACTGAAGCCTAATCGAAGAGGAGGATACCCAATCGCCGCAGGATAAGCTGGACGCCTGACGCCTTAAGGGTCTGGCTTGGTAGAATTGGGTCTTCATTTCCCAAGCCTACATATCGGCCATTGAGACACGATGGACTTCTCGAAACCAGGTCGGCTACCCATTAGTCATGAAAGGACTGTGCCGTCGCCAATTTCGAGCCCGCCGCCGTCCTACTCCCCTAAATTCCCTCCACTGGACATCCCTCCAGATCCACCTCCCCGCATTCGAGAACGAAGACCCCTTTCCTCTTCCTCGGCCAACACGGGTGGAGTATCGTCTGGACAGGCCTCACCTATGTTTCGAAATGCACCAGCCTCAAGTGCCAGGACAGCTTCAAATCGGCAGTCGTCTTACGAGGCTGGAGACGATGCGTACATGAGGCAGCCGGCACGAAATTCCGAGAACTGGGAGCCGGTCCAGGACTATGGTTCAGATCATATAAGGAAAGCAAGCGGACCATCGCCTGTAACGCAGTCAATACCGTTTCGTCAACGGCTCACTCAGGAAGCCCCGAACCTACTGCAGCAACCTCAGACTGGTATTATATCCTCGGTCGGTGGCAGCGGACCAAATTCAAGGCACACCTCTGGTGGAAGTTTAATAAGCAGCGGAGCACCTGAGGATGCGCCACAGCCTCTACAGCCTCTACAGTATCACCATCGACCTATCGATCCGCGCGTCAAGAGGCGATCTACAGATAGCAATCTATCGCCGCGTCAAGTCCGTAGGTCTTCCGAGGGACCTGCGCATCTATCCTCACAGCTATCAAGTCAGCATCTAGCTCCCAGTAGCCCTTTGCACCTCAACGCGAACATGCCACGGCCGCATTCTGCGTATTCGTCCACTTCCGAGCTTGCTGCCTCAGGACGAAGCTTGTCCCCAGGACAATTCAGCAACGCGCGAACACCGTCTCCCTCACGTGCCTCGCCCGATTCCCGGCCAATGTCGTATTTCGATCTCCTAAACGTTCCTTATCCGCAACCTCCTCCGGCCCCTTCCAACCTTGACAACTCCCATCTCCGACAAGCTATTGGCGAGAATGCCTCATTGCTTAGCACGAAAAAAACGCTGGATATGTACCGTGCCAATGTAAAGAAAACGAATGATCCCACGATACAGTATGAGTTTGCAGTGTTCATGATCAATGCTGCTCAGGAAATGGTGGGAAATGAAGAGGACGTGGCTCCACGGCAAGATTCTCCAAAGCCAAACCGAGATCTGGATGGCTCCCAGGTTGACAATTCAACGCTTGCTGGATCGCGAGCAGATTTACTTCGGGAAGCGCGACATATACTGCAAAAGTTGTCAGACCGAAGCTACCCATTTGCGCAGTATTACCTTGCGGATGGGTACGCTTCAGGACTACTCAATAAAGGTGTCGGAGATAATGATAAGGCATTTCCTCTATTCATTGCCGCGAGCAAACACGGTCACGCCGAAGCTGGCTACAGAGCAGCACTTTGTTACGAGTTTGGTTGGGGCAGTCGGAAAGACTCGCAAAAGGCCGTGCAGTTCTATCGCCAATCTGCATCGAAGAATCATCCAGGGGCCATGTCACGACTTGGAAGAGCATGTTTGGTAGGGGACATGGGCCTCGGCAACCGCTATCGAGAAGGCCTCAAGTGGTTGAAGAGAGCAGCAGAGTCTGCCGACTTTCAATATAATGCTGCGCCCTACGAGCTGGGTCTTCTCCACGAAAAAGGCTTCGGTGATGATGTATTCCATGATGAAGCATACGCGGCGCAACTCTTTACGCAATCCGCTGATCTGGGCCATGTGGAAGCGAATTACAGATTGGGCGACGCGTACGAGCATGGGAGGTTAAGCTGTCCAAAAGATCCAGCGCTCAGTGTTCATTTTTACACCAGGGCAGCCGAACGAGGGCAACCGTTGGCGATGATGGCCTTGTGCGCATGGTATATGGTCGGAGCAGAGCCTGTACTGGATAAGGATGAGAACGAGGCGTATGAGTGGGCCAGGAGGGCCGCTGAATCGGGTAGGAGTCCTCCGCTCGGCATGCCACAAGTTATGCTAATCCGGCATATCTAGGCCTGGCGAAAGCACAGTACGCTGTCGGCTACTTTACAGAGATGGGCATCGGCTGCCGCCGCGACACAATGGAATCCAACCGGTGGTACGTGCAGGCCGCCGAGCACGGCGACGAGCGGGCGAAGCTACGACTAGCAGCCATCTCATCTGCAGCATCGGGGGGCTCGTCCATCTCCTCGGTTTCGGCGCCGAAGTCGACGACGTCGAACAACAGCAAGAAAACGGCCGACTCGAGCAAAACGACGAAGAAATGGGGGTTGTTTTGATCTATGGGGTTTGGGCATTTACACCTCTTGGTTCCTTTGAAGCGAGCATTGGCAACAAATGGCATTGCGAGATTGTTGCATATCAGGATTGGGTGCATTGGAGGGACAACAAAATATACCCCCTGGACCCAGCCCGGGTTCTGGCGTTTTGGCAGGACAAAAAAAGGGGGGGGGAGAAAAGGAGCGGCATCTTGGATCAAGAATAGAATGCACGCGAGCGAGAAAGTTTGTCTAATCATAATCGAGCAAGCAAGCGACCGCGTCCTGCTCATACATACTCCACCATCTCATCAATCGTGACGATCCACCCCACCCATCCTTCCTATCCCCCCATCCCATCCCACCCCCTCACATCCCCTCCCCCACCCCCAACGCCCCCTCCTTCCCCTCCGTCGCCGCCGGATAAATCACCCACCCCCCATAAACCGGAAACTGATGCCCGACCGCCCTCGCGACAACCTTCCTCCCCACCACAAACACCTTTAGGCTCTGCACCGCAGCCGTATCGATGACGGTGTCGTGGAGATCTTGGATGCGCCATTGGAGAGTTTGGGCGAGGATGGGGATTGTGGTGTGGGGTGATGAGTGGGGGGAGGGGGGGAGAGCGTGGGAGAGGGGGAGTTGGCCGTAGGTTTTTATTGGGGGGGGAGGGGGTGGGTTTGGGGGGGGAGAGGGGAATGTGGTGTTT
>JAABUP010000603.1_pt1 | contig 77653 bp, 134 predicted proteins | sample 5559201 | NCBI WGS metagenome assembly JAABUP01 (sample SAMN10711887, study PRJNA513373) | rock metagenome | isolation source: Antarctica rocks | place: Antarctica
GTTTGGAAGGACAATGACTTGGGGAATGCATTTGCTACATGAAGGAGGCAAGCAGTTATTCAGCCTGCAGGTGGCCTTTGGTCATATCAGCATAGCAGATGCAAGTCATGCATATACGTGAGGGTGTGCATACCTGGTGAATTGAGCTGGTCATGGCGCATGTGATATGGAGGTGTGGACTGCTGCAGCTGTTGCTGCCGCTGCTGTTGGCCAGGTTGAGAATGCATCATAGGAGTCATAGGTAACGGTGGCATGATGTACATGCCATATGCGTGAGCAGGCAGTTCAGATATTGCGCCTCCTGGTGACTCCAGCCCTCTGCGATAGAATGGCATAGAAGTCATGCATGGGAGGTGAGATGTTTGTACACCACCAGGACAAGGCCCAGCAGTGGAATGGGGGAGGGGGAAGACCCCGAGAGGGTGTGAGGGGGGGGGGGGGAGAGGGTACAAGAGGGGTAGTAGGAGGTTGGACGTACAGCTAGTCTCACAGAATATGCATATGTGAGTGCATGACTATATTGATCTGCAGATCAGCAAGCAGCTGCTGCTGACCACACAAGCATTTGTCATGCCATATCTGCAATCTTGTCACTGACATGCAACTAGGCAAGGATGCAGCATGGCAGCGTACCCTCTTGACCATCTGTCAGCAGAGTGGGAGTATGGACTCCGAGCTGGGGAGAGGAAGCCTGCGTCAGAGGGGTGGGGTCCAGGGGGGTGATGGGATGGGGTGAAGGGCATGCGACGGGGCAAGCTGTCAAAACTATGGGGACGGTGATAGCTCTGGCTGTGCAGAGCAGCCTTGTGGCGAGCCACCACCCTCTGATGCTTGTACCCTTTGTAGTGATCCTGCATCAACAGCAGCCAGCAGAAGTGATAGACACAGGATGTAGCAATTGTGTTGCGTCGCAAAGCACCCGCATTGGCAACATAGGGCTTTTGCTCAGCAGCCCTGTACAACACCTGAAGCTCGGCGCTCTGCCAGATGCTTTCCAATGAATGCAGTGCAGGCATGGCTATGTAAACCAACTTGATGAACGCTTGACTGCATGATGCAAAGCTTGCGCATGTGCATAAGTCTGACCTCAAGATTACGAGCGCTTGTGGCTGGCACCCCACACACTTCACATCTCCAAAGCACAGCTTCACTGCCAGCTTCACCCCCCTCCACCCCTGCCTGTTGCAGCAGGGCTGCTGAGCTCCAGTACCCAGCCAGGTGACCCGGCTCCTGCAGCTGCTGCAGCAACTTCCAGGCAGCTGCCGCCTTGGCTGCAGCTGCATCTGGCCTGACTGGACCTTGCACAGAGGCTGAGATGTGGCAGCCGGCTGGTAGCTGCACTGAAGCTGTGTGAGCACCAGTGCCTTGCTCTGTGAGCTTGAACTCTGGGCTCAGTCCTGCAAGACAGGCACAGTATGATGCTTCATGTGCTTTGCTTCCTCAGAGGCGCGCTGCCCGCTGCTGCAATTGTTTGCACAGACAAGCACGCAATGTGGACCTTGAGTGCTGCACGCACTCGCAACAGCAAGAGATGCTGCCAGTGATACCTTCACTCCCCATCATCTACAAACAAATGCTCAAGCAGGCGCCTCCATTGGGCATTAGCCAAATTACATGCATGGGAGTTGCTGAGCTGCTGACCTCTCTGCCAGTCTCAATGGAGTGCATTCATGCTTGTGGTGCAGGGAGTGCCTCATTTCATTGGAGTGCAATTATGCATGTGGGGCAGGGAATGCCTCAGTTTATGCTTGTGGTGCAGGGAATGCCTCATCACAATACAGTGCGTTCATTCTTGTGGTTCAGGGAATGCCTCACAAGTGCGTCAGCTAATACAGCATCAGGACAAAGGTATGTGTACCTGAGCAATCTAAACAGAACATGTCTAGCATGGCAATTGCTCTGGCTTGGACGGCATCATCTGGGTCAGGGCTGTCTAGCTTCAGCAGAGCTTCCTCAAAGACTGAGTTGCCAGCCATGACCATTTGACAGACAGCCTGCAGCAACAGTGGATGTCACACAACCAGCAAGCACAGCCGAGCAGAGGCTGCATCATCTCAGACGCAAAGTATACAAACAACCCCAGACAAGTCCAACACCACATGAAGAAGTGAGTGTCACACAACTGGTGAGCACAGCCGAGCAGAGGCTGCATCATCACAGACACAAAATGTACAAACAATCCCAGACATGTCCATTTGAATGGCACACGATTGGTGAGCACATGACATCATGACGGACACCAAAAGAGTTACACACGACTTCAGGAATATCCAATTTCACCATTTGAAGAACGCAAAACAACGCAAAGAGATCAGCAGAAACAGGCGTGAGACAAAGGATGGGCAGGCCACCTTAACAAGGCGTTCCTCCTTGCGCAGCTGATCCAATTCGGTCTCCTGCTTGGCAGAGTCAAAGAAGAGCACACACTTGCCTCCCGGAGCCAGACACACATCCCTGCTGTGGCTCAGAGCCATCACCGTGTTCAAGCAATCAAACCTGCGATGTGAGCATTGGTCTCAGCGCATGACAAACATTTCCAGTGTTGATTTGATGCAGCAGCATCAGCAGAATCCAGAAAGAGCTTGCTTGTTGTGAGTGCTGACTTGAAGTTGCAAAGTTCACAACACAAGGCTCACGGGGGTAAATAGCTGTGCCATGCAAACTCTTACAACAACTCAAGTATATAATTGTGTGTTAATGTTGAACGTTGAATGTGTGTTATATGAATGTGTATCTTATGCAAAGATGCATAGCAACACTCAGCAATCAAGTAGCACTTTGACGCCAAATAAATGCAACTCTGCATATGCACCCATCAGTATGACCGCGATAGCCTGGCTCTTTGCTACAGCAACAACCAGTGTGCTTGTCAATCACACATTCTGTGTATCCATCAAGTTTCATTGCATCACCAGGCGCAAACCCAGATTTGCACAATGCCATATCCACATGAACTGTACACTACAGCAGCAGCTGCTGAATCAAAGACAGGCTTCCCCAGACTCTGTGAGGTGAATGACATGAGCAGCTCACCTTACGACGAGGCTGCAGGGAGCAATCTGGCCACACTGCTCACTGCCTGCTGCAGCTATCAGCATGTTTGTTTTGCCTGTGCTGAAGTCTGCTAAGACATCACGCCGCTGCTGTGAGTCTGCAGCTGGCAGAACGACCGGCTGCCAAACTGAGCTCATTGCTGACTCATGACTTGACACAAGGTCCAGAAGCCTGCACATGATGTCACTGTTCAGGATGTTGGGAATAGCTTGAAGTGTAAAGGTCACAAGGGGCACATCAGATTAGGTGTAGCAATGGCAGAAGAAGTGCACCTCTTCTTGGCCAAGCATAGGTTTGTGATCTCATGTGGAAGCTTTCTGCAGTTGATGTGGCTGCGACTTCACATACGTCTCCGCACACACATACAGCACAAATCAGAAATACTGCCACAAGTCATGCGGCCACACCAAGGTCTGGTTTCCAACAGCCTACATGCAGCTGCTGTTTGTTGTCAGGCACTTTGCAGCCAGCTATTGAGAGAGTGAGTTGATGAGAGGGCAAGGTGAGTGGTCACCTGAACAAGAGCACAAGCAAGCAAGTGGGCAAACACTTATAGGAGCAGGTGATGGCGGCGCTAGGGCAACTCATGCACAGCTGGATGCATGAGCAAAAGTACACAGCTAGACATGATACAGCCATGTGGATAATGTACTATTTGCTCATACATCCAGGTGTACCAGAGCTGCCCTGTTGCCAAGCGCACTTGCTCTCAACCATGAGAATAGTCATACAAGCTCTCTCCAAAGGCCAATGTGGTAGTCACAACCTCATTGCAGATGTAATGGAGATTGAGGGACTCGAAGATACAGTGGTATGACACGTATAACTGACCTGTGGGCAGTCACATCTTCCCCAACATAGATGACTGCTCTTTTGATTGCTTCCGCACCAGGCTTGCTGTGATCTGTAGAATCTCCCTCCACCTCCCTGTCTTGCAGCAACACAGGCTTGTCAAGGTGAGCGTTGCTGCTGCTGCTTGCCAATGCAGCCTCTCCTTCTGCTGAGGAAACGTCACCCTGCGAGCTTTCCACAGCAGCTGCTGCATCATCCTTGCTGGTTGAGCTCCCTTCAAGGCAAGAGACACCATCAAGAGACGCTGTAGCAGTACTTGCTACCATGCCCGCCTTCAAGACACTTCCACCAGCTGATGGCTTCCCCTCCTTAGCATTTAGCAGTGAGCTGCTGGATGGTGATGTGGCCTCATCCGTGAGTAGGTGCATGAGGCAGTTGAGTCTTGAGCTGGTCATGAGGCCTGGCACAGCATGCATATCGCCGCTGCACAGCTCTTGGAACAAGGCAGCCTCTGACAGCTGCTGCAGCAGATCCATTGTGACAGAGCCCCACAGCTTGCTGCTGGGATGTAGCTTGGTGTGCAGGCTGGTCAGGGCGCTCTTCAGGGGGGCCAATGCAGCAGAAGGCCCTAGCTCCTGTCCTGCCCTGCAAGCACATGCTCAAATATTATTTGAGGAGAGTACATTTTTTGTGATGCTGTCTCATGGGGTGGAGGTGAATACAGTGCTCTTGGATATCTGAAGTTGACGGCTGTTTGAGAAAGTGAAAGTAGCAGGTGCAAAGAACAAGAAGAGGAAGAGCGACAGGGAAAATGCGCAGAGGGCTCAGCAGAAGAAGGGAGGAAGAAGAGAGGTGTCAAGACTTGCCTGTAAGCTTGACAGCAGTGCCTGAGGTGCTGCAGAACAACAATCCACTGCTGGGCATCAGGATGATGGCCATGCCTGCCAGCTTTTTGTGCTGCACTGACAGCTTCTGCCAGCAGCAAATTGGAGGGCATTCTAGCAGATGCAGCCCAGTGCGCATCTGCCATAAAAGAGATGTATGATGCTGAGTTGGCTGCTGGCACCAGTCTGCACACAGCAAGCCAGCTTTAACTTGGCAAGTCAGTGCCACCATCAAATCAATGTCTAAAACATCAAACCAATGTCTACACCATCAAATCAATGTCTACAACATCAAATCAGTGTCTACACCATCAAACCAGTGTCTACACCATCAAACCAGTGCTTACACCATCAAACCAGTGTCTAGATGATGTGTGAAGTGGACTTGCAGGCTTGTGCAGTCTGATGGAAGACGCAAGGGTTTGTGACGTTATGTAGGACAGCAGCCTTTGACAGGCATATGCTATGCTTGTTGTGGCAATTAGAATCACATATAGGGCAGCAATGCCACGCTCGTGGCAACAAGCAAGGCCCCACCTGCGCACCAAAGGAACAAAGCAAGCTTGCATCCACACTGCTTATGATATCAATATGCCACAGGGACCCACAACACAAGGCATTTCATATCAGCGTGTGAAAATGCGAAGTCAACACGCCATCAACATCAGCGCGACGTAGGTTTGAGTCAATCACCATATACACCGTACACCATGTTGCATGCGTGTTTTCTTACATTACGATTACGGTCTGAGTTGAAGTCTTTCTGTACCGTATACATAGCTGCAAAGCATGTGGAAGTGCATACTTGCCAAAGCCTCTGAAGCCATGTTTCTCCAGCAGGCGCGAGAGGCTGTCACAGTATACATGTAGCAGGTACAGCAGATTGCCCTCACTCCTGCCAGCTTCCACTCTGTGCACCTCAACCTGCCACAATACCAGGGTGATGATGGCAGCATGTGTAATCAGCATGTCATGACAAATATAGCCCATAGTCAAAGCGTTGAGTAGTGTTGCTGGCAAGACACTCAGTGTGGTGTTTTTCTGCATCAGTCACTTTGAGGACAATGCAAGGCTTCTGCACAGGCATCCAGACTGCTGCCTGCTGTGCTCTCATGCCTGATGATTGGCAGGTACAACTGTAGATGCAGCTCACAGCTTTGCAGAACTTTGCACCAAGCTACAGGTGCCATGACACCTTGCTTTTGGTGCTTACTCTGTTGTGCCGACATCAAACCTGGTGCAGACCTGAATTGATGGGGTGCAAGAGTGGGCTGTTGGTCAAAGCTGAGATGCTGAAGACAATGTATGCGTCTCATTTTGTGCACTGAGATGAAGTGACTGGTGACCTGTGCCTGATGCAAGCGCTCTTCCAGGCTTGGCAGGTGGGTCAGGGGGGTCACCATGCGCGCCTTTAGGGCTCCACAGATGTCAGTGATGCCTCTGCGTACCCTGTCAAAGTTCGCATGCTTGCCCTTCCCTGGGGACCCCACCAACCCCACCAGCTACAACAAAATCGCCATAGCATAATGATGCCATATGGCTGTATCCTGTGCTTTGTGTGATGCCAGGGTCTCATGAGGTGCATCACAAGGATGTATCCACAAGCTGTGCTACCATGCTGACCATGCTTGTGCTATCAGGGGAGATCGCATGCAGTTCTGGCAAAGCCACTGGCAAGATGCTGATGACAATGTAGTCTTGTCGAACCAAGCGTTGGCAGTGTTAGTGAATGTGGAATGCACAAGTGTAAAAGTCTTGAGGGCATGCACACCAACCTGCCACATCACTTTAGGCATGTCAACACACTGTTGCAGAGATGTAGGCATATGCAGGTTCATGTGTGTCTTTCAGCATCGTGCTGGCTGGTGAAGATCACACCATCTATGCAGACTTCATGTTGTGAGGTTGCACCTGGTCATGACCAAGCAAGAATCTGTATGCTGCAGTGCACTCTGCTGGGTAAATGTCATGCACAGATGCAGAACAAGGCATCTCTGTGCATTCAAAGGTCATGCACGTGACAATGCATCTATTAATGCATCTGCTAATGCATCTATTGATGCATCTGCTAATGCATCTATTAATGCATCTGCTAATGCATCTGCTACTGCATCACAAATACCAACATGCATTTTGTTGGAACAAGACACTCATTTCTGACACATGGCAGGAATTGCATTCAAAATAGCAGTGATTTTGCTCAACCTGCAGACAGCGCTGCTCAACATGACAACAGGTATGCTCACAGCGCAGCAGGTATGCGCAATTTTGCACAGTAACACTTCAGCTGAACATAGCAGTCATCTCGTGACCTGATCAACAGTACCTTTGGAGCAGCCTCAGAGGACAGATTCCAGTGGAATTCCTTCAGAATGCTGCTCATGGGATGCTCCTTAGTTGCTTGATGAACCTCATCCAGGATGAGCAGACTGACCATACCTAGGTCTGCTACTCCTTGTTGCAGCAGGGTCAGGTACAAGCTGGCTGGGAAGAACAGCACTTGTCTGTTCTGAAACTCTGATTGGAAGCCGTGCCAGCTAGCTTCAGTGCAGTACCTGCAGGAGTTTGCTGCTCAGTCAAGCTGGAGGTGCCTTGCATTCATTCACAGCATAGGCATGGAGCCATGTGGTCCCATGCGTGTCACACTCAATCCCAGAGCAATCATTTGCTGGTTGCTCAATGAATAGCAGTGCTCATTGTCTTGTGCATTTTGGCATTTTTAAAGTAACACAGTGCAGCTCCCAAACAGGCAAGGGCAACATGCACAATGGCAAAGACTGTAGGTGACATTACCTTTCTACAGGACGGCCAAGTTGAGAGCTGAATAGTGCAGCTTGCTGGTACAGCAGATGTACCCGATCTGTGAGGTAGATGACATGCTTCTGAGGCTGAGCAATCAACATCTTCTGAGTTACACTTGCAGCCACGATCACTTGTCCAGTGCCTGTGTAAATAATCAACATAATTGTAGAAACACGGATACCTAGTGCAGCTTGCAGACATTCAACAGGTGCACTAATCATGAGCATATGCAGGAAAGGCAGTCAAATGGGTGGTGTGCCCACCTGATGGCAAGAATATCACACTGTTTCCCTCTTCCATGATGCAGTCTGCCAGTTCCTGCTGGTATGGGAATAGTTGCATGGATGATGCAGCCTGTGTACTGGTCACGGCCATTGTCTCACCAGCCTCCTGAGCATTATTGGCCCATGCTGATACATCATCTATGCCTGTGCTGAGACCAGCACTGGCCAGATCTGAGCCTGTTTGAGCCTGTGTGGTTGCTGCTGAAGGCGTATTGTTGGTACTTGCGTGGAGATCAAGGTATCCCACAAGCGTAGCATGGCTGTTGCTGATTTGAGTCAGAAGCACAGCCAGCGCTTTATCAGAACTGTTTTGACCGTGCGACAGGGTGTTGCTTGAGGACGTTGATTGGGCACTGGCAGTGAAGCGTGCGCCGGGCTCCGACGATGTTACCATGGCTCAGAAGTGCTTTCCCAATCCACCGGTCACTACGGGTTACTGCTTTCCGCACGAAAGAAGTCGACGTCGATGACTGTAACTGTCCGGATCAGAAGTGTGCTTGTGCACGCTCGCACCGGTCTAGGTGCCCGAACGACAGTGTGCTAGAGGCCGAAGCTGCTACTTTTTGACCCGAACTTCGCGTGAGTCCTTTTGGAAGTCAAACACCAAAACGACGATGGGTCCCAAAGCGCAAAAAACATCAGATCTGTGGTTGGATGCTTTTTCGCTGCGCGCACTGGCACTCGGAACACGGCTCTACCTGTCCCTGTCTACGATGCCGAACTTTCTGCACGACTCCGCGTCCGATTGGGACCAAGGTGCACTCTCCGCCTATACTTCAGCGGTGATTGCCATTGCCTGATAGCTCAGCTTGCCCGCGTTTGGCTGACCAGCGTGTAGTAACGAAACCTTTCAGCATTCACAAACCAGCCTTGGACAACGGATCACGACTTTTGGCGAAGTGCTGGAGTGATTTGCGATGCGCATAAGCGGAGCATTGCTATTCTGTAATGCGCACCGCTCACGGAAAGTTTACGTTCCATAGTGTCCTGAAGCAATCTCGAAAGTATAGTGCACATGGAAGAAGACGAGTGCAGGTCAAGTTGACTTCACGATGTGAAATTGGATGTGAGGCATGCCGTTTCACTCCTGATGAACGCGTCAGGCTACGTCAGTAGCTGCAGCTGTCTGATCGCAAAGCTGATGACGACGTGTGGCCAGCAGACTGCTGTGGCATTGTTCATTGGCAACCTGGTGTCGTGGAGCTGGCTTAGTAGTGGCTTGCAGATCAATCCAGTGCAATAAAATTTGCCGTCAGCACTCGACCTGGGAGTAGTTTGTCGACTGTCTGCACGGCGTCTGACGCCGCGTAGGCCTCAGAACACAACTTTGCAATGGGGGTTGTTGATCAGACAAAGTTGTTCTGGGAAACCGCTATTGAAGTTGCCAAGAGCAGCGGCATGGACGAGGTGACCGGCTCGCGGGTGCAGTCAGCATTTACGCATATATGTGCCACAGTTGCTTGCAATGACAGGTATATGTCTCAGACTATCCTGTTTAAATATAGGCAAGGCTCAGAAAGCTCAGGTCTGCACAAATTTTGAGGTCCTTGGCAGCCAAAACAGATTTTACCTTGGCTGCTGTTGGAACGGTGAGAGACAATTACCATTGTTGTGTTGCTTGGAACTTCTGCGTTCATACTACAACCTCTTGCAGGCAAGCACCATTGCTGAAGTAGCTAAGCTCATTGAGAGTCAGAGACAGGACTTTGTTCAGCCGGGTACAGCATGATGCTCCAGATATCCCAGACTGCTTGATCACTTGCTATCAAACAGATTCTGTTCATTTTGTCAACTACATGCAGGACGCATGACTCAAGGTCAGCAAGATGCAGTGGAAAGCCAAGTAGGAGAGGGCCTCAAAACTTGCCATGAGAGCATACAGCAATTGCAACACTCCATTAGCAGCATCAACAAAGCTCAGCCCACCGTCAACTTTGCTACTGTGGCCCATAGGCAGGGTGTGGTAGGTAGCTGTATTTTGCTGCAGCTACCCAACTGCTTGAATTCAATCACGATATGCCAAGATGTGCCACCTGTGATATTTGGAAGACTGTGCTCATAGCTGCATGCTGCCATACCATATTGGTAGGCAATACAAATCACGCTGACAGTCATATGCAGCAACATCGCATTTATGCTATAGCCTAGTGCAAGCTGATATCATGCAGGCTTTGATACTCAATGAGAGTTTACAGGGTGCAACAGCCATGTTCAATGAAGCCCGGGAGCAGCGGCACCAGCAGCTACTTCATCAAAAACAACAGCAGAATCGTAAACGACGTCGCTACAATCCTTCTGTGCAGGCAAGCTTTTTATTACCTGCACTTTGTGCAAACTACTATCAAAGTCCAGACATGCAGCAACAATCAAAGCAGTTTCATGGTGGCAAACGCTCCACTGCAAGTCTGCGCACAAGCCACAGTCCTGTAATCTAATAGGACTGCCAAATAGGCAAAGTCCACAGTTATATTAAAACATCATGCCAACCAAGCAGTGATGCATTTTGCCCTGCAGACAATGAATTATCAGATGCCCCCTGATGATTATGGCAGCGCAGATGGCATGTCCCCCCAGCAGACAGAGGGTCCCCACCAGGAGCTCATGCAAACTGAGAGTGAAAACAGACTCTTGCGGCATAGGCTGAATACAACACAGGACCAAGCCACAGGGATAGAAGCTTCTCTAGCAGAAGTTGCACAGCTGACTGAGCTTTTCACACAGCAAGTCATGAGTCAGTCTGAGCAGATTGAAACGCTGTATGATGAGGTAAGAGCTGAGCGCTTGCTCAGATGCGCTAGGCAAATCGTTGGCATGCGGTGCCATATGCACGTGGCGCTGATGTTGCACCTCTGAAATTATCCGTGCTTTTCCCACTTCTACCTGGTCTATCTGTGCCTGGTCCACAAGATCCAAGCCTCATCACAATTGTGTGCATAATTGCTTCAGACGCAGCAGGTACAGATCAGGCCCCATCCTTCCTTTTACTTGGGCTGACACTGAGTGGAACAATTCCTAAATCAGGTTTCTGGTTCCTGTTACCTGAAGTAACTGCTGACATCCTGCTATTGCTTTTGCAGGCAGTTGCTCAGACAGCAAACATTGAGAAAGGCAATGTACAACTCAAGAAAGCTATTAAGCTCAGTACCTCAGCAAGGAAGTTCACCGCTGTACTGATGGTGGTTGCATCACTGATAATTTTGGGCTTTGACTGGTATGCTTCCTGATGAGTGACAAAATGGCCCCACTTCCAATAAGAAGGAAGATGTTGTAGGCAGCATTGCTGCATCTTGGTAAATCACTGGGTTACTGTGTTCCGCACATGTATATTGAATGCAGAATGTGATGTTTGAAACTATGATCAGTCATGCAAATACAAATATGACCCCTGACCAGGTCTTCTCCTATGGCTTGTCAGAACAGGCAGAGCACTGTGCATGACTCAACTTATTACAAAAGGCTCACTAAACTTCAGTAAGCAATGCCTGAAAAACTCACATGTGAATTTTTTTTCCTTGACAGATTGGATCTCATGTAAATCTTGTTCGTCAGCCAAATTCGCGGGCTGCAACCAAGTCTGCAAGCCTGAAGGTACAGAATTAAATCCTTGCACACAGACTACTGTACCCTTTTTGGCACGCAGACCCTACAATCGCCAGCGGCTGACAGACAAGGCTCGATCTTGATTTTCACTAGCGTATGAATCTGAGAAGAGATGCATATGCCCGAAAGCGCACTGTCGAGCAGGTGCATCAAAAACCATGTAGGATTTTGTTCTTGGAAGTAGCTAATAGTTATCACACATAAGGTACTTGTATACAGGACAAATCCTGCCAAACAGGAAACACAGGAGTAAACGCTGGTGGTCAGGCAGTGGACAGCAGTACAAATTTAAATATATTCACGTTTCCCGTATGCAGTCCGTCATAGCATGCTGGTCCCATGAGAAATGGTGTGACCGGAATCACCATTTCTGCTGCTCTGCATCTGCATCTACATCAAAAGTTATCCGTCTATATAGCATATAGACGGATAACTTTGCAGCAGACATCGCTTTCGTAGGCATGAACCTCCTGCAATTGAGGAGGGACTCAGGCCCAGCTTGAGTATGCGTTGCAAGCCGAAGTTCAAGTGATCTGCAGCAGCTGTGAGCCTGTGAGCAGGAGGGCAGGCGTTGCCCGCAGCATGTCTTCGTCCATTCAGTTTCCAAGTTCAAGCAAATCCCGCAAGCTCTGGGTCGACTGCGACGCTGGTGTCGACGATGCGCAAGGTCAGAGCCAACATCCTTTGTTGGGCCAGCAAGTACAACCAATGCGCACAACTGTCATGTGCGGTTTGTACTGTGCAGCTCTTCTGCTGGCCCTGACGGCCCCAAATGTCGAGCTTGTGGGCATTTCGGCGGTTCACGGCAACGTGGTCAGTTTGAGTGGAGCTGTCTATTTTGCTTATGGGCTGGCATCTGTTTTCACCCATGTCGTGATGTTGACTCATCTCTAACCCTGCTACGTTTTACAGGGCATGTCTCAGGTGCTCAGGAATATTGCTAGAGTTCTCACGCTCTGCGGCAGGTGAGTGTGTTGTTGCAACTTCCTGCTTTTCAACAGTGCAACTGTGTCTGTTCTCTGCCACGCTGCTTTGCAATATGTTTTCAACATTCATTGAACATCCTCTGCAACACTACCTTGTAGGCCGGATATCCCCTTTTACGCTGGAGCAGATGAACCTTTGCTTGCGTATTCCATGGATGATGCACATCAAAGTCAGTCTGTGGTATGCGCCTGGCATCCTATTGCCTGATGCTACAGCTTTTCATGCACATCACAGTAACACTGCTCGCGCATTACACTTGTACACATGTTTGTGCCTGCTGCAGTTCCATGGCAATGACGGGCTGGGTGATGCTCCCAATGCTGTACCCACAGCAGCAAGTGTAACCTTCTCTGCATCTCCAGGTAAGCTCTTTGCTAGCAATGTTTCCTGCGCGCATATCACTACCTGTTTAGGATATCAATTGCATGCCCAAAGTGTACTTGGCTGCATACCACAACTCACAGCATGCTAACTGTGCATTACTGAATGTCAGATGCTGAGCACGTATGCAAGGTTGTGCTAGGCCGGTACAAGGGACAAGCTGTTTTAATCATGTGTCCTGCAGGCTATGCATACACCAAAATGATTGAGGCTGCAAAAGCACAGCGAGGGGAGCTGATTCTGGTGGTGTTGGGCCCACTCACAAATGTTGCCCTTGCTTGCAAGTTGGATCCCCAGTTGCCGTCCCGAGGTATGTCCGACCAATCATTTGAATTATGCTGCTTATGGCATGACTCATGGCATGACATCACCCTGCAAACATTCCTACCGTGCAAAACTTTGAATTCTCTGAAGTCATGTGTGGGGCATGGTCAGTAGGCTGTGAAACCACTTGCTGATGCCAGCTGGCAGTGCTGTCCAGGCCTGATGCTTGCCATCACAACATACATGCAAGTCATACTGATGTCTGCTGCAACCTTGCAGTCAAGGCGCTTTACGTCATGGGTGGGTCAGCGCATAAAGGCAACATCACCCCCACAGCCGAATTCAACTTCCACTGTGATCCTGAGGCCGCCTTTCTGGTTTTGAAGAAGGTGAAGGACTATTCTGCACTTTTACAGGATGTAACATACCGCAGGTCACTCAACAACAGTGTGTCATGACTTCACGTATGCACCCTGTATCTGTGTTTGTAGTACCACTGATATTGCTCAGTGCAATTGGCTGCAATGCAACTAGCCATTGCTGCAGTTGCATCTGCTGCCTTGATAGCATACACTACTGTGAGCAAGCACTTTGCTATGTGAGCTGTCGAATTTGCAAACTGCATTGACTGTCAAATGCTGTATGCAGTTCCCCCAGACAACCTTGATCACCTGGGACTGCTGCATGCGGCATGCAACACCCTGGATAGTGGTAGATAATTGGTTCAACAAGGTGAGCATTTGTCATCAGTGCACTGCACCAGTCCTGAACTGCTTACTCAAACATGCATAGGAGTATGGGTGGGTGTGTGTTTGTACAGCCCTTCACAAATCGTTCTTTGTAGTCTCAAGCTCAAAGTTGCATATGTCCCTGATTGAATAATCACAAGTGTGCATGTGCCTGCTGATTGAGACTGCCAGCATCCAGTCAACACTGTTCCTGCAGCAATCCTCTGATAAGGGCTGCAAGATAGTTTCATACACGTTGAAGTGCTCGAGGTTTCCTACCACATATTGCCATCACGTATGATATGGAATGCACATGCAGGACACTCCTCGCGCCAAGTTTTTAGCAGCTACAATGGCCAACAGCTCTGCCTACATGAAAAGGGAGAGACCCCAACTCGGGTGGGTACCCTGTGATCCCCTGGTTATGGCCGTGGCCATTGATGACTCATTGATCGTCGACAGCCATGCACACTATGTCACAGTAGAGCTTCACGGCAGTCTCACACGGGGCATGACTGTGATAGACTGGTATGGGGAAGCCCCATCAGCCAAGAATGTGGTCCTGGTAGAAATGTTGAATCTAGCTGTGTTTGCTGAGATGATGAAGAGATCCATGCTTCCAAGCAGACCCTCTGCTGGGCAAATTTGAGGTCAGCAGAGAAATTTCATGCACAGGAATCCACTTGTGCGTTCTAAAGGGCGTATTGAATGAACGAACCTCTTAACACACATGCAAAGCTGATATGTATTTTCTCTAACAGATACCAAGCTGTAGCACATAAGTGCAGCAAATTTGAATTGCGACAAGCCAGATTTGGCGACGGTTTACCTAACTCTCGCGAGCTGCTGCGAGCTATTTCAAACTCAGGCAAAGTCTAGTCCCGCGTCAGACTTAGGATCGACAACGGCATAAGTTTTTGCAGCTTGACATGGACTCGTATGTAACGGGCAACGTAGCTGTGGCTCATGTTGAGATAAAGCCAAGGAAGCATCGGCTCTAGCGCACTTTAGGGCTGACAGACACCTGAGGACTGGCGGTGCTACGCTAGTGCCTGTAACATTGTTTTCGGCTTTCACAGACGGCGACCTGAGCTTCGTCGCCTTGAGGCTTCTTGCTGAGCACTCAACAGTCACCTAGCACAAAGTCATCGTCGTCTTGGCTAGATAGCCAACGTTAGGGTAGCCTGCAGACCAGTGCTTGCGAGCCATTCTCAAGCATGCAATCCTCGGACAGCCAGCGTGGCTCAGAGCAGCCCCGTGCCAGACCTAGAAATTCCCCTTCTGGTGCCAGGTGCATCCCTCCAGGCGCCCTGGCAGGCTACTTGCAGGCCCAGCAGGCTTGGCGCAGAAGCCAGGCTACTTCAAAGCAGACAGAAACCAAGCAAGAGCAGCTCAGTCAAGCATCAGCTGTCACTGGTGCTGCTTCTGCCAATAGCACAAGTAGTTGCAGCACTTCTGACCGGCGCTTTGAGGCATACAGAGGTTCTGCCCTTCCAGCGCTAGGATGCAAAACAGTCGCACGGCTGTTTGAGAAGAGGCATGAGTTGATGGCTCGCCACAGACACCAAAGACAGGCGGCCAAGCGACGCAGACTGTCAGTTGGTGTAGCCCCTGTAGGCCTTCTGTCCTTGCCAGAAGACGTCTTGGTGAGCCTGTTTGCCTTGCTGCTTTCTGTACGAATTGATGTCCTGTTGCAATTTGTTTGCCCAAGACATGGACACAATCACAAGCGAACTGATGAACGCAGTTGCACATTGTATACAATCTGGATCATGAGGACATTGAGCCATTGTTCCAAGTCTGCCAAGATCTGCGCAGTATGGTAAGCAAAATATCTTTACGTGATTGCTCTCTGACCAAATCCTGAGCAATGAGACAATGTTGCTCACAGTTGTTGTCTGCAGATGCATACTGCCATGTTGCTGCATTTCACCTACATCACCCCTCATAGGCAGCCAGATGAGGTGTCAGCTCGTTTTACGGTCAGGAAACGTGCAGTATCCCGTGCACAGCCAGCATCAAGCAGCTCAAGTCGGTGAGAAGCTGCTTCAGGGACTGAGTGACCTCTTTGTGCTGCCACAGCCTGTGCAAGAGTTTGTGGCATCTGTAGTCTGCATACGGCTGCCTGCTCACCTTCCTAAGCTATGCAGCTAACCTGTATGTTGTGATTTCCATTTGCTATGCCTACAGTATCACAATAGGTCATGTCACGTTTTGTCTCTGACAGTCTGTTTTGCCTGCTGCAGCTGTCATGTCAAGGCCAGCGCTGCACCTCGAGCTCTGCACTTCTTGGATGCTTCAGAAGTCAGCAGTTGTACTGAACAGTTTGGGTTGATGGGACCCTTTGCCAGTTCACATACTGATAACCAATAGAAGCAGTTGCCTAAAAAAAGCACGCATGCTTCAACCTGTCAACTTTGCGCTCACGATTCAGACATGAACATGTTTGTGCCTGTCCCGGCCAACTTTGATTGTTCTCAGCAAATTCTGACAAAGGTTCTTTCACATCATATGAAGTCATGGTATGCAAAGTGCTTGTAAAGCAGTCAGCTCAGCATCATTCATTGTATGATGCAATTGGAATCCAGCAAGCCAAGATATGATGATGATGGTTCATGACAACTAGTGATGCTTACACACTGCATGGCACACTACGGTGACACTCGGCTAAAACAGCAAAGAAATGTGAATGTTCAGTGTAACACGTATATTGGTCCTGCATACAGCCTTTTTTGTGGCGTGGGTTACTACAGATGCTACAACACATGCTACAAGACAACAGCCCTGATTCAAAATGTAGTGCTGCAGAATACGCTGCAACAGACAGGTGCCAAATGATCTGCTGTTGTTCAAGAATGTCTGCTATTGCAAAGCACAGCAGATCATCTGAAGAGGTAGTGGGGAAGCATATCCACCTTGCTCTGAATGGCAGATACACAGTAGTATTTTGTCTGAGCGTACTTGTCTCTGGTGGCAGGTGTGGTTGCCTCAGGCTTGCGCTGTGCCAGGTGAACCTTGTGCATCAGCTTGCAGCACTCCATGAGATCACAAGGGTTATACCCGGTGTAGTGCTGCAGAGTAGGTGTCCAAGCAGAACGCCCCAGTGTGAAGTTTGCAAGAAATACAGCTGAAGCAGCAACCTGCATCTCCCACACAAAGTGTTTCAGCATGAAGGAGCCTTTTGCAGGATTTGTGTAGAGGTTTATGATGCATACTCATGCTTACTTTAAAAGCAACACTCTGGCTAGAAGGGCAAAGCCAACACATAACGATGTATATTTGTGGTGCAAGACAGGCACCACCTTACCTGAGATGGCAGAAACTGCAGAGCGCGGTACTCTGGCAGCATGAGCTCAGCGAGGTAGCTGCTGAGGTACTCCAGACGAGCATCAGCTGGCATATCACCAGGCAGAGCAGCTTTCAGGAATCTTCGCAGAAATGTCTTAGCAGTCGGCACCGTGAGCTCAAAGGACAGCGCTCCAAGAACCTGCATTGGGGTTAGGAGTTTGCAAATGCTCAGAGCTTGGACTAGAGTGTGGTCAATACTCACATTGCTATTGGCAGAGACTAACACACATATGCACAGACATGCAAGTACACATGCACGCACTTTCCATGCATGTCCAATCAGATGCTTAGACATCTTTGATATTTGGTACTCAACTGCAAGTGCGCTTGAGTCCATAGAAGCAAAAGCAAAATTGTCACCTGCTGCTCCATTGCCAACACCTCCTCACGTGCATATGTGTTGTCTGTGATGTAGCAGAAATCCTCAATCTGAGGGGCATAAATCTCCTCATACTTTGCTGCCACCAACATGCATGTGATGCCAACCAGCTGCAACTTTCTGCGCGGCGCCACTTCACAGGATAGGAAACGATCAATGTAGTTGACAGCCAGAAACAAAGTTTCTGACACCAACTTGTACTCCTGAGCAACCTCAACCAGCCAGTCCACCAAGATTCCACGCATGCTGGTGTTCACATCCTGCTGGACACTCTCCATGTAGTTCAGGCAAGGTCGCCGCTTTCTCTGCAATCAACATTGCTGTCAGATCTGTGCATGTTGAGGGAATGAGCGCCACATGAACAAATGAGGTTTTAGACTACCTCAGCCTCAAGAAGGTGGCAAACTATGTCATGAATGTACTCAGTGCAGGCCATAGGGTCCTCGTGGTCTGAAGCATCAATGTCTGTCCAGTACTGTCCAGAAGTTGCAGAGCTTTGCTCCAGTTCCATGTCAGCTGGACCTGTGAACAGTTGATGGTTAGTCTCACACACCAGAATCAGCAACGCAAGGCTGAATGTGCAGAGGCAAGCACTACTCACGTTGTGATACATCCCTTTGCTCATAGTGCACCTGTTGCCTGGGGTCCAAACATGACGCCTGAACAGCCACATCAAACAATGAGACTGGGACTTTTGTCAGTTATAAGTAGACTGTTGACCTTGTCTTCAATGGCAAGAACAAAGTTGTAATGTTGCAACGTCTAGGGTCTGCGTCAAGACGCTTTTAGGTGCTTGTAATGGTGCAAACTCTGATAGTGATTGTTTGTGCTGGAACGCAGAAACACTTTTTACCTGCTGCTGGCGGGATGTTGCACTGAGTTGATATGAACCTTTGCTGCTTTGAGTAACCTGCAATATCAAGAAACTGATATTGTTACCAAATGTTGCTCGAAGACCTTGCATGATGATGCACAGATGAATCAACTGCTGCAGTTTTTTCAGCTGATAGTCAGCTCAGGATCTTGTAGCCATATACGAGTACTCACCTTGTCCGGCAAGGCAGCCTCCTGGCCCTGGGCATGATTCGTCAAGTCTCCAAAGGCTGCTCTACCTTTCTTGATCCCTCCGTCGGCCTGGATACAAACGTGCAAGTGTCACGCTGCGGGCGAGCTGTTCCATGCGATAGTGCAGCGGCAATCTTGACCTCACTCTCTCGAGTTTCGTAATAAGGAGGACACAAAGCCAAGCACACTGTCGAGCCATATTGCCAAAACCTACCTTGCTCTCCTCTTCCTTTCGCTTCCCAGATGCTGCTCTGTTCTTTGCTGTGAAGCCTCCATGAAGCTCAGAGGCTCCCAGAGCACTTGATGACCTCGTCACAGGACCGTAGCCTTGTCTTGGCATGCTGTCAGCTTGTTCAGCCTGATGCCTTGCAGGCTTTACAAGTTGACTACCACAAAAACAAGCATGCTCCAGCAGGCAGCTCGTTGTTTGAAGGTTGCTTTTCACAGCACATGATAACAGCAGCTATCAGGCAGACACTCGAAAGGTGCCAAACCTGCCAAGAAGGGAGTGCGTGTATTGACAGTAATGTGTTGGCACCACAACACCTCAAAACGTATGCCAGAACAGCTGGTTTGACGCGAAAAGCTTTATAAATTTGTAAATTTAGGAGATTAAATGTGCACACGCCGTAGGAGCCGTGCGCCGAGCGTCAGGGACTGGGAATCTGTTGCTATTACTTTCCCACTGTATTTGGCAGAATGGATCACGCTCCACCATCCACATAGCCCTTTGTTATGAATAACACACGAATAATCTCATGAGCTCCTGAGATCACTGATCAGAATCTGATGCTGTATGATTACAGGCCAATACAAAACTTGTTCAAAGAGTGTTGGTTGAGCTGCTACAACCCTTGCGCATTGACAATGCATGCCAACATTGGACCCCATGTGGTGTCCGTTACATCAGACACTTTGTCAGCTGCATTAAATTTGGTGTTCCGTGAAAATGTCCCCAATGGGCATCTAGCTGGGCAGTGAACTGAAACATTTGAATCAGTATGAAGTGCATAAGCAAAGGTGGTGCATTGGACTCCTTTACTGACAGGACTGTGCATGGCATCACTAGCAATACTCTTGAGTTTATCTCAAATCCAGTACTTCAAAGTGCAAATATAGTGATTGCCTACTACCATTCACACCATGTCAATGGCACAATGGCAATGTCACCATCACTCAAGGCTGTAGTTGGGATTGACAGCCAAGACGCGCTCCTGCTGCTGTCTCCTTGCAAAGTCTTGATTAGACTCTTCATCTGAGCGGCTTGGAGTGCTAAGTACAATCAGCACATTGTCTCTCTTGATCAGATGATGCACAATCTTACACACCAGCACATAGTCCTTGCTGAGCTCCTCTACGCTCTGATATTGATGACTGCATCAATCAAGAGCAGACAGGGTCAGCTGTCAGCCATGCTGTGCGGACTTTGCATGCTGGGTGTGGCCAGTTCAGGCAAGCAAGTCGCGTACTTGATCTGACTGCCATTGTCATCGTGTGCATCACATCACATTTTGTGTAGAGACCAGATGCAGCAATATAAGGGTGTTCAAGAAGCACAGAGACTTATACCTTTCAACCATCTTGTCAAAGTACCAGGACAGAAGGTCCTTCTGTGGCAGGCCTGCTTGACTGGGCTCAGCTGAGGAGCCAGCTGCATCACCAGCTGCTTCGACCTCACGCAGCCTTTGCACAAACAAAGTCTGCAAGCAAGACCCACAACTTGCAACTTATGCAAAGTGCTGCCACTATAGCAGTTGTCCTGTCACAACTCTTGAGACAGAGACAGCAACAGAGCGCATGCAGTCAAGCACACGCTAATTGCAGGAAGCACAGCATGAACGGATATACCTTGACTTGATCCACCTTCTTCTGACTGACTCTGGTGCCCTGCTTCTGCTGAGCTCCTTGTGCTGCACCTGAAGACTCAGGCTCGCTGGGCTGTTGTGCGCCTGACGCAAACAACAGCTTCTGTAACCAACAGCATCTACATGCAAAAGGTTGACACCATTTCTGATGCCTGCTTCATCTGGGGTGCACAAAAACCAATGCCATACAGTTGCTTGCCTTCATTTAGGACAATGAGCAGACATGGCCTTCAAGCACGCATCAGCAATGAACACTGTGTCAGGACAGGACATTGCACATGCTGGGGTCCAGCAGGCATGTGGACAGTATTCTTAGTAAGCACTGCTCAAAGACTTGCAAGTCCATAAATAGGCCATGATGCAATTCTTCCTGCTTTGATTGGCGTTCTGTTGTTGCACAAATGAGCATACCCAAAACATTGGATGCTCCTTGACTGCGGGCAGCCCTGGTAGATGCAGAGGGCTCATCCACATCCATCATGTCTGCTCCTGATCAACACATAGGTAGATCAAAACACAGTGTGACTAAAGGTCCACTTGCCTGGAAGACTGCACAGCAGGCAACATGGCCTGGGCACACTCACTATGCAAAAGCTTCTGTAATTCATGCACTTCAGATGCAAGCTTTCAGGGCAATTGCACTCGTCATTGGCAGCTTGCACCAGGGATCTGGCTGCAATAATCAAGAACTTGCATGGCAGAGAATGTGCTTGTGACAGTCACACAGGTCATCCAAAGTAATGCAGTCTGGGCAATGGAGCAATGAAGCATCAGGCAAGAAGACAGTCACCTTGTGGCTCAGTAGCAGCCGGTGGAATTTCAGATCCCCTATGGGCTTTCACAAAGTCAGTGACCTCAGCGTTGTCTTGAATGAAGTCTTCATCATCAACTTCCTGCTCTGTGGTCTCAACAGCAATTATGCTGCTCTTCACCAACCGCTTGGCCTGCAAACCATTGCGCATACAAAGTTGCTGCAATTTGACCCATTAGTGCCATGATGTGTGGTGGCATGCTCATGAAATAGATTCCTCTACTAAGGCCAATAATCAAAGACATGTTTGAGACCAGGAATGTGTGAGCAGGGTGCGACTGCAATTAATGAGTATACAACTGTGATGTGCACCACATGGCTGAGAACACCATCTGGGCAAGACAAAATCACCTCTCTGACATCTCTGGGTTCAATGACTGCAGAGCAGCGTATGCGGGCATGGGCCTCAGACAGGCGAACCAGGGCTTCTAGCTGACGCACAGTGATGCGGTACACAGCTCCACCCACTGCATCACCAGCGCGCAGCTGTATGTAGCTGCTCACCAAAGCAACCTTGGCCTGCAAAGGTCAATCAGCTTAAATGTCCTGTTCATTTGGTAAGCCGCTTTTAATGTTGACAATGCTTTGCAATCTTGTGCACTGGCTGCCTGGGCAGGCAAATCCTGCCCAAGCTGAACCTGCAGGACGGATTGAACTAGATATTATTATGCTTTTGACGTAGGTGTCATGAACGGCTGTAATGGCTTCAGCACGCTGTGACTTATTAAACAGTCCTACCTGTGCATTGATCTGGGGTCTGATGCTTCGTGCATATCTGATGTACCGCTGCACCTGAGCCATGGTGTATGGCACATTGAAGGCACGTTCCCGCCGTTGGTGCACCTTCACAATGTGTGTGGCAATCTGTATGTCCATGTCATCCTCTGGCTCATCAATCATGACGTGCATCAGGTCAAACCTGTAAGCATCACCAGCCTGTCAAAAGCCCATGCTTTGATAATACAGGCTGTTTGCGCCACATGCAGCCAATCGTATGTGCCATTGACAACATATAAGCTGTGGCCTTGGTGAGGAATCCAGCCTCAGGTGTGCAAAGCCATTTGCAGAAGGCTTCATGCGTAGAATGTCATTTGCTGTGAATTGTTGAAATTGTCAACAGGCACACAGATTGCAAAGCTGCTTCATATGATTGCATGCCTGTCATTGCCAAACCCTAAACATATAAAGCTATCTATCCCTAGACCCTAAATATAGCGCACCTGGAAAGGATAGCTGGAGGCAAAGCCACATTGTATTTGATGGGCTTGGACTTGTCATACCGGCCGCCGAGTGGATTTGCAGCTGCCAGTATGGATGTGCGTGCATTCAAGCTAGCCTGCGCAAGAACCAAAGATCACAAAGCTAAGCCAAGCAGAGTTGAGACGTTGCATACCATTAGTTGTGATGAAAGCTAACGGGCAGAGTTCAAAAGCTCTGACAACCCATGCAAAGCAACATATTCATTTGAACCAGCTTTCAGACTAAACAGACACAATGCACCTTTGCGTACTTGAACTGACCTGAATGCCTGCTTTGGCAATCGAGATGGTCTGCTGCTCCATGGCTTCGTGGATAGCAACCTGGTCCTTGACGTCCATCTTGTCAAATTCATCAATGCAGCAGATGCCATTGTCTGCCAGCATCAGAGCACCTGCCTCAATGCAGAACTCATTGCTGTCTGCTTCCTGCACCATTCAGCCCAACCCATCAGACCTCATGGCATCCAACACCTTTGGTCAGGTCGGCTTCCTGCAGATGATGTCAGGTGGCCTACTGCATATGGATATAGCAACTGACGCTGCAGACAAAATCAGGCTGCGGGTGGACATATCAACTGCTGCCGAGCAAAACACCAGCACATGTGAGAGAAAATAATTTGCATTTGTAGCCAGAATGCTTGGGAAACGTTTTAGACGGTACATTTGCAAAAGTTACACATCGGCAGGTACAATCCAGCTGATGCAGGCCACATGACGTCAGATGCAGGCCAAATGGCATCAGATGCATGTGACAATGTGCTTGATAGCTAAGAGCACTGCCAGCCAGCTTTGTCATCAACACCTTTCTGCAAAGCACAGTTATTTGCGTGACCACAAGAGATCCACAAAAAAGCATACCTTGACAACACTTGCTGTCAGCCCAGCTGCGCTAGAGGACTTGCCAGATGTATATACTGCACGTGGCAGGAATGAGGCGACGTATTTCAACATCTGAGATTTGCCACAGGAGGGGTCGCCAACAATTGCCACATTGATATCGCCACGCAAGTTGATCCCCTGCAGCCAAACGCAATCAAGAGCATTACACAGTGATTGTGCACGGTAGTAAATGGTTGTACAAGACTTTGGACATACATGTGATGCTGTCAGTGTATGCAAACGCTTGCCTGAGCACAGAAGCTCATCTACAGCTGAACAGGCTTTTGTTCACTTCTGATACCGCACATTGTTCCAGATTGACACCCTTGTCAGCATGAAGGCTGCAGTGAATCACCTCTTTGGTCTCTTTGTGGACGCCACCAAACAGCATCAGCAGCACAGCTCGCTTGACGTCGTCATGACCATAAACTTGTGGCGAAATGCTTTTGGTCAAGTCTCTGTAAATTTGAGCGTTTGCTTTCATCTGATCAAGCTCTGTCTGCTGATCCTCTGTGTAGCTGAGATAAACTTCCTCCTCTGTGGCGTCTTCATGAGCCCTGATGTTGGCTGCACCACTGTTACTGTCAGATTCCTGCATCATGTCACCACCTTTGATTGTCAAGGCTGCCAGACATCACTTAGTCATCAGGTTTACCCAGAAAACAGAACCAAAGGCGTTTGCATCAAATGGTCAACTGAGCCATCACCTGAGTTGCGGATGCCAAGAACACAAGCCGGTATGTCAGATCTCTACAGCCAAGCATTTTCAGGCCGCTGATGCCTTGCCCTTGAAAGCCACCCTGGCCTAAGACGCAAAAATCCAAGGTCATGTGACTATTGTTTACGAACAAGATCCTGCAATGTTGAGCAAGCAGATAAAGCCTGCTTCGTTGACATGCAAACCTGGTTTTGTCTGAACTTTCTCCCCGGGTGCTGTGATTGCTGCAACGTCTGGTACAACCAGCAGAGTACCAACAAACACCATCTCATCTCCTGCTCGGGCAGACTCAACAATGTTGTTGCGCAAAATGACCTCCATCGTGCGTGGGAGACTCCCAGCTGGCACCTGCTTATTCAAGTTTCAATCAAGACCAAGCGTTGGGTAGAAGTGGTACTTAAAAGCTGGCACACACTGTAGCTTGACAACGTCAATGAACGTTGAACAAACCTCATCTGACTTCTCTTGCACCTTGACCTTTTGCCAGTCAATGAACTTGCTCTCCTCGCGCACAAGAGTCCAATTTCTCCTGCGCTCAACCAAAATGTTGCAAAAATGGAATTGAGTTTGGCTTTGCAGAAGAGGATACAGACGGATCAGACCTGTTGCCACATGTCTCATTTGTGCAAATCACAGGTGTGGTCCACTTAAAATGTTGTTCCACGTCACGGACAACTGTGTTGCACTCCAAGCATCTGAAAGAAGCTAAGAAGAGCTCAGGACGCACTTCACTGGTGCGTGTCACCGTGCCAGAGAAGCCCCGAAGTTTGCCAATCTGCTCTGTCCTCAGGTTCCGCAGCTTATCAAGGTTGGCAAGATTATAGAAAGCAACCCAGAACTCCTTTTCTGATTGGTCCCCTTCATTGACTGAATAAGCCTCTATGTGTGTCCTGACGAGGTTTTGCAATGCCTTTCTCAAATAAGGCTCTAAAAGGTGGTAGTGGTCTTGTATAAACTGAGCTAGCTCAAGATCGTAATCCACCAGGTGCTCCCACTGAACGTACAGCGTCGTCTTTTCAGAGTCCTTCATCCGCTGCAACTGGCTGACATAGCATGGGATAGCCTGGGATGAGTCGGCTGTGGCTGCCGTTTGTCTGCTGGACTCAGCCTGATCAGCTTCTGGCTGTATGTACTGATCTAGAAAGTCGTAAAATTTCGCCCTGGTTCCTTCCAGACCAGCGTTGCGTTGGCTCTGGGTTTCCATGATGCTGCCACAAGCTTCTCTGCCTGCGATCCTTGTCACAAGGAGAGTCTCAACGGGGATGCAATTTCAAGGCAGTTTACTTCTGGCAGTTTGCTTCTGAATTCGCAATTCCCCGCCATTAGCTGGTGAGTAATCTGCTTGTCTGCAGCCCTTCAGCCCTTCAGCCCTTCGAAGTGCCCTCTGCAACAACGCCTCCTTTAGTGCTTGATCAGTGCTTGAACAGTTGATTAGCGTCCTCCGGCGCAAGGAGGAGCCTGACAAACGCAATTTAACTTAGAATGAGGCAGCTTAAATTTCACGAGCGCAAGCTGTTGAAGAAAGTCGACTTCCTGCAATGGAAAAGCGAGAACAACCACCGAGAGCTGGAGGTTGGCTTACCTTATTCTGCCGCTTTCTGCCTTCTAGTCAAGCTTGACATTATCAGCGTTGCTGCAGATCATGCGTCGCTATCACATACAAGGTCGAGACGACTACAAGAAGTATAGCAAGCTGTGTGGCATGGTAACCAGGCTTGTACACTTCCTCAGGAAATTAGACGCTTCTGATCCCACTCGTATCGAGCTGACAGACCAACTGTTGGAAAAGTAAGAATTGAGGTGTGCAAACTCCTAGCGTGCACCTGGATTTTTTGCTTTTTTTGTCTGACGCTGTAATTGCTGCAGGCTATATGCTCTAGGCATTATCACAACAAAGAAGAGCCTCATACAGCTTGAAAAGCTGACAGTATCAGCCTTCTGCCGGCGGCGGCTCGCAGTTGTGATGGTGCGCACCAAAATGTCAGAGTCACTCCGGGAAGCCATCACTTTCATTGAGCAAGGACATGTGAGAGTTGGCCCGCAAACAGTCACTGAGCCAGCATTCTTGGTCACAAGAAACATGGAGGACTTTGTCACATGGGTTGATACTTCCAAAATCAAGAGGAAGGTGCTGCAATACAATGATAGGTTGGATGACTATGATCTGTTGTCCTGAAGAGTGCAAAGATGATCTGATCGCCCGCTGCAAACGCAAACCTGCCTGCCAGAAAGCCTGTATTTGAAACTTTATTGAAGCTCCAGAAGACTCTGTCAGGGGACTTTGCCACTGAGCGCCCTGAAATGAATCACTGCAACAAACGCGATGTTGTGACTCACAACGAGTACTGCTAACTGTGACAAGTTGACATTGTACAACATTATGATGCTGCAAGTTCTGGTGTGCTGCTTGATCAACAAACCTATAGGATGACTCATTTGATAGGCCAATTTTGCCCATGTTGCAGTTTGCAGGTCAACCATGTATTCTTGTGTTTCATGCTCAGTCAGACCCAGCTGCCGAAAAAGTCATGGTTACAGCACAATCATCAGCACACACCGGCAGCTTTGCTTTTCTGCGTGGCAACTTTTAACACTACCTCGCTTGTAAACACATAGTCAGACAACTCTCGACCACTTTAGTCCTTTCTGATTGGCGTTGCACAAATAGCTGAAATGAGGCATGGGACGGCAAGCAGGATGTTTCCTCAACTCCACTTCATGTGCTGTCCCAGTGCTTGGCCAAAAGTGCATTGCCAAAGGCATGAAAGTTCGGCTCCTTCCTGCTGGTGGATGCTGCATGCTGGTGGATGCTGCATGCTGGTGGGTGCTGCAGCAGATGCCGGCAGAACTATCAGCCAGCAAATTTCAGCTTTCAGCTATAGCACACAGCTATAGCTGACAGCTAGGCATGTAGTGCAAAGATTTTTGGGCAGAAACCGACACAGAAGACATCGCAAGTTCAGGCGTGATTCCCGAGCATCTGCTCACACACGATCCCTCGCCATCGCTTCAAAGTTTATTACATAGGCATGAAAGTTGCCTGAAGAGGAATGGTTATGCCTTCTTATGCGAGAAGCCCAACTCTGAGCCAAGGGCCAACTTGAGTCCTGAGCTGAATCCTGACACTAGTCAGTGAACAGTGCGGAAGTGTAAAGCGCAACGAGATCTGTAGCCCGTACGGAGGGTTCTGACATGCACTCACTTGTGCGATTGCCTAGATAAAAGTTGACCTTTTTGACCGCATGGTAGCATGGCTGCAATAGGCATAGACGGGGTGCACAAAGTAATCGGCTATTTCTGTGACCTATGTGGCGAAGAGTGTGAAGGTGATAAGGAAGAGTTAAATGCTCTAGGTACGAGCAGAAGCTGCGTCCCCTTGCCACCCTCTCCTTGGTGCATCAATCAGCTAGAAGCTGTAGCCACACAAGCAACGTCTCCTTTGTCCCATAGGATGCACCTACCCGGGCTGCGAGGCTGAGGCCTCAGTCTACCATCAAGGCTGCATCGAGAAATACTTGAAGAGTATTCGATGCGAGAAGTAAGGAATGTTTCGTTCTTGACCGGTTTTTGTAGCTGCATCATCACTATGACTGGTGCCAAGCAGGAACCGGAAGACTGGCTATCATTGCCCCCGTGGTTCTGGCAGAAACAGCAAGTACTCTGACGCACCATGCCCTGGCAGGGTATACATGAAAGCTTTTGTCTTGTCAATATGGTCACCCTTTGCTGTTATCAAATCACTCTAAACCAACTTGTTGCTTGATTGTAGGTGACAAAGTCACATCCAATACATATCCGGAATGAGCAGGCCAAGAAGAGACAAAAGGTGATCAGGACATCTTAGCAATTGCTTTGCTGCATCTTGAATTGGATCAAGCTTAACCCTGCATTTGTGTGTAGTCCAAGGCAGCAGATGTAGTTCCTGCCCCTGCAAGGCCAGTCAAAGGAAAGCTCAAGGCAGCAGTGGCTCCAGCTAAGCCAAAGGCTCCAGTGCCAAAGGCCACAGGAGTAAAAATCAAAAATCTGCGGCAAGAGGCTGCTATAAAGCCACTGTACGCCCTGCCCATCTCTTTGCTGCGTGCTCTGGCTTCTGAATCCATGCTTGCACTCAGTGCTTATGTTTTCTCTGCATCTGTCCAGACCCACCTCAAGATCTGTCCTCAAAACTGTCCTGATCCCTAGACCCAACCTTGGTGCTTGCTGCAATGCTTTCCTGTCTGTGCAGACCCATTGCCAAAGCTCAAGATGTTATGCCCAAAGAAGTCCCAAAGGCAGCATCAGCAGCAATGGACAAAGATCAGGTGAAGGATGCAGTCTATAAGGCAAAGCTGGAGATTGGCCTCAAAGCGACTCCTCCGGTCAAGGTGCCCAGACCAGCAGCAATGCATCCAAATTCTGACCGCCATACCTTCAGGGAAGACGAATCTACCAGAGGTGCTCGCTCAATCAGAAATGCCCCTGCTCAGCCTGCTGTCAGTGCCTGGCATGGCAATAATGCTGCTGACCCTCCTATTGTCCGCACTTCTCCGCCAGCTCAAGCAGCGTCAGCAGCAGAGTCTCCCAAGTCTGAGCCCCTGACCTCACCCAGTCAGACAGACAGAGGGTCGCAGACACAGCGCAGGCGCCTGCAGCAGCAGGACAGAACTCCTGTCAAGCAGACTGGCAAGCAGGCACGTGTCAGCAAAGCTGAACCTGTGCAAGCAGCTGCCAGCCCCATCACTCCAAACGCCATCAAGGCGTTTCAGCCTGAGCAGGCTGACTGTGATACACCTCTCCACCCAGCTACTGACTCACACAGTGTTGTGCCAGAAGACTTCTTTGAGTCCAATTATGATGGAGAGAGCATCTGCTCTGAAGACGACAAGGTCTCTGATGCCCTGTTTGCAATGGATCACAGCAGCGAGTCAGACCTCGACAAGCATGCAGCTGCTTTCAGCGTTGGTGCAGAGACTGCCCACAGCAGCACCGGACAGGAGTCAGCAGGAGCAAAGACGACGCTGTCCTCAATGGCTAGTGGCCTGTCAGCCATCAGCAGTCATGGGTGTGACAGCAACAGCCACCTGGAGGAACAGCTGGCATCTGAGCGGCTGAATTGCGAGTTCTTGCAGGCAATTGCATGGCAAAAGGCTCTGGGCCATGCTGCTGAGTACCAGAAGCTTGGCTACTCACAGCTGCAAAGTGTTGCTGCTGTCAACAAGTGGGGTGATGATATGCAAGGAGCTTTGGCATGGCTTGTGCAAAGCAACCTGGATGTCATGCAGGTAGATAGTGGCAGCGCTACAATGCATTGAAATTTTGGCAAAGGTTGCATCAAAGTGCACTGAAAAACTACAACCGACTCAGCGTTTTGTGGAAGAGAACACAGACATTTGCTTTGCACCCATGTTGCATAACAATTTGATTGCACCAACTATACAAGTACTTGCACCTGCAGTCATGTGATTAATAAGACTGCCAATGGTGATGCATTACAAGCGGTCATAGTCAGAGCCTTGTCACACATTTGCAGCATCTGCTCACAAAGTCTAGTCAGACATAACATTACGCGACTGCTTATTTGTGTGCAGGGTGCATTACATCATGAGCTGCCAACTGTAGACGTCTCAGAGGAGCTGCACTACCTATGGAGCTGCCAGCAAGTCTTCAGCCCATCCAAGGCAGTGCTACAGCAGATTGTGGTAGATGCACAGGGCAGCTTACCAACTGCACTTAGCATGCTGCTGGAGTGGGCACAGCCACCACAAGCACGCAATCATGCAGCCTGCAAGCAGTTATGGAGCGCATGCATTGAACCCCTGCAACGGTCTCAGCAAGGTGTTGCACTAGCATCCAATGGGTCAGATAGAAGCAGTGCAAGAGCTGTTGCCAGCTGCAAGGCCTTCTCTCAGAGCTGGCATCAACAGCAGACTCAGCTGCTTACTGAAGCCATGCAAGGAGCAGGTGTCGCACTCTTGTGTCAACTTGTCTGCTGCGTACATACAATACACATCAGCAACAAGTGACCGTGTGCTGCAGGCTCCTAGTCATCTGCAACAAATAACTGCCTGCAAGTGTATTTGTTTAATTCTCACAATAAGATCAGCATGTGAGATGCTTCCATAATGATGAGTGATTGTATGTGATGCAGGTCAAGCACCTGTCCATTCCAGGGGTGAACAACAAGCTTGATACCAGTGTTCGTGATGGCAAGCATGTGTACATTAGCCTGTACAGTGTGTAGGCAAAACATGCCTAGGCTTGCACACACAGTGTGCCACAATTATGCCATAATCTTAGACTGAGGGAATCACAGGACACAGTGCTTTGACTGCAAACTTGTACAACTTGATGCTGTATAGTGGAAACACATTGCCTGTACAACGGACTTTATTGTCCATGCACTGTTGCAGATATTCTGCACCTGCATCATGACTTTGAAGTGCTCATACTTTCCTGTCTTTCTCTAGAATGCTCAACATGTCAACTAGAGGCTTTAAAATTTCCAACACTTCATGAACGCCTGTAGCAATCTTACTGACATCACTGTCAGACGCCACAGTGATGCTTAGTAGCATAACTATCAATGACAACAGCAAAAGCGTACAGCTTTAGTCGAAGCACCTTTTGCTTTTGTACCAGATATATTAAGAGTCGACAGGGGCAAAAAGAGACCAACCTGTACTCTCAGGATAGAAGGCTATCACAAGGGATGCCTAACAAAGCAGCTACAAAAGCCTTTGTTAATTAACATCAAATATACCTACACTCGTAAGGAAGGTTGACAGGCATGCATAAGCTGCACACATAATGCTTGGCAGTAGCAGACTAGCAGAACACAATGCTATCAGAAAAGGGCAAGTTTATGAGGAAATCTACAAGCAGCAACAAACAAGAACACACTGAAACCAGCACAGAAGAGCAGCTTGCCGTCATTGCCAGTATCCTGCGCATCTGATGACCGCAAAGATATAGGCATATGCTTTCACAAAAAGGCTTATCGCACAGATGTGTTCAGCAGCGCTGGAAGTGTTGCAACCTATCACGTCCTGAGACATACAGTCGGCCACAGACTTTTGCAAGCTATGGGTGGCCAGCTGGCTCAACCTTGATGAGTGTATCATTTTGGAGGCTGCTTGGAATTGTTACCAAAATGTGTGTCCATACCTTTCTTCATCTGAGTATGCAAGCAGAGGTCAACACATACATCAAACCAATAACATGCACAGACAGCCACGAAGATTCAAGCACGAACCTCGTCCCTGAAAATCTTCTTGAACTCAGCTGCCTTTTCTCCAATTTGACCTTGTGTGTCAACACCTGTATTTACAGACTTTGTCAGGCACATTTTGTGAAACACGCCCGACGGCAAGCAGAACAAAGGCAGCAGACTATCGCATGTGCAGATGAATTCGATGTGGCAGTTCACCTTTCTTTGACATCTCTTCTACCATGTGTGTAGTTCTTACAGCAAATCGCTGGAAACTTTTACTGCAGCAGCTCACGTGCAGGTGTCAGCTCATCAAATCTGGGCAGATACATTCAGTTCAGGTACAGATCCCTCGGTACCTGTTTGCCAAGGTATTGACTAACACTTCGTTAAACACATAAGAAAACACTCGCTGGAAAAACGCCATGGTGAGACTTGCAGGGGTGTGGAGCCCTGATCACAGTAAGCCTTGCACACAAGGCGAGCGTCCACGCCAGGTAAAGATGATGCTCGTGTTGCGAATGCCTGCACGTGAGTACTTGGAGTCGAGCTGTGACGATGATACTCGATATGCGCAGACTGTGTGGTATCTTGCAGAGCTGTGAGCTCATGCTCAGTCAGCACTGCAGCTCAGAACCCTAAAAACAACCCACGAACCGGTTCTCAACTCAAACTCAAACTCAAACTCAAACTCAACTCAAACTCAGTATCGCTCGGTCAGCAAACCCTTACAAGCAACCCTTAGCGCTGGTGATAGAGGAGGTGATTTTGAACGCGCTGAAAAGTTTGAAGCGGGTGCCACTCAGAGCAAAGGGCGCGAGCACACTTGTCTGTCCCAAATTGCGTCCTTGATCAGGTTGTGCAGCTTTGTGCCAGCTGACTCTCTTCTGCAAGATCACCTTTTTAGCTTAAAGGATGGCAGCAGCTCTAGACTCTTCCTACATTCCCAAGGAGATCAGGGATGTGCCAGTAGATCCTGCGGCTGCCAGTAAGTCTGTTTGCATGCGGATGCTTGCGCTTTCACGAGTCCACCGCGACGTATTGTATAGTCTGATGCATCAGTCCAGAAACTGGCTGGTTTCAACCGACGGCATCATGCATCCAGGCAAACTCGTTGCTGGAAATCACAGTCGTGGTGCTGAGCTAATTTGCCAATGTTTGTGCTGATAGCTGTCATGCTTGCGCAGAGGAGACCGGATACCCCGGTGCTGGCGGTGACTCCGCGACAACTTCTACCTACCACTCTAAGACCACCAAGACTTCAAGCAAGTCCGGGTGAGTCGAAATATTACTGCATTCACTTGCTGCATCTGTAGTTGCTCACGACAGCCTGGACATTCATTCAATTTGGTTCTCGGAATTTGCAGTGTTGCCAAGAAGAGTGGAGGTTCAGGTGATGAGGAGAAGAAGAGTCTGCTGATCAAGTCTGCTGCTGCTGCTGCTGCTGTCCTTGCCATTGGACTGGCCATCTACAAGTCCAAGGTGCTGCTGACCTCCTAGTCGCACAGATGCTCTCTTCTGCTCGGCACTCATTTTGTTGTTGCAATTCAGAACAAGGAGACAGAGCATGGTGAGTATTATGAGGACAGGTTTGATCACACCAAGCACAAGGCAAAGGAGTCTGCTGAACATACAAAGCACCAGGCCAGTGACAAGCTTGATGACTTCAAGCACCAAGCTGAAAAGGCTAAGCATGAGGTGGCAAAGGTAGTCCCCCAGCCAGTCAAGGACACAGCCGACAAGATCTCTGACAAGGCACACCAAGCCAAGGTATGACTGTGCTGATTTTACGGTAGTTGTACGGATTGCATGTAAACGCCAGAACTGCACAGCAGGCTTTCAGATATTGCGTTCATTGTCTCAGTGTAACAGACACCACCATGCACCACCACACATCACGCTGTGCTTCAGCATATGTGGTGTTGCAATGAGATGTGGCACATTCATTTGCGTCGGTACAGGAAAAGGTTGGACAAGCCAGCCTGGACCTTGAAAAGAAGGGTCTTAAGGCTGCTGAGAAGTCAGATCACAATGTGCATAAAGCGTATGACAACACCGCTGATGCACTGCACGGCCTGAAGGGAGATGCAAAGGGCAAGGCTCAAGAAGCCAAGGGCAATGTCAAGGACGCTAGCCACAGAGCTGAGAGCAAGGCAGACAAGAAGAGTGGCCAAGGCTGTGCCATCATGTGATCCTTGAAAGTGGAGCTGCTTTACAATTGGAATCAGCTGTGATGCATAGTCTTATGCAGCTGTGAACATGTATCTATTGTATATGCAAGTCTTACAGAGTCCTGACTGTTGAAAGATCATTGTGTGCTCTGCATGTGCTACTGCTATCTGAGCTGATACTGAAGCCTTTGACTGTAACATATATGACCTGTGCTGCCCCTCTTCACGATCTGTGACACCCAAGCACTGTGCGCAAATCATGTCGTTGAGCTGCAGCTGTAATGACACAGATTTGGACTGACACATGTGCATAAGGATTGCACGTCAATGGTGCCATGCTGGTCTCTCCCAGCGTATGCTGATGCATACAGCTGTTGGGTCGACTTCATATGTTGACGTTTCGTGTCAACGCTTGAGCAACAGGACGTCATGCACTCAAATCATGTGTGAGGCCCTGGTATAGGACAAGCAGCTTGACAGCAAACTTGTTGGTCAGCTCTTGCTGTAGTGTGCCTATATCACACCTTCAAGGACAACTGTATATGCGAGCCTGATTGTTTGTACCACCTGACAATAGCTGGTGTTACTCAGAGCTACAAGCAAAACTCTTTGCTTCACTCCTCCACTCATGACCAACGAGCCTCAAAAGAGAACATCCAGCATAGTACGTCTGCTGTTAAATTCTAGTCAACCAGAGTGGTCCCCAAACAGATGTCTTTGGAAAGAATGTCCAGCTCAGCAATCCTGATGCAGAGTCTCGTGCCTCCAATGGAAAATGTGGCACAAACTTATGCATGAGCAGCTTGATGTGAAACAGAACAAGATGTGTGTGAAACTGATACAAGTAAATTCAATCAGCCAAAGTTTGACCATGTCACAAAATGGATGCGTTTGTCTTCTCTCTGGTTGCGCACAGGAATGATAACCATGCTAGATTATCCTAAAGCTTGACGCCCTCTGGAAGCACACGTGCCAGGATTTCCCCAGAAAGCTTGCCAACCTGCACAAAGGCAATGCTGTAACAATATCAAAGCAGAACACAACACTAGTTTGCACACAGAGTGTTGTCAATCAGTACTGTCTGCACAATCACATCCCTCGTTATGTTCATTGAAGAAAGGACAGCTTGCAGGGACATCACATGTCATATGCTCTTGTTACAGCCACTGGCACAGCTGGAACACTGAGCTTGAAGTGAGCGTACTGATCCATCCTGAGTTTACCTGTGCATCCAAATCTTTCAGAGCCTCCTCCTTCTCCTTGTCCAAAGTTGCTAGAGCCGACTCCAGCTCCTTGTCAATTTTCTGCATTTACCATGCAACAGCTTAGCTGCAGTCCCACATATGCTTGAGGTAGCAATACCCAGCAGTATTAGCTGCAACAGTGTATGTATGGCAGAATGACTGCCACCACCTTCCCCAGCAGAAAGACAAAAGGATGGTAGTCAGAACAGCTTACAGCCTTGGTCTCGGCCAGCTTTTTCCCTTGCTCATCTTGGGTCTTAGACTTTGCATCCTTAATCAAAGACTGAGCTTCTTGCCGTGCCTCACGCAAGACCTTTTCAGCCTCCTCCTGCAACTTCTTCAGATCCCCACTGTTGTCTTTGACTGAACCTAGCTTCGATCTCAAACTGGCATCGCGGTCGTCAAGCGCCTTTCCCACGGGGTTGAACCAAGTCTTCTCCAAGAAGACCATCAAAAGAAGGAACTGTACTGTCATGATTGGCAGTGTCAAATTGAAATCAAAGATTTTCCCGGCCTCAGCGTGTGCTGGCAACACGGCCAGTGCGTTCACGACAGCAGCCAGAGTAGCTGGCTTGAGGTGAGCCTGGAACTGTGGTCGCCTGCATCACACTATCTGGTGAACGACCTGCGGACCTAGACCGTAGGCGTCGCAGCATCTGACGCGGACCTGGCAGGTTGTACTTTCTGCTCCTGCACCCTATGTCCCTTCACAACTAGACGAGAAAGCTGACGGCATGATTGCGCTGGTCGAGCCAGCCCAAAGACCTGCAGGGTATGTGTCTTCATGATGATGGCCATGACTGGCGTCAACGTTCAAGCGTCCGGCAACGCCTCAAAAGTTGTTCGAGATAAGGCCTCCAAGCCACAAACCGTAACGCATGCAATAGGGTTTCAAACGCCGTTTTGATGGGCAGCCAATTTGCTGTGGTTCCCAAATTGTTACTTCCGCACTGTGCTGTTACTGCAGCGAGGTCAATCACAGTTAATACCTTATCATTTCTGTACCAGGCCAACACGGTCGGTCGAGTGCTGATTGCCCGTGCGTACGCTGTGATCAGCTCTCAGTGACACTATGGGAAAATGGAAGGTGTGACTGCCACACTCTGTACTGAGAATGCAGGATTGCATGCATTTGGCGTGCAAACCGTTGACGCACTACGAACACGTTGTACAAGTTAAAGTGGACCCATATCTGGTATGCAGGGCAAAAACCAACGTGTAATGAAACGTGATTTCAAACAGTCGCGGCCTGACAAGTGGAGTGAAAAGTCCAGGTCGCAGCCCGAACGATCTGAATACAATAATGAGGTGTATAACGTGTACTCAGAGTCACCTGCATGCAGTGTCCTAAGCTGTAACATTTCATGCTGAGTTTATGGCGGTTGTGCAGCTTTTTGTGGAGTATTACAAGAAGCAGGGCGTTGTTCCCGAGGGACAATGGGACGAGTTCATGGAAGTCCTGAAGACCCCATTGCCAACAACATTCAGGATCAATGGCACAGGCAAATTTGCCACAGATTTGAGAGACAAACTGGAATCTGACTTTCTCTCCAACTTCAACAAGGATCCTATCATGGTGTGTGCCACTGCGCTTGGCTGCAGCCAGTATTTTCCATGGTGCACATGCTGATCCACTGGACAGAAGTGCTCTGTGATGAGGATGGTAGTTACATTGTTTACATTCATGTCTCGCACAGGGTGTTTTGAGCTGATGTAGGCACCTGGTATGGCTCCGGCATTGCATTGATTCCAGTGCTGTGCACAGGTGGCAGGCGAGACCCTTCAGCCTCCCAGACCCTTGCCATGGTATTCAAACAAGCTTGCATGGCACATGAGCTTCTCCAGGGGTCAGCTCAGGAAGCTGCCTATACTGGCTGAAATTCATGAGCTGCTGAAGCGAGAAAATGAAGCAGGCAGCATCACTAGACAGGAGGCAGTCTCAATGGTACCACCCTTGTTTCTGGGAGTGGAGCCACATCACAGGGTATGTCGTCCCTATGCTATCCATTTTCTGCTGCTGTTTTGTGTGCACAGTACAGTCAGAGGATGTGAGCCTTCATTTATAAGTACACGGTATCTTCTGCAGATTCTGGACATGTGTGCGGCACCTGGTTCCAAGACTGCTCAGATTCTGGAGATGCTGCATGCTGGAACAATGATGCCCACTGGTATGTATGCAAATATGTTCAACATCGTTGCACATGCTTCATCACAGATAGTTTGTTCATGTGCTTGTGAAAGATGGCATGCATGTCATTGATCTGCAGTCTGCCAATGCGCAATGCATGCCAGAGGCGTCATGGCTTAGGTGACATCCCTACAAGTTGCATGCTAGCTACACATGTCCAGTGAATGCTGGTTTGACAATAAGGCTTTCGTTCCAGGCATTGTGGTGGCCAATGATGCTGATGCTCAGCGCTGCAATCTGCTGGCACATCAGACCAAGCGCATGTGTAGCCCTGCTCTCATTGTGACAAACCATGATGCCACAATGTATCCCATAGTCACAGATCACACAGCCAAGGTATGTCAGGGTCATATATTGTGAGTGCCACATCTATTTGTTGAATGATTGCTTCGTTGTACATTTGCTTCAGCAGGGATTATGCAGTTGCAAGCCAGTTTATATGGAGGCAATGCCGAAAGTATGTGCATGCTGCAATGTCACTGCACTGTGGTGAGTCAGTATGACCTGCAACATCTGTTACTGCCAGGCACCACGGAAGTGATTTTGTCAGGTGCCAAAGCATTACAACACTGAGAAATCGTGCTTGGTGCAGGAGTCTATATTGTTTGACCGCATCCTGTGTGATGTACCATGTAGTGGTGATGGCACCATTCGCAAGGCTCCTGACATCTGGCGGCGCTGGACCCCTGGCAATGGCAATGGCCTTCACCCCCTGCAGCTGCGCATCGCCCTGCATGCCTGTCAAATGCTGAAAGTTGGCGGACGTCTGGTGTACTCTACCTGCACTTTCAATCCTGTAGAAGATGAGGCGGTTGTTGCTGAGGTACCCTTGCTGTACCATGCCTCTGCTATGCACTCAACTCAACAATGCACAGCCTGGCTTGACTCATCATTTTAGTTGCTCGTTGCTAACTGGTCATTGGCTGTGTGATGGAACTTTGGCCTGGGTAACAGATGACACCAGGAGACACCCACACACAGACTGGGTCACAAAACGTGTGTCAATGGTGTTTTGCTGCATTGTCATTCTGCATCAGATTCTGCTGTTCAAGTCACCTTTTGTGGAGAAGTGTTGCTGGAAAAACCCCTGTCTGGCTACCTTGTTCTTTGTTAGGGCTATGCATGCACAGCTTGGTGCTATTGTGGGTTTTTGTACAATGAAGTGAAGCTGTGTCACAGGTGCTGAGGATGACTGGTTCAGCCATGAAGCTGCTTGATCTCTCAGACCATCTGCCTGGCCTGCCTAGGCTTCCGGGTCTCAAGAAATGGTACGCACGCGACAAGATACAGTACTACAGCAACTGGGAGGAGGCAAGCCAGGTATGCATCGTGCATTTGCTCATTTGCAATCCTGTCAGTGAACACATTGCAGCTCACTATGTGTCCCACATGACAGCCACATTCATGTTGGAAAGCAGATGCTTGGTAAAGTACGTAGTGTTCAGATCTTCACCTTGCAACCTGGTCTTTCACAGGAGTCCCTCTGCTTGTTTGCATCACACATTTTATTGGTTGCAACAAATGCTGTTTGCCGCAAGGGTCCTGAGGCATGCTGCGATTGAAATTGGCCAGCTAGTCTTTTGCCATGTGTCTCATGTTTGTCATCTAAGCGTGCTCACAGCATGGCCAGCATGCAACAGAATTCATTGAGTCCCTGCTAGACTGGTATCATGTTCTGCAGAACGGGCCTCACAAGCTGACCAAAAGTATGTTTCCTGACGCTGAGTCTGACAAGCTTCCTCTGGAGCGGTGCATGCGCATTCTGCCACACCACTCTGATACTGGGGGCTTCTTCATTGCAGTCTTTGAGAAGGTGGCCAAGTACCCCCAGCCTGTACCCAAGTAAGTTGTGGCCCTGTCTCAACCCTGGCCTGATCCTTGGTGCGCCTCTTCACACTCGATGGTTCTTACCTGAGCTTCAGATGTATACAACGCTGCCTCAGTGTCATGTGAGCTTGAGTGTTCCTCCACTTGGGCATTGGTGCTGTGTCATGGACTGGAGATGGGCGGTTGCTGTCATTTCCTCTGTCTATTTCTGAGACTAGGACATGAACTGATCAGGCACTCAATCCTGCATGCTAGTATCAGTAGAAGCCATTGTCCTCCAGTCAAACTTGACCGACGTGCAGCGTAGTCATGTCATACTCTGTTGAGGGCAAACTGCTCTTTGTGTGCATGAGCATGGTCAACACATGCTGTCTGCTGAACTTGCCTGCAGATACAAAAGTCCCCAACACCATTCCACCGCAGTCTGTCTTTCCACTGCAGGCAAGAGGCAGCAGCTGCCGGCACCAAAAGGCCAAGGCCCCAAGAGCCTGAGCCAGTGACTGCCAGTAATTTCAATGGTACTGCACAGACAGCAGAGGCATCAGCAGAAGCTCCTGCTGTGGCAATGGCTGCAGATGCTGCGGCTATGACTGATCCTGCAGACACTGCTGCCATGGCTGCTGCAGTGGCTGCCAATCAGCGAGCAGACGCTGTTTTGCACAACGTAAGCTGAAGGACTGAGCAAGATGTGGGGCAGGTCATGTCATGTTGCGTCATCTTGACCTGTGTGCTAGACAAGGAATCTATGGTTGTGTGTGTTCACAAAAGCTGGCAAGGCAGCTTGCTCAAGAGCAGATGTGGAGAACCTACACCCCATGCATTTGCGCAAGCTTGATTGTGTCATCCCTGCCTATCTTGCTTTCATGACCAGTGAACATCTTTTTCACTGCTGCTGCAGAGCACACCAGAAGCAGCAGAGCCTGGTATCAAGTTAGAGACCCCATCAACCAGTGGCAGACAGGAGGACAGCACCACTGCAGCAGTGGTCTCATCTAGCGAGCCAACAGCAGCTACAACGGCAGCTGGCACGGCACCTGGTGCTGTGGATGCGGGTGAGGGCCCAGCAGCAAAGCGTGCAAAGCATACAGATGTAGCTGAAGCAGACGGCAGCACTGTCCCTGTTGCCACTTCCTCTGCACCCCTTGCTCCTACCCCTGTCCCCACCCCTGCTGCTGCAGGGCCCTCTGATGCTCAGGGTGGGTCCTCTTTGGACAAAAAGCTACAACAGCAAGCCCACCATGCTGAGTCATCAAGTTATAGTGCTGCTGTGTCGCTGATCTGCAATAGTCAGACTTGTTTGTGAGCCTTGCCCTGGCTTCTAACTATTGTCAGCCTGATGTGTAAGTCCGGCATGATCCCCATAATCATAAATGGAGGTCGCAGTTGCATTATGTGGTTTCTTGCCTGACACATATCTGAGAGACACATGACGCTGCAAATTCAAACCATGTATTTCAAAAGCACGCCCTCTGTGCCGCCCTACGAGTGCATTATTGCTGCATTGAGCATGCACGCTGCAGATGACAAAGCTGGTCCTCCTCAGTGGGGTGTGAGAGGGGGTGGTGGCAGAAACAGGGGGGTGGGAGGCCGCTTCAAAGGTCTTGACCCTGTGGTGCCTGTCACAGATCCTGAGATCCTTTCCAGTATATCAGACTTCTATGGCATAGCCAAGGACTTCCCCTTGTGGGATCAGATCATCACCAGGTGAGATACTGCTGCTCACATGCCTTCAAGATTGTATATGTTCATGGAACATGTGCTGGATGTTATTGCAGTCGGTCTGAGTGAAAACTCCCACTGCGCCTACAATACACATATGTGCGTGCCCACAACATGAAAAATATGTCATCTACGTCGTTGTTGTCAGCGTTATGGACAGTGTCTCTTGCAGAAAGCATCACTCATCTGAACACAAAAGTATTTGTACCAGGTCTTTGGAACCAGGACGGCCCAAGCGCCTCTACTTTGTGAGCAGTGGTGTGAAGCACCTGCTGCAGAATGATGACAGGGAAGCCTTGAAGGTCACCATGACCGGGCTGAAGGTGTTTGAGCGGCAAGAACTCAAGGTCGGTCGTGTTCTTTGTCAGCAGCGCACAGTCTCTTGCCCTCCCACGTTGGGTCCACCTGTGTGTGTCCTGGCAGGGCCACAAGCCTTTGTGCGCAGATTGGTGGCATGCGACTGCATTGACACTTGCAGCAGCTCAGTGAGCAATGCAAGACTTTTCAAATTATGAGACCTGTGTCTCTGAACCAGCGTCATACTCGAAGCACTTGAGCCTGCACATATCTTGCTGCGTCAATCATGTATGGCTTACGTGTAAATGACCAAGGACGCTGTGCCATGCAAGAGTCTGTTCTTGCAGGACGGGGAGCAGCTGTGCCGGTACCGCATTGTGCAAGATGGCCTGCCGTTGCTGCTGCCCTATGTCACCCGCCAGGTGCTTCAGCCCACCGTCCAGGAGTTCCTGAACCTCATTGATGGCAGGTCTCTGTATGTGCCAGAAGAGGCACGTGCTGTGCCAGCTGGGGGTGGTACTGCTGCTGCTGCTGGGGACCATGCACCTGCTGCCGCTGACGGTGCGTCTGTTGCAAATAATGTTGCTACTGACCAAGAAGTGAAGTTAGAGGCAGAGGATCAGAGCAGTGAAGCAAATGCAGCAGGTCAGTCGGCTGCAGAGGTTTACACACTTGTATCGTGTTTGGCGTGTCTCTGCTGACTTGTCACATTCCTGGGATTTGCGGCCTGCAATCAGCGTCTGTACACACCATCAACTGCATGATCAGGTCTGGGAGTCCAGTAAGATGCGCATCTGCAATTGCACAATCAAACTGTTATGTGAGAACAAGGGAAACACCTGCTTCAGACTTTTGCTGAGGTGGTCAGGTGTTGCTCAGGTGAAGGTGCTGAGCCGGCTGGTGGTGAGCCTCAGAAGCCTCGGCACACCCCAGAAGACTCACAAACTCTGGAACAGATCAGAAATCTGAAGCATGGGTGCTGTGTGGTCATGCTCCGGTAGGCTTACTGGTCATCTTTTTGTCACCTTGAAGATCTTGCTACCTACCTGGACTGCTATCGTATGAACCAGTACGGCACGTCAACACTGTGATGCACAATTAGCATAATGTGTGGCTCATCATCAGATAATTTCGCAATATGTAACACGACTGTTCAGTTACACAAGTATGAGTAGTCCTCACGGTATGGCATGCCTGTGCAGGGAGGGTGAGGCAGCGTCCCTTGGACTGGATACTAGCAAGCAGACAGAAGATGCTCTGAGCGTGCATGCACCCCTTGCTGTTGCTGCATGGAAGGGAAAGGGCAGCATCAATATCCTTGTCAGCAAAGGTATGACATGGGACGCCTGCAGCATGACACATGTTGACTCAAAGATGCATTTGAAACTGTCAGCCTCTCATGACACCGCCACCGCATTTTCATCATTGGTTCCTGTGTGGGCCTACTGTCAGTGCCTGGACCTTGATGCTATATGTAAATGAAATGAGACACCCAGGCTTGTATTTGAGCGCACAGAGGAGTGTGCTCAGGTTGCAAAAGGCCACAAGAGGGTCATGCATGCCTGATACTGCATGCATAACCTTGGGCAGCAAAGCTTATTGTGGATACAGGGGAATGTGCACAGATTGCTGAGAGGCTGAAGAAGGCAATGGCCAATGCAGCTCATGGGGAGCCCTTGCAGAATCAGGCTGGAGCTGTGCTGGCTCACCAGGCTTCACCAACAAAGGCACCTGGCTATGAAGGCGATGTAGAAATGCAGTGATGCCACAGCTTCTTGCCCTTGGTTTGGGAAGTTTTTTGCTGTGCTGTAGTTAGACAGTCAGAAACTGTAGGCTCTGCAGCTGCTGTATAGAGAGATATCTATACTTCAGCCACATTGTCAAGTGCCAGAGTCGAAAGATAGGCGTGTCACTTACTGTCAATGCTTGTGGTGTTGCAGCCACAATCAGCAGCTTCTGCATCTCCTGGCACTCTTTTGTACATTGTGTGAATCACTACAGCTTGTCTCCCCGTGTAACAATATAATACTGATTACCACTAGCATATGCTCACTGCTGCCCCGAGGACATATTCCGCAGACATGACAGGGCACAACTAAAGTAAATGCCATGATTGAAAACCAGCAAGGACTTTGGTGCACAATATTGGCTCATTCTGTTTGCTTACTTTCAATTACGGTGTGAACTTTTAACGTTCACACCGTTTTAAAATACACAGTTCCTAGCAGCTGGTATTCATAAACCGCCTGTGTACCTTCATGCTGACTAGAAATAGGCAGTACATAAAAATCTAGAAATCCAGGTGCCTCCACAGCACAAAAAGAATACGACTCAAGTACTCATAAGCAAACCTGACATGCTGATGAGCACTGCACACAACACAGCACTGTACCAGTTCAATCAAAGCCCAGTTGAACTCTGACGTTCAGTTGAACTTTGTGACGCACACAACACACAAGTTTGTCAAAATGCTCAGAAGGCGCATTTCCTCATCTACAACACTTCATCCGTAGTTTACACCAAAACAGGCTGTTTCACAACTGTACTCAATAAAGACGGTCGAGGACATAAGACACCATGCCTTCCATTGACTGCTTGGATTCAGAGTCACCCAGGCACTGTAAGGATGCCAGAGCCTGTACCAACAATAAGACACTCAGCTTAAATGCTCATAAATTGCATGACATGATGTTGTGCTTCACTGACATTCTATTGCTATGCATAGACAATGCTGCAAACATCAACCAGGGACAACACAGAAAAGTTGATCTTGACATAGGGTTTGTCGCACATGGAACACAAAGCATACACAAGCAGGCGGATGCAGCAGCTTCAGTACCTTGTCTGCTTCTTCACTTGCTAGTCTTTTGGCAGCAGCAACACCACCACCAGCTGTGACCAGCTCAATAGCTCGCTGCAGGTCCCCCTCCTCGACGAATTCAGAGTCTATGAGATCTAACAGCTCATCACCATGTACGCTTTGCAGAGCAAACAGCACAGGGGCTGTCAAATTACCACTTGCCAAGTCTTGACCCTGCAATTGATCGACGTATTAGCAGCAACAACGGTGACACTACACAGTATGGAAGCAGTTGCAGCCATACAAGAAGGGGTGTGACACAACAAAAGAGGCTGACTGCAATTTGCAGAAAGAGGCTTGCAGAGCATGTCGTGTGCTTACTCATGAAAGTGACGCCAATATGTAGGAACGGATGAGTGCAAGCACAAAACATTTACCTGAGGCTTGCCTAACTGCTCAGCTGTCTGTGTGAAATCAAGGATGTCATCTATGATCTGAAAAGCCAGCCCAAGATGCCGTCCATACTCAAACATGCTGTCTTTGACATCCTGAGAACAATCACTGAACACTGCTGCTGATTTGCAGCTGGCCGCTATCAGAGAGGCAGTCTTGTAGAAGTTTTTGTCCATATACTCCTCAAGAGTCATGCTGGTGTCAAACACCTTTTGCTGCTGGCTGATCTCACCGTTGGCAAAGTCGGCTATCACCTGACTGATCAGCTTGATCACCTGCAGCAAACATACTGGAATGTGACGATTGAGTATAAGTTGACAAGCGTACATTGCTGCTTTGTATACTACCATTTGATCGGCAGCGCCACACTCAAGCAGACCAGGCTGCATAACAATGGGCATGACGCTTGCCAGAAATGGGTCCATGCTGCAACGATTGCAGCTTTCATGGCATTACAACAATCTTGAAGAGATTCAGTACTCACTTCCAGGTTATCCAGCTTTGCCAGGAACCATGACGACTGTGCAAACAAAAAATCTCCGACCAAAACTGCCACCTTGGTCCCAAACTTTCTGTTGACAGTAGGGGCTCCTGCATGACATCAGTCATACAGTCAGCATCTGAAGAGAAGAGGCATGCCAAGCCACCAATACCAAGTTGAGCAAGCATTGTAAATGAGACGTGGGAAGACTGCGCGGGGCGTTTGCCACTGAGCAGGTCAGGCTCAGCACCCACCTCGGCGGACACTGCTTTCATCAAGGACATCATCATGTACCAGACTAGCTGTGTGGATCATTTCTACAATTTCAGCTAAGCGTCTATGCTGTTCTGTGATATCTCTGCAATCAATTGAGCAGTTTCAGATACATTTGCAATTGACAATTGAGACATGCTCAGACCTGCAGCTACTGGTGCAAAAGATACCTTTTGCCTGTACACGCACATGTAGCACGAGAGGCCAGAAACACTATTGCAGGCCGGAGCTTCTTGCCACCTGCTCCAAATATCTGGTCAGCTGCCTGAACCAGCAACGGATGCCTGCCACCCACTATGCCACGCAAATTGGCGTTCATAGCCTCCATGTCAAATTTGACTGGCGCCAATATGTTGCTGGTGGAAACTGAGGAAGTTGACGCTGGCTGCTGATCAGGAGGGTCTAGCGCTATGCTGCTGATGTCATACTTACTTTGATCACTCGAGTCGGAATCACTGCTGCTCACGACGCTGGTATCCTCCCTTGTCGGAGCGTATACTCGCAGAGGAGTCGCTACGGCAGACCTACGTTGGGGCTCAGGTTGCGCCGCTTGAGGATGTGATGCCAAAGATAATTGGGACCTCTGCTCATGAGCAAATTGGCTGCTGGATAACTGCGGCCGCTTGGCTTTCTTGCCGGGCAAGGAGCTTGCATGTGTGTGAGAAGGTAAGCGTGAAGCACTGCTGGTTCCTGCTGTTCTGAGGCCTCTGCACCGAAACTTGCCACGAATGGGATCTCTAAACGCCATTGTTGAGCGTAGCAACTGGCTATGTTCTTGCTTTCAGCTGCCTTCAGGCCTGATTTGAGCATTCCCAGCCTCTCATTACGTGTGCGCGTGGCAAGTGGCTAACGGTTAAGCTAGGTTATGAGTAGTCAGCACCAATTAATTGGTAAAAATTACCTCTCCTTTACAGCGAATTAAAGCCGAAATAAAGACCTGAGTCGCTCGGGGCTTCACACACACACACCGCTAGTAGCACAATGCGCTCAATCGCAACCGTTGCGCTGAGGTGACCATCGACACCTCGTGACCCCGAGCGACATTCTCGGCGATCATCCCACCCTAGTCCAGTTTTGCCAGTGTGTGCTCTGCAGCCTGACGTGCAACCCTGCCCACAGTTTGCATGACCAAAAGTAAAATTTACGCCGTCAAGAAGGGTTTGGTGCCCGGTATATATCACACCTGGGCTGACTGCCAGAAGCAAACACACCAGGTTTCTGGCGCGATATTCAAGTCTTTTACTACACAACAAGCCGCTGATCAGTACCTCGGGACAGGAACCGTCTCAGTAAACAAGCGGCATTCGCACACCTCAGTACGGCTCCAACCCAGCGAAAGACCAGCAGATAGTTCAGAGCAACACTCAAGCATTGTAAAGGAAGCTTCACCCCGTTCTGGGGATCAGGATGTTGCCTCCAGGCAACCTGACAAACTAGCTGTGACAGCTCAAGCCAAAGGGTCACTGTTTCCTGCATGGCTGAGGCCTGAGGCAACCTATCGACTGGTGCGCTCTGGGCAGCAGCTGTAAGATCAGGCTTTGGGGTCAAGACAGGAGATGTGTCAGTGCTTGTTGCACTGCCAACCCTTTTTTTGTGTGCAGGAATTTGATGGCGCTGCAAGAGGGAACCCAGGTCCAGCTGGGGCAGGTGCTGCTCTGTTTGATGACTCTAGGGGTATGCAGGTAGTGGTGAATCTTAGTTGCAACATTGCTCTACATGCTACGGCAACTGCAGCGGGGCAAATATGCTGTATGAAAGCTCACACACTGCGCATCACAGGTTGGTAGCATCTGTCTCAAGCTGGGCAGAACAACCAACAATCAAGCTGAATATTATGGACTGTTGGCTGGAATTGAGGCTGCTAAGGTTGTGGGAGTCAAAAAGTTGAGGGTTCTTGGAGACTCACAGCTGATTGTTAGACAGGTAGCAACACTGCTGTTGGCTAAAAAACCGTTTGCAAAGTTTGTCTTGAGTCCTTGTTGCACCTAGTATGTGATCCTTCTATGATTTGGCAACAAGATAACATTTTCCCAGTGCAGGTCATGGGTCGCTACAAAGTCAGCAATGAGGGCTTAAGGGGATTGTACACAAGGGTGAAGAAGGTGCAAAAAAGCTTTGAAGATTTCCAGATAGAGCATGTGCTCAGGTAGGCAGGCGACCTGCAAAGACCTGGCTGTGTTGTGCTCTTGCACTAATATTCTGCCAGAAGCAAGGGCACAAAGACTATGCTGTGGTGCAGAGACAAGAACAAAGTAGCAGATGAGTTGTCTAACAAAGCCATTGACACATCTGGGTGGCAAGGTTTAAAAGACATGCAGGTAATGAAGTGGACCATTGACTTGCATGCTACGGTACAGTATCTTTGTCATTTGGCCTGATTGATTGCATGATTTCTGCATATTTTTTCAGGGGCAGCTGTGGGGAACGTGTGATGTTCAGCAAGCCTCACAAGCTACAAACCAACCAGAAGCTGTTGTAGATGCCAGACCCTTGAAGCGGGCTCGTGCACACCCTAACTCAGCCTGTATTTCAGCAAACGGCTCCTTCAATAATGTACAGCACTCCTGACCCAGCCTTTCTGCAAGATGCTGAGCTTCTCCAGCTGCTGTCGTTTCTGTGTGCTCAATGTTGCCAAGTGCACAGTGTTGCTTGATCTGTTGTCTCTGAGTGAAGTCACAGTTCAGCTCATTGCTGTTTTGTTTGATGCATAGGATATAAGACTGTCAAGGCATGCCTGGAAGCTCAGACTACCAGCACCATACAGCACTTGCTGCTCAGACGTTGAGCAATCTCCATTGATGTTGACAACTGGATTTGGACTACACATACAACGGCATCAGCACCATATGAGGTTTCATGTGCAGCACAGTATTGCATGCACCAAGCATCACAAGGCCACATACCACTTCAGCTCTCAGACCTCCATCAAGACTTCAGTTCAGCTACGAAGTGCTTGTATGCAGCGCTGTGTCGCAATGATCAGTAGGTGCTGTAGACTCTGATTTTGTGATTGTGCAGCAAACTCGACCGGAACTGTCCAATGACTCACAGTACGGCTACGATTTGCAGCTACCAATTGAAACAGCAGTAGCAACAGACAATGATCTAGCCTTCAAGTTGTGCTCAGTTGTCAAGTAGCAGGGGTTCCAGCAATGTAGCCCCAAATTCCACCACCAGGCTTTTGCTTGCCTCCCTCTACTTCTTTGTTGATTTTCCTGAGCAGCACAAGGCACATTGATCTTACATGGGACGACCCTGTTTCTTTATGCAAATCTGATCAGGGAGCTTCAAGACGAAAGACATTCGGTGTCATATATGTAACAGCACAAATCCCCCAATTGCCAAATGTAGTATGGCGCTGTGCTGTATGTGCTCAAATGACCCTATAGCTACAATGTACGGCATCCACAACATGGGCCCAGCCCAGATGGTATTGACCAGATCTGCAAAGCTGACATGTCTGTGACAGGTCAAGCCCATTTAAGCACAAGCTGGACATGTGACAGATCAGGGGTTACCTGTAGTGTTGCAGCTCCTTTTCAAGCTCCTCCATGCGGCCGAGCTGCTGTTGCTGCTCAGCCACAGTCACTTCCAGCCTCATTACCTTGGCTTGCTCATCCGACAGCTGCGAATCTGCATCACTGGCACGCTGCAATCACACAAGGCATCAGTCACACATGCTTGCTTACCAAAACCCTTATGCGATGCGCACAGCAGGAACACGTTTGAAGCCAAAATGTCTGCATGTTGTGAACGCTGCTTGCATACTTGTATCAAGTATGTTGGCACAAACTTTGTTTCTGTAAGGAAGGACCATACCACTGAATGACTATGCCCTTGTGATGTTGCGTGGCAGCCTGTTCAGCATTGATTTAATTACTGTACCTGTGCATCAGCGGGCAAAGACCAAACAACTCTTGCCATGGTTGAAGTTGTACCTGTTCCGCTTCAGCAAGAGCAGCTTGTGAGGAGGTGAGCTGGCGACGCATGAGGGCCAGCTCTGTTCCAGCTGCCTCTTTAGCTGCTGCAGCTTCCTTCTCAGCTGCTGACACCCTCTGCATGGCAGTCACCATCTGTTCCTGCAGCGCTGCTCCCTGAGAGCTGCTTACCTCTTCCTGGCCTTGTTCCTCCTCAGAGTCCATGTCAGCTGCAGCTTCTTGACTGCTTGCTTCTTCCAGCATGCCTGTGTCATGGCAAGTGGCATGTCAATCATCTGAAGCAATGTTGCTCTCGACGGAGTATTCTTGGCAGGTTATGAGTTCCAACCCACATGCAATGGCTCAGGCTTAACAGATCTAGAATTGCAGCATGTTTGCAACAAAACGGCAGATCAAACTGGGTGTACAAACTGACACTCAGACAGGCAGGAAGCAAGGTACTTCTCATGCCCAGCACAGCACCAGACCAATCTATGAGAGTATAGCGGGCAGACTGGACGCTCCTTAGCAGATGACAGCAGATGACAAAGCAATTGACTGGAAAAGATAAGGTCACCATTAGCAGGTGAGGTATGTCTGGGGGAAGGTTGCTTATGACTCAAGGGACCAGATCTGGTGCGTGCAGCCTCCAAGTGTTTGTTATACTGGTCTTTGGGAGTTTCCAGCGCTACAGGCCTGTTGCGTGGATCCCTGGCTTGTTGTGGCGGTTGTGCTTGGGCCTGCGTCACTTTGCTTGGCTCCTGCTCTTCATGCTGCTCCTGGTGTGATGCTTTCTGATGATGTGTTGCCTCTGCACGTTGATAGCAGTCCTGTCAGGAGCAGCATGCCTCTGATATGTCAGGAGAAGCATGCTGGCCATGAAGAACATATGCTGCTGTGCAAGGAACAGTGGTATGGTATTACCTGGTCTAAATACCTGCAGAGCGCTTTGATACTTCCCATTGTAGCCGCCAAAGGACAGCAGGCATCTGGCATAGGGCACAGCCTCTACAGTCAGGCCCTCGCTCACTATAGCACTTCTGGACTCTGCCTGACTGACCGTGGACCATGTCAGTGGGTCTTCTGTTTGGTCAGAGGTCGCTAAAGATGTCAAGTCCAAAGCAACCATGTCTGTACAACCACTGGTGTTGTTGCCGCCGCCTACTATGTACCAGCTGTTTCCAATGACATCCCCGGCGTGGCCTACAAGCACAAGGAAGGATTGCAACAACTTGTCTGGTCAAAGAACCTGCACATGCACACAGGAGCGGCTTGCAAAGCTGTCGACGATGCCAACCATACAAAATCACCTGTGCTGGAAATACTAAACAGGCATTTGTGCAGTCACGCTCTTTCAGCGCTGCTCAACATGACCTACGTGTGAGCATGACTGTGGGGTCTTATGGCGTCCTTAACAGGGACATGCCTAATGCAAAGCACAAAAGTCAGCTGAGACTCATGGGCCTGCTACCGACCAAGTGACCAGGCATGTTAAGCAAATCCCCTCCCTGTGTGCTACACTGGGATTACTTGAGCCTGCTCACAACTTGATGCATATGATGGGATTGCATATGACGTACACATCTTGTAGAGTGTGGCAGTTGATTTTGGCCAGGGCACAGTGGTTACTGTGCAAGGCAATCACAGTGCAAGGTTGCTACATGACCAATGATCCTGCTGTAAAGATGTAGAGCTGCATTGCCGGACCTGCTCGTGGTGCAGGGGGTGGCCCCTGTGTTGCAGGGCATGACCAGTGCATGCTCTCTGTGTCTAGAACATACAGATCTCCAAAACAGTTTGCGACAGACCCGCCTCCAAAAATGAGCAAGTAACGCTGCTGATATGCAGCAGCCGCATGGGCAGAGCGAGCTGGTGGGGGTGTGCCTGCAGACAAAAGAAAAGCAAAATCAAATCAGTTTTCATTTGTTGAACAAGTTCCTAAAAAAGAGCAGGCTGCAAACAAAAAATATTTGTGACCACCATGCTACTTCGAAGAAAGCCTGTCAAGATCAGATTCGTTGTTGTAGCCTGGAGCCTGGCAGCAGCGCAAATACATATGCTGCCATCTGACATGCCCTACAAGCATTGTTGAAGGTGACAGCCTAATCAGCATCCCCTGTGCTGCAAGACTGGAGCGCCTGTGGTCTGCTCAGCGTATGTTGCCACTGCATGCTTAAGATTGTCGTGACCACAGGACTGCAGCTTGATGGCTATCGTTACTGTACTTACCAGTCACGTCTGGTGATTGCCACTCCATGTCTGCCAGGTCTAATACAAACAGATCACCCTGAGGCCGTCTAGCAGCGTCCTCTCCACCAAACAGATACACCTTGTTGCCAACAAGGGTACCCTGCAGCATTGCATGATCCACTTGGCTGCAAGAACCCCCTGCCGTTATGTTGTGCTTTTGAGCACAGCATGCATGTTGCACCAGCTGCCACTGATGCTGTAAGAGCATCAGCAATGCAGAGACCGTATGGATGCCGCTGCCAACAGCTACGATTGCTACACATTCTGAGCTGCTGTCGCTTGTTGATGTCCTCCACGAGGCATTGTCTTTACCAAGCAAGCTATTGCTGAGATGGTCTGTGACAGCCATGTTGGAAATGAAGCGCAAGAGCACCTACCGAGTGTCCACCACGCTGCGGTGGCGCATTGCCAGCAGGACTCATGATGGACCACTCATGCTTGTGTGTGTCTAGTACCCTAATCACCATGTACACCTTTGCATCTTTGGCCTGCAGTTCCATAAATAGGTCTAAGTTACACGCTGTTATGATGCAATGACTACGCTGGTTATCAGCTTGTGTGATATCAGCATGTGATGTTTGAGGTTGAACACTGGCACAATTGATCAACATTGACAGCAGAGAAGGCTTGCAGTCACTGCTGGAATATGCCAAAATCAGTCTTGGCCAGTGAACACCTTTCGTAAGTGGGAGTATGTGCCTGCCTTAGTGTGGCCACCAATGCACAGCAGATTTGAGCCCCAGGCCAACAGCACGTGACCAGCACTCGGAGGCAAGGCAGACGTCGAGCTGGGCTTGCTGCTGTCTTCCTTATGGCCAAGCAAGGGTGTGGAGACCACTGGTTCAATCTCATCAAAAGTACCACCACCGACGGGAGGCAGCGGCTTAGCACTTGCCGTGACCAGCTGCCATGTCAAGTTGTCCAAGCTGAGCACCCAGACATCGTTCAGGTATCGACCGCCTGCAATTGACCAGTCACAGTCACAATGGTCCTGTGATGCTTTGCTTTTGTGTGAGCCTTTATTCCTGCAGAACGTAAGCAAAGAGTTGGGTGAAAGCTGCATCCTTGTTTGGTCATGGTTTGAAAACCAAACAGTCAATTGGGTTGTTCAGCTCTGGCATGGGTCCTTGGCATGCAGACAAGCTGGCAAGGCAGGTATAGCAACAGCAGACCAGCATGCCAGACAGGGCTCAGTTGCACACAGAAGAGGTCACATGGGCTGCTCCTGAGCACAGTATGGCAGGCTCACCACAGTTGCCCCCAATGACGTAGAGGCTGTGTCCAACCAAGCTTGCAGCATGCTCATATCGTGGAGGTGGATGCTTGCTGTCTGATTGCATGGGACTAGCCCACTGCCCTAGTGCTGCCACTCTCTGGATAGCCTCTGAAAGAGATGTTGCTTTCTGCTTGTGTTGAGCCTTTAGGGTGTCTGATGCTTCACTATGTGAGCTGCCATTGGCAGCAGGGCGGCGAGGAGATGCTGCAGGAGAGCTGGGGGTGCCATTGCTGTCGGGAATGCTGCTGCTGACAGGTAGCTCCCTGTGTGGACTTGACTGAGCGCTGTTGAGTTCACTTTCATACTCATCCCACCATGAAGGCTGCATCATCAGTACAGCGATTGCTATGCATAGGACCTTGAGAGAACAGGGAGCCACTCAGGACATGACATACCTGAAGCTTGGGGAGAGCATGCATTGAATATAGTATTGATGAAAATCAAAGCTGTCTTGCTAAGTGGACATTTGGGCAAGGTTGCTGAGGCCATTTCACCCGCCAAAATAAAAGCTGTCTTGCTAAGTGGACATTTGGGCAAGGTTGCTGAGGCCATTTCACCAGCAACTAGCTTTTGACAGCTAGTGCAACATCTGGGCTGTCTCTCCCAGCCAATGCATGTTGACTGGCCTTGTGCAAAGACATTGCATGTTCATGACAGGAAGTAACTTCAGAGCACCAGGATTGAGAATGTGATGACGTGGTACTGATGGCTGTGCAGACATGACAAGCAGCCTCTGCACAGGGGTCAGAGTGTGGGCATACCAGTTCATCCTCCAACAGGCGCACATATAATCTCATTGCCTCTACTGGTGCCATATCCTGCAGCTGACTCCATGCTTGCCATTTGGCACTCTCTACCACATTCCATCCCCAGGGCTTAGGCTCTTTGCACGATCCAACCAAGGCTTGCTGCTCAAGAGCAAACAATGCAAGCCGGTTTTCATCCTTGAATGTTTTCCCTACAAAACAGCAACCAGCATAGAAGGCTGCTGACTATGAGCAGCTGTCAAAGGTGCACGCAACACCCTTTACCCTCAGTTTCTCGGTCTTTCACAAGCTTGACAGCAGCTTTAAACTTTTCTGGATATGGGAGGGGACAAGTAGCTCCAGCTTTCTTCAGGAGCTGCACAGGCATGGTGATCTTTGCAAAGGTATCCAGAGCGCACTGTTGCTGTAAATGTGGGAGCGCTGAATCATCAAGGTGTACAACTGATTGGAGGGACAAGTTTAGCACAATGATCAGTCCCAATGGCCGGGTGCTCAAGCTCCATACATGGGTGCCGATACTGACTTCGAATGCAGCATGGGTATCTGGTTACAAGATTCGTGCTTGAAAGATGGCAAGCCACTGACCGCGGCCTCTAGCGACATGAATAGCGTTTGCTCTGGCGTTTGCTGGCCCCCGACCTGTTTCTTTCTTCCGGGTTGTCAAGCAGTTCTGTTAGCAATTGTGCCCACCGCCTTTGAGAAGCACGCCTTTATCGACAGAGATCTGTCTGTGTTGCTGCGGAGGGACCTTGGTCTTGGTCCGCATGCAGCAAAATGCAGTGCATGCCTAAGAAGTCGCATCTACATTCCTTCGAGTCCACCAAAGCGAAGCATGCGCTGGGAACATGTTGACAAAGCTTGATATTGATCCTGGTCAGGGCGTGATTCGACTAGGCGTTTGTTGCAAACCAGTATTGGAGCACAGACTTTGGCAGGGGAAGTTTGCAGGTCACAACGACTCACAACGTTGACCTAACGCCACTTGTCAGGCTTGAACACTTTGCGTGTTGAAATCTGTGAGAAGAAAACAGCTTCCAACTATTTTTCACAAGCAACAAGCTTACATTCACGAGCATACCCGTCGATGGGTTAAGTTTGAAGACCACGCTGACTTTCCAGATGCCTACACTCACCTCTATCAAGACTTGGCTTCAAGACAAGGCAAGACAACCACTTTTCTCTCCGCGTTCCTGCGGTTGATTCTTGCATTCTGCGGACTCAGCTTTATGGCTCCGCATACTCAGCAATGCCCTTGCTGAAGTCACTGTGCCATCAACAGGTCGTCAAGCCCTTTAAGCAGTATGTTACAGAGGGAGCTGAACCATCGCTGTTAGCATGGTCAGCATCTACAGGCTTTACCGCAGGCCTGTGTCCCCTGCTTGGTAAGTTGATACAGTGCATAGACTTTGCACAGACTTTGATGCCAGAATTTGTTGTGCATTCCTGTGTTGCATTGACCCTTTGTATGCTGCTGTACAAGACACACACACAAAGTAGCATACCTGTTCTGGGGACTGACTGTCAAGCACTGCAACACATCTCTTGACAGCTCAACTGGTTAGGCAAGAACAAAACATTGCAACTCCAGATCACACTTTAGCATTGTGTGCTGTGTACAGTCTTACATAGCACAGTGCGACAACATCGCAAGACACCACTATGCAGGCGTGAGCACAGTGCTGGCGCTTGTGCTGCATTTCTTATTGAGGACTTGCAGCGTGCATCTCCACCTCCCAATGCTTCTATTAGCAAACCTGGTGTCTGTGCCTATCGAGGTGAATGCTACTGCAAGCTGCATGCTTCAATGACCAGTCTTGTTGCCAGACTGCGCTTGTGGAAGTCATGATGACCACACAAGAAGAAAGGCAACCTGTCAGACTCAGTCAAGTGCTTGGCAGGTGGCGTGCATCTTGCCATTCATGAGGTTTGGAGAGTTCATCATAAGGGCCCCAAAGCTTGATGCTGCACCAGTGGCCATCAAGGACATGATTTTCAGCAACCCTGGAGCGGCTTTGAAGGGCATTGGGCATGCCTTGATCGGCTGGCTGCTTGCTGCTCCTATCATCGTTGTGGTGCTAGCACAGATTCTGAAGCCCATACTTGCTTGGGCTGCACAGAGGTACACAGCTGTCGTTGCTGTAGCTTGCTTCTCTTATCATGAGAAAATGCTGCTCAGGCACTGCAGCTGTCTGAGCGTCATGCATCATGCTCAGTCTGTGGTTTCGTGTGAACTCACTGTGACGTATGCAGGTACTCCAAGCATCGCCAATCCACTGACGACATGCATGTCCTGATGCTGGACCAAGGCATATCAGATGACGCAGAAGCTGCAAACTACCCTATCAGCTGTGAGTAAAAGATGTTGCGCTTTTTGAATGTTTGTTACATTGTACTTTGCTCAGGCAATGAATGCTGTTCGTGTCACATGCTAGGTTTGGATGCCCATACTACTGTGCATGCCACAATGTGACCATGCTTGAACATTTGTGTCTTGCAGATCAAGAGCCAGAGCCACTTTCACCATCACACAGTGGTGCAGTCATGAGTCGCAGAGCTTCATCAAGTCCTTCCAAGTGATACCCTTTTTGTGGAGCGCATAGTCAACATCCTGCTGCATGTATAATCGTGCTATCAATTAGACCAATTATTGAATAGCTGTCAACAAAGTCTACAGCTGCCAGATCTGTGCTGAGATGGTGGTTTGTCGTGGGCCTCATCATGAGCTTGGTGCAGGCATCAATGCTGAGAGTGATGTAGTATGTCAAATGATTGTCAAGTTGTAAACACAACCTGACATGCATTCCATGCGTATCCTATGGTCTGCAGCTGCTGGCTTCAATTCACAGTCAGACGTGCAATGCATGTTCAAGACAGACACAAATTGTGCGTGTGTGTGATGCATGCTTTTGTAGACTGTATTCTGTGCTGTTAGCGAAAGTTCACTGCACATCGTGGCTTACATTACAGTCTACAGGCCTCCATGAGGACATTTGGCCCGATGGGTGCCAAGGTGAACGGTGAATGGGCGAAGCATGAAATATCCGGGAGATCTGTGCTAAACACAAAAGAACGTGTTCACAAGCTGGAGCACATGAAATATCAGTGCTGGATCAACGATCTGCCGAAGTGTGAATGGATATATGGGTGGAAATCTTTCAAACTGCTCCTTGGTCGCAATATCGCTCAAACTGCATGCTAGCTTCAGTACATTGCCTGACTGAGACAGTTTCATGTTGCTGGTACACAGGTGGTACACATGTGTACAAGGCTGCTTGTCCAGATACGGCATCTCTCAACCAGGGTACCAAAGATGCTGCTCTGCCTCAGTGCAATCACATACAAGCGCACTGCCAACATGTTGCAACATAAGAGAGAGAAAAAGAAAAAAGGCATGCAAAAGTAAACGATGAGTCTCTGTGGAGAAACAAGATCAGCAGCACGCTGACTACATCTTCAGCGGAAATGGAAACACTTGTAATAAAGCCAGTGTGTAGTTGCCAACAACTTGCCCCAAGTACTTAACACATACCCGAACCCAACCCAACCAACCACTCACCACCAGGACTCATACATTCTGTAATGGAAAAACACACAGCCACCAACTTCTATCACAACAGAACTCAGAATGTGCTGAAGTTATCATTCTTTTGAGCTGGGCTGCTAGCCCCAGCTGCATTTGTTCTTTTGGGAATAAAGGGCGGTGTTGTGTGCCGTATCAAAGCCCACTTGATGTTCTCGAAGAACGGGTGGTTCTTGATTTCCTCTGCACCAGCCTTGGACCCCAACCGCTTTGCTGGATCGCGAATCAACAGCTGAGAAATCAAATCCTGCAGGACCATGGCCAGCTCAGCAGCTTTGACATGCCATGATGCTTTACACACCCGAAACAAACATGAATGAGGTCTCATAGTGCTTCATAGCCAAGATCACGCAGATCATTTTACACAGCTGGACAGCCAGCATTGATGTTGACTTGCAAGCAAGGTGATGAGCAGCTTCTGCCACTACCTGGCAGTCTGAGCTGGTTGAGGGTTCTGAGGGAAACTTGAGCGGCCGCTTCAGAATGTTGTCAAAGGTGCTGTCCCGCTTGCTCCCTCTGCACACAGTACTAAGTAATCGAGTTTCATATATAGCAGTTTTCTGCAAGTACCACGATGTTGTTCTGTTGGAAGACTGGGTGAAACACAACAGGAAACTTGCAGTGTAATTCCTGGAGGGAAGAGACTGACACATCCCATTTAGTGCACTGTGACTTACAGGTTGAGCATACAAGCCTGGGTGAAACACACTGTGATGACCTCACAAGCACAGATGCAAAACTGGTGCAAGCCACAGGTTCCTAATGTTTGCAACCACACAAATGATCAGTGCTGGACAGTACAGCATGAAGCATGACAGGCTGGGAGCCCTGGCCTCATTGCAGCAGTGACTGACCTAAAGGGCGTGAAGCCATAGACCAGCTCGTACATGAGAATGCCGAGGGACCACCAGTCAACAGCACTGTTGTGGCCCTCGCCATTGATGATCTCTGGGGCAAGGTATTCCTCAGTGCCCACAAAGGAGTTGGCACGCGCATCTGGCTCTGCTACCAGCAGATATGTGGTTGGGTCCAGGGAGCTCTGCACGCAGAAATGCCTTGTGTATCAGTTCATGTCAAGCACAAGACAGATGTGATCTGGGTGAATAACACTATGCAGGACATGCTTGCAATATAGTATGAAATACGCTGCAGGAGCTGAGGCAATGGATGTTTTGGCATGCAGGAGCAGAAGAAGAAGGTACAGGGAAGCAGAAGTGGGTTTTGCCTGTTGGAGCCTCTACATGCGGCTGTGGGTTTGTCAATGCTTGTGTGGCATGCAGCTTGTTCTGAAACACTTATGTGTCACACAAAAACACTTTGCTGTGCTTTTTGGATCTTGACAATTTGTATTTCACCCAGCAACGCAAACAGAAGTTTGACGCTGTGTTTTGTGCAGGTGTGCATTGTGTCCGCGATGGCACCATGCATTGACCTGCACCTCATTCACCACTGCACAGCAGCTCCATGACATAATGATTCCATAGATCTGCCACAGTTCAACGCACGATTGCAAGACTGATATCAGCCAAACACTCACTGGGATGTTGTGCTTGCCAGGCACCCTCTGTATGGTGGGTGTGGTGGTGCCATTGCCATACGACAGATCGAAGTCTGTCAGCATGATGTGGCCAGAGTGATGCAGCAGTATGTTCTCTGGCTTCAGGTCTCTGTAGATGAAGCCCAGAAGATGCAGATACTGTAAGGCCACCAACACCTGCAATGTCACAGCCATGACTTAGCATGCTGAAGAGACAGCAAGTTTATGACAGCCAACAGCTCAGCTGCTGGCTCTGCATATTCGAGCTCTGTAGCTTGGGCAGTTGAACACTGTGCTATGTACCAAGCCCATAAAGAAGATGCCCACAAAAGTTTTTAACGCAAAGGCAGCTAGTGGACATGCAGGAAGCAAAACACACAGACCACCTCATGTTGCCGATGTAAGGTTGCTGCCACATGTTACTGTGTGCACCCCACTTGCTGTGAAATGTATGCACAAGGTACAGTCCCTGTTTTCTTGCAATGACAACATTGGTGACTTGTTGACAGTCAGTCAGCACTATGTGTCACTGAGCACTGGTGTGTCTGTGTTCCGTCCATCTGGCACATGCACATTTGTGACATGTGTACATTTCCGTGACAAGTGTTCTGGTCACAAAAGCGACCAACCATAGTCATACATCTGACCTTCTCTTGTCCACTTCACTTTAACAAAACATCATGCCAACGTGTGGCATACATCTTGACAGGTACAAAAGCTAGCAGAGAAGTACTTTGGGGGCTGGCAAAGCATGAGCAGCTTGCCTCAAGCAGGGTTCCCTTCCGACACAGAGCCCCTCCCCAGGCCTGAAGGGGGTTCCAGGCACTTTGAGCAGGGCTCCAAGGCTGGGCCTCTGCTGATGCAGGCCTACTATCGCCCCTCCATGACCAGCAAAGATGCTGTGCTTCTGGACATCATCTGGTCAGTCTCTGTCATGTCTGCAGCTCTATGCCTGACTCACATTGTTCCCGGCTGGAGTCTGCAGTACACAAGGCAGGGATGGCTGTGAGGCCCTCACCTCTGCCACGTAGAAGCGCATGTGGGCTTCCTTCAGCCGCTTGGTGGGCTGTGTAGTGAGGAGGCCATATAGCTCCCCGCCCTCACAGTACTCCATCAGGAAGTGCAAGTGGGTGCCTGTCTGTATGGTGCCATACAGAGACGCAACGAAGGGGTGATCCACTGCACACCACAAGACCCTCTCGTCAGCTCATGTATACCTTTCCAGTGCCCCCTTGGTAACTCTACAGAATTTGTTTCTCACAGAATGCATACACTGTTGTGGGCAGGTCAAGGTGCATGTTTCGGAATGAAGAGAGCAAGCGTCAAACAAGGAACCATACGCCCATGCTCCAGGAGTGTGGCAGATTTTGAGTGCTGTGCGAATGTCTGGTCTTGCGGGTTGCAGAGGTTTGCAATGCACATGTAGCCAGTGCACAACATTTTATGCTGTGCAGGAATGATAGAACAGCACCGGAACAGCTGACCAGGTCTGCATGCCTAGCTTGCAAGGCAAGCTGCAGGGGGATAAGCCAAACACACTGTGCACAGGTGTGGGTCCTGAATGCGATGAGTGTCTTGTCAATAGGAAAGACGCCAGCTTCAGCTCCTGCTTGCTTGGATGCAACTTGGGAAAGGGATACCCAATCACCTTAGACATTGCCAGCAAACTTGCTGGCATGGTTCATAAGTTTCAGCATGTAAGCTTGGCTTGCTGTCTGCTGTAGGTGCTTTGCTGGCAGCCACAGCAGATAGCCAATACACACAACACAAGTGCAGACTATCCTGTAGGTCAGGGTGCAGCGCAGGCTGCAGCACTGGGAGCTGACCTTGGTTGAGAATGCCCTCCTCTGTGAGGACCCTGCCCACCTTGTTGCGCTCCAACATCTCGGTCTTCTCCAGAGTCTTCATGGCATACCTGTTGCACCAGGCTTGACATGAGAACTGTAGCTGATGCCGCAAGGACAGCTTGGTGACCGAGGCATAGACATGCACACTTTGCAACTGATAGAAGTGATCATGCAAGGTGACTGCTGAATGTCTTTGGTTCCATTTTTGAGCAAGTCCTGACAAGAGCGCGTAACACAATGCCATAGATGCTGTGTATCTTTTCCTCACTGGAAGCTTTGGGGCAGATGACCATGCTGAAAATGGACAGGACTTATAATGCAGCTATAGAAAGGGGCATGCGCATAGGAACACCCTGCTGCAATCCAATCTGGACATACCCTTTAGTTTAGTTTAGAGTGCATCAATTGTGAACTTTAGTGTTTTCGTAAGTGCTTAGAACATTTGGGTATCTTTGCTTGACATTTCAGTCTACTGGTCAGATGGTCATGGTTGGCCCCAACGACCTTTAAAATGTAATGAATGAATGAATGGATGAATGATTGAATGAATATGTGTTGGTATCACCTCATCTGTGCAACCTGTAGCTGAACAAGGTCTACCAGTCCCACGTCGCCCGAGCCCAGCTGCTTCACCCGCTTGAACAAAGACAGGCTCAGCTTGCCATTGTCCCGTTGCACTTTTTGCAGCGCAAGCACGAGCTGGTTGTGAGCTGTGTGGGGCTTTGGTCGCATGACACCTGTTCTGACTGGGGCCCAGGGGTCAGGCCCAAACCGGGCAGGGCCCCCTAGCTGCTGTATGGCAGCAGAGATGGCGCTGGCTGCCCCTTTGGGGACCTGCAATTGCCACAAACACAGGAGTGAGAAGGAGGAGTGGGGATGGGGTTTCTTGGTTCTAAGGACAAAATTCAAGAGAATAGATGCGATTTATGCTGTTTATCAGTGCGAGTATGATCCTGAAATTGCATACTTCTTTGCAATTCTTTGTATCAAGTCTCTCATAACTTTAGACGCATGAAGCTAGGAAGGCCACCAAAGATTGCATGATAGGCAGGCTCAGAACTCGCCCTGCAAGTCCTGCTTGTCCCAGCCATTGTTTGCATGGCACTGGTCTGTTGCCATGCATGTTGTTTTCAGGCTGTTTCCTGCAGCATCTTGCTGTGCTTCATAAATCAGACAGGAGGTCTCGTAAACATGCCTGAGGGCCTGCAGTTGTGGCTTTCAGGCTGTCTGGAAGGGCCTCTTCCACTGCTGTCACATCCACTTGCACGCCAATCAGGAAGCGAGCTGTGCCATCAACATCTGCCATGGGTGCCAGAGTGAACATGTTCCAAAAGGCCTTGCCGCTCTTTTTATAATTGAGCAGCCTGACAGTTGTCTCAGACGCCTCCTGAATGGCATGTCTGATGTCTGTCACAGCCTGCTCATCTGTGTCCTTGCCTTGGAGGAACCTGTCGAACACAACATAAGGTGAGGGTGTACTTGTGATCACAGATGCCGCACAGCACTACGCAGTGCAGAATTCTGACCATGCAGCCTGGCATTCCAGTGGCCGATCTGGCTTGCTCTACCTTGCTTGACGCATGCACACAGTGCTCCTGTTCCGTTGGGGACGGTCTAGCAAAGGCAAGGACGGTATAACATCCTTGTACATGGTTTTGCGCACAGCTGACATCAGCATGCAAACGGCCAATGGCTTTACGGCAGGGCTGAACTACATACCTGCAGTTTCTGCCAAGAATTTCGTGCCTTGGGTACTCTGTCAGCTCAATGAAACCATCAGACGCAAAGACTATGGGACAATCTGGCAAGTTGGGATCACAAATGACAAAGTTCTGCTGGATTCTCTCGACAGTAGTTGCCAGATCAAGTGCAACACGAGGGAATGCCTTAGGCGCTGTCATGCGCTTCCCAATCACGCTGCGCTGCTTCTCTTCTGCTTCCTGTGGGTATACAGAGTTCTGCTGGTGACCACTTGCCAGCAAGATGCCACCAGGCAAAGCATGCTTTGTCATGCATATGAACATGTCTTGCAAATTGAGCAAAAGGTGTACTGGTGACGTATTAACCAGGAGCGGCAATACTGGTTACAAAAATCGCTAGGTAAGACTGCGTCAAAGCAGATACACCGCATGACATGCCTTGCATGGGCATATGCATGCAGCATGTCAAATCAGCCAATAGACTGGCTCATATATGTGGCTGAGCATAGCCCAGGACTCTTTGAAATTCATCTGAAGCACAATTGCAGGTTTGCACAATACCTGGACAGTACTGGTGACGTTGTCCACAATGCTCTTAGCAACGCCCTCTCTGAGACGCGTGTCATACTTGACCAACAGAGGAACTCCGGTCGAGTCAGCAAATGCCTTGCCTTCTGTTTTGCTGGTGACATCCACTTGCACACCAACATACTTTGACACAGTTCCATCCTCGGTCTTGATTGGTGTCATGGTAAGCAGGTTCCAAAAAGGCGTACCATCTTTGCGGTAGTTCAAGAGCCTGACAGAGCAGGCATTGCCATACTTCACAGCCTCTCTGAGGGTGACCACTTCCTTTGGGTCAGTACCCTCCCCTTGCAGAAAACGACTGCAAGCACAAAATGAATCTGCAGCAATGGTTTCACGACAGGGCTACAGCCACAAAGTGTGTCTTACCAGTTGTGTCCCAGGACCTCTTCAGCTGTGTAGCCAGTCATCTGGAGGAAACTGCAGTCAACCACAGCTTGCCGAAACTGGTCGGAAATGAACCCGTGCATGAGAACTTGCTTTGCACTCACCCGTCGCTTGCATAGACCAAAGGACAGTCGGGCAGGGTAGCATCTGCCACGACAAAGGTGTGTCGCAATCCTGCCAAAACCTTGGTGAGCTGTCCAGCAGGAGCCGGAAGGCCCACCGCCTGCAGGACGAGCGGAGGTCAGCCCCGGCAACAGCGCAACATCTTGACGGGCGAACGTGTACAAGCAGAGCTTCCTGACCTTTCCGGCGTCAGCCATACTGGTTAAGTTTGTCAAACTAGTAGCTGATTGCCTGCAGCTATATTGGACTTGGCGCCACTATAATACATGCCCAAACCTTATGCCAGTTCGCAACCGGTCGACGCAGTCAGGGACAATTTCGCATTGTACTACTGTGTTTCCGACACCTAGCACTTCACAGCGTGGTCTTTTGCGATCTGGCAATAGATCGCATTACGCAGTTACATAGCAGTAAACCGAAAGTCATCATGAGCTTGATTGTATCCTGGAAGTGCTGGGCATACAAGGACACAAAGCTGCTGCCACTCAGGTGCTTCAACACAGTCTTCTTCAGGGTTGTTGCACACCGTCTACAGTAAGTAGCAAGTCCAGGCTTGCAAAAGATAGGGCTGGGTCAGGAAAACGAAATAGAGCTCCAAACACTGGCATACATGTCTCAAATTTACAGGCATGGATGCTGTCAGTATGGTCGATATCGCTGACCGCCACCATTGTAGCCACCACCACCGCCTCGTCCTCGCCCACTAGAACTGTAAGCTCTATCTGCTCCATATGCACTTCCGCCTGCTGGCGCCCCTGGCTGCATGACATACCCAACCTGCAATCCAGCAACCTCATATTGCACAAAAATGTTGCAAAAAAAAGTCATATGCAACGACACTGCTGAGTACAATCAGCAAACACCCGCACCCTTGACTGGCTCTGATTATACATTGAAAGCGAACAACACTGTCACAACGGCCAATTTCCTGCAAGAATGCAATGAGCAGCAGACTGTACCTGACCACTTGGCAGCATCATTGGTACCATCTGCATGCCAGCTCCGTATTGTGCACCAGCATATCCAGAGTAATCACCGTAACCGTAACCACCAGTTGCATCATATCCATACCCACCACCACTATAGCCTGAGCCAAACTGTCCCTGATTGTATCCATACTGATCATAGCCTCCTCTGCCACCTCTGCCCCCTCGTGGTGCGTAAGCCCCCCTGCCGCCTACTGGAGCCCTGCCAAACTGGGCTCCAGGTTGCTGCTGTGCATTGACCTGCGGCCTTGCCATCTTGATCTGCAAGAAACATTCAACCATGACACATGAAATGCTGCTTCCCGAAGGTAGGTGCTGCCATCAGGACGGGCACAACTATGTATTGCACAGCATCATGCTTGTGCATGTTGTGATTGGCGAGGCCACACAGGACTCATGAGTGTATTCTGACACCGGGAAAGGCAATAGCCCATTGATGCCCACCTGCAGTTTGTTGCCTGCTGGGTACTCTAGCCGTCTGGGATTCTCACTCCTCTCACACTCCTCCACAAGCTTTACAGCACTGCTGCGGTCAATAAAGTGCACAAAACCATAGTCTGGGAACTCCTTGTCTGGCTTCTTACCAGGAATGACCACCTTCTCAACCTGCACAGGTTGCTTGCCCATCAGCCAGCTTTGCACACTGCACATGATTACCGTGCTTTAAAATCAAAGATTTGCACAGTGCCGAGGTGAGATATGTGAAGTATATCATGCAAGCTGAAAAGATACCAGCCAAAAGTGCAAGTCATCATACTAGACGAACCATAGGAACATGGAACATACCGAGCCCATGCTCAGTGCCTCAAACACTTCTTTGAGCTCTTTCTCTGATGCACCAGCAACGAGGCCACCAACATAGACTGACTTCACTTGGTCCTGATTCATTTCGCTTTGCTTGGGCTCAGCATAGGATACAGTCAGTGTCCTATCACCCAATCTGCAATATGGGCCAAATAGCTTTAGCACTGCAGGGGTTTGAAATGCAAGCAAATTCACAGGCCAGGTCATTCAGCTTGCAATGGCATGCAGACAAGAGCAGTCTCATTGGTGCACAGCAACAGGCTTCACAGAGACACAGCTATCAACGACTTGAAGACAGACTCACCTGAATGTGTCACTGCCAAGCACTCCTTTAGCATGTGCAGCAGCTGAGTGGTTGTAGAACTCCACAAAACAAAAACCTCTGCCAGTGCCTGGGGCATCTTTGGACATCACAACCTCAACATCAACAACACCTGCAGTCATAGCACATGAGCTGAACTTCATAATTAGAGCTGATGATGGGTTACCAGCTCAAGGCAGGCATGTTGACAGCAAGCTGCGTGTATAATAGCTACCTTTCACATGCTCGTCTAACTTTGCATGGATCCTGTCTTTCATCATGTCCTTTGGGATGTTGCCCAGATACAACTTGTTCTTGGACTGCGAGGGCTGGAAGCGCAACTGTGGCAAAAGACAGAAACTGAAGCTGCTATTGAGGCTGCTTGGGGACAAGCTACTGACACGCTGGTGTGAAAGAACAAGCTGGACTGCACAGCCATTATGACTGGCTTCTACCTACCTTCATGTTTGGGAATGCTGGCATCTCAGTTTGATGCAGCTCTTGCATGGCTTTGTTTGCACCCTCCTTTGTCATGAACTTCACAAAACCATATCTGCAGCAAGACTGGAACTGCAGCATGACAGGGGGTTGAAGTGTGCAGCAAAGCTCAGCCATGCAATGCACTTACCCTCTATTCTGACCAGAGCTACCAGGCTCCTTCACAAGAGAGCATGAGTGTACCTGCATGTGGTGAGTGACCTCATAACAAAAAAGGGTCATGATGCAACAGCGTGAGCAATCAGCAGACTCAGGACTTACAGGTCCCACTTTTGAAGAATATTCCTTGATCTGCTCCTCAGTGGCACCTCTGGGCACCCCACCCACAAAAACCTGCAACACGCAGTGATTGTGTGACTTGTGATTGCTGACAACATGGCCATGCAACATATAGCACAGCTTACCTCTGCACCATGAGGAGGTTCCTTCATGAAATCAGGCTCATCCAAACTGCAGAATTTTCAAACATGCCAGTCACACCAGGCTTAGTACTGCACACCAGGAGGTCCGCGCAGGAAAGCAATGCGTATGACTGCTCACCTTGCATGACCATTTGCAGACAGAACTGTTGCTCCATTTGCTAGTGCGCTGCCCTCTTCTGCTGAAGCAAGTGAGGCACTGACAGCAGCCTCCTGCAGCACTTTGCTTGATTAATACCTGTGACAAGCAACAAAATAAAACAGGCATAGAGGCTTACCTGTGAGGCTTCTGGAGCAGACTCGGTTGCTGCAGTCTCCGCTGGTGCATCCCTTGTACCAGCCAGAGGAGCTTTATCTGCTGCGTTAGCAGGTGCATCTAAGCTAGCCTCTGCCATCATACTGTCTGGCTGTGCATCGGCTGATGACTGAGCGGCATCCTGTGCGACAGCGTCGTGTGAACTTGCTTGTACAGGAGCCCCTTGTATGATGTTGGCCTTCTCGGTGTGAAGGCACAACGTGTAAGCAAAAGTACAGAGCCCGATCAGCCTTGCTGCAACTAGTCAGAGCGATGACACACACCTCTGCAATAGGGGTGGCCTCCATGTCAGCTAAACAGACTGCAGCAGATCTTGCGGATTGCAGACAAAAGCTTGACGGGCTTGTTTGCCTGTTCAGCTACAACGCATGCACCTAAAATGAGCTTTCAACAAGAACGGTGTGCAAAGTTGCAGAAGGCTGAGCGGCGACGAATGCAAATAAAACCAACGCACTTGGTTGAAGTGCGGCCTAATGTCGCTCAAAGGCACTTGAACTTAATGTCACGCACACCCCTCACCCTGCTGATGCTTGAAGCCGGTTCTTCTTCTTCCTAGTACTGCTCAAAATTTCGACTTCAAGCTCGAGCAGAATACAGACAGGTCGTTATCGAGCAATTCAACAATTCGCTGTATTATGAATGACAAGCTTGCTACAGCTTCTCAAGTGCACTCTGCGCGCTTGAGGCTTGTTGTCCGCGAGAGTCTGGTCACAATACGACGTGCTGCAGTCTGCTAGTATCCGATCAACTGTCCGGCCTTGGCGGTGACGGTGCACGTGCCACATGCACAGAACTCGAGATCAATCTCGCTGTGATTTTCAGGCGTACAAGTGAGAGTGCAGTATTGTGAAGTAGCACTGTCAGGGCTTGTCCGTAGAGTCTCACCCCCGATGACGTCCGGCAAAGAAGTGCCGCCAGCGAACACTCCGCTGAGCACTATCAACATGTCTAGCCCTTTGCCGCTGCAAGACTGGAATCAGGCTTTCATGCTGTCAACTCCGGTCAGACCAACTTCCAGGCACACACCAAGCAAAACCAACTGGAAATTAGGCACCGCGCAGGTTCGTGTGAGGCTGCACCCATACTCAGTGAATGATCCGTGCAGATAAAGAGCTAGACAGTAAGCCTTGGCAGTTTCCTGCAGCGTACTCCCCAGGCAAGAACGCCTGCCCCATTGAGGACGCCAACTTTGTCTACTAGGCGTGTGCAGCAAGGTATGCTGAACTTGCTCTGACCTGAAAGCCTGTACCTCACATACTGTTGTTGTCATGCCAAGCCGGCCAAGCACTGTCTCCTATGGCCAGAAACTACGTGACAAATGCTTGTGATCATGTGTCCTCTGCATGACAGCATCTTGTGCTGCAGGAGCTTCATTAGCCTCCACACCAGCCCAATGCGGCCAAAGAGTGATGCCCAAATCAAAGACCAGTGACTTGATTGCGCCATCTTTAGCAAATTTGCCAAATGCCCTCAATGCTGAGTACTGGCTGAAGAAAGTCCAGATTCAGGAGCAACTTGGCATGTATGAGGTGACTGAGGTCCTAGCATTGTCTGGCCTGGTGCAACATACTTCTCTTTGGTATGCACTCACCATGTGTGTTTCCGTTAACCCCCAGATGTGCAAAGCTGCAGGCAGCTGTGGATCTCTTTGAGCTTGCTGTGAAGCGAGATGTTAGACCAGCCACCACCATATCAAGGTCAGTCTGCAAGCCTGACTATACAGTGACATTGTGTGTTTGCTGTCTGTACAAGATCTGTTTGCCTTTGTCTGCAGGGCATACGGCGAGTTTTTGATCCGACACAATCTGCCACGACCTACAGGCATGACATGAGCTTTTGTAATTGCTGACACCTGTCTACAATTCTCAGCCTGTTCATGCTTGAGCAATGCAAATCTCATTTGGTTTTTCTGCAGGCACAAGCAACGCCACAGTGCCACTGACTGCCACAAGACGTACCCAAGGTAAGATACATTATACTGTTGGCAGTGAACACATGCGGAGGTACACAGAACAAGACAGATTCAAGAAGGATCTGTGAGCTGACATTGTCTTGACTGCTTGCAGTGCAGCTGCGGACATGTTTTGCAGATGAGGAGCAAGAGAACAGTGCTAGCCAGAATATCATCAGTCCCACAAAGTTCACGACCACAAAGGTATTCCCATGTGCTGTCAGCACAGCTGTGGTTGCTGCTCTATGACTATAAGCACCCTGCTGTGTGACATATATGCAGTGGCTGCTGCATCATCATGAACATCTGTGCCACGCAATGTTACTTCCAGGTGCTTGGAAGCCGTCATCTGCAGCATATGCCAGTGTGTTGGCTGCCTGCACTATCTGACTGAACTGTGCAGTGTAGTATGATTTGCAACTTAGCTTTTGCAAGTTTGATGCTGGTCTGTGCAGCCCAAGAAGAAGGGTCAGCCAGCACGCCGCCAATCACATGTGCACTTTCAGACTCCAGAGGCAAACGTGGTGTCAGAAGCTGCCGATCCATATCAGGATGAGCGCAACAACAGCAGCAAAGCTGGGTCTACCCCCTTTCAAGCCAAGTCCATGCGCAGAGTCTCATTTGCTGCTGCAGATCAGGCTGCTGACACCAGATCAGCAGCTGCAGAGGAGCCATCTGATTCTTCGCTGTCAGCCAGTACTTGTGACCTGGCCAAACGCTGGCTGGGCCACAGCAATGAGGAGTTGCAGTTTCCTCTTGACCAGTCTGCATCTGAAAGCCACCAGGTTGCTGCTGGTACCGATGGCCAAGTGGCTGCAGATGCAGCAGCTGATACCTTTGGCTCAGAAGCACAGCACACCGAGGAGAGTGACAACGATGAAAATAGCAGCATTGGCACAGTCTCTGTTGCAGCAGGCAGCACTCCTTACCTCAACAGGTCTGTGCTTTCAGCTGCTCTTCAAGCAGCTACCCCGTCAGACTCACTTCCAGACACTGTGGAGGGCAGTATGGACCGTGCCCAGGGTACTGATCTGAGCAGCATGATGGCAAGGCTGTTTTCCCCTGAGCCTGATGCACAAGATGAGGCTGCCGGACCCTCTGAAGATTATGACCAGGTCAGTGAGAAGCGATAGTCTTCTGACGGTACAAAATGGAGTGTGCTATGCGTCAGTTTGGCAAGGTAAATGCCTGTGGACTTCTCAGCTGCTCCATCTTCGGTCTGTCTCAAATTGCAGGTTGACAATGCAGACATGTTGATTGACCATGGAAGTGCAGAAGCCATTCTGCCATGCAGGTGAGCGCAGCGCCCTGCCTTGATGTTTGATGATTGTGAATGATTGTACAAGCCAATATATTGTCAAACATGGCTTTGCTGTGACAGCAGCTGTTACAGTCATCCAAGCATAGTAAGCATTGTGACTGGACTAGCATATCAGCGGTGAAGCACTTGACCAGAGGTTTGCACTAGGACTCTGTCTACCTGCTCTACATAGCTTTTGCTGTCCTTCTTTACATTGTGCATTACTGGGTGTTGCAGGCCTGGCAGTCTGCTGTCAAGCACTTTGAGTCCAGAGACAGGTGCAATTCATCTGACCCCTGCTGTGTTGCATGGGGCGACCATAGCAATACAAGGTGAGCCAGTCTCTTTTGCTCGAGGCTCCTCTGACAATCATCGTCTGACTGCAGAACACCTTGTGTGAAAGCTGTCTTCTTTTATGCCAGAGGCTGCATCATGCCATGGTCATTATGACTGCTCATTGGCTCCATCAGCATTATGTGCAGATGCTGTACGGGTGTGCTACAAAGCTGCACATCATGTCGTTGCTCCATTGAGATGTGAGCAGAACAGTGCCTCACCAAGCAGCAATACCCTTGCATTGACCCCCAAAGATGCATTGCATTTGCAAACTTGACACTGATGCAAGCAATTCTGTCCGCAACATTCAGGCAAGCATCACAATGTCATACACATGTTGTAGTAAAGGGCTCTGGTTTGATGACCAAGAGAACTATGGACAATGAGAACAAGTGCTGTTTGTAGGAGACGCTACTGTTGCCACATGCACACCTGGGGATAGCACAGGACTGTATGCCATTGACCCTGCAGCAGTGACCCCTCTCTGCCTTGATCTGGACAGCTTGCAGATCTCAGGCGCCTCTAGCAGACCCGCTGCTTTTACTCCAGCTAGCCCCACCAATGGAGTTGATGCGGCTGCCAGTCCTGAGGCCTCCATCCCCTTCAGCTTGCCTAGTGTGTTGAGCGCTGTTCAGGACACACCAGCTTTGCAAGGGGCCAGGATGGGCTGGAACAGAAGCGTGTTTGACACAACAGGTGTAAGATCAGCCATTTGCTCCTGTAACAGCTGCTTAAGCAGGCAAACCCTTTAAAGAGTTCTGCTATAATCTGCCATTGTTCTGCTAGAATCTGCCATTGATCTTTGATTGCCTTCACATTCTAGGGACGCTGACAGGACTAAGAAAATTCTCCCTCAATCCTGGAGCTTGTTGCAAATGCGGTATAGCATATTGCCTGCATGCTGTCTGGACGAATCAAGCACTATCATGCAACTTTCACCATATGCTTGCATCAGCATCATGTCTTGTGACAGCAGCATAGAAGCAACAGTCATAGACAGCTTGTATGTGGCCAGGTGATGCGATGAGTCCGGAGCTGCTAGGGTGGCACGAGAAACAAGGCTTGGACCAGACACCAGTCATGGGGCCAACACCAGGCTCTACACCTCCAGAAGCTGAGCCAGAGCAGCCAGCCCCTAGCTTTCAGTTTTTGAGGACACCAGCCTCTGTTGTGAAGAGCAAGCACGCAGCTGAGTCTTCTGCCCTGGGCAAGGCTGTCAGGGTCAAGACTCCTGCTAAGTACGCCCATTACAGCCATGATCACTCACTAGATCCTGAGCCTGGCTTGATATACTATAGTCTTGTGACTGATCATAGTTGGCACCGGTTTGCTGCACAATGCACAACAGTCCCTGAGGGAAAGCAAGATGAGAATTCCTGGCCTTTTCAGCTCCATCCCGTCATGCCTTTTGTGCCACCAATATGTTTTCTTGCTCCCCATGGGAACATGTGTTAGTAGGCTCAGCACCATTTTGATTGGCTTCGTAGGCTTCGCAGCAATGACTCTCTTTGCAGAAACTGCAAGAGGAATGTGGCATCTGCTGTTGCTGAGCAGCACATGGCTGCATTTTATTTTAGTTGAAGGGCCCTTACTGTTGTCCTCTTTGCACTGTTGTCCTCTTTGCAGCCGACCACGGGTGGGCAAGAGCGAGCTGAAGGGCCTTGTACGCAACAGCCCTCCAAGGAAAGCCCAGGACATGGGCAGCATTGCCCTGCTTAGTCCAGTCAGAGCTGATGGCCGCCTCACCAATCAGCTGGGGGCTGCTAAGGTATCATCAACCTTACTTGCTGGTCATTTCCCAAACACTCAACATACTCTCTGCATACTTGTATTCAGCTTTTCCTCGTTATACAGTTGTTTGCTATGGTCTCTTTTGAGAACTGTAATATTGTGCTTGCGTCTGCGCATTTGTAATTCTGTTGCAGGTGGTCACTCCAGTGCGCCGCTCAGCCCGCAAGTCTCTGGCCACACCCCTCATTGCCTCCATGCTGCGGGAGACAGAGTTTGCGTATGCCCCCAATGAGGCTCTCCCCCGACGCCGCCCTTCCATGTTTGAGTCACCAACGCCTTACACAGAGGATGCGACAGCATCTGTGCAAGATGATGATGACAATGCCAGCACACCCACTTCCATCACAGGTTGCCCAGCATTCATACATGAGTTGGATCTTGCCCGGGCAGCAAGTCAGGGAATGTTGCAAGCCGGATTTGCTGAAGTCCTTGTCTTTTGATGCTGCTGTCTTGTGGAGGCAAGTGTTGCTGCCAAGCACAATCACGTCATTCAGCACTGCTACAACACTCTGCAGCGCAATCAGTGTTGCAGGGGTCAGCCTGGCGGGGGAGCTGTCCATTCCAGCAGAGTCTCCACTCCTACAGGCAGAAGCATCAGCAGCCACCTACAGCAGCAGCAGGCTTTCTAGCCAGTCCTTGTCTCCTGTGCCTCAAACTCCCCCTGATGCCTCCACCTTGCTGGAAGCAGCTCTGTCACCAAACATGGCAGTTGACACCATGGCCTTCTATGGTGCTCTGCACCAGCTGCATGCTGAAAGCAGCCTCACTGCAGGTAGAGTGACCATCAAGTCTGCACTAACTACAGCAGCTCAAGCTTCTTTGGTAGTACCAAGGGTGTCCATGCTTGGCAGGGTACAGTTGCTTTGCAGCGACTTTGTAAATGTTTTGTCGATGTCACAGCTTGTGCCATAAGGTGCAGGTCATTCTGCCTGTCGTAGGAGACCACAACACAAACGCCCTGGAACCCTTTTGTCTATCACGTGTCACTGCCTAGCAAGTGCTGCTGTGTTGGACCAGGAATTTGAAAGCAACTGCTTCAGCATCCCTTGGCGTCAGCCTGCCAGTTGTGCATTTTACGTAGGCAATGGTCTCATGACATTGGCTTGCTTTGGTGCAGGGGATGAAGAGGGGTCATTACAGGTTGGCACATACACAGAGGTGGAGGTGACCAATGCTGACACAGCAGCAGGGCTGGTTACCCCTCCACCAACAGCTCAGTCTAAGTTGTCACCGCAAGGGCCAACAACTAGAAGCCAAAGCGCCAGGAAGGTGAGCTGTGGTCAGCTCTTGGCTGCTTTCTCATTTTGCAATGACGTCGCTGCTTACACACCTGTGAGTTTTGTAATGTTTGCATCTACATCAGCTGCTCTGGGCAGCTGCACCAAGACAGCATGGCATCACAGCAGGTCAATGTTATGTGTAGAAGCACGGTGCCAGGAGCACATGCTGTTGCTCGCATGCTCAATGCATGGCAGCATTTGCAAAGGGCCACAGTGTGCAGTCATTTCATGATCATTGTTGATGACAGGGACTGCCTCTTCCTATTCCAGCAAGCACAGGACCGAGGCGCAGGCGAACAGTTGACAGTCCATCATTGAGCCCAACAGAAGTCAAGATCAGAGATGGACTGAGGAGGTCAGCCCGGCTGCAGAGAGAGTCTAAGAACTCTGCTCAATGACGGGCGCAACCATCATCACTCTGCAGGCAGATGTGTCAAATCAGCAGTGCTCAAGAACAGCAAGCACAAAATTAATACAGAATTACGATGAATGATGAAGCAGATTCCTAGTTTTGCACGCTTCGACTGGCACATCAACACATGCATGCACACTAGGTGCACGCAATTGCAAGTGCCTATGTGGTTTGCTGCCAAAGTTTGACCTGTCTGGACATGCTTGTTACCTTGAGGAGATTATGTAGCTTTAGAGCAAGCCTGCCATGACATGAGAGATGACACCTTGTATCTTTTGCTGCATCTTTACGTGTCTTCTTGGCCGCTTCCTGCACCTGCATGCCAGTTTCCAAAGAGTTACAATGTCTGCGACGTTTCATCTCCGTGTTCAGTACAAACGTACCAGCAATTGTATCTCTCTCCAGGCCGAATTTCACCGAGGACAGAGGTCTCTCTCTAAAACTGGTTCAACAGCGGTCAGCGACACGAAGCGGTTGTGCCTGCAAAATTAGCGGATCTGACGGAAGCACTTTTGTGACCGAGTTGGCGTCCATGGTGTGTCCAATATGCATTGGAGCTGCTCTATCGCAAACAATGCCCGCAGTAGTGGCTGCAGTTAGCGGCGCAACAGCTGCTAAATTGGCATACCAAAAAGCTGTAGTGATCAGGACCCCGCCAAAGACCTCAGTGCACACCCGAAGATGGACTGGGCAGCCAACTGTGGACAGGAGAAAGTAAAACTAAGCAGTGCCAGCAGTCCACTACTGTACTTACGCTCGATCGTCTCTGAAGTGTACCAGCCACGAGATAGAACAATGACCCTGCATAAATGCCATGCAGTGCGCAATCTGTACACTATATCATCCCAGTACATGATCAACGCATAGGATCAGAGAGTCGAGGTCCCTTACGCCTGTGCAGTCATGCCTGTGCTAGTTTAAGCTGGCAACGTTGCAGCACATTCAGCTTACCTTGCATGCCTCTACATTGTGTACCATGGTCTGTACCATGTGTTTGTGCTATCAACACTTATTGCTGTATGTATCTGAGACTGTTGGACGGCGATGCTTTAAAGGGAATGACAAATTCGTTATTCCCTATTGTAAACATTGGCACCTTCCTCATGGAGATGAGGTCAATGTTACGTCAGTGCTACATGCTACAATAATTGACTTACAGAACAGAGCAGTCGGGCAGAATGAAAAGCTTTGACTGTGCAACGTTAAATGCATCACTTGGCAAGCTTGCTTAGCACATGTTTTGTGTTTCATACAGCTGTTTCTTCCTGATCTCATGAGTCCAACCAGGGCCTCCATATGACAGAGGCATCAGTACAGCTGACAGCTCAGGGTGCATGCATTGACGACACAACCGTATTGTGTGTCTCGAGAAAGCATTGTGCTAAAGGGCAGACTGAACTCTGGATTGAGTCAGAATGCTACGGGGTTTTGGAAAATTTGTAGGGGCCATCCCACCCCGAGACGGGGACACAGGGGTGGCGAAATCCCGGCTGTAACAGCTCGCTCAGCTTTGGCGCAAAGCAGCACATCAGGATTGATCCGGCTTACCACTAGCGCCTGCTTGGACAGACAGCACACTCACTGTTCCCCCCTTAGGCAGCAACAAAAAATGACAGAGGCTGCACAATTGACAGACGAGCAAGTGGCAGAGTTCAAAGAGGCATTTGCTTTGTTTGACAAAGATGGTGACGGTGAGTGTCTCAGCACGCCTAATCGGTCGTGGCAATCACATGAGCCATCTCTCTGCTGGGCAGTAGCTTTCACAACAGGCTCTGCTCATTATATCAACTTGTGATCCTGGTTCGAAGGCACCATCACAACCAAGGAGCTTGGCACAGTGATGAGGTCTTTGGGTCAAAACCCCACAGAAGCTGAGTTACAAGATATGATCAACGAGGTGGATGCTGATGGTAATGGAACTATTGATTTCCCAGAGTTCCTCAACCTGATGGCCAGAAAGATGAAGGTGCAGTTTGCTGTCAACTAGATCGTGTTCAGACTCCGTCACTCAGCCTACCAGCGGTCGCTTTATCATGCACCGAACGCGGTCAGGTGCTCCATAGTCACATGTGAACTCGCGGCCTGTTCAAAATGGTCGTGCCCTGCAGGACTCCGACTCCGAGGAGGAGTTGCGCGAGGCTTTCAAGGTGTTTGACAAGGATGGTAACGGTTTCATCTCAGCAGCAGAGGTGAGAACTGGCCGTCTTGTGTGGGTTGCAAGAGGTGTCTGCACTCCAGAAATTAAGCCAAAATGTTGTTCTGCACCTGAGCTGCTGCCAGGAAGGCCATGGTACTTGCCTGAGCAGAAGTGGTACACATGCTGATTACCGCCTGTAACATGCAGTTGAGGCATGTCATGACCAACTTGGGTGAGAAGCTGACGGATGAGGAGGTAGACGAGATGATTCGAGAGGCAGATGTTGATGGTGATGGCCAGGTCAACTATGAGGAGTTTGTTAAAATGATGATGGCCAAGTAGGCGCCTGCAACATTTTGTTTGCAGCAGCATCAACCTCCAGGAGCAGCTCATGTCTGGCTGCAAGCTGTCTTGGATTATAGACTGTCATTGCAAAAAGGAGAATATGGCCGTATGATGTTGCCCGGCTGCACACCTATTGTGATGTTCCAGGCGTGCAGTAGCCTGCTGGTTGTTTGAAAGTGCCATGACACACATAGTCCGGCTGGCCTAACCTGTCTCATTTATGCAGCTGTCTTGCTTCTGAAGTCAAGTTTGTTACAATTGCTACTTCTGTATGATTTACTCAGCAATATGTAAAGAGCCACAGCCCTTGTCTCTTATGTATGATTAAGTTGGCACAGCACATCTGTTCAGCCGATGATTAGCAGCAGGTTGATGTATACGAGCAAGAGTTGCACATTGCACCAACTGCAAACTGTCATTCACCACTGATAATTTTTTGTGGCTCTGCATGTTGTGCCTTGGCCTTATTAGTTGATCGATGTAGGATCTGCAAACGCAATGATGACGGTCGCATGTGTACACCCCTGAGTGTGTCAGCAAAATTCACCAAAGCAGCGTCTTGACACCAGCAACAAGGCAACAGGAGCATTTGTTGAGCTATAGTTATAGCATACATAGTCTGTCGGACAGAACAAGCTTAAACTGAATTGCTGCACATGAACTGCATCTATTCTATATGCCCAGAACCGAGGCATAGGCTGGAATCATTGTCTGCTCGTGCTGACTATACCAATTGTGAAACTTTCTTGCTCGGGCAGCAACCAGGAATGACAAGTCTTGCCGCCTGCGTTTTTGTCTCAGGAAAGCATCACTGGTTTCTATCACGTATGACACCTGCATCCGCCAAAACTTGAGTCAGTCATCTCTGATATTATCATTGCACAGTATTGAATCAAGAGCACCAGCAGGCTGATCACACTGCACCAAGGCAAGCTCCTCAGAAACATGCACAGTTCACAAGCGGGTTTGGGCACTGACCTTGGAGTTTTGGTTGTTCAGCTTGCACTCCAAGCCATTGACAAGCATGGTGTTGGACAAGGCCTCAGGCAGCTGCTCTTCAAGCTCTGCCAAGTGCTTTGTTGGCAAGGTGCGCAGCATGAAAGGCCTCCTTGGCTGCAAGCACAAATCAAGCCTCAGTGTGACTCTGCAGGAGGAACTCCTGCAGCATGGTCAGCATGGTTGCTGACCAGCTATATGAGGTCCCTTTACACCATTGCAGATTTGAAATGAGCACTTGTGGATTGCACATAGATGGACCTTTTGAAATTGCTGACGGTCTAACAAAAATTGTTGCTGTGCATCAGTAAGTAAGCTTGCAATTGTGGACTAGTTACACCTGTCTTGCAGAGGCACACATGCACACGTGAGTGTAGGGCAGCCCTACAGTCAAAAGGACGACTGACACGTTTCAGGCATGTCCATTGTGAGAGGAAGCAAGTACAGACAGAGCATGAGCATCACCTTGCCAGCACTATCCCTCTCTGTTGTCTCAAGAGTGGCTGGGACATCAGTCAGACTGCTCAGGTACTCCGCAAACTGTGTCTCAACTATGCCTGCAAACATAGCATGGATTTGCTAGATGCACAAGCACACAGCATGACAATTGGCTTGCCTCCTTGGGGGTCAACCAAGCTGCTGCCAGGCGAAAGGGGACTGCAGCCGGTGCCTGTTTCAGCAGCAGACACTCCAAGCAGCCAAGCAAGTCATCTGGTCTGGTCTCTAATGATGCAAGTTTCTGAACAGCCTGAGAAAGCGGATGCCAGGGAAAACAGCGAAGTTTCCTCTACTCTCATGGCCTGGTGACAAGATAGTATGTGTATCAAAACAATATGCTCAATATGAAAAAGCACGCTTGTGCCAATGAACATAGCCACTGTGGTCATAATTTTTAGGTGATAGGGTTGTTGACTGGTACTCACTTGCAGGCACCTCAGTCTTGTCCGGGTCCAGCAGCTGCACATTGAGCTGGCCATCTGGCTGGCTCTGCAGCCTGAAGCAGTGGTCCTCATGCAGCACCACGTGGGTGTTGGCATGGTATACGGCGTCAGCAAAGGGCACAGAGCGGCTGC
>JAABUP010000604.1_pt1 | contig 77640 bp, 72 predicted proteins | sample 5559201 | NCBI WGS metagenome assembly JAABUP01 (sample SAMN10711887, study PRJNA513373) | rock metagenome | isolation source: Antarctica rocks | place: Antarctica
GGCTTAGACACCGTGATCATCAGCAGGGTCGTGCCCGCCCCCACGTTTCACCGGAAACGCGGACGGTCTATGACATTCCAGTCATATCAGTCACACCGGTATCAATCGACGATGTGACGGAGCCCTGTGGGCGAAGGCACGCAAGCTGCAGATCGCCGTCCGCCAGCGGAACCCGATCTCGCTGGGCTGGCTGCGCAGGAGGGCCATCGTCAAGCCCGAGCTCATCAAGCTCAAGAACGTCGACGAGATCGACGTGAAGTTCCTCGGCTACCTCGCGCACGACGAGGGCAGTGTCGTGCTGCGCGAGCCGATCGACAAGAAGATCTTCACGCGCCGGCTGACCGGCCAGCCGCGTGAGGTGCGGCTGGCGGCGGCCAAGCGCTACGGGCAGCGCGTCAAGGAATGGAAGAAGTACGAGAAGCAATACAAGGCATGGAACAACACCCACGTCAACATCGGCTTCGACAAGGCGGCCCAGAAGGCCGGTGGCAAGGCCTACGACTTCCGGGACTTCAACCTGCAGGAGGTGAAAATCCACGGCGGCGACGAGTACTACCGGCTGCGTATCGCAAATGCGCGGGGCACGCTCTCGCGCATCACCGGTGACATCGACGTGGTCGCCATCACCCTCGCCGATGGTCGCATCCCCGACGCCCTCACCAGGGCCGCGCTCTACGATGACCTGATCGCGGCCATCGGCATGCAGCACGGCGAGACGCTCAGCTGGATCCTCAACGGCGAGCTGCTCTCCTCGGTGAAGGCCGGCCTGCTGGGAGACCACCTGCCCGGCCGCGAGATCCTGGCCATCTTCGGACCGGACGGCGCCGCCCGGGCCGGCTTCATCGACCCGCACCTCACGGTCTTCAATCAGGCCACCGGAGAGGCGGCGGCCACCTTCATCGGCGCCTACTCCACGCCGTTGGAACGGGTCGGCCGCTATCTGTCACTCAACCTGGCAAAGATCCGCTAACCCGCGCCAACCCGATCGTGGCACTGCGCTCCCGGTCGCGCCATCAGGGGGTGCTGACCATCAGCTGGCGGGCGGCCTCGGTCAAGGAACCCGACAGGGACGGGTAGACGCTGAAGGTGTGCGCGATCTGGTCCACCGTCAGGCCGTTCTGCACCGCGAGCGACAGCGGCAGGACCAGCTCGCTGGCGTGTGGGGCGCACACGACGCCGCCGAGCACGGTGCCCGAGCCGGGCCGGGCGTAGAGCTTGACGAAGCCGTCGACGATGCCCTGCATCTTCGCCCGCGCGTTGGTCGCCAGCGGCAGCTTCACGGCGTCCGCCGCGACCGTGCCCGATTGCACCTGCGCCTCGGTGACGCCGACGGTGGCGATCTCCGGATCGGTGAACACGTTGGCCGCGACCGTGCCCAGCCGCAGCGGTGCCACCGCCTCGCCGAGCGCATGCCACATCGCAATCCGACCCTGCATCGCCGCCACCGAGGCCAGCAGCATCACCCCGGTGCAGTCGCCCGCGGCGTAGACCCCGGGCACCGAGGTGCGCGAGACCCGGTCGACGCTGATGTTGCCGCCCCGGTCGAGCCTGACGCCGGCCTCGGCCAGGCCGAGGCCGACGGTCTGCGGCACCGAGCCCACGGCCATCAGCGCGTGCGAACCCTCCACCACGCGCCCGTCGGCCAGGTGCACGAGCACGCCCTTGCCGTCCTCGGTGCGTTCGACGCGGGACGACCGGGACCGGCCCAACACCTCGATCCCCCTGCGGCGAAAGACATCCTCGATCACACCCGCCGCGTCGCTGTCCTCGCCGGGCAGCACCCGGTCGCGGGAGCTGACCAGCGTGACCCGACAGCCGAGGGCCCGGAAGCCGGATGCGAACTCCGCCCCGGTGACGCCGGACCCGACCACCACCAGGTGCTGCGGCAGCTCCGGGAGGTCATAGAGGTGGCGCCAGGTGAGGATGCGCTCGCCGTCGGGTTCGCTGCCGGGGAGCACCCGCGGCGTCGCGCCGGTGGCCACCAGGATCACGTCCGCGCCGAGCGTCTCCTCGTGGCCGCCCTCCCGGCGTACGACGACCTCGTGCGGCGACGCGAGCCGACCTGCCCCCTGCACCACCTGCACGCCCTCGCGCCCGAGCCGGTGCGCGATGTCGAGTGACTGTGACAGCGCCAGCGTCTTGACCCTCGCGAACACGGTCGCGGTGTCGATGTCGAGCGGACCGTCGCCGGGGATGCGGACGCCGAGCACGCCGGCGGCGCCCATGCCCGTCAGCACGTCGCTGGTGGCGATCAGCGTCTTGCTGGGCACGCAGTCGGTGAGCACGCACGCGCCGCCGAGCCCGTCGCGGTCCACGACGGTGACCTCGGCCCCGAGCTCGGTGGCCACCAGCGCCGCCTCGTAGCCGCCGGGGCCACCGCCGAGGATCGCGATGCTGGTCACGGCATGATTGTCCCTCGTGGTCCTCTACGCCGCCTACGGCAGCAACCTCGACCCCGAGCAGATGCACGAGCGCTGCCCGCACTCCCCCGCGGTCGGGACCGGCTGGCTGGAGGGCTGGCGGATCGGCTTCGGCGGCGAGGACATGGGCTGGGAGGGCGCCCTCGCAACCATCGTGGAGGACGTCGGCAGCCACGTCTTCTGCCTGCTCTACGACGTGACGCCTTTCGACGCGCAGGCCCTCGACGGCTGGGAGGGGGCGGACTCCCGCGTCTACACCAAGCTCCGCGTGCGGGTGCACACCCTCGATGGCGGGCCGAGTGGCGTGCTGGCCTGGACCTACGTGCTCAACGGATACGAGGGGGGCATACCGTCTGCGCGCTATCTCGGAGTGATGGCTGCCGCCGCCGAGGCCGCTGGGGCGCCGGCGGATTACGTCGGTGAGCTGCGGCGGCGTCCGTCCCGCACGACTGGCAACTGAGCTCCGCCGAGCGCGGCCACTGCGGCGTCGAGGATCGTGGCGAGATCGCGGCGGGACGGGGCGACGCCCCCGGACGACTGCTGCAGGCCGTGCATCCCGCCGAAAAGCCCGGCCAGCGCAACATGGGCCCGGACGACGCGCGTGCGCGAGGCACCCGGGCCGGCCAGCACGAGGGCCGTGCGGTCGGCGAGCCCGCGGACCCTGCTCTTGATGACCTCCCCCGCCTCGGCCAGCGAAGGGTCCTGGCTGAGCACCGCGAGCGTCGGGCCGGCCTCGACGACCGCCCCCTGCAGTCGGGCGAGCAGCGCGCGGGGCTCCCCCCTCGGTGCGTCGATCGCGGCCTCGATCGCGTCGAACAGGGGCGCGACCAGCGCGCTGACCAGCCCCTCCTTGGAGGGGAAGTGGTAGTAGACGGCGGCCTTGGTGATCCCCAGCTCGACGGCGATGTCGCGGAAGGACGTGGCGGCATACCCACGCTCACCGAACATCCTCGCCGCCGTCTCGAGGACACGGCCGCGGGTGTCGGCGATGGCCGACGAGGTCGCTGCTGTGGTCATGGTGAGGTCATTGTCACACCTGCGAAAATCCTGTGCCCTGACTTGACGACAGGTCAGGCCCCTATGTCATGCTGATCGCCATGCGATCCCTCGCCAGCTTCTCCTTCCGGCACCGGCGGCTCGTACTGGCCGGCTGGCTGATCGCGCTCGTCGGGCTGGCAGGCGCGTCCGGTGCCGCCGGCAACGGGTACAAGGACAGCTTCTCGCTGCCCAACACCGACAGCACCCGGGCCTTCGACCTGCTCAAGGCCGACTCGCCGGCCGCGTCCGGCGACCAGGTGACCGCCGTCTTTTCCGTGGCCAGCGGGAAGGTGACCGATCCCGCGGCACGGCAGCGCTTCTCGGCCGCCGTGCAGCTGGCGCGAAGCTCCGCTGTCGTGGCGCGGGTGACGTCGCCGTTCGACGCCGCTGGCGCCCGGCAGGTCAGTGCCGACGGCACCGTCGCCTTCGCAACCGTCACCTTCACGGGGCGGGTGCCCACCGACATCGCCCAGGACCGGGTGAAGCCCGTGGTCACGGCGATGCAGGCGCAGTCCGGCGGCGGCGACGCCATCGCGGTCACCGGCCAGGCCGCGTCGGGCATGCCGGCCCAGGGCGCTGCCGAACTCATCGGCATCATCGCCGCCGGCGTCATCCTGTTCTTCGCCTTCGGCAGCCTGCTCGCGATGACCCTCCCCCTGCTGACGGCGATCGTCTCCCTCGGCGTCGGCGTGAGCGTCGTCGGCCTGTTGAGCCACGGCCTCACCATCGCGACGTTCGCGCAGATCCTGACGATCCTGCTCGGGCTCGGTGTCGGGGTGGACTATGCCCTGTTCATCGTCAGCCGGCACCGCCAGGGGCTGCTGGAGGGGCGCACCCCGGAGGAGGCCGCGGTCAGGGCGGTCAACACCTCCGGGCGCGCGGTGCTGTTCGCCGGCGTGACGGTGTGCATCGCCCTGCTCGGCCTGTTCAGCCTCGGCGTGAGCTTCCTCTACGGCGTGGCGGTCGCCTCCGCGATCGGTGTCGCCGTCACGGTGGTCGGGGCGCTGACGCTGCTGCCGGCCCTGCTCGGCTTCTACGGCATGCGGGTGCTCAGCCGCAAGCAGCGTGCCGCTGTCGCCGCCGGCACCCTGAATCCGGAGGACGAGTCCCGCCGCTGGGCCTCCTGGGCCGGTCAGATCCGGCGCCGACCGGCCCTCTTCGCGGTCGCCGCCGCCGTGGTCGTCGGGCTGCTCGCGGTGCCCTTCTTCTCGCTGCGGCTGGGATCGTCGGACCAGGGCAGCGACCCGGCCGGCAGCGGCACTCGGGTGGGATACGACCTGCTGGCCAAGGGCTTCGGGTCGGGCTTCAACGGGCCGCTGCTCATGGTGGGCAAGCTCGACGGGCAGGGCGCCACGGCTCCCGTCGACCGGCTGGCCGCGGCGCTCGCCAGCGATCCGGACGTGGCCAGGGTGACGCCGGCGGCCTACCTCGGCGGTGCGCGGCCCGGGGTCGCTACGCCGGGTGGCACCGCCGTCCTCACGGCGTACCCCAAGAGCGCGCCGCAGGACAAGGCCACCACGGACCTGCTGACACGCATCCGCGACCGGCTCGTCCCCGCGGCCGTGACGGGCACGGCGACCACTGTGTACGTCGGGGGGCAGACCGCCACCTTCGCCGACTTCGGGCACGTCCTGTCGAGCAAGCTGCCGCTGTTCATCGGCATCGTGGTGCTGCTGTCGTTCCTGCTGCTGACGGTCGTGTTCCGCAGCCTGCTGGTGCCTTTGGTGGCCGCCGCGATGAACCTGCTGTCGGCCGGCGCGGCGTTCGGCGTGATCGTCGCGGTCTTCCAGTGGGGGTGGCTGGGATCGCTGTTCGGGGTGAACCGCACCGGGCCGATCCAGTCGTTCCTGCCGGTCATCCTGTTCGCGATCCTGTTTGGCCTGTCCATGGACTATGAGGTCTTCCTGATCAGCCGCATTCACGAGGAGTGGCTGCGGCGCAAGGACAACCGGGAGGCAGTCGCGCACGGCCTCGCCGCGACCGGCCGCACCATCACCGCGGCGGCGGCGATCATGGTGCTCGTGTTCGCATCGTTCCTGCTCGGCAGCGACCCGATCATCAAGCTGTTCGGCCTCGGGCTCGCCGGCGGCGTGCTGATCGACGCGCTGATCATCCGCAGCGTCCTGGTGCCGGCACTGACGATGCTGTTCGGCCGGGCGAACTGGTGGCTCCCCGCGCCGCTGGAGCGCACGCTGCCGCACCTGTCGGTGGAGGCCAACGACGCCGACGCACCGGGCAACGCTCCGGCGGAGCGGGTGCCTGCTCCGGTCTGAGCCGTGCCGGCCTCGCTCAGCGCGGCGGCCCGACCAGCATGCTGGCGTGGCGGATGACGAGGCCGGGGTGGGAGCCGGCGAGCAGCCACGAGGGCAGTGTGGGGCCGGAGCTGGTGACCTCGACGCGGGCGGCGCGGGCCACCCCGCGCTGGCGCACGACCGCGGTGGCCCCGCTGGGCGTCACCGACGGGAGCACGCCGGCGAGCGGGAACGCCGGCCCGCGCGCCCTGCCCCGCGCCGACACCGACCAGCCGTCCCCGTCGGCGGTCACCCCGTCGGCGGTCGCCTCGTCGGCCGCGGCCCAGGCGAGGGTGGCCAGCACCTTCGGCAGCGACCAGTGCTCCCGTCCACCGCGCACCGAGCCGGCAGAGTCCACTGCGATGAAGGGCACCCGAGACACCGGGCAGGTGCCGGTCGCCGAACACGAGCAGAGGCGAGCCGAAGACCTCGGAGTAGGGACCGACCGGCGTGTCGAGGTAGCGCACGAACGCACCCACCGTCACCGGCAGGGTGCGCCGCCCCTGCAGGGCTGGCAATAGTGCGCCGGTGGCATCGGGTGCGGCTCGGTGCCACCACAGCACCGCTCGCACCCGGCACTCCCACGGCGGTGGGGAGGTAGGTCCCGGGAGAGCGGCCACCGCCTCGTCGGTCAGTGGCCCTGACTCGGTCACCCCCGAGAGAGTCTGCAGCCCAGCGCCTGTCAGTGGCACATCAGTCCTCATCGAGCGCGTCGAGGGCGGCTCGCACGAGCACGCGCACCCCGATCGCGATGGCGTCCTCGTCGACGTCGAAGGTGCCCTGGTGCAGGTCGAGATCACGGCCCACCCAGCCCTCCGGGCGCACCCCGAGGCGGAACATCGTGCCGGGCACCCGCTCCAGGATCCAGCCGTAGTCCTCACCGCCCAGCGACTGCTGGGTGGGCTGCACGCGGCCAGGCCCGAGCACCGCCTCGGCGGCATGCGCAAGCAGCGAGGTGGCGCGCTGGTCGTTCACGACGGGCGGTACGCCGCGGAGGTAGCGCACCGCCGCCGTCGCGCCGTACGTCCCGGCGACGGCGTGCACGAGCTCCTCGAGCAGGGGCGGCACGGTGTCCCAGACGGCACGGTCCAGCATCCGCACGGTGCCCGAGAGCAGCCCGCGATCGGGGATCGCGTTGTGCGCGGTGCCGGCGCGCACCGATCCCCAGACCAGCGAGACGCCGCTGCGCGGATCCACCCGGCGGGCGAGCACGGTCGGGACCTCCATGGCCACGGCGGCCAGCGCCTGCACCAGGTCCACCGTGCGATAGGGCCGCGAGGTGTGGCCGCCGGGCCCCCGCAGCTCGACGGTCACCTGGTCGGCGGAGGAGGTCAGCGCGCCGTTGCGCACGCCCACGTGGCCGACCGTGACCGTCGGGTCGCAATGCAGCGACAGGGCGATGGCCGCGCCGTCGGCGACCCCCTCGGCGAGCACGTCGAGCGCCCCTCCCGGCATGATCTCCTCGGCCGGCTGGAAGACCAGCCGGACGGTGCCGGGCAGCGGTCGCACGGCGTCGTAGGCCGCGAGGGCAAGTCCGGCGCCGAGCACGATCGCGGTGTGCACGTCGTGGCCGCAGGCGTGACTGACCCCTGGCACGACCGAGCGGTAGTCCACCTCCTTGAGGTCCTGCAGCGGCAGGGCGTCGATGTCCCCGCGCAGCAAGACGGTCGGGCCGTCGCCATGCCCGACGTCGCACCAGAGCCCGGTGCCCACGGCGAGGGCGTGCGGGGTGAGACCCGCTGCGGTCAGGCGCTTCACGAGCAGCGCCGTGGTCGCCTGCTCCTGCCGCCCGAGCTCGGGGTGCCGGTGCAGGTCTCGCCGCAGCTCGACCAGACCGCGTCCGTGCTCGGTCAGCCAGCCCGCCGCCGCGTCGCTGGTGCCGCCGCTCACGCCGCCGACCCGCGGGCGCCGGGCACCCAGGCGGCGTCGTCGGCCATCTCCCTCAGCAGCGCGTCGACGACGGCGGTCAGATCGCCGCCGGAGGCCGCGGACACCGCCCGCTGCCGGTCCGCGCTCGCCCCGTGGGCCAGCACCTCGTCGACCCGGGCGAGCTCCGGCGCGCAGCCCAGCCGCTCCGCTGTCGGCATCAGCTCCGCGACGAGCTCGGGGAGCAGCTCCCGCAGCGGGCGGGTGTTGCCCCGCTCGTTGAGCACCACGACGGCGTCCAGGCCGTAGCGCGCCGCCCGCCACTTGTTCTCCGTCACCAGCCAGCGGGACGGACGGGGCAGCTGGTAGCCTTGGTCGAGCTGGCTGTCGAAGCGTTGCACCAGACACTGCGACAGCGCGGCCACCATGCCCACCTCGCCCAGCGTCGGGAGCCCGTCGCAGATGCGCAGCTCGACGGTGCCGTAGGTCGGGTGCGGGCGGATGTCCCACCAGACCTCCTTGATGGAGCTGATGGTGTCCGAGGCGATCAGTGTCTCCATGAACGTCTCGAACTGCGGCCAGTCGTCCAGCTGGTGCGGCAGCCCGGCGGTGGGCAGCCCCTCGAAGACCTTGCTGCGCACCGACGCGAGTCCGGTGTCGGTGCCCTTCCAATAGGGCGAGCTTGCCGACAGGGCGAGCAGGTGCGGGACGTACGCCGTGAGGGCGCCGACGATCGGCATCACCTTCTCCGGCGACCGGACACCCACATGGACGTGTACGCCGAAGATCTGCAGCCGTCGGCCCAGCCACTGCATGTCCTCGATGAGCTTCTCGTAGCGCGGGTTGGGGCTGACCTGCTGCGTCGCCCAGTCGGTGAAGGGGTGGGTGCCGGCGCACATCAACCCCAGCCCGCGGTCGGCAGCCAGCGCGGCGACCTCGTCGACGCTGCGCCGCAGGTCCTCCATCGCCTCCGAGACGGTCGTGCAGACACCGGTGATCACCTCGACGGTGGACTGCAGCAGCTCGTGCTTGGCCTTGGGGTGCTCGACGCCGGGAGCCGGCGCCATCAGGTCGAGGATCTCGCTGGCGCCGCTGGTGAGCTCGCGGGTCTCGCGGTCGACGAGCTGCAGCTCCCACTCCACCCCGAGGCTCGCGCGCGGCGACGACGAGAAGGGGATCTGCACGGGGCCTCCAGCGGGTCGCCACCCGGGGCGGATGGCGGACGCTGCGAGGCTATCCGCCGTGCCCGGCCGGCGACCCCCTCCTGCGGACACCGGTGATCAAGGGGGCAACGTCACCGGTGTCGCGGGGCGACGGGATGCGGCCGCTCGGGCCACCGGTGATCACGCGGGGCGGGCGCCCAAGACCACCGGTGTCGCGGGGCGATGGGATGCGGCCCCTCCCGGCACCGGTGATCACACGGGAATCCCCCCCAAGATCACCGGTGTCGTCGGGGACCGGGACACCGCTCATCGGGGCACCGGTGATCACCCGGTCCAGAGGGGATCACCCGGTCCAGGGGGGATTAGCCGGGCGGTCCGCCCCGCCCGCCCCACCGGCTGCCGAGCCGCTCCGCGTCGGGCTCGGGCACGCCGGGGCGATGCGTCCGGGACCAGTCGGACGTCAGCGCGGCGGCGCGGCGGAAGCGGTCGTCCTCGGTGGCCCGTGGCACGGTCAGCCACGAACGCAGCGCGAGGGCGGCGACGAGCAGCAGGGCCGCGGCCACGACGATGGCGATGACGAGCACGGCACCCTCCTCCATCCGGTCCCCGCCCACCCTGACACAGCCACGGCGCTGCGCCTATGGCAGGGGAGCACCCAGCGCCGTCGCGAGCTGCCGGCCCCGGTCGTCGTCCCGGGAGCGGAACACGAGCCGCCGTTCTCCGGCGCCCGTCGCGAGCCGCACCACGCGCAGCGATCCCCGCTCCTGCCAGCCGGTCGCGCGGACGCGCCGGACGTCGAGCTGCACGGCGTACCACCCCTCCCCCGGCCGGTCCTTCGCCTGCAGGCCCAGCACGAGCAGCCGCCGGTTGGTGAGCACCAGCGCCCGCGGGTGGCCGAGCTGGATGCCGAGGAAACCCTCCAGGTGGCGCACCAGGCTCAGCCTGCGCGGCGGGTCGTAGAACCCACCGGGAACGGCGGTCTCGATCCGCTCCCCCGGCAGCAGGTGCGCCGCCACGACGCGGCGGGCGCGCTCGGTCCGGTCGCGGGCAGGCACAGCGGCTGTGGTCACGGTGGGAGCATTCCGCTGTGAGCGCGAGCGCGGGGACGAGCCCGGCGAACGACGGGGACGCCGCGCCGCTGCCCGAGCCCGAGGTGCCAGCCGTCGAGCAGCTCGTACTCGCCGGCGCGTTCCCGCCGGTCGAGCGGGTGCAGTGGCAGCGGCTGGTGCTCGGGGTGTTGCGCAAGAGCGGTCGGCTCGACGGGGACGCGACTCCCGCCCAGGCCGAGCTGGCGCTGGCGAGCGTGCTGCCGGACGGCTTCGCCGTGCAGGGTCTCTACACCGCCGAGGGCGCGCTGCCGCCCGCCGGGGTGCCGGGCCTCGCGCCGTTCACCAGGGGCGGCACAGCGTCCGGGGCCACCGGTGGCGGGTGGGATGTGCGTCAGCGACACGACGACCCGGACCCCGTGACCACCCACCGCGCCGCCCTCGACGACCTCGAGGGCGGTGGCAGCTCGGTCTGGCTCACCCTCGGCGGCGGCGGGCTCCCGGTGGCAGCGCTCGGCGAGGTCCTCGACGGCGTCTACGTCGACCTCGCCCCGGTGGTGCTCGACGCCGGCGGGGAGACGGCCGACGCCGCCGCGGCGTACCTCTCGCTCGCGGCCGAGCGCGGCGTCGCCGACGACGACCTCCTCGGCGTGCTCGGGGCGGACCCGCTCGGTCTCGCCGCCCGCACCGGCACTGTCCCGGACCTCGGCGTCGCGACCTCGCTGGCCCGTCGCTGCGCCGACCGGCACCCGGGCGTGCGCGCGGTCGTCGTGGACGGGCTGCCCTACGCCGACGCCGGAGCCACCGACGGGCAGGAGCTCGGGCTCGCGCTCGCGACCGCCGTCGCCTACCTGCGCGCACTCACCGAGGCGGGGCTGGACGCGGCCCAGGCGTGCGGCCAGCTGGAGTTCCGCTCCAGCGCCTCTGCCGACCAGTTCGTCACCATCGCGAAACTGCGTGCGGCGCGGCGGCTCTGGGCGCGCGTGACCGAGGTAGCCGGGCTCGCGCCGGCCGGCCGGGCGCAGCGCCAGCACGCGGTCACATCCTGGGCGATGACGGCGACGGCGGACCCCTACACCAACCTGCTGCGCAGCACCATCGCCTGCTTCGCCGCCGGCGTCGGCGGCGCCGACGCGGTGACGGTGCTGCCCTTCGATGCGGCGCTGGGGCTGCCGGACGCCGTCAGCCGCCGGCTCGCGCGCAACACCTCGGCCCTGCTGCTGGAGGAGTCCCACGTCGCCGCAACGGTCGACCCGGCCGGTGGGAGCTGGGCCGTCGAGGCCCTCACCGACGAGCTGGCGCGGGCGGGGTGGGCGGTCTTCCGGGAGGTCGAGCGGGCCGGCGGGATGGCGGCCGCGCTGGCGTCCGGCCTGGTCGCCGACCGGCTCGCGGCCAGCGCCGCGGCGCGCACCGAGCGGCTCTCGACCGGGGTCGACGGGATCATCGGCGTCACCGAGTTCCCCGACCTGGCCGCCAGCCCACTGGTACGCCGGGCGGCACCGCCGGGACCCACCGGTGGGCTCCCCCGGGTGCGCGCGGCGGAGCCCTTCGAGCAGCTGAGGGGACGGGCCGCGGCGGCCGCGGCGGCCCGGCCGCAGCGGGTGGTGCTGGTGACCGTGGGTGCCGGCAAGGCCGCGGCGACGGGGATCGGGAAGCGCCTGGCTGCAGGCGGTGTGACGGCCGCACCGGCCACCCCGGCTGCCCTGCCCGACCTCGCCGGTGGGGTCGCGGTGCTCTGCGCGGCCCCCGAGGGCGACGAGGGCGAGCTCGCCGGTGCCCGCGCGGCGGCGGAGACGGCCGGCGCGGTCCTCGTCCTGGACGGGGCGCAGGCGGTCCGCGGCGGGACACTGGCGCTGCTGGAGCAGGTGCTGGCCGTGCTCGCGCCCGAGCCCGAGCCGGAGACCGCCCAGCAGGAGACCGCCCAGCCGGAGACGGAGGAGCAGCCGTGACGATCCCCGACTTCAGCGCGGTCGAGCTGGGTGGGCCTGGCACCGGCAACGAGGCGACGGCCGGGGACTGGGCGCGGCAGCTCGCCGCCGATGGCGCCGGCGCTCCGGAGGAGCTGACCTGGCAGACGCCGGAGGGCATCGGAGTGCGCCCGCTCTACACCGCGGATGACCTGGAGGGGCTGGACTTCCTGCAGACGCTGCCCGGGCTCGCGCCGTACCTGCGCGGTCCGTACCCGACGATGTATGTCACCCAGCCCTGGACCGTCCGGCAGTACGCCGGCTTCTCCACCGCCGAGGAGTCCAACGCCTTCTACCGCCGCAACCTCGCGGCCGGGCAGAAGGGCCTGTCCGTCGCCTTCGACCTGGCCACCCACCGGGGCTACGACAGCGACCACCCCCGGGTGGCCGGCGACGTCGGCATGGCCGGCGTGGCCATCGACTCGATCCTGGACATGCGCACGCTGTTCGACGGCATCCCGCTGGACGAGATGAGCGTCTCGATGACCATGAACGGCGCGGTGCTGCCCGTGCTCGCGCTCTACGTCGTCGCGGCTGAGGAGCAGGGGGTCGCGCCCGAGCAGCTCACCGGGACCATCCAGAACGACATCCTCAAGGAGTTCATGGTCCGCAACACCTACATCTACCCGCCGGCGCCCTCCATGCGCATCATCAGCGACATCTTCGCCTTCACGTCGGCCAGGATGCCCCGCTTCAACTCCATCTCGATCTCCGGCTACCACATCCAAGAGGCAGGCGCCACAGCCGATCTCGAGCTGGCCTACACGCTGGCCGACGGGGTGGAATACCTCCGCGCGGGGCTGGCCAGCGGCCTGGACGTGGACGCCTTCGCGCCCCGGCTGAGCTTCTTCTGGGCCATCGGGATGAACACGTTCATGGAGATCGCGAAGATGCGCGCGGCCCGGCTGCTCTGGGCCCGGCTGGTCGCGCAGTTCGAGCCGGCGAGCGACAAGTCCCTGTCGCTGCGCACGCACTGCCAGACGAGCGGCTGGTCGCTCACCGCGCAGGACGTCTACAACAACGTGATGCGCACCTGCGTCGAGGCGATGGCCGCGACCCAGGGGCAGACCCAGTCGCTGCACACCAATGCCCTCGACGAGGCGCTCGCGTTGCCCACCGACGCGAGCGCGCGCATCGCCCGCAACACCCAGCTGGTGCTCGCGCGGGAGAGCGGCACCACCCGGACCATCGACCCGTGGGGCGGCAGCGCCTACGTCGAGCGGCTCACCGCCGACCTGGCCGCCAAGGCCTGGTCGCACATCACCGAGGTGGAGGCGGCCGGCGGGATGGCGCAGGCGATCGAGGCCGGCATCCCCAAGCTGCGGGTCGAGGAGGCGGCCGCCCGCACCCAGGCCCGCATCGACTCGGGGCGCCAGACGGTGGTCGGGGTCAACAAGTACCGGGTGTCCGACGAAGCACCCATCGACGTGCTGAAGATCGACAACAAGGCCGTCCGCGCGTCCCAGCTGGACAAGCTGGCCCGGCTGCGCGCCGGTCGCGACGAGGGGCAGCTCAGGACCGCGCTGGACGCGCTGCGCGAGGCCGCCGGGCAGCCGCCGACCGGGAGCGAGCTGCGACACAACCTGCTGGCCTGCAGCATCGACGCCGCCCGTGCGGGGGCCACCGTCGGGGAGATCAGCGACGCGATGGAGGCGGTCTTCGGCCGCTACACCGCGCAGGTGCGCACCATCTCCGGGGTCTACGCCGGCGAGGCTGGCAGCAGCTCCGCCGTCGAGCGGATGCGGGCCGCGGTCGCGGAGTTCGCGGCCGAGGAGGGCCGGCGCCCGCGCATCCTGGTCGCCAAGATGGGCCAGGACGGTCACGACAGGGGGCAGAAGGTCATCGCCTCGGCGTTCGCCGACCTCGGCTTCGACGTCGACGTCGGCCCGCTCTTCCAGACGCCGGGCGAGGTCGCGTTGCAGGCGGTAGAGGCCGACGTGCACATCGTCGGCGTCTCCTCCCTCGCCGCCGGACACCTCACGCTGGTGCCTGCCCTGCGGGCGGAGCTGGAGCGGCTGGGCCGGGGCGACATCCTGCTGGTGGTCGGCGGCGTCATCCCGCAACAGGACTTCGCCGAGCTCCGGGCCGCCGGGGCGACCGCGATCTTCCCGCCCGGCACGGTGATCCCGGCGGCCGCCCTGGAGCTGCTCGACACCTTGCGGGGCCGGTTGCGCGAGGCTGCACCGGCGTGAGCCGCCGCCCCGACGTCGCCTCGCTCGAGCGCGGGGTGCTGGCGGGGAGCCGGGCCGAGCTCGCGCGCGCGATCACGCTGGTGGAGTCCACCCGGGCCGACCACCGCGAGGAGGCGCGCGACCTGCTCGGGCGACTGGCCCCGCATGCCGGCCGGGCCCGGCGGGTCGGCATCACCGGGGTGCCGGGGGTGGGGAAGTCGACGTTCATCGACGGCTTCGGCTCGTTGCTGACCGGTCGCGGCCACCGTGTCGCCGTGCTCGCCGTTGACCCGTCCAGCACGCGCACCGGGGGCAGCATCCTCGGCGACAAGACCCGGATGGCCAGGCTCGCCGTCGACCCCGCGGCGTACGTCCGGCCCTCCCCGACCGCCGGCACCCTCGGCGGCGTGACGCGCGCGACGAGGGAGGCCATGGTGGTGGTCGAGTCGGCCGGCTACGACGTCGTGCTGGTCGAGACCGTCGGCGTCGGGCAGAGCGAGACGGCAGTGGCCGACATGGTCGACACGTTCCTCGTGCTCGCCCTCGCCCGGACCGGAGACCAGCTGCAGGGCATCAAGAAGGGCATCCTCGAGATCGCCGACATCGTGGCGGTCAACAAGGCCGACGGTCCACACGAGCGCGACGCGCAGACGGCCGCCCGCGAGCTGGCCGGCGCATTGCGGCTGCTGGCCCCGGTGGGGGAATGGACCACCCCGGTGCTGACCTGCAGCGCCGCGACAGGGGCCCGGCTGGACGAGGTGTGGGACGCCGTGCGGTCGCACCGGGACCTGCTCGAGCGGACCGGCGAGCTGGCGCGGCGACGCGACCGGCAGGCCGTCGACTGGTTCTGGACCCTGGTCCGCGACGGTCTGCTCGACCGATTGCGTGGCGACCCCGCGACCGCGACGCTGGCGCTCGGGCTGACCGACGACGTACGCCGGGGAGCTGTCCCGCCGGGCATCGCCGCGGACCGCCTGCTGGCGGCGTTCCTGCGCGACGGCGCAGCCGGCTAGCGGTCGGCCACCCTGCCCACCCTGCCCACCCATGCCGGTCGGTGAGGACCCGCGACGACAATGGGCGAGTGCGCCACGCCCTGCTCGTGCTGCTGCTGCAGGTCGCCGCGTGCTCCCCGGCCTCGACCGTCCCGGCCGCTGGCATACCGCCAGCACCGACGTCGGTGTCGCAGCTGCTGCGTGCCGCCGCGGTCCGCGAGGAGCAGGCCATCACCCAGACCGGCGCCTACGTCGACGCCGAACAGCTGGGGTACGTCGTCAAGCCCGGGGTGATCTTCGAGGCCATCCCGCGCCCGGGGTCCTACTGCCTGGACGCCTCGCTCGACGCGACGTCCCAGCGTTACCGGCTCGACGGCGACAAGGGCGGCGCGATCGAGCCCGGCGCGTGCCAGCGCCCCCCGCCGTAGCGGTCACGCTGCTCCCGCGCGCTCGGCGAACCAGGGCTTGACCACGTCGTTCATCAGCCGCACCCGCTGGTCGAACGGCAGGAACGCCGACTTGGTCGCGTTCAGCGTCAGCCGTCGCAGGTCCTCCCACGTCCAGCCGAACGCCGCCGTGCAGGCGGTGAGCTCCGAGCTCAGCGTCACCCCGCTCATCAGCCGGTTGTCGGTGTTGACGGTCACGCGGAATCGCAGCCGGCGCAGCAGGCCCACCGGGTGCTCGGCGATGGAGGCGGCGGCACCGGTCTGCACGTTCGACGTCGGGCACAGCTCCAGCGGCACCCGGGTGTCACGCACAAAGGCCGCCAGCCGCCCCAGCGTCGCCTCCCCGGTCGAGGGGTCGACGGCGATGTCGTCCACGATCCGGACCCCGTGGCCGAGCCGGTCGGCGTTGCACCAGTGCAGCGCCTCCCAGATGGACGGCAGCCCGAAGGCCTCGCCGGCGTGGATGGTGAAGTGCGCGCTGTCGCGCTGCAGCAGCTGGAAGGCGTCGAGGTGCCGGGTGGGGGGCTAGCCGGCCTCCGACCCGGCGATGTCGAAGCCGACCACACCCCGGTCGCGCCACCGCAGTGCCAGCTCGGCCACCTCCACCGACCGGGCGGCGTGCCGCATCGCGGTGACCAGCGTGCCGACCGACATGCCCTGCACCGACGCGAAGCCGCGCACCACCGCCCCGACCACCTCGTCGAGCGAGAGCCCCTGCGCCACATGCAGTTCTGGCGCGAATCGCACCTCAGCGTGCACGACACCGTCGGCCCGCAGGTCCTCGGCACACTCGGCCGCCACCCGCTCCAGCGCGTCGGCGGTCTGCATCACGGCAATGGTGTGGCTGAACGGCTCCAGGTAGCGCTCCAGCGACCCCGACCACGCCTGCGCTTGGAACCACGCGGCGAGCTCGTCCACGCCTCGGACCGGCAGCTCGTGCCCGATCCCGGCGGCCAGCTCGAGGACGGTGGAGGCACGCAGCCCCCCGTCGAGGTGGTCGTGCAGCAGCACCTTGGGCGCGGCGTGGATCTCCTCGGGTGTCGGCGATGCATGCGGGCTGGACATGCCAGCACGCTAGCCACCTGGTCCCCGCAGTTCTTCAGGCTGGCGAACTGCGAGGGACCTGGCGCATCGGTGGGCGGGGTGCGGTGCGGCAGCGACCGTCGCCCCGGGTGGCGGTCTGCCGGTGCTGCCTCAGACTACGGGCATGCCGCTGTGGAGGGTTCGGGAGTTCCAGCAGCCCGATCTCGACGCCGTCGTGCGAATCTGGGACCGCCCGCCCGCGGCCGCCCAGGAGTCGGTGCACGCGCTCTCCGAGCTGCTCGGCGCCGTCCGCGCCGGTGAGCCGACCGTGGTCGCGGTGGTCGGCGACACCGTGGTGGGTGCTGCGGTCGCTTCGGTGGCCGGGGAGCTGGCCTGGGTGCTGCGGCTGGGTCTGGCCGACGACTGGCGCCACCGCGGCATCGGCAGCATGCTGCTGGCCGAGCTGGAGCGTCGCTGCACCACCGGCGGAGCGCGTCGGCTGCGCTGCGTGCTCGCCGACGCCCACGAGGTCGGCGCCGAGGCGCTCGAGCACCGCGGCTTCCGCGCCCAGCCGGGCTGTGTGGTCTACGACAAGAGCACCGGCCACACCGGGGCCGACCAGGGGCTCCTCGACGAGCTCGGGGCCCGGCGGATGGCAGCCGGGCTGTGGGACGCCGTCGGCGGCATGGTGAAGGAGAAGGGGATCATCGAGCGCCAGGTGATCCTCCCGCTGGCCCACCCCGAGGAGGCGGAGCGATCCGGTCTGGTCCCGCCGCAGGCGATCGTGCTCTTCGGCCCGCCCGGCACCGGGAAGACCACCTTCGCCAAGGGCGTCGCCGGCCGGCTCGGGTGGCCGTTCGTGGAGCTGTTCCCCTCCAGGCTGGGTACCACCGCCGCCGGCCAGGCGGCCGCGCTGCGGGACACGTTCGCACTCGTCGACGAGCTCGACGAGGTGGTGCTGTTCATCGACGAGGTCGAGGAGATCGCGGCCCGGCGCGACGGCGGGCAGCTCTCGCCCGCGCACGGCCTCACCAACGAGATGCTCAAGCTCATCCCGCACTTCCGGGAGCGGGAGCACCGGCTGCTGGTGTGCGCCACGAACTCCGTGCGCGGTCTCGACGCCGCGCTGCTTCGGCACGGCCGCTTCGACTACGTCATCCCGGTCGGGCCGCCGGACGCCGAGGCGCGGGCCGCGATCTGGGAGCACTACCTCGCAGCGATCCCGCACGACGGGGTGGACCTCGACGCCGTCGTGGCCGAGTCCGAGGTGTTCACCCCGGCCGACATCGAATTCGCGGCCCGCCGTGCCGCGCAGGGCGTCTTCGAGCGGACGGTGCTCGACGGGCAGGACCGCGGGGTGAGATCCGATGACGTCCTGCGGGCGGTCCGCGAGACCCGGCCCACCCTGACCCGGGAGATGGTGGCGGACTTCGAGCAGGACATCGTCGACCACGCCCGGCTCTGACCGCCGGCCCTGGTCAGCGACCACTGCGGCCTCCGCGCCGGTTCACCGACCTGCGGGTGTTCGGCAGCGTCGACCGAGTCGGCTGAACGTCTGCGCCGCGGCGTCCGAGGTGTCCGGGGTGTCCGAGGTGTCCTGATAGCGGTGTCCCGGTGCTGGTGCAGCTGGTGGTGGTGGTGGTGCTGGTGGTGGTGGTGGCTTGGCTGTCGCCATCCCTACAGGTCTGTGTCGTCTTTGTTGTCGGTGTGGGTCTCGTGGGGGTAGGCGTCGTCGTCGAGCTCGACGGGTGTGGTCTGTTCGGCGACGTCGGTGGGGTCGGCGTCCCACCGGTCGGACGGGGTTGGGGTGGTGTCGCCGGGGTCGGAGACGCCCAGATCGGTGCGGATGGTCATGGCGCTCTCCCGTTCTGCTTAGGCGGGTGTTCTCGCTTTCCAGGTCCTCGTTCTTGCTGTTCAGAGTGGCGTTGATGGCTTGTAGGGCCAGAATGTGGGCGACGCCGTGAGGTTGACCCCGTCGGCGACCAGCGCCCCGATGCGCCCGAGGAGCACGAGGTCGTCGTCGCTGTAGCGGCGGGTCGTGAGCTTGGACCGACCCACCCAGCAGGTGTTGGGCACGACGGCGCGTCCGGCGGCCATGCCGATGGTCGCCTGGCGTGAGGGCGACACCCTCGTCATCGAGCTCGACCTGCCGGGGGTGGAACCGGGCTCGGTCGACCTGGACGGGGTGTCGTGGCCGGTGGGGCCTGCTGTCCCTATAGGCACCTGCTCGAGGTTGTTCTTCGACGCCAGGGCGGGGCGGATGGCGAGGAGGCAGTTCCAGGTGATCGATGTGGTTGAGGTGTTGCAGCACTGGCACGCGGGGCGGCCGAAGACGGTGCGCAAGTACGTCGCCGCCACGGCGGCCGCGGGCATCGTCACGGGTGGTGGGCAGGGCGCGGACCGGGCCGGGTGGGCTGCGCGGGTGGCGGGCTGGTTCCCGGAGCTGGTGGACGCGAAGGCGGGGAGCCGGACGTGGCCGGCGTTGGAGGCCCGCCGAGATCTGATCACCGTGATGCTGGCGACGAACACGGTGGCCACGGTGCACCAACGGTTGCGCGACGAGCACGGGCTGACGGTCAGCGAGTCCAGCCTGCGCCGCTAGCCAGCCGGGCGGCGGGGACCCGGCGGACCGGGAGGACCGAGCAGGAGCGCGGCGAGCCTGGCCAGCTCCACCGCCGGGTCGGTGGTGACCCCTCCGTGCACCGGCCCGGCCTGCACGACGGTGCTCCGCGGCGCGGTGAGCCAGCGGAACCGCTCGCCGGGCGTCGTCGACCCCGCCGGCCCGATGCCGGCGCAGACCAGCTGCAATGCAGCCAGATGCGCACGTACCACCCCCGGGTCGAGGTGCCCGTCGAGGGCCAGCCAGCGGGCCTCGTCCGCGTCCACCGCCGCCGCCAGAAAGTCCAGCGGCCGGCAGTGCAGCAGCACCCCGGCGTTCACGCACTCGCCGCGCTCGACCCGCGGGACCACCCGCACGACGGCGTAGTCGAACCGCAGCAGCCGGCCGGCCGGCTCAGCCACGGGACGTTTCCAGGGCCGCGACCCAGGACCGGACGCCGCCGACCCGGTCCGTGAGGAAGTCGGCGTACGTCGACGCCGGCGCCTGCAGCCACTCCGGCGGCACCAGGCCGACGACCTCCGCCAGCAGCGCCGGCGTCACCAGCGGCGCCAGCTCGGCGTCGGCCACGGCGAGCGGCCCCGCGGCCGGCAGCAGCACGTGCTCGCCGGCGCGGGTGAGCGGCCGGTCCACCCGCTCGAGCGGGTCCTCGACACGGGACCACTCGTGCTGGGGGTAAAGGGCGGCCCCGTGGTCGATGAGCCGGATGCCGCCGTGCCAGACCAGCACGTTGGGGTTGCGCCAGGTGCGGTCCACGTCGAGCACCAGCCCGTCGAACCACACCACGCGGGCCGCGAGCGCGGGATCGACGGTGTCGGCCAGCGGGTCGTAGGTGACAGCGCCGGGCAGGAAGTCCATCCCGAGGTTCGTCCCCGGCGAGGCGCGCAGCAGGTCCTGGATCTCCTGGTCGGGCTCGGCGAGTCCGAGCTCGGGGTCGACGTCGACCACCACCAGCTCGGGCACCGGCAGGCCGAGGCGGCGGCCGAGCTCTCCGACGACCACCTCCGCGACCAGCGCCAGCCGGCCCTGCCCGGCCCCGGTCCACTTCACGACGTACATGCCGAGGTCGTCGGCCTCGAGCAGTCCTGGCAGGCTGCCGCCCTCGCGGAGCGGTGCCACATAGCGCGTCGCCGTCACCCGCCGCAGCTGCACGGGGGCAGTGTGGCCGTCGGGGAGGATGGGCGGCGTGACGGACGGCGGCCAGGCGGGCACGGGGCAGGCGGGCACGGGGCAGGCGGGCACGGGGCAGGCGGGCACGGGGCAGGCGGGCACGCGGATCGCCGGGCGCTACCGGCTCATCGACACCGTGGGCCAGGGCGGCATGGGCGTGGTCTGGCGGGCGCAGGACGAGGTGCTGGGGCGCACGGTCGCCGTCAAGCAGGTGCACATCCCCTCGCACCTGCCCGAGCAGGAGCAGCAGGTGCTCCGCGAGCGGGTGCTGCGCGAGGCGAGAGCGGCCGCGAGGTTGCACGACCCGGCCGCGGTCACCGTCTTCGACGTCGTGCTGGAGGGCGGCTCGCCCTACCTCGTGATGGAGCTGGTCGATGCCGCCTCGCTGGCCGAGCGGGTGCGCGACGAGGGGCCGGTCCCGCCACGCGAGGCGGCCCGCATCGGCCTGGCCGTGCTCGGCGCCCTCGAGGCCGCGCACAAGGCCGGGATCATCCACCGCGACGTGAAGCCCGGCAACGTGATGGTCTGCGCCAACGGCCGGGTGCTGCTCACCGACTTCGGGATCGCCTCGACCCAGGGCGACGCGTCGATCACGCAGACCGGTCTGCTGCTGGGCAGCCCGGCCTACATCGCGCCGGAGCGGGCGCGCGGCGGCAGCGGCGGCCCCGAGAGCGACCTGTGGGCGCTCGGCGGGACGCTGTTCACCGCCGTCGAGGGCGTGCCGCCGTTCGAGGGCGAGGGCGCGTTGCAGACGCTGACGGCGGTGGTCGAGGGGCGACGACGGCCGACCCGTCGCGCCGGGCCGCTCGTGCCGGTGATCGACGCGCTGCTCGCTGCGGACCCCGCCGCGCGGCCGACGGCCGCCGAGGCGCGCCGGATGCTGGACCAGGTCGTGCGGGGCGGCACCCCCGCCGGCCCGCCGACCGCCGCGACAACGGTGCTGCCGGCGTCGAGACCGGCCACCGGCCTGGACGCGAGGGAGATGACGGCTGTCCTGCCGCCGGACCCGCTGGGCGGCAGGTACGCCGGGGGGGGCGGGCAGGGCACGGGCAGCTACCAGCCGGCGTACGACGAACCCGGCCGCGACCCCCATGCCGGTCGACGCCGCACCGCAATCGTCCTCGTCGCGCTCGCGCTGGTCGCAGCGGTGACGCTGGGCGGGCTGGCGCTCGCCGGCGTCTTCACCAAGGCCAGGTCCGGCATCGGCGGCAACGCCGCGCTGCCGGCCGGCTGGACCCAGGCGCCCGGCCCCGGCAAGTCCAGCATCGGCATCCCGCCCGACTGGCGGTCGCTGGCGCCGCCGACGGTGCCCAGCGGCGCTGGGACCTTCTACGGCACGTCCGGCTCGCAGTACGTCCGGATCACCGCCAACCGCAAGCAGAGCGCGCTGGCCGCCTTGCAGGCGCTGGAGCAGCAGAAGCATCCGGCGCACGGCCGCCCGATCGTGGTGCTGCCGGCCGACGACCCGAGCGCGACGCCGGGCGGCCCACCCACCGACATCGTCGTGCCGTCCGACTTCCCCACCGACGGCGGCGCCTCCGGCGCCGCGAGCACAGATGCAAGCCCTTCGTCCACCCCCGCCGCGAGCACCGGGGTCGCCACCACGGCGCCGGTGCAGCCCAGCACCCGCCCGTCTGCAGCACCCAGCACCGAGCGCGTCACGCCATCTCCCAGCACCCCGGCGGCCACCTCGGCCACCTCCTCGGCGCCGAGCCCGTCGCCGAGCCCGTCGGCAACGGCCAGCGCGACGGCCGCTGCCGCGCCGTACCTGCTGATCCGGCTCGAGGGCGCCCAGGGGATGGACCCGGCCGTCTCGGCCTACTGGGAGTTCACCGAGACCGACGGCGGCACCAACCTGCACCTGCTCGACTACGCGGTGGTGTCGGGCAACACCCTCTACACGGTGACGTTCGTGTCCAAGGCCGAGGACTTCGCCGGGCTGACCGCCAGCGGGGGGACCTTCTCCCGGATGCACGACACGTTCCAGCCGGGCTGAGCCGCCGGCCACGCCCTACACTCGCCAGCGCAGACGAACCCGAGGAAGGACCCCTGCGTGCCCAAGCCAGCCGGCACCCTCTACCGCGGCCGTGAAGGCATGTGGTCCTGGGTGGCGCACCGGGTCACCGGTGTCCTCATCTTCTTCTTCCTGTTCACCCACGTGCTGGACACGGCGCTCGTGCGGGTGAGCCCGGAGAGCTATGACCGGGTGATCGACAGCTACAAGCACCCGATCATCGCGCTGATGGAGGTCGGTCTGGCCGCGGCCGTGGTGTTCCACGCGCTCAACGGGATCCGCATCATGACCATCGACTTCTGGCAGCAGGGCGTGCGCTATCAGAAGCAGCTGCTCTACACCGAGCTCGGGCTTTTCGTCGTGCTGATGGTGCCCGGCGCCTTTTTCATGCTGCGGCACACCGTCCTGACCCTGTTCGGGTCGGCATGACCGCGGTCCTGGAGCCGGCCACCGGCGCGAGCGGCGACGACCTGGTCATCGAGGCGCCGCGGACCCGTCGGCAGCGACCATCCACCAGCCGGAGCAAGACCAACTTCGAGCTCTACGCCTGGGTGTTCATGCGCATCTCCGGCCTGCTGCTCGTGGTCCTCGTGCTGGGCCACCTGTTCATCATGCTGACGCTGGACGGCGGCGTCTCGCGCATCGGCTTCGGCTTCGTCGCCGGCCGCTGGTCCTCACCGTTCTGGCGAACCTGGGACCTGGCCCAGCTGGTCCTCGCCGAGCTGCACGGCACCAACGGGCTGCGCACGATCATCAACGACTACGCGAGCAAGGACCAGACCCGTTTCTGGCTGAAGATGCTGCTGTTCACCAGCGCGGCCCTGGTCACCGTGCTCGGCTCGATCGTCATCTTCACCTTCGACCCCAACCTGCACTGACCCACGCGCGTGGTCCGGCTCGAGGCGTTCAGCGACGGCGTTCTCGCCATCGCCCTCACGTTGCTGGTGCTCGACCTGCGGGTGCCGGGCGAGGGGCAGGCCGATGCCGGCCTGGCTGCCTATCTGCGCGGGCAGTGGCCGAGCTATGCCGCGTTCGCCGCGAGCTTCCTCGTCATCGGGATCATCTGGCTCAACCACCGCGCGGTCCTCGGCCTGCTCTCACGCGCCGACCATGGCATCCGGGTGCTCAACCTGTTCCTCCTCGCGGCCGTCAGCATCATCCCCTTCCCGACATCGCTGCTGGCCGAGTACGCCGTCGGCCACCACAGCCGCGCCGACCAGCGCACGGCGGTGCTCGTCTACGGCGGGGTGATGGTGGCGATGTCGGGGCTGTTCAACCTGCTGTGGCGGCGGGTCCGCGCGCACCCCGAGCTGCGCCGCCCCGGCACGACGCTGGAGTCGCTGCGGACCCGGCACGTGCGCTTCAACGTCGGGCTGGCGACGTACCCGCTCGTGACGCTGATCGGTCTGCTCGACGTGCGCCTGTTCCTCGTTGGGTTGCTTGTGCTGGCCTTCCTCTACCTGCTGCCGGCCGGCGAGTCCGACCCGGTGGAGGAGTGACCGGATCTTCGCGCCGGAGGGCGTGCCGGCCCTGGCGGGCCTAGCATCGAGCACGTGTCAGAGCAGCCGGGGCAGACCCCCGCGGGTACGCCGTTTGTCGCGGCCCAGGTCGACCCGCAGCAGGACCACCCGTCGTCCTACGAAGGGCAGGCACCCGTGACAGCACCCGACGGCGAGGCACTGGCGGAGGGCGTCGTCGCGCAGGTGACGTTCGCGCCCGAGCCGGAGTGGTTGACGGCCGCTGACAACGCGGCGTTGTCGCAGGAGGGCACGCCGGCGCCGCGGCCGGACACGGTCGCGCACGCCGACCCGGCGCCGGGCCCCAAGACCTTCGGCCCAGGCACCCAGGTGCACCGCTACGACGTCGTGGTGGTCGGCGCGGGTGGGGCCGGGATGCGGGCGGCGCTGGAGGCCGGCCAGCGGGCCAGGACCGCCGTGCTCACCAAGCTCTATCCGACCCGGTCCCACACCGGCGCGGCGCAGGGCGGCATGTGCGCCGCGCTGGCCAACGTCGAGGAGGACAACTGGGAGTGGCACACCTTCGACACCGTCAAGGGCGGCGACTATCTCGTCGACCAGGACGCCGCCGAGGTGATGTGCAAGGAGGCCATCGACGCGGTCCTCGACCTGGAGAAGTTCGGCCTGCCGTTCAACCGCACGCCGGAGGGCCGCATCGACCAGCGGCGTTTCGGCGGCCACACCCGCGACCACGGCAAGGCCCCGGTCCGGCGCAGCTGCTTCGCCGCCGACCGGACCGGCCACATGATCCTGCAGACGCTCTTCCAGCAGTGCGTCAAGCACGAGATCGAGTTCTACAACGAGTTCTACGTGCTCGACCTGCTGCTCACCACGCCCGATGGCGCGCCCGACGCCAGCACGCAATGCTCCGGCGTGGTGGCCTATGAGCTGGCGACCGGCGAGCTGCACGTCTTCCAGGCCAAGTCGGTCATTTTCGCGACCGGCGGCTACGGCAAAATGTTCAAGGTCACCAGCAACGCCCACACGCTGACGGGTGACGGACCGGGGATCGTGCTGCGCAAGGGGCTGCCGCTGGAGGACGTGGAGTTCTTCCAGTTCCACCCGACCGGCATCTACAAGATGGGCATCCTGCTCACCGAGGCCGCGCGCGGCGAGGGCGGGATCCTGCGCAACAAGGACGGCGAGCGCTTCATGGAGCGCTACGCCCCGACCATCAAGGACCTGGCGCCCCGCGACATGGTCAGCCGCGCGATCTACACCGAGATCCGCGCCGGGCGGGGCTGCGGGCCCAACGGCGACCACGTGTTCCTCGACCTGACCCACCTGCCTCCCGAGCAGCTGGACGCCAAGCTGCCCGACATCACCGAATTCGCCAGGACCTATCTGGGCATCGAGCCCTACACCGCGCCGATCCCGATCCAGCCGACCGCGCATTACGCCATGGGTGGCATCCCCACCGACATCGACGCCAGGGTGCTGCGCGACAATGACCACCCGGTGCCCGGTCTCTACGCCGCGGGCGAATGCGCCTGTGTCTCGGTGCACGGCTCCAACCGGCTGGGGACCAACAGCCTGCTCGACATCAACGTCTTCGGCCGCCGGGCCGGCATCGCCGCTGCGGCATACGCGGCCTCGGTCGAGGATTGGCAGCCGCTGCCCAGCGACGCGGCCGGTCTCGTCCGCGACCTGGTGGGCCGCCTCAAGGCCAATGCCGGCGAGGAGAGCGTCGCCGCGATCCGGCGCGACCTGCAGGAGACCATGGACGTCAACTGCAGCGTCTACCGCACCGAGGCCACCCTGAAGCAGGCCGAGGTCGACATCGCGGCATTGCGCGAGCGGTACCGCCGGGCCGGCGTCGACGACAAGGGGCTGCGCTACAACACCGACCTGCTGGAGGCGATCGAGCTGGGCTTCCTGCTGGAGATCGCGGAGGTCTTCGCCATCTGCGCGCGGGCCCGCAACGAGAGCCGCGGTGGTCACTTCCGCGAGGACTACCCCCAGCGCGACGACGTCAACTTCATGCGGCACACGATGGCCTACGCCCGGGCCGGCGAGGTCGTGCTCGACTACAAGCCTGTCACCGTGACCCGATACCAGCCGATGGAGCGCAAGTACTAGTGACCACCACCATCGAGGCGCCGGCCGACCGGTCGGACACGCTGGGTACGTCGGAGGCCGCGGCGGTCCGGCACGTGACGCTGCGGATCCGACGTTTCAACCCCGAGCAGGACACCGATCCGCATTGGGAGGATTACGACGTCCCGGTCGAGGCGGGCGACCGGCTGCTGGACGCCATCCATTACGTCAAGTGGAACGTCGACGGGTCGCTGACCTTCCGCCGTTCCTGCGCGCACGGCGTGTGCGGCTCGGACGCCATGCGCATCAACGGCGTGAACCGGCTGGCCTGCAAGGTGTTGGTGAAGGACCTGCCCGACGTCATCCTCATCGAGCCGATCAAGGGCCTGCCTGTCCACAAGGACCTGCTGGTGGACATGGAGCCGTTCTTCGAGGCCTATCGCGCGGTCAAGCCGTTCCTGATCACCGACGGCCGCGAGCCCACCCGCGAGCGGCTGCAGACCGCGGAGGAGCGGGCCCGATTCGACGACACCACCAAGTGCATCCTCTGCGCCGCCTGCACGACCTCGTGCCCGGTCTATTGGAACGACGGGGCCTATTTCGGCCCGGCGGCGATCGTCAACGCGCACCGCTTCATCTTCGACAGCCGCGACGCCGGTGGCGAGGAACGGCTGGAGATCCTCAACGACCGCGAAGGCGTCTGGCGCTGCCGCACGACGTTCAACTGCACCGACGCCTGTCCCCGCGGGATCCAGGTGACCAAGGCGATCTCCGAGGTCAAGCGCGCGTTGATCTTCCGCCGGGTCTAGCCATGGCCCGCTATTTGTCTGTCGGGGGCGGCGAGGCGGCAGCCGGTGCACGACGGCGCCGGTGCCGGGGTTGAGGAACAGTGCGCGCACGCAGTCGGCTGCCGTGACAGCGGGTCGACGACCGCTTGCACGTGGGTTGCCCGCGGCACTGGCTGCGTGGAAGTGAGCCCGGCAGCCACACCGGGACGGTTTGTGAGCCGGGCTTCGCGCTGTCGTGCCGGCTCAGACCTGTCGGTCGGTATCCCGGGACGCCTAGCCGCTCACAGCAACTGAGGCCGAACTCGTCGCGCAAGACGGTCCGCTTGTGCGACGGCGTTCCGCCTAGCCGGTCAGCAAACGAGCTGCAGCATCCCGCGGCGATGGCTACAATCCTGGCTATGACCACGTTGCCGCTCGCGACCGTCCGAGACCGTTTGTCCTCACTCGTCGACGACGTCGCTCGCACTCACGACGCGCTGACGATTACGCGCAACGGCACGCCCGCCGCGGTGGTCCTCTCGATCGACGACTACGAGTCGATCATGGAGACGCTGGCGCTGCTCAACGACCCGGTCGATCAAGAGCGCCTCGCCGATGCCCAGCAGTCGGTGAGTGACGGTGATGTGATCGGCGGCGAGGACATGAGTCGCCTCGTCGCCCAACGAGTTCAGCGCCCCACCGGCGCCGCGTGAGATACGGCGTCGAACTTGCCCGACCCGCGCGTCGCGCCCTGACCGACGAACTCCCCGTAACTGTGGCTGCCGCAGCGTGGGAACTCATCGACGGCCCGCTCCGGGATAACCCCCATCAGCTCGGGAAACCGCTGCGCGCCCCGTTCGCGGGGCACTGGGTCGCTCGACGCAGCAGCTACCGCGTCCGGTACCGAATCGACGAGGACCGCCACATCATCATCGTCCTTGACGTCCGCGGACGGGCCGACGCCTACCGAGTTTGAGGCGCACCGCGTCCCGCGGCACGATCCGCTTGCGACACGGTTTGCAGTCGGTGAGGGCTCCGTGGGTGTCACGACCCAGCGGTTAGCCGGCAGCGTCGCCGGCGCGCACGGACGCCCGCCAGGCGCGCAACCCGACGTAGGCCGTGCCGGCTGCCAGCCCCAGGCTGACCGCGGCCAGCACGTAGTGCACGACCTTGAAGCCGGTGCCGTGCAGGGTGTCGCGGCTGACGTTGCGGATCAGCGTGACCCAGATGAACGTCGTCCATGCGGAGACACCGAGCAGGAAGCCGGCGGCCCGGCGGGAGAGCGGCACCGGCCCAGTCTGGCCGTCCTGGGCCGGGGCTGCGCGGCCGGACGAGGGGGCTGCCGTATCGTCGGCGAGTGCCCCACTCCCGGTCGCAGCGTCGCGCCGGCCTGCTCGGCCTCGCGGTCGCCGTCCTGCTGGTGGCGGCCCCCGTGCTGCCGGCGGAGGCCTCGGTGGGGCCCGGTCCCTCGCCGCTACCGTTGCCGCCGCCGCCGACCGCCGCGCCGGCCCCGCCGCCCCCTCCGGACCCGAACGCCGTCGGCGGGCCGCGCATGGGCGAGCACGGCGTGGTGGTGGAGAGGGTGACAGGCGTCCCTGCTCTGCCCAGCGACAAGGACGTGACGGCCAAGAGCTGGCTGGTCGCTGACCTCGACACCGGGGCCGTCCTCGCCGCCAAGGACCCGCACCTGCGCAACCGGCCCGCCAGCACCATCAAGACGCTGACGGCGCTGGCCCTGATCCCCCAGCTCGACGCCAAGCACGGCCGGGCGCCGTACACCAAGGCCGAGCAGGAGCTCATCCGGCAGCCCGACGGACTGTCCACGGCTATCGGTCTCGAGCCGGGTCGGGCCTATCCGATCAACCGGCTCTTCGAGGCCATGCTCGTCGCCTCCGCCAACGATGCCGCCGAGGCGTTGGCCGCCGCCGCCCCGGGCGGGCGTGCCGGCACGTTGACTGCCATGAATGCCGCGGCCACGCACCTGCAGGCGCTGGACACCCACGCCGGGAGCCCCAGCGGGCTGGACGCGACGGGGCAGTTCACGTCCGCCTACGACCTCGCGCTCATCGCCAGGGCGGCGCTGGCGCTGCCGGACTTCACCGCCTACGACGGGGCCAAGACCGTCATGCTCGTCGGCAGTCACGGGGTGTTCGGCGGCTACAACCACAACCGACTGCTCAATTCCTACCCGGGTGCCTACGCCGGCAAGGACGGCTACACCTCATTGTCCGGGCAGGTGTGGTGGGGCGCGGCCCAGCGGGGCGGCCACCGTCTGCTCGTCGTCGTCGTCGGCGCGGGCGCGCGGCCGACGACGCAGGAGATCACGCTGCTGGACTGGGGCTTCAAGGCGCTGCCGAAGGCCGTGCCGGTCGGCGCGCTGGTCGGCGCGGCCGTCCCGGGCCAGGCCGCACCGTCGGCCACCTTGCCGGCCGGCGTGCCGACCGCAGGCCTCGTCCCCCCAGCGGTGCGGGCGGCCCGGGCGGCCGGACCGGGGGGAGCGCCGGGCTGGCTGCTGGGACTGGGTGCCGTGGCGGTGGCGGGCGCGGGGCTGCTGCTCGCGGGCCGCCGTCGGCAGAGCCGGCGCATGTCCTCCCGCCGGCGGAGGTCCCCGACCGCGCCGCTGGGTGCCGTGCGCCGCGCCCCGACGGGCCTGGGAAGCTCCGCGTCGGTGGCCAGCGGCGCCGTCAAGATCGTGCCTCGAAAGCCCGCGCCGGACCCCGATCCCGCTGGCTGAACGGCTAGCTGAACGGGCGGCTCAGTCGCCGGAGGAGCGCACCACGTCGAGCAGGGTGCGGCCGGCGTAGACCAGGACGCCTGCCGTCCCGGCCGCGGCCACGCCGACGCCGAACCAGCCGGCGGCCCTCGCCACCTCCTGGTCGCGCGGTGCCGCGTCGCGCGGTGCCGCGTCGCGCGGCGCCGGCCCGCGCTGACCGGCCGCCTCCTCGACGGTCGGGATCTCGGGGGCGTCACCGGTCGGGGCCACCGGCGGGGCCGACGCCGTCGCCGCCCGGGCGCGGTCCTGGTGCTCGCCTGGAAGGGTGGCCTGGGAGGGGTCACGGTCGTTGACCGCCGCCGCGAGGGGAGACCGCGAACCTCCGCCGTCGAGCGTCGCCGGGTGATCGGCGGAGCCGCCGGCGTACTGCGTCGGGATCCCGGCCTCGACCGCCTGCTCCGCCGAGGAGGTGCCGGACGGGGCGACGTCGCTGTCGAAGGGGGCGGTCACCGTCCAGGCGGCGCAGAACAACGTGAACTGGCAAACGAGGTTGATCCAGATGAGCAGCCCGATGATGGTGGCGAAGGCGCCGTAGACGGCATTGCCGGTGGTGTGCTTGATGTAGACGGCGCCCACCAGCTGCAGCAGCAGGAAGCCGACCGCCGCGAACAGCGCCCCCCTGGCGACCCGGCGGACCGGGCTCTGCACCTTCGGCAGCCCCGCGAACAGGAAGAGGAAGAGCGCGAGGTTGACCGCGATGGAGACGGCGTAGCCGATCAGCTTCACCAGCAGGTTGGCCAGGAACCCGTGGAAGCCGACCAGGTCCAGCACCGCGCCGGTGGCGTAGTTGGCGATGCCGGAGACGGCGACGGAGAGCAGCAGCCCTATCCCGAGGCCGGCGAGGATCCCGACGTCGCGCAGCTTGCGCACCACGATGTTGCCGGCCTGCACGTTTTGGTGCCAGACCGAGCGCAACGCATTGCGCAGGGCGTCGACCCACCCGGTGCCGGCGAGCAGCAGGCCGACGACGCCGATCAGGCCGGCCGCGGTCCTGGCCTTGACGAGGGAGTCGACGTCGATGCCCCCCTTCTGCGGGCACGCGTATCCGGCGACCTTGCCGCTGCACAGCAGGCCGGGGAGATAGTCCTTGGTCGCAACGAGGATGGAGCGCTGGGCGTCGGTGGAGCCGCTCACCACGAAGCCGAGGACGAAGAAGGCCAACGCGATCAGCGGGAAGAACGACAGGAAGCCTGGCAGCGCCACCGAGGCCGCCAGCCGCCCACCGCCGTCGGCGGCGTAGCGGCCGTAGGCCCGCACCAGGTGGTCCACGGACGGCCGCCTGCGCCGCGCCTGCCCCGCCGCCCCCTTGACCGTGTCCCCGACACCCATGCCGGCGGTACTACCCCGACGCCAGCGGCCCCTCACCCCGCCGGCCGGCCGCCACCAGCTGGCGCCGCTGCCACAGGGTGAGAGCGATGACGATCAGGCCGGAGAGCACCAGCAGGGCACCGGTGAGCGGGCTGTTGACCCTGCTCACCAGCGGGATGCCGAAGTCCTCGCCGGTGAAGCAGAGCGCCCCAGCGGCCAGCAGCAGCACGCCGCCCAGCACCGTGAGGGCGACCGAACGGCGCGACGACGCGCTCTTCTGCGCCGAGGTCTGCGCCTTGTCCCTGGTCGCGTCGAGCCACCGCTGGGCCCAGTCGAACTCGCTGGCCAGCAGGGCCAGCCCGGCCACCACCACCAGCAGCCCCGGCCCGGGCAGCGCCAGCATCACCACTCCGGCGACGAGCACCAGGCCGCCGATGACGCCGACACCGATACGCCGCAGTCGCGAGCTCTCACCGGCCTCCAGGTCGGCCTCCTGGTCCGACTCCTGTCCCGTCCTCGCCACCCGCTCCCCCTACCCCGCGTGCCCCGTGCGCCCCGCCGCCGGCAGCAGGCCGACGAGCTCGCGCACCGTGGCCAGCGTCTCGCCGGCCACCTCCCGCGCCCGCCCCGCTCCGCCCGCGAGCACGGCGTCGACCCGGGCCGGGTCGCCGGCCAGCTCGGCCAGCCGGCGCTGCACCGGCTCGACGAAGGCCACCACCACCTCGGCGAGGTCGGCTTTGAAGGCGCCGTATCCGGACCCGGCGTATTCGCCCACCAGCTGCTCGGCGGAGCGGCCGGAGAGCCCGGCGTAGAGCGCCAGCAGGTTGGTCACGCCCGGCTTGTCCTCGCCGGGCCGGACCTCCCTGCCGCTGTCGGTGGTGGCGCGCATCACTTTGCGCCGCAGCACATCCGGCGGATCGTCGAGCCGCAGCGTCCCGGCCGGACCAAGCGACTTGCTCATTTTCGCGGTGGGATCCTGCAGGTCCATCACCCGCGCCGAACCGGCCGGCACGAATGCCTCCGGGACGATGAAGGCCGGGCCGAAGCGGGAATTGAACCGCTGGGCGAGATTGCGGGTCAGCTCCAGGTGCTGCCGCTGGTCGTCACCCACCGGCACCCGCTCGGGCTGGTAGAGCAGGATGTCGGCCGCCTGCAGCACGGGATAGGTGAACAGCCCCACGCTCGCGCCGCCCGCGGCGCCCGACTTGTCCTTGAACTGCGTCATGCGCCCCGCCTCGCCGTAGCCGGTCAGGCACTCCAGCACCCACGTCAGCTCCGTGTGCGCGGCGACGTGGCTCTGCGCGAACAGCGTCGAGCGCTCGGGGTCGACACCCAGGGCGAGCATCTCGGCCACCACGCCGCGGGTGCGCGTGCGCAATGCGCCCGGATCGTGCGGAACGGTCAGCGCGTGCAGGTCGGCGACGAAGTAGAAGCACTCGTGGCCGGCGTCCTGGAGCGCGACATACTGCCGCACCGCTCCGAGCCAGGTGCCCAGGTGGCTGCTGGTGCCGGTCGCCTGGATGCCGGAGAGAACGCGCACGGTGTTCATCCTCGCGCATGACCACCCGGTCACTTGCCGGCGTACGGTGCCGGCCATGCCTGCCCTGCCCAGCGTCGCCGTCATCGGTGCCGGCTCCTCCGGCATCGCCGCCACCAAGGCCATGCACGCCGCCGGGCTCGCGGTGACGACCTACGACAAGGGCGAGCGGGTCGGCGGGAACTGGGTCTTCGGCAACGTCAACGGCATGAGCGCGTCCTACAAGACGCTGCACATCAACACCTCCCGGGAGCGGATGGCTTACAGCGACTTCCCGATGAAGGCCTCCCTGCCGGACTTCCCGCACCACACCCAGATCGCCGCCTACTTCGACGACTACGTCGACCACTTCGGCTTCCGGGACCGGATCGTGTTCGGCACCGGCGTGGAGCAGGCGGCGCCCCAGCCGGGGGGTGGCTGGCAGCTGCGGCTGTCCGACGGCGGGACGGCCGCCTACGACGCGCTCGTCGTCGCCAACGGCCACCACTGGGACGCGCGCTGGCCCGAGCCCGCCTTCCCCGGCGCGGACACCTTCCCCGGCGTGCAGATGCATGCGCACTCGTTCACCGACAACACCGGCTGGGCGGGCAAGCGGGTGCTGGTGCTCGGCATGGGCAATTCCGCGATGGACATCGCGGTCGAGGCCTCCTGGGTCGCGGAGCGGACGATCCTGGCCGCCCGCACCCCCGCCCACGTGCTGCCCAAGTACGTCTTCGGGCGGCCGCTGGACACCCTGCAGCAGGGTGCCGTCGCGCGGCTGCCGTGGCGGCTGCGCCAGGCGGCCACCGCCGCGATCGTGAAGGCGGCGGTGGGCAGTTACGCGACCTACGGCCTGCGCGAGCCCGAGCACGGCATCTTCCAGGCGCACCCGACCATCAGCGACAACATCCTGTCCCGGCTGTCCCACGGCGCCATCGCCGTCAAGCCGACCATCGACAGCTTCGACGGGTCAACGGTGGTCTTCGCCGACGGCACCCGCGAGGAGGTCGACGTCGTCGTCTACTGCACCGGATACAAGATCAGCTTCCCCTTCCTCGATGCCGAGGTGCTGGCCGCGCCCGACAACCAGGTGGGCCTGTTCGCCAGGGTCTTCCCGCTGCCGGAGCCCGGCCGGCCGGTCCCGGCGCTGGCGGTGGTCGGCCTGGTGCAGCCGCTCGGTGCGATCATGCCGCTGGCGGAGGAGCAGGGGCTGCTGGTGGCGGACTGGTTGCGCGGGCGTTATGCCCTGCCCGCGCCCGCGGAGATGGCCGCCGAGGTGCAGCGGCACCTGGCCGAGGTGCGCGACCGCTACGTCGGGTCCAAGCGGCACACGATCCAGGTCGACTTCGACAGTTACCTGCACGACCTGCAGGTGGAGCGGCGGCGCGGCCGCAAACGCGCCGCGGCCGCCGGATACCCGCTGCCCGTGCCGGGCCGCCAGCCCGCCGCCGCCTGACGCGCCGCTACGGTCGTTGCATGAGCAGCGACGTCGCCGGCAGCCTCGCCCCTCTGCTGCGGCAGCTCCTGGGTGCTGACCTGCCCTGGCGGCTGCGCGGCTGGGACGGCAGCACCAGCGGTCCAGCGGACGCGCCGGCGACCATCGCGCTCCGGTCCAAGCGGGCGTTGCGCACCCTGCTCTGGCAGCCGGACGAGCTCGGCCTCGCGAGAGCTTACGTCGCAGGTGATCTCGACATCGAGGGCGACATCTACGCCGCCTTGGACTCCCCCGAGCTGATCGAGCAGGTCGCCGGCAACGACGGGCTCGGCCTCACCAGGGCGCAGAAGGTGCAGGCGCTCGCGACGCTGGTGCGCCTCGGGGCCGTCGGGCGACGGCCCGAGCTGCCGGTGGAGGAGATCGTGCGGACCCGCCGGGCCGCCCGGCTGCGCCACGACGAGGCGTCCGACGCGGCCGCGATCAGCCACCACTACGACGTCGGCAACAACTTCTACCGGCTGGTGCTGGGCCCGTCGATGGTCTATTCCTGCGCCTACTGGGCGCAGCAGCCCTCCGCCTGCTACGGCCTGGACGACGCGCAGCGCGACAAGCTGGACGTGGTGTGCCGCAAGCTGGACCTGCGGCCCGGCCAGCGACTGCTCGACGTCGGCTGCGGCTGGGGCAGTCTCGTGCTGCACGCTGCGCAGGAGTACGGCGTCCGCGCGGTCGGCATCACCTTGTCGGTCGAGCAGGCGGCGCTCGCCACCGAGCGGGTGGCCGCCGCCGGGCTGGCCGACCGGGTCGAGATCCGCGTCCAGGACTACCGCGAGATCCCGGACGGCCCCTACGACGCCATCTCCAGTGTGGGCATGGCCGAGCACGTGGGTGCCGAGCAGTTGGGGACCTACGCCGCGGCGCTGCACGCGGCCATCTCCCCCGGTGGTCGGCTGCTGCAGCACGCGATCGCCTCGCCGGCCGACCCCGCCGACAGCCACGAGGAGCAGCGTTCGTCGTTCATCGACCGCTATGTCTTCCCCGACGGCGAGGTGGAGCCGCTCGGTGCGACGGTCACCGCGCTGGACCGGGCCGGCTTCGAGATCCGCGACGTGGAGAACCTGCGCGAGCATTACGCGCTCACGTTGCGGCGGTGGGTGGCCAACCTGGAGGAGCACTGGGCGGAGGCGGTCGCTGCCACCTCCGAGGGGCGTGCGCGGGTGTGGCGGCTCTACATGGTCGGGTCGGCCCTCGGGTTCCAGACCGGGGAGATCACCGTCAACCAGACGCTCGCTGTCGCCCGCGTCCGCGGCGGCCACAGCGGGATGCCGCTGACCCGCGAGGGACTGCTGCCGCGGGAGAACGTGCCGGCCGCCGTACCCCCGGACGTGCGCGTGACGCAGTAGAAACGACCCGTGCGACAGCTGACAGGACTGGACGCGGCATTCCTGGCCATGGAGACGTCGTCGGTGTTCGGCCACGTCGGCAGCGTCTGCGTGGTCGACCCGCCGACCGACGGACCGCTGACCCTGGAGCGGATGACCCGGCTGGTGCTGGCGCGGCTGCACCTGATCCCGCCGTTCCGCCGTCGGCTGGTGCAGGTGCCGCTCGGCCTGGACCAGCCCTACTGGATCGAGGACCCCGACTTCGACGTGGCCTTCCACGTGCGCGAGCTGGCCCTGCCGGCGCCCGGTGACGACCGGCAGCTCGCCGAGCAGGTGGCCAGATTGCACGCCAGGGCGCTGGACCGGCGGCGTCCGCTGTGGGAACTCTACCTCATCCAGGGGCTCGCAGGCGGCCGGCAGGCGATCTACAGCAAGGTGCACCACGCGGCCATCGACGGCGTCTCCGGCAACGACATCCTGGGCGCCCTGCTCGACCTCACCCCCGACGGCCGGCCGGAGGACGACCACCCCCCGCAGTGGTCCGGCGATGCGGTCCCGCGCATGGCGACCCTGCTGGCGCGCAGCGCGATCTCGCTGACCGGCCACCCCGTTCGCGCGGCGCGGATGTCGTGGGGCCTGGCCCGCTCGCTGCCGACCCTGGCGGCCAGCCCGGCCCGGCCGCGGCTGCCCGTGGTGGACCGCGTCCTCGACGCGGTGGTCGGCCGCGACGACGACATCGTGCTTGCCACCTCCAGGCTGCGGGCGCCCAAGACGCCGTTCAACGCCTCGATCGGGCCGCACCGGCGGTGGGCCTTCCGCAGCCTGCCGCTGGGCCGGATCAAGGAGGTGAAGAACGCCGCCGGCGTGACGGTCAACGACGTGGTGATGGCCCTGTCGGCCGGCGCATTGCGGCGCTGGCTGCTCGAGCACGACGCGCTGCCCGACGCCCCGCTGGTCGCCGGGGTGCCGGTGTCGGTGCGCAGCGAGGCCGAGCAGGGTGCGGCGGGCAACCGCATCTCCAGCATGATCGCTCCGCTGCCCACCCACATCGCCGAACCGCTGGGGCGGCTGCACGCCGCCCACGAGTCGATGCGCGCGGCCAAGGAGCAGCACGGCGCGCTGCCGGCGGATCTGCTGGCCGACGTCACCGAGTTCGCGATGCCGGCGCTCGCCGGGCAGGCCGCCCGGCTCGCCGCCCGGCTGCGGCTGGTCGAGCGGGTCAGCGCGTTCAACCTGATCGTGTCCAACGTCCCGGGACCCTCGATTCCGCTCTACTACGGCGGCGCGCGCCTGCTCGCCTACTACCCGCTGTCCGCGATCGCCGACGGCCAGGGGCTCAACCTCACGGTCATGTCCTACGGCGGGCAGCTGCACCTTGGCCTGGTCGCCGACCGGGAGCTGGTGCCCGATCTGGACCTGATCGCCGGCTGGTTCGCCGAGGAGCTCGACCTGCTGCACGAGGCGGCGGTGTCCAGGCCGGCTGAGCCAGGTCGGGCCGGGTCGAGCTGAGCTGGGCTGAGCCGGGTCCGGCCCAGTTGGGCTGGGGCGGGCCAGACTCGGCCCGGTGTGGGATCTGCTCGTCGTCGGCGCCGGACCCGCGGGCAGCGCGGCGGCGCTGGCCGCGCTGGCGGCCCGGCCGGGGGCCAACGTGCTGCTGCTGGACGCCGCGGACTTCCCCCGGGACAAGACCTGCGGCGACGGCGTGGCCGCCGAGGCGGTGGACGAGCTGGTCGCCGTGGGCGCCAGCGGCGTCGTCGCCGACTGCCGCCCGGTGCCGTGGCTGCGGCTGACCGCCCCCGGGGGAGCCATGGTGGCCGCGCCGTTTGCCCGCCCGTCCTGGGTGCTGCCCCGCCGGGTGCTGGACGCCCGGCTGGTGCTCGCAGCGCAGGAGGCGGGGGCCGAGCTGCGGCGCGAACGGGTGCGGGGGCTGCGGGTCACCGCCGACGCGGTCGAGGTGGGAGCCCACCGGGCCCGGGTCGTCGTGGGTGCCGACGGCGTGCACAGCGCGGTCCGGCGGGCCCTGGGCATCCCGCCGAACCCGCCCTGGGCGACCGCGTTGGCCGTCCGGGGCTACGCGGCCGCCGGTCCGGGTGGGTCCGACGGCGACGAGCAGCGGGTGCGGATGGTGCGCGACGGCTGGCCGGCGTACGCGTGGTCGTTCCCGCTCTCGACGGGGGGTGGGTCGAACGTCGGCTTCGGTGCGTACGCCGACCGCGTGCCGGCCGGGGACCCGCGCTGGCTGCACCGGCGGCTGGCGGAGCTGCTGCCGGCCGAGCCGGCCGACCCGACCTCGCTGCGGGCGGCGCACCTGCCGCTGTCGACCTGGCGGCCGCGGCAACCCGACGGCCGGGTGCTACTGGCCGGTGACGCGGCGAGCCTGGTGCATCCGCTTACAGGCGAAGGCATCTGGTACGCCGTGGTCTCCGGCCGGCTCGCCGGCGCGGCGGCCGTCGGCGGGTCGGACGGCGGGGCGGGGGCGGCGTACCGGTCGGCCCTGGCCCGTCGCCTCGGCCCCCACCTCGCCGTCACGACGCTGCTCGGCCGCGCCGCCCGCCGTACGCCCGCCCTGGTGGACGTCGCGGTCGCCGCCTGCGACGGGGACTCCGACAGCTTCGACGCGCTGGTGGGACTCGGGCTCGCCGGCGGGCTGCCGACGATGCGGCTGGTCCGCGGGATGTTGCGCGTCGGGCTCGGGCGGGCGCGCACGGGTGGGACGATCATGCGATGAGCGAGTTCCTGGTCGCCCGCAATCCCGACCCCGACTCGGCGCTGCCCTACCTCATCCGGCTGCCCCTCGGCGACGGGGTGGTGCTCAAGGCCAGGGAGGCGTGGCCGCGCACGAGCAAGGTCTTCTGCCACCGGTCGGTGGACTGGCCGGACGACGTCGAGGTGCTCGAGCGCCACGCCGTCCGGTCCTGCACCCGGCGCGGCCCGGCGATCGACCTGGTGCTGGAGCGCGCCAGGGAGAACCGCTCCCAGCTCGTGCTCACCCGGGCCCGCGGGCGGGAGGTGGTCTTCTGGCAGTCGCCGCGGACCACGAAGCAGGCCCGCCCCGGCGTGCGGCTGCCCACCGCACGCGCCTCCGGACAGGTGCTGGAGGTGCTCGTCGACACCCAGGAGAAATACCCCTACGGCTTCTCCCACCAGCAGGCCACTACGGTGCGCCGGCGGCTGCCCTGCGGGGACTACGCCGTGGAGCTCGAGGGCGAGGTGGTCGCGGCCGTCGAGCGCAAGACGCTGGCCGACCTGGCCGCGAGCCTGCTGTCCGGGAAGCTGACCTACGCCCTCGCCGAGCTCTCCGCGCTGCCCCGCGCCGGCCTGGTCGTAGAGGACCGCTACAGCCGGCTGTTCGCCCTCCAGCACGTGGCCGGCGGGAAGGTCGCCGACGCGCTCGCCGAGGCCCAGGCGCGCTTCCCCGCCGTACCCGTCGTGTTCACCGAGACCCGACCGTTCGCCCAGGAGTGGACCTACCGGTTCCTCGGGGCCGCGCTCGCGGAGTTGTCGGCACACGCGTCCGCGGACGGCTTCGCCGCCACCCTCGCCCCGGCGCTGGACCTGCCGGCCGCGACGCCGACCGCCAGCGAGGTGCGGGCGTGGGCGGCGGCGCGGGGGCTTGCTGTCAGCCCGCGCGGGCGGGTGCCGGGGCAGGTCCGCAGCGCCTACGACGAGGCCCACGCCGCTCCCTCCTCGCACCGGTGATCTTGCGCCCTTGATCACTGGTGCAAATGATCACCGGTGCCCATGATCACCACCATTACCGGCGCCACGCCGTGCCGCCCGGCGTGTCGCGGTTGTTGGTGGTGATCAAGGTGGCGGGCCGGCCCGTCGGCGGCGCGATCAGGCGCGAGCGTCGGCCGGGGCGGGAGTGCGCGCGGCGCCGGCGCCGTCGTCCTCCGGCTGCCCGTCGGGCGGCACGTCGCCGTCGGGGCCGGTGAGCAGGGTCACCCGCAGCCGGGCCACCCGGCGGCCCTCCAGCCGGGCGACCGTGAGCCGGGCGGACACGCCCTCGCTCTCGGCCGGGACCACCTCGATGGCCTCGCCGGCAGTGGGGAGGTGGCCCAGCCGCGCCGTGACGAATCCCGCCGCCGTCTCATAAGGTCCCTCCGGCAGGTGCACGAACGTCGCCTCCTCGAACTCGTCGAGGTTCAGCAGCCCGTCGACCTCGACGTCGCCCCCGTGCAGTCGCCGGGCGTCGGAGGCCCGCTCGCCCTCGTCGTACTCGTCCCGGATGTCGCCGATCACCTCCTCGATGAGGTCCTCCAGGGTGACGATGCCGGCGGTCCCGCCGTACTCGTCGACCACGACGGCCACGTGCTGACCCTCGCGGCGCATCTCCGACAGGGCTGCCAGCACGTTCTTGGTCTCGGGCAGGCGCTTGATCTCGCGCGCGACCTCGCCGACCTTGAGACCGCGCCGGACCGGCGGGCGGGTCGCGGCGACGAGGTCGCGCACGTGCACGAAGCCGGTGACGTCGTCCTGGCTCTCGCCGACGACGGGATAGCGCGAGTGCGGCAGGTCCCCCGCCGCGCGCATGGCCTGCGCCACCGTCGTGGACGCCTCCAGGAAGGTCACCTCGGTACGCGGGACCATCACCTCGCGCACGGTGCGCTGCTGCGCCGCGAAGACCTCGTCGACGATGCGCCGCTCCTCCGTCGACAGCCCCTCGTGGCTGGTGATCAGGCCACGCAGCTCCTCGCCGCTGATCTCGTCCCTGGCGGCACCGGGGTCGCCGCCGAGCAGCCGGACCAGCACGTTGGTCGACGACGACAGCAGCCAGATCACCGGCCGGACGGTGATGGCCAGCCGGTCCAGCGGCGCGGCGAACGCCTGCGCGGTCCCCTCCGCCCGCTGCAAGGCAAGCCGTTTGGGGACGAGCTCCCCGATCACGATGGTGACGAAGGCGATAAGGAGCGCGACGACCAGAAAGGCCAGCGCGTACGCCGAGTCGCCGTGCAGCCCGACCCGGTTGAGCACCCCCTCGAGGCTGTCGGTGAGCTGCCCGGCGCCGAAGGCACCCGAGACGATCGCGGTGGTGGTGACGCCGAGCTGCACGGTCCCGAGGAAGCGGTTGGGGTCTCGCACCAGCTTGGCCACCCGCCGCCCGCGCCGGCCGCGGGCCTCCATCCCCAGCACCTGAGACTCGCGCAGGCTGACCAGCGCGAGCTCGGCGGCGACGAACAGCCCCTCGATGAGCACGAGCAGCAGCACGATGCCGACGTTGATGAGCACGCCGGTCACCGGCGCCCCCGGTCGCCAGGAGCGCTGCTACTCGGAGGGTCTCCCACGCGCGGAGGCTACCCGGGGCGGGTGGCGAGCACGCGGCCCGCCCCGGGTGCTGTCAGCCCTGCCGTCGCTGGCGGCGGCGGACGACACCGAAGACGCCGAGCCCGACGATCGGGATCAGAGCGGCGTACGGCGCCTCCGGCATCACCGAGCCGGGCCCGCCGCCGGTGCCGCCGGCTAGCGGGTCGCTGGCGAACAGCAGCGTCCCGGAGGTCTGCCGGGCGATCACGCCGGCGCGGGAAAAGCTGTTGTCCGAGACCTTGGTGCTGGTCGCGCAGGCACCGGTGCAGCCGTCGGCGTACCCGACCAGCGCCCGGCCCTGCCGGTCGACGGTGATGTCGATGTAGTCGAGCAGGTTGCGGGTCCTGCCCGTGCAGGTGGTGCCCGCTTGGCAGATCCGGCCGCGCTGGACCGGGTCGTCCCCGCTGGCGTCGACGGTGTTCCAGTGCGCGCCGCCGTCGTAGGTGGTGGAGACGTAGAGGCTCCAGGTGCCGCCGGAGTACTGGGTGGCGTCGTTGGGGTCCACGCCGTAGGCGTCGGCGTCGCTCTCGCCCGGGGTCGTGCTGCCGAGGAAGGCAAAGGAGGCCCGGTCGTTGTCGCCGGCGATGACGGTGGGGAAGACGCTGCGCTTGATGCCGAGGGTCGAGCCGACGTTGACCGACGTGCTCCAGGTGTCACCCCGGTCGTCGGAGGTGGCGATGCGGGGGGTCCCGTCGCCGTTCTCGTAGCCGAAGTAGACCTTGCCGCCGAGACCCGCGGAGACGGAGGGGTCGCTCGCGCCAGCGCTGGAATCCGGGATGGACTTCACCTTCCAGGTCGTGCCGTTGTCCTGGGAGACGGTGACGGCCTGGGTGGTGCCGCACGCCTTGTTCGGGACGTAGACGGTGCCGTCGTTGGGGGCGACCCGGACGTGGCCGTGCAGCCCGCCGCAGCCGTCGGCGGCGGTGTAGATCGGGATGCCGGGCTGGAAGGCCTGGCCGCCGGTGTCGCTGCGCTGGCAGAAGGCCGCCGCGATGCCCTGGCTGCAGTAGTAGACGGCGTTGGGGTAGCCGGTCGCGCCAGCCGTCGGCGGCTTGGCGGTGTCGGAGTAGCGGCCGCCACCGAGGGTCTGGTGGTCCACACCGGCGGTGGGCAGCTGCCCGCAGACCGTGTAGCCGGTGGTGGCCGCCGTGTCGGGTGTCCTCGGCATGTTGCCGGGGCCGTCGGTGTCGGTGAAGGCGCAGGCGCTGCTCGGGAGCAGCAGCTGGTCGGCGAAGGTGCGGCCGGTGCGCGAGTCGGTGAACAGGTAGGGGTCCGCCGTGAACGTGCTGGTGGTGGTCGAGGACACATCCTTGAGGACGGGCGCGCCGCTGCCGGTGGCCGGGAAGGTCGCCCGGACGGTGCGCAGCAACGCCTGCAGGAACACCTGGCCGGTCTTCCAGTTCACCCCGATCGAGGGCTCGCCGGCGTCCTTGCCGGCGTCGCCGGTGGTGTAGTTGCCGTAGGTCGGGGCTGGGTTGACCCCGTCGCCGCCGCCGCCGGCGACGGCGCCGCCGAAGCCGGCCGTCTTGAGCTCCAGCTTCCCGTCGTAGCTGCCGGCGCCGGCAGAGCTGCAGGCCAGGGCGTGGAACACGCCGGCGGTCGGGTTGCTGACCGTCACGGACTCCGCTTGGCCCACGGTGCCGTTGTCCGAGGAGCCGACAACATCCGTCGCGCCGTCTCGGGTGACCCGCAGGACGGCGTCCACGGTCGTCGTGGGGGTGACCGTGAAGGTCGCCACCAGCGTGTGCGCCTCATAGAAGCCGGCCGGGATGGTCAGCGTGACGTCGTGGTTGTCGTCGGTGCCGGTCGTTGACGGGCAGGCGTTGTCCACGGCGGTGGTGCCGGAAATCGAGCCGGCCCAGGACGACGTCGTGGTGACCCCGTTGGTCGGCGAGGGGGTCGCCGTCTCGCTCGGTGGGATGGACGCGGCGGCGGTGCCGGCGAGCGCGGCGCTTAGGGCGGCGGCGGCCGTCAGCGTGCCGGCGGTGAGCAGGGCGGGTAGGCGCATGTCTCTCCAGACAGAGGGGGGCTATCCCGCTGGTCTTCCACGTCGCATCGCGAACTCCTTCCGGGCTGCTCCAGGTTTTACCCCACCGACCCCGACCGTCCGCGCGCCGCGTCGAAGACATCACGTGCCGCGAGCACCTGCTCGATGTTGGCCTCCGACCAGTCCTTGAGGGCTCGCAGCACCGGCACCAGCGTGCGTCCGAGCGCGGTCAGCTCGTAGTCCACCCGCACCGGCACCTGCGCGGTCACGGTCCGCCCGACCAGGCCGTCGCGCTCCAGCTCGCGCAGCGTCTGGGTCAGCATCTTCTGGCTGACCCCGGCGATCCGGTCGCGCAGCTGGCCGTGCCGCAGCGGGCCGTCCGCGAGCGCGTTGACGAGCAGCGACGACCACTTGTCGCCCACCGTGGTCAGCACCTGCCGGGTGGGACACAGCGCGATGTAGGCGTCGTAGACGACCTTGGTCTCGGCCCGACGCTCGTCCGCCGTCCTTGTCGCCACGGTGTTCCCCTTCCCCTAGGCACTCACAGGTGCCTACTTCCCAATGGTTCCTGGCCAGCACAGGATGACACGCAGGCGCCTCGACGGGAGGCGCCAGGAGCCAGGAGGTCCCGATGCGGGTAGTGCAGGCAAAGGAGTACGGCGGCCCCGACGTGCTGCAGGTGGTCGAGGTGCCCGCGCCGGAGGTGGCCCCCGGCCGGGTGCTGGTGCGCGTGTTGGCGGCGACGGTCAACCCGGCCGACTGGTTCACTCGCACCGGGGTGCTGGCCGCGATGACCCCCGGCCTGGAGCCGCCGCTGGTGCTCGGTTGGGACCTCGCCGGCGTCGTCGAGGTCGCCGGCGGGGGCTTCGAGGCCGGTCAGCGGGTGGTGGGGATGGTGCCGTGGTTCGACGAGCGGACGGGGACCTACGCCGAGCTGGTCGCGGCCGAACCGGCCTGGTTGGCGCCACTGCCGGGTGGCGTGTCCGACGTGGTCGGCGCGGCCTTGCCGCTGAACGGGCTGACCGCCTCCCAGGCCGTCGACCTCGTCGGACTCACCGCGGGTCAGACGTTGCTCGTGACCGGGGCGAGCGGAGCCGTCGGTGGGTATGCCGTGCAGCTCGCGTCGGCTGCGGGCCTGCGGGTGCTCGCGGTCGGGTCGACCGGCGACGAGGAGCACCTGCGCGGGCTCGGCGCGGAGCAGCTGCTCGAGCGGGCCGGGCCCGACGAGCTCGTCGCCGCCGTGCGCTCCGCTGTCCCCGGCGGCGTGGACGGGGTGCTCGACGCGGCGCCGGTCGGGCCGGTGCTGATCGGGGCGGTCCGGGACGGCGGCGTCTTCGTCGCCGTGCTGGACCCGACGGTGCCAGCCCCCGAGCGCGGCATCCGGACGGCCAAGGTCAGCGTGGTCCCCGACCCGGCGGGCCTGCGCCGCCTTGTCGACGCCCAGGCCGCCGGCACCCTCACGACCCGCGTCGCGGACACCCTGCCCCTCGCCCGGGCTGGCGAGGCGCACGAGCGGGCCGCGGCAGGCGGGCTGCGCGGCAAGATCGTGCTCACCCTCTGACCGGGCGCACGGCTAGATCAGGCCGAGGGCGCGGACGGCGTCGCGCTCCTCGATCAGCTCCCGCACGCTGGCGTCGATGCGGGCGCGGGAGAAGTCGTTGACCTCGACGCCCTGGATGATCTGCCACTCCCCGTCGACCGCACGGCAGGGGAAGGAGCAGACCAACCCCTCCGGTACGCCGTAGGAGCCGTCAGAGGGCAGCGAGCAGGAGGTCCACTCGGCGCCGTTGACCCAGTCGAAGATGTGGTCGACCGCCGCGTTGGCCGCCGAGGCCGCCGACGACGCACCCCGCGCGGCGATGATCGCTGCCCCGCGCTTGGCCACCGTCGGGATGAAGGTGTCGGTGAGCCAGGACTCCTCCACCTGCTCCGCGGCAGACCGACCGCCGACCCGCGCGGTGGAGAGGTCCGGATATTGCGTCGCCGAGTGGTTGCCCCAGATCGTCATCCGGTCGATCTCGCCGACGCCGACCGACAGCTTGCCGGCCAGCTGCGCGAGCGCCCGGTTGTGGTCCAGCCGGGTCATCGCGGTGAACCGGGCCGCCGGGATGTCGGGGGCGTGCTGCTGGGCGATCAGCGCATTGGTGTTAGCCGGGTTGCCGACCACCAGCACCTTGACGTCGGCCGCCGCTCCGGCGTTCAGGGCCTCGCCCTGCGGCTTGAAGATCCCTCCGTTGGCCGACAGCAGGTCGCCGCGCTCCATGCCGGCGGTGCGCGGCCGGGCGCCGACCAGCAGCGCCACGTTCGCCCCGTCGAAAGCGTCGGTGGCGCTGTCGGTGATCTGGATCCCCTGCAGCAGCGGGAAGGCGCAGTCGTCGAGCTCCATCGCGGTGCCCTCGGCGGCGGCGAGCGCCGTCGTGATCTCCAGCAGCGACAGCCGCACCGGGACGTCGGGGCCGAGCAACTGGCCGGAGGCGATCCGGAACAGCAGCGCGTAGCCGATCTGGCCGGCGGCACCGGTGACGGTGACCTTCACCGGAGTCCTCGCCGGGGCGGCAGCCACGGTGGTCAGGCCGCCAGCCGGGCGATGATCGCGTCGGCGTACTCCGCCGTACCGACCGCGGTCGGATCGTCGCGCGTGGGCTTCATGTCGTACGTCGTGTCCTTGCCCTCGGCGATGACAGCGGCCACGGCGGCCTCCAAGGTGGCTGCGGCGTCCATCTCGCCGAGGTGCTCGAGCATGAGCTTGCCGGACAGGATCATCGCGGTCGGATTCACCTTGTTCTGTCCCTTGTATTTCGGCGCGCTGCCATGGGTGGCCTCGAAGACCGCCGACTCGGCGCCGATGTTGGCGCCGGGGGCGACACCGAGGCCGCCGACCATGCCGGCCGTGAGGTCGGACAGGATGTCGCCGTAGAGGTTCGGCAGAACCAGCACGTCCCACTCCTCCGGGCGCTGCACGAGGCCCATGCAGGTGGCGTCGACGAGGTTTTCCCACGGCTCGATCTCGGCGTAGTCCTTCGCGACCTCGCGGAAGACCGACAGGAACAGCCCGTCGGTGAACTTCATGATGTTCGACTTCTGGATGCAATGCACCCGCTTGCGGCCGGCGGCCCTGGCGTATTCAAATGCGTAACGGATGATCCGCTCGCTGCCGTATTCACTGATCGGCTTGATCGAGATGCCGGAATGCGCGCGGATCTGCTTGGGCTGCAGGCCGTTGAGGAACTCGATGACCCGCTCGTCCTCCGCGGTGCCGCTCTCGTATTCGATGCCGGCGTAGAGGTCCTCGGTGTTCTCGCGGACAATGGTCACGTCGACGTGGTCGAAGCGGGTCCGGACTCCGGGATAGGTCTTGCACGGACGCAGGCAGGCATAGAGCTCGAGCTCGGCGCGCAAGGCCACATTGACCGAGCGGAAGCCGGTGCCGATCGGCGTGGTGATCGGGCCCTTGATCGCCACCTTGGTGTCGCGCACCGACTGCAGCGTGGCCTCGGGCAGCGGCGTCCCGGCCGACTCCATGATGTCGACGCCGGCCTCCTGCACGTCCCAGTCGAAGCTGCTGCCGGCCGTCGCGGCAGCCGCCTCGAGCACGCGGCGGGTGGCCTCGGTCAGCTCCGGACCGACCCCGTCGCCGGGGATCAGGGTGACGCGGTGCTTCTGAGCAGGCATGCGGCAGAGCCTAGTGCGCCGGTGGGCTGCCTCAGCCGGTGCCCGGCAGGCTCCAGGTGATCGTCACCAGGGCGACGGCGGCGGCAAGCAGCAGCGCCACGTCGAAGGGTCGCGAGCGCGCGGCCAGCAGCCCCAGCCGCCGCGCCGGCAGCACCAGCCGCAGCACCGCCGCGAGCAGCAGCGCGCCACCGAGGATCGACAGGCCCACCTGGTACGTCGGGCCGCCGGCACCCGCCACGCCGACCACGCCCAGCCCCAGGGCGGCCACCACCACCACTGCCAGCAGCGGCGCGTGGCGACCGAGGGCGGAGCGCACCCGGCGACGGTATCCGCCACCCGCCTGCGCTCGACCGCCAGGGTGGTGTGTCCGGCGCGACGGCGGCAGGGCTGGGCGCACCGCCTCCACCGGGAGGCACGCTCGCCAAACACGCTTGCCAGAGGGGATCAGCGGTGACGGCCATCCTGCCCGGGCATGCTGGGACGATGACCGCCCGCCTGCTCCCCGGGGGCCCGGTGGCCGAGGCCGTGCTGGCCGACGTGCGCACGCGCGCCGAGGCGCTGCGCGAGCGCGGCGTCCACCCGAGCCTCGCCACCGTGCTCGTGGGCGACGACGACGCCAGCGCCGGCTACATCCGGGTCAAGCAGCGCCAGGCCGCCGAGCTGGGCTTCCTCTCCCCGCACGCCCACCTGCCGGCCGACGCCAGCCAGGACGACCTGCTGGCCGCCATCGCCGGCCTGTCCGCCGACCCGGCGGTGCACGGGATGCTGGTGCAGTACCCGGTCCCCCGGCACCTCGACTACGAGGCCGCGCTGCTCACCATGGACCCGGACAAGGACGTCGACGGCCTGCACCCGACCAACCTGGGGCGGCTTGCGTTGAGCATGCCAGGCCCCACCCCCTGCACGCCCGCCGGCATCGAGGCGTTGCTGGCCCACCACGGCATCCCCGTCGCGGGGCGAGAAGTCGTGATCCTCGGCCGCGGTGCCACCCTGGGCCGCCCGCTCGCCCTGCTGCTCAGCCAGAAGAGGCCCACCGCGGACGCCGCGGTCACCGTCGTGCACACCGGCGTCCCGGACTGGCCCCGCTACGCCCGGCGGGCCGACATCCTGATCGCCGCAGCTGGTGTGCCGGGGATCGTGCAGCCTGAGCACGTCAAGCCGGGCGCCACCGTGATCGGCGGCGGCGTGCGCTACGAGGGGCGACGGCTGCTGCCCGACGTCGACGAGCGGTGCGCCGAGGTCGCGGGCGCGATCACCCCCCGCGTGGGCGGGGTCGGCCCGACCACGGTGGCCATGCTGTTCCGCAACGCCGTCGCGGCCGCCGAGCGGGCCGCGTGAGCGGGGGCTTCCCGCCAGGCTTCTTCGACCGCGCGGACCCCACCGACGACGCGGTCTTCTACCTCCCGCCCCGCCTGGTCACCCACATCGACGACGGCGCGGTCGAGGCGGTCGGCGCCCTCTACGCCGAGCTCGGGCTCGGCCCGCGGGTGCTCGACCTGTGCTCCTCCTGGGTCTCGCACTTCACCACGCCGCCGCCCGCGCTGACGGTCCTCGGGATGAACGCCGCCGAGCTCGCGCGCAACCCGGCCGCGACCGACCGCGTGGTGCAGGACCTGAACGCCGACCCGGTGCTCCCCTTCGGCGACGACTCCTTCGACGATGCGGTCTGCTGCGTCTCGGTGGACTACCTGACCCGGCCGGTCGAGGTCTTCGCCGAGGTGGCCCGGGTGCTCGGGACCGGCGGCCGGCTCATCTGCTCGTGGAGCAACCGCTGCTTCCCCACCAAGGCCGTGCGGGGGTGGCTGGCGACCCCGGACGAGCGCCGGGGGGACGTCGTCTCGGCGTACTTTGCCGCCGCCGGCGGGTGGGGCGAGGTGACCCAGGCGACCCGGGTCGCGCCGGGCGGCCGTCGCGACCCGCTGTGGGCTGCCTGGGCGTCGACGGAGCTCAGCCGGCCGTGCGGTTGAGCGAGCCCATGGCCAGCCCGCCGTGGTATTCACCTCAGTGGGTGAAGTGCCGGACGCCGGTGAGGTAAAGGGTGAGGCCGGCGCCGCGGGCCGCGGCGATCACCTCCTCGTCCCGCACCGACCCGCCCGGCTCGGCCACCGCGCGCACCCCCGCCTCCGCGAGCACGGTGAAGCCGTCGGCGAAGGGGAAGAACGCGTCGCTCGCCGCCACCGACCCGCGCGCGCGGTCGCCGGCGCGGGCCACCGCCAGGCGGGCGGAGTCGACCCGGTTGACCTGGCCCATGCCGATGCCCACGGTCGCACCGCCAGTCGCGAGCAGGATCGCGTTGCTCTTGACCGCGCGCACCGCCCGCCAGGCGAAGGCGAGGTCCGCCAGCACCTCCTGGGCAGCCGCCTCGCCGGCCGCCAGGGTCCAGCCGGACGGGTCGTCGCCCTCCTCGACGATCGCGTCGGCGGTCTGCACGAGCAGCCCGCCGCAGATCTGGCGCAGCTCCAGCCCCTGCCCGGCATGCCCACTCGTGCGCAGCAGCCGCACACTCGGCTTGCGCCGCAGCACCTCCAGCGCGGCCGGCTCGAAGTCGGGCGCCGCCACGACCTCGGTGAAGACCTCGGCGACCTGCTCGGCCATGGCCAGCGTCACCGTCGCGTTGGTCGCGATCACCCCGCCGAACGCCGACACCGGGTCGCACGCATGCGCCAGCCGGTGCGCCGTCGCCACGTCGGCGGCGACGGCGATCCCACATGGGTTGGTGTGCTTGACGATGGCGACGCAGGTCTGGCCGGGGAAGTCCCACGCCGCCCGGAGCGCCGCGTCGGTGTCGACGTAGTTGTTGTGGCTCATGGCCTTGCCGTGCAGCTGCTCCGCGGTGGCGAGGCTGTCCCCGGCGTCGGGGTTGCGGTAGAGGGCGGACCGCTGGTGCGGATTCTCGCCGTAGCGCAGCACGTCTGCCAGCAGGTACTCCCCCGCGAGCCAGGCCGGGAAGCCGCTGTCGTCGTCCGGTGCGACCACGTTGCCGAGCCAGCTCGCCACCGCGATGTCATAGCTGGCCGTGTGCCGGAACGCCGCCACCGCGAGCCGCTGCCGCTCCGCCAGCGTCGTCCCGCCGGCCAGCACCGAGGCGACGAGCCCGTCGTACGCCGCGGGGCTGGTGACCACCGCGACCGACGCATGGTTCTTCGCCGCTGCCCGCACCATCGCGGGACCGCCGATGTCGATCTGCTCGACGACCTCGTCGCGGCCGGCGCCCGCCTCGACGGTCTCGCGGAAGGGGTAGAGATTCGCCACGACCAGCTCGAACGCCGCGACGCCGAGCTCCGCGAGCTCGGCCCGGTGGTCCTCCCGCCGCACGTCGGCCAGCAGGCCGGCGTGGATGCGCGGGTGCAGCGTCTTGACCCGGCCGTCGAGCACCTCGGGGAAGCCGGTGACGTCGGCGACCGCTGTCACCGGCACGCCGGCGCCGGCCAGAGTGGCTGCGGTGGAGCCGGTTGACACGATCTCCACCCCGGCGGCGGCGAGCGCGGCGCCGAGCTCGACCAGGCCGGTCTTGTCGTAGACGCTGACGAGCGCGCGCTGCACCGGCGTCCGCGCGCCGGTGTCGGGGGTGCTCATGCCGGGCTCACTTCCTGCCGGGCGAGCCGCCCGACGACGTCGACGAGCAGCGGCCGCTCCGCCGCCTGGATGCGCGAGCGCAGGGTCTCCTCGCTGTCACGCGGCCGGACCGGCACGCGCACCTGGGCGATGACCGGGCCGGTGTCGACGCCCTCGTCCACCCAGTGCACGGTGGCCCCGGTCTCGATGGCGCCGGCGGCGAGCGCGTCGCGCACGGCGTGCGCCCCCGGGAACGCTGGCAGCAGGGCCGGGTGCGTGTTGACGATCCGGAAGTGCTGCACCACAGCGGGTCCCAGCAGCTTCATGTAGCCGGCCAGCACCACGAGGTCTGGGGCGTCGGCGGCCAACCGGGCGGCCACGGCGTCGTCAAAGGCGCCGCGCGTCGGGTGGTGGTCGACCCGCTCGCACCACACACCGATCCCCGCCGCCCTGGCCCTGAGCTCCGCGCCGCTGCCGTCGCGGTCCACGCCCACCGAGACGACCTGCACGCCGTACGCCGGGTCGGTGACGGCCTGCAGCAACGCGCCGAGGGTGCTGCCGGCACCGGAGGCGAGCACCACCACCCGGGCTCGCGTCACGGGGTGTCAGCTTAGATGGTGCCGGGGGGGCCTCGACGCTACGGTCGGCGGCGTGACCGACCCCTTCGCGCGTCCCGAGGAGCCGCCGCAGGGGCCGTCGGTCCCGCCGTACCAGCCGCCGGCCTACGGCCAGCAGCAGGGGTACGGCCAGCAGCAGGGGTACGGCCAGGCCGGTGGGTACGGCGCGACGGCGCCGTACGGCTACAGCTATCCGGGCTACCCGCAGCCCTATGGCGCTCCCGCCGGCACCAACGGCCTGGCCATCGCCTCGTTGGTCACCGGGATCCTCGGGTTCCTGTGGATCACCCCTTTGCTCGCGATCGTCTTCGGCCATATCGCACTGAGCCAGATCAAGCGCACCCGGCAGGGCGGCAGGGGACTGGCGATCGCCGGCCTCATCCTCGGCTACCTGTGGGTCGCGTTCTTGGGATCGGTGATCATCCTCGCCGTTACCTTCTCTTCCTCCGGCTCGGGCTGACCTTCGGGGTCCGAAGGGGCTGCCTGCGGCCCGGTGTCGCCGCCGGCGTTGCGTCCCTCAGGCAGCACCGACCGGACCCGGGCCCGCAGCGCCGCGCCGCCCCCCGCCACGCCGGCACCTCCGGCCCGGGCGGCCACGCGCGCCCGCCCGGCTCCCGAGCGCGCCCCGGCGGAGGCGGAGTGCGCGAGTGGCTCGCGGTGTCTCCACAGCTGCCGACCGGCGACGGCGAGCGCGGCCCCGGCAGCCACCTCGGCAGCCAGGGCCAGTCCAACCCGCCATGCGGACGGGCCGATGGTCTCCAGCCGGCCGGGGCCTGCGGGTCCGCCGGCTGCGGCTGCTGCCGCGGCCGCGAGCAGGCCGGCGACGGGGCCGGTCAGCACCGCCAGGCCGAGGCCGGCCGCGGCCGACCCGGATCGGCTTCGCCGCAGAACAAGGGCGCCGGCGAGCACCCCGGCCGCCACCGGCACGAGCAGCACGGCGACGCCGGCGCCGGAGCGGCCGCTGGGCAGCCCGGCGAGCAGCGGCAGGGCCGGCACCCGACCCACGGTGGTGCCCCACGGCGTCACGCTCGACGCCGCGCCGACGGCGAACCCCGGGCCGGCCAGCCATGCCACCCCCCACACCACGAGGTCTGGCACCAGGCACGCCTCGAGCAGCGTCAGGGCGCCAGCACCGGCGGCCCCTGGCGCGAGAGCGGCCTGGACGTCGCCCACCTGGGCGGCATGCAGAGCGAGCAGCACCCCCGCGGCCAACGCGGCGACCCCGGCGACCGCGGCGACCGCGGCGACGCCCCCGACGAGGACGGCGCCGGCGGCGGGGGATAGCCGGTCACGGGCCCGCGGCGCGCCGGCGGCGTGCTGGGCGCGCAGGACACCCGCCGACGCCCCGGCGAACCCCACCGCGAGGCCGCCCACGAGGGCGGTCGCGGGCGAGGGGTGCAGGGTGGCCGTGCCCGCCAGCCAGGCCACCCCGGCCGCGAGCAGCGCGTGCCACCCGGCGACCGCCCCGGCGACGGCCCCGAGCTCCCGCCAACGGCCGTCGCGGGCCTCCCCGCGCTCCTCCCGGCCGCGGGTGAGCCCCCCGGCCGCCCGGGCGACGAGGGCCGCGACGACCAGGGTGAGTCCCAGCGGCGGCAGGCCGACGACCGCTGGCCCCACGTGGATGCGCGTGTGCAGCGCCGACAGCCAGACTGCCCCGCCCAGCCGCAGGGCCGCGCCGGCCCCCGACCCAGCCCGGGCGTCGCTGGCCCAGGCGGCGAGGACCACCAGCTCGACGAGAACGCCGCCGAGCGCGACGGCACCAGCGGCACCGAGCGCGGCTGGCAGGAGCAGCGTGCGGGCGGCGGTGGGCGTACCCGTCCCCGCCGGGCTCCGCCGCCCAGAGCGTGCGCGGCCGGGGGGGCGCCGCTCCCGGCGAGCGCCGCCCCGAGGGGGGCTCACGGGGGGCGCGGCAGTCACTGGCCGACCGTCGCATGTGCCGGCCCGGCGGCGGCGCAGCCAGCCCGGCGTGTCGGCCCCGCGCTGCCCGCCCGGCCGGGCGGGGGCCCGGCGCTAGAGGCGCTGGAGGGTCAGGTGCTGGAGGGTCAGGTGCTGGGCGGCGGCGGGTAGTCGGCCGGCGGCGTCCCGGCACCGCCGCCGAGGTTCTTGAAGTCCGGCATCGCCTCGCCGCTCTCCCGGAAGGCCATCACGGCGAAGACGACCTGGACGATCAGCGCGAGCAGAGCGAGGTAGAGGCCGAACTCCCGGGTCACATCGAACTTGATCCCGAAGGCGTTGTCGACCCCCGGCTTCTTGAGGAAGCGCAGCAGCAGGATCAGCGTCGCCAGCGCCGACAGCCCCGCGATGGCAATGGTGCGGGTCACCGGGAGCTGCGGCGGCCAGGCCTGGCCGAGGGAGGGGAAGAAGGCGAGCCCGCCGACAAGGAACCCCAGCCACAGCGGCGCCCAACCGAAGAATCCCTTGCCGATGGTTTCCGAGCCGCCGAGGCCGTGCACGGATCGCTGGAAAAAGGGCAGGAACAGGCAGATGAACAGGATGGCGCCGCACACGGCGATGACCTGATCGCTCCGCTTCATGCGGTTGACGTCGACAGCAGCCACAGCCGGTCCCCTCTGGTCCAGGTCACGCGCCGCCGGGAGGCGACCGTGCGGCTGCAGTCTGTCGGCTGCCGGCCTCGGCCACAAGCGACCACGCGGTGCGCGACTACATCGAGCGCATGATCTCCGCCATCAGCCGGGCGGTCTCCGAGGGGGTCTTGCCGACCCTGACCCCGGCGGTCTCGAGCGCGACCTTCTTGGCCTCGGCGGTCCCCGACGATCCGGACACGATCGCTCCGGCGTGACCCATCGTCTTGCCCTCGGGGGCGGTGAAGCCGGCGACGTAGCCGACGACCGGCTTGCTGACGTGCCCGGCGATGTAGGCCGCCGCGCGCTCCTCGGCGTCCCCGCCGATCTCGCCGATCATCACGATGGCCGCCGTCTCCGGGTCGGCCTCGAACGCCGCGAGGCAGTCGATGTGGGTGGTCCCGACCACCGGGTCCCCGCCGATGCCGACGGCGGAGGAGAAGCCGAAGTCCCGCAGCTCGTACATCATCTGATAGGTCAGCGTGCCGCTCTTGCTGACCAGCCCGACCCGGCCCGGCTTGGGGGCGATGTCGGCCGGGATGATCCCGACGTTGCTCTGCCCGGGGCTGATCAGGCCGGGGCAGTTGGGGCCGACGATGCGGGTCGTGCCGCGCTCCTCGGCGTAGGCATAGAAGGCCGCGCTGTCGTGCACCGGAATGCCCTCGGTGATGACCACGACCAGCGGCACCGCGGCGTCGATGGCCTCCACCACCGCGGCCTTCGCGAACGCCGGGGGCACGAACACGACCGACACGTCGGCCCGGGTCGAGGCGACGGCCTCGGCCACGGTGGCGAACACCGGCACCATCACACCCGATCCGGCGTCCACGTCGGTCCCGGCCTTGCGCGGGTTCACGCCGCCGACGACCTGGGTGCCGGAGGCGACCATCCGCCGGGTGTGCTTGCTGCCCTCCGAGCCGGTGATGCCCTGCACGATCACCCGGCTGTCGGCGGTGAGGAAGATGGCCACGGCTCAGGCTCCCTTGCTCGCGAGCTCGGCGGCGCGGGCCGCGGCTCCGTCCATGGTGTCGGAGCGCTCCAGGCCGTTGATGCCTGCCCCGTCGAGGATCCGGCGCCCCTCCTCGGCGTTGTTGCCGTCGAGCCGTACGACGATCGGCTTGCTCAGCCCGCCGGCCAGCATCCCCACCGCCTGCACCACGCCGTTGGCCACCGCGTCGCAGGCGGTGATGCCGCCGAAGATGTTGACGAAGACGCTGCGCACACTGGGATCGCCCAGGATGATCCCCAGCCCGTCGGCCATCACCTGCGCGGAGGCGCCGCCGCCGATGTCGAGGAAGTTGGCCGGACGCTGGCCGCCGAAGGCCTCGCCGGCGTAGGTGACGACGTCCAGGGTGCTCATCACCAGGCCGGCGCCGTTGCCGATGATCCCGACGCTGCCCTCGAGCTTGACGTAATTCAGACCCTTGGCCTTGGCCTGCTCCTCGAGCGGGTCGTTGGCGGTCGGGTCGGCGAAGCTCGCGGCGTTCGCCTCGTGCCGGAAGTCGGCGTTGTCGTCGAGGGTGACCTTGCCGTCCAGCGCGACGATCCTGGCGTCCGGGGTGCGGACCAGCGGGTTGACCTCGACCAGGGTCGCGTCCTCCGCGACGAAGGTCTGCCACAACGCGACGAGGACGTCGACGACCTGGTCGCGCACGTCGGCCGGGATGCGCGCGGCGTCGGCGATCTCGCCGGCCTTGGCGGCGTCGACCCCGGCGAGCGCGTCGACGGGCACCCGCGCGAGGGCCTCCGGCCGCTCGACGGCGAGCTCCTCGATCTCCATCCCGCCCTCGGCGCTGGCCATCGCCAGGTAGGTCCGGTTCGACCGGTCGAGCAGGAAGGAGACGTAGTACTCCGTCTCGATGTCGCTGGCCTGGGTCACGAGCACCCGGTTGACCTCGAGGCCCTTGATGGTGAGCTGGAGGATCCCCGCGGCCTTCTCCGCCGCCTCCGTGGGCGACGTCGCGAACTTCACGCCGCCCGCCTTGCCGCGGCCCCCGGCCTTGACCTGGGCCTTGACGACCACGTCACCGCCGATCCGCTCGGCAGCCGCCGCTGCCTCCTCCGGGGTGTCCGCGGTCTCGCCGGGCAGCACCGGCACACCGTGACGGGCGAAGAGCTCCTTCGCCTGGTACTCGTACAGGTCCACGCGTCGTCCTCGTCCTCGGTGGCGGGGCAGCAGTGCCGCGAGCGTAGACGGGCGGCCCCTCGGCTTACACAGCCCGTACGTCGGGAGGCGTCACGCCGCTCCCGTCGGCGCGACGACATGGGTGTCAGCCGCCGTCAACCCCTCACCAGGAGGAACAGCATGCGCACCACGACCACCCGCCTCGCCGTCACCGCTGCCGTCACCGTCGCCGGGCTCGCCGCCGGCTCGGGGGTCGCCGGCGCCGCCACCGCACCGCACCGCACCGCACCCGAGCAGAAGGGCTGCGCCACCGGCGTCCTGCCCCCCGCCATCCAGGGTGCACCGGCCGTGAAGGCAGGCTCGGCCCGCGGCTTCTACGTCGGCCACGACGCCCACGGCTATGTCCTGCGGGTCACCAAGCCGCTGCACGACAAGGCCGTCCTCGCCGGCACGATCGTCGCCAGCGCTGCCATCCGCGACACCCCGCGCAGGCTGGAGAAGGCCGACCACGTCTCGCTGTCGGCGGACCGTCGGGTGCTGTCGTTCCGCTTCACCAACTACGGCCGCATCGACGGGATCAACTTCGCCGCCTCCTGCGCGAACTCGCTGACGTTCTCCTTCCAGGACTCCGGCAAGCCCGCGCCGGCCAGCGAGGTGCACCTCGGTAAGGGCCGCACGTCGCCCGAGACCAGCACCTTCACCATCACCCGGGCGCCGAAGCCGACCGACGCTCCTGTCCCGGTCACCCCGGCGCCGGCACCCGCCAGCAACGCCTGACCCGGTCCGCCCGACCCCATCGGCCCGGCCGGCTCAGCGGGGCAGGTGCACGGCGAACGACGCGCCGCCCTCTGGCGCGTGTCCCGCCAGCACCTGCCCCCCGAGCCGCGCCACCAGCCCCGCGACCAGGGCCAGCCCGACGCCGGTGCCGACCCGACGGGTGCCGCGGTAGCGGTCGTGCAGCGCGGACCGCTCGAAGGCCACCGCGAGGTCGGCGTCGGTCAGCCCCGGCCCGCCGTCGCGCACCTCCAGCAGCACCGTCGACGGCCGGCTGGCATCGAGCGCCAACACCAGTGGGCGCCCGGACGGGGTGGCCCGCAGGGCGTTCTCCAGCAGGCCGTCGAGCACCTGACGGACCCGGCGGGCATCGGTGCGCACGAGCACGGGGTACGCCGGGGCAGCCAACGCGAAGCCGACCCCCTGGCCCTCGCCGCGGTGCCTCCACACCTCGCCGGCGTCGGTCACCAGCGCTGTGAGGTCCACCTCGACCAGGTCCAGGCGGAAATCCTCGGCGCCCAGCCTGGCCAGGTCGAGCAGGTCACTCACCAGATGCTGCAGCCGATCCGCCTCCGCGGTGATGACCTCGCCGGCGCGCACCGCCTCCCCCCCGGTCGCCACCCCGTCGGCCAACGCCTCGCCGAAGCCGCGCACGGCGGTCAGCGGCGTACGCAGCTCGTGGCTGACGCTGACGAGGAACGCCGCCTGGCGCGCCTCGCTCGCCGACAACGCGGCCGCCAACCCGGTCAGCGACTCGGTCACGGCGGCGACCTCGCGGGGACCCTCCGGCGTGAGCTGCAGGCCGCGCTCCCCGGCCGCCAGCCGCCGGGCCCCGGCCGCAGCCAGCTCCAGCGGACGCGCGATGCGCCGGGCGAGCAGCAGGCCTAGCACCAGGGCCGCCGCCACGCCGAGCAGCAGCGCCACCGCCAGCCGCCGCAGCACCGGGGTCCCGGCGCTGCGGGCCACGCTGGCCCGCTCCAGCAGCACCACCCCGCCGCCCTGCGCGACCGGCTGCCCCTCCACCAGGTAGCGCGAACCGCCGAGCATGCGGGTCGCCGAGATCGGCTGTCCCGCAGCGGCCGCGCGCAGATCGGCGGCGTCCAGGGTCGGGGGCGGCACCACCGGCGGCGACCCGCCCTGGCCCACCCTGCCGTTGGCCTCGACCCGGACCAGGGAGATCTCGGCCCGGGACAGCAGCTGCCCGACCGGCTGGCGGGGCCGGGTCGACAGCGCGGTGCGCTGGCGCTCCAGCAGGCTCGCCACCAGCAGCGTCTCGCGCCGCAGCACGGTGCGGGACTGGGTGTCCGCTGCGGTGCGGACCAGGCCGACGGAGACCAGGCCGGCGAGCACGGCCGAGAGCAGCGCAGCCGCGGCGACGACCAGCGACACCTGGCGGGAGAGCCGCGGTCTCATGGCGCAGCTGGGGGCGGGTCGTCGCCGGCGGCGTACCCCACCCCGCGCACGGTGCGGACCACCTCCGGCCCGAGCTTGGCGCGCAGCTGCGCGACGTGCACGTCCACCGTGCGGGTGCCGCCCGCTGCGGCGTAGCCCCAGACCTCGCTGAGCAGCCGCTCCCGGGGGTGCACCGCACCGGGGCGGGCGGCGAAAAAGGCCAGCAGCTCGAACTCCGTCACGGTCAGCGCCACCGGCACGCCGTCGGTCCCGGTCACCTGGCGCCGCAGCGGGTCCAGCGCGACGCCGCCGATCCGGAGCTCGGCCTGCTGCTGCACGCCGCGGGTGCGTCGCAGCACCGCGACGACCCGGGCCACCAGCTCGCGCGGGCTGAAGGGCTTGGTGAGGTAGTCATCGGCGCCGAGGTCAAGCCCGCGCAGCCGGTCGGCCTCCTCGTCGCGCGCCGTCACCAGCAGCACCGGGGTCCAGTCGCCGTCCGCGCGTAAGGCGCGCAGGACCTCGGTGCCCTCCATGCCGGGAAGGGCGACGTCGAGCACCACGGCAGCCGGGTGCAGCCGGCGGGCCGCCGCGAGCCCGGTCGGCCCGTCCCGCTCGACCTGCACCCCGAAGCCGGCCCGGGACAGGTAGAGCCGCTGCAGGTCGGCGATCGCCGGCTCGTCCTCCACGACAAGCACCAGCCCCCGCGCCGCGTCGGTCATGGTGGCAGTGTCGGCCGGGTGGCCCCCGACCTGTGCAGGACATCGGCATGTGACGGTGAACACTTCTCCTGACCGCCCGGTCGCCGACCCGCAGGAGTGCGCATGCCCCGCCGTACCGTCCATCTCCTCGCCGCGACCGTCCTCGCCGTGGCCGCCCTCGGCACCTCCGCGGCACGCGCGCAGGCCGCGCCGGCGGCCGGCCGGGCCGCGCTGGTCGCCGCCGGATCGCCCGGCGGCCAGGCCTTTTCGATGTTGACCTCGACGCTCGCGGTCATGGACGGTCCCACCGGCACACACGCCGTGACACTGGCCTACAACCTGTGGCTGCCGGCGTCCGCCTCGGCCACCCGGCCGGCGCCGGTCCTCATCGCGACCAACGGCTTCGGGCTGGACAAGGACGCCGCCGAGCTGGTGAGCCTCGGCCAGTTCTTCGCCAGCCACGGCTACGTCTTCCTGGCCTGGACCGCGCAGGGATTCGGCACCAGCGGGGGCTGCGTGCAGAACGACAGCGTCGACTACGAGAGCAGGGACGCGTCCGCCTTTCTCGACCTGCTCACCGCGCGGCCGGACACCCTCAAGGACGGCAAGGGCATCGTCGCCGGCATGGTCGGCGGCTCGCTCGGCGGCGGCCTGGACGCCACCACCGCCGAGGTCGAGCCGCGGGTCCGCGCGATCGTGCCGGGACGCACCTGGAATGCGCTGCAATATGCGCTGGCTCCCAACAATCTGGTCGACCCGGCCGACCCAACCGGCTTCGACCACCTGCGGAGCACGGCGACGGTGTTCAAGCAGCAGTGGACGACGCTGTTCTTTGCGGTGGGCAATGCCGGGCCGGCGCAGGGCAAGGGCGGCTGCGAGCAGGAGAAGCTCGCGGCCGGCGACGCCACCGGAGCGACCTGCCCCGGCTATCCGTTGGCGATCTGCACGACCTACGCCGACGTCACCGCGAACCCGAACGCCAGCCAGAGCTCGCTGGACACTCTGCGGCGCAGCAGCTCCGGCGCCTTCATCGACAGGCTCACGGTCCCGACGCTGCTGCAGCAGGGGCAGAGCGACACGCTGTTCAACCTCAATGAGGCAATGGCTACCTATTCCTCGCTCCAGCGCCGGGGCATCCCCGTCGGCTTCCTCTGGAACGACGGGGGGCACGGGGGTTACAACAGCCGGCCGGGTGAGGGCGAGGAATTCGACGGTGTCGCGCGCACCCCGGCCGAGATGGACCACGACACGATCCCGCTGGCCCAGCTCGGCTGGTTCGACCATTACCTGCTCGGCCTCGACGTGCCGGTGGTCGGTTTCTCCTGGTTCCGTGACTACGCCGCGAACACCGCCACCCCCACCGGCGCCTCGGCGTACACCTCCGCTCCCGCGCTGCCGGTGATGCCGGCCACGACCTACCGGCTGTCGGGCACCGACGCGCTGACGACCGGTGCGGCCGCTGCCGGGTCGCCGAGCTTCCTGGTGCCCGCCGGCGGGCAGCCGGCGGCGTACTCCGAGGCCGCGAACTTCACCGGGCCGGACAGCGCGCCCTCGCTGCAAGGGGTGCCGCCGACCGAGCAGCCGGGGCAGAACGTCGCCTTCACCAGCCCGCCGTTCGCCGTCGACACCGAGAGCGTGGGCTTCCCTGCCGCGCACCTGCACCTGAGCCATCTCAACCCGCTGACCGACGCGGTCTTCTTCGGCAAGGTCTACGACGTGGCCCCGGACGGCTCGGCCCAGCTGATCCGCCGGCTGGTGGCGCCGGTGCGGGTGACCGACGGCGCGCTCGGCGCGGCGGTGGACATGAAGCTGCTGGGCTTCGCGCACGTGTTCGCCGCCGGCCACCGGGTGCGGCTGCTGCTCGCGTCCACCGACGCGAGCTACAAGGTGCCGGGCATCGCCGACCAGCTGAGCGTGGTGACGGGCGGCCCCGACCCCTCGACGTTCACCGTGCCCCAGCGCCCGCTGGTCGCCGCGGCCGCAGGGGCGAGGGCGCGGCCGACCACCCGGGCGACCCACCACGCCACCCCCACCCGCCGCCCGGTCGTCCTGCGCACGAGGAAGACCGCCGTCGCGGCCCCGACCGTGCCGACCCGCACATTGGCCTTCACCGGCCTGGGCCTCGGGGTGCCGGCCGCGGGCGCCGCCCTGCTGGTGGGGGGCCTGCTCGCGCGGCAGCGTCGGAGGTCGCCCTGAGCCCAGCCGCCGGGCAGACAGGTGCGTGCGCGCATCATCCAGCAGATGCACGGCACCCCCTTCCCGCCGGGTGAGCCGGTGGCTGGGATGCTCCAGCCCCATGGTTGCCCCTCCTGAGGACTGGCGGTCGCCGCTGCTCGCGGGCCTGCCACTGCGCAGTGCCGACGGACCAGCCCGGCCGTCGGTGTCGTGGGCGCCGGCGGTGCTCGCCGGCCACGCGGTCGTCCTGGTGGTCTGGGACTTCACCGTCGCGGGCGGCAGCCTCGGCGAGCGCGACGGCAGCAGCTGGGTGCAGGCGACCGACTACGCCGTGCGGACCGCGCGGCCGGTCGTCGCCCTGGTGCGCAGCGGCGGCACCCGGCTGACCGAGGGGATCGGCGCGCTGGTCGGGATGGCGCGGGCAACCATCGCCCGCCAGCGGCTGGCCGACGCCGGCGTTCCGCTCATCGCCGTCGGTGACGCTCCGACAACGGGCGGCGTCTTCGTCACCATTGTCAGCCGCGCCGACGTCCGGTGCGCGGTCACCGGCGCGACGGTGGGGTTCGCCGGCCCGAGGGTGGTGGAGGCGGTGACCGGCTCGCTGCCCGGCCCCGGGAGCCACACGGCCGCCAGCGCCGCCGCCGCCGGGCTGGTCGACGCCGAGGTCGCGCCCGGATGCGTGCCGTCCTGGCTGCGGGGCGTCCTCGACGCGCTGGCGGGTCGGCCGGAGCTGCCGGCGTCCGGCGCGCCCGACCCGACCGCCTGGCCTGCCGCCGGGAGCGGGTGGGACGCCGTCACGGCAGCGCGCGCCCCCGGCCGGCCGGGGGCCGGCGAGCTGCTGGGGCGCCTGCTGTCCGGGCCCGTGCCGCTGCTGGCTGCGCACGGTGACACCAGCTGCGCGGCCGCCGTCGGGCAGCTGGCCGGAGGTGCCGCCGTCGCCGTCGCGGTGGCCGCCCGGCCGGGGGGGCGACCCACGCCGGACGGCTTCCGGCTGCTGGGCCGAGCCGCCCGCCTCGCCGACCGCCTCGACCTGCCGCTGGTGACGCTGGTGGACACCCCCGGCGCCGAGCCGGGCCCCGCGGCGGAGGCCGACGGGCTGGTCGGCACCATCGCCGAGGCGATGGCAGCGGTGCTCGCCTGCCGCTCCCCGACGCTGGGAGTGCTGGTGGGAGAGGGCGGGTCGGGTGGGGCGCTGGCCGCGCTCGGCTGCGACCTGGTGCTCGCCTGCCCCTCGTCGTACTTCGCCGCGCTGCTGCCCGAGGGTGCCGCCGTGGCATTGCGCACCAGCCCGCGGGAGGCGGCGGAGGCGATGGCGTTGCGGCCAGCGGACGTGCTTGCGCTCGGCGTCGTCGACGCTCTGGTGCCGGACGGGGCGGACCCCGCCTTCGTGCCGCGCGTCGCGGCGGCGCTGGCCGGGCTGGCCGCGGCAGCCGATGCCCCCCGCCGCGCCGCCCGGCTGGCCCGCTGGTCCGGACCCGCTCCCTCGCACGCCGGCTGACCCGACTGGCTCAGGGCTGGAACCGGTGCCCCATGCCCGCCTCGGTGAGCAGGTGGCGAGGACGGGCGGGATCAACCTCCAGCTTGGCCCGCAGCTTGGCGAGGTAGCGGCGCAGGTAATGCGCCTCCGTCTCGTACGCCGGACCCCAGACGGCGCGCAGCAGCTCCCCCTGGGTGACGAGCATCCCGGGGTGGCGAAGCAACACCTCGAGCAGCCGCCACTCGGTGGGCGAGAGGTGCACCGGCTCGGCGCCCCTGGTCACCGCGTGGGCCGCGAGATCGACGACGACGTCGCCCAGGATCACCTGGGCGGCAGGCGGTTGCGCCGAGACCCGGCGCAGGACGGCGGCGAGCCGCGCCAGCAGCTCACCCACCACGAAGGGCTTGGTGACGTAGTCGTCGGCACCCGCCTCCAGTGCCGCGATCGTGTCGGCGGTGTCGCTGCGCGCCGAGAGCACGACGATCGGCACCGGGCTCCAACCACGGAGTCCCTCGATGACCTGCAGGCCGTCCATGTCGGGCAGGCCGAGGTCGAGCACGACCGCGTCCACCGGCGCCCGCCCGGCCAGTCGCAGGGCCTCCCCGCCGTCGCCGGCCAGCTCGACGTCGAACCCGCGAGCCCGCAGGTTCAGCTCGAGGGCACGGCGCAGCGGCGCCTCGTCGTCGACCACGAGGACGCGGGTCACCGCGCCTTGATCCCCACCGCTGCGGGCAGCTCCACCCGCACGGTGGTCCCACCACCCGGGGTGGCGTGCAGGCTCAGGCTCCCGCCGTTCGCCTCGGTCAGGCCGCGGGCGACCGCGAGGCCGAGCCCGACGCCGGCACCCGCCGCCCCGCCGCGGTCGCCGAGCCGCTGGAACGGCGTGAAGACCCGCTCGCGGTCTGCCGCGGGGATGCCCGGACCGCTGTCCGCCACCTCCACCACCACGCGGTCGCCGGCGCCGCAGGACATGCTGACCACCGGTGCGGCCGTGGCCGGGGCGTGCCGGACGGCGTTCTGCACCAGGTTCGCGAGCACCCGCTCCAGCAGGCCGGGGTCCGCCCAGGCCGGTGGCACGTCGCCGTCCGCCCGCACCAGGACCGCACCGGCCGGGAGCGCCAGGTGGTCGAGCGCCCGGGCGAGGGCGCTGCCCAGGTCGAGCGCGCGGGGGAAGACGCTGACCACCCCGGCCTGCAACCGGCTGGCGTCCAGCAGGTCCTCCACGACCCGCTGCAGCCGGCGCAGCGCCGCGGCCGCGGTCTCGGTGAGCTCTGCGCGATCGCCTGCGCTCCAGCTGATCTCGGGATCGGTGAGGCTGCTCACGGCCGCCGTCGCGGTCGCCAGCGGTGTCCGCAGGTCGTGACTCACGGCGCCCAGCAGCGCCACCCGCACCCGGTCCGCCTCCGCCAACGGGGCGGCCGCCCGCGCGGCTTCCGCCAGCTCCTGGGTCCGCAGGGCGACGGCGAGCTGGGCGGCGACGGCGGCCAGCACGCCCGGGCCCACGGCGCCCGTCGGGGCGCCGGACAGGGCCAGCACCCGCCGTTCGTCCAGCGCGGCGAAGGGGCCTGCCGCGGGGGTGTCCGGGGCCAGCCCGGCCGCGGCGAGCACCCGCCAGCCGCCCCCCTCGGCCGGCGCGAGCACGGCCGCGCCGGCGACCCCGAAGGCATCCCGCGCCCGCTCCAGCAGGGCCGGCATCGCCGACTCGCCGCGCAAGGCGTCCCCGGCGAGCGCGGACAATGTGCGTGCCTCCGCCCCGGCCCGCGCCGCCTGCACGCTGCGCCGCTCGGCCAGGTCGACCACCTGGCTGACCAGCGCGGCGACGACGACGAAGACCCCGAGCGCGACGACGTCCTCGGCGCTGCGCACCTGCCAGGTGTGGGTGGGTGCTGTGAAGAAGTAGTTGAGCAGCAGGGTGGCCCCCACGGCGGCGGCCAGGCCGGGCACGAGCCCGCCGGCGACGGCGACCGCGAGCACCGCGGCGAGGTAGACGAGCAGCTCGCCACCGAGATCGAGCCGGCTGCCGAGCGCCAGGCACAGCAGCGTGACGGCGGGCAGCAGCAGGCAGGCGAGGGCACCGCCGAGCAGGCGGCGCCGGCGGCTGAGCGCGCCGGCGACGGTGCGGCCGGAATGCGACGTGGGGACGGCGACGACCTGCACGGCCAGTGCGGGAGCACCCTCGGCGAGGGCCGCCGCGAGCCGGGCCCGCTGCCGGGACGTGCCGGCACCGACGATCAGCCGGCCGGCCCCCAGTGCCGCCGCACGGCCCAGCAGCACCGGCGCGACCTCCGTGCCCGCGACCGTCTCGAGTCGCCCCCCCGCCTCCTCCAGCCGCTCGCGCTGACGGGCCAGGCTGGCCACCTGCACCGCAGGGGGCCCGCTTCGCGAGACCGTGACGTGCACCCCGACGGGGACGCTCCCCGTCCGCGCGGCCTCCTCGCTCGCCCGCTCCACCAGGAGGTCGCCCTCCGGGCCCCCGGGCAGCGCCACCAGCACGGGTCCCTCCATCCGCCGAGGGTGCCACCGCCGCAGGTCGGTCACCGGGCCGCCGGCTCCGGCGCCTCCCCTGGCGCATCCGCCGCGGCCATTGCCTGCGCAGCCTCGGCCGCCTCGCGCCGCAGCGTCGCCCCTGGCGACGGGGTGTGCGGCCCGTGCCCGCGCCGGCTGCTGCTCTCCAGCTGCCAGGGGACGCTGGTGACCATCACCCCGGGCTGGAAGAGCAGCCGGGCCTTGATCCGCAGCGGGGTCTGGTTGTGCAGCAGCTGCTCCCACCAGTGGCCCACGACGTACTCCGGCACGTAGACCACGACGATGTCGCGCGGGCTCTGCCGGCGCAGGCCGGCGACGTAGTCCAGCACGGGCTTGGTGACGTCACGGTACGGCGAGGACAGCACCCGGAGCGGGACCTTGGCGGCCAGCCCCACGGTCTCCCATTCCGTCGTGAGCGCAGTGGCTTCCGCCGCGTCCACCGCGACCGTCACCGCCTCCAATGTGTGCGGGTGGGTGACCCTGGCGTAGGCCACCGCCCGCAACGTCGGCGCGTGGATCTTGCTGACGAGCACCACGGCGTGCACCCGGGACGGCAGGGTCATCGCGGCCATCCCCACGGCGGGCCTGGCCAGCTCGCGGCTGATCCTGGCGTAGTGCCGGTGCACCCCCTGCATCAGCAGGAAGATGACGACCATCGCGGTGATCGCGATCCAGGCGCCCTCGACGAACTTCGTCACGAGCACCACGACGAGCACAACGGCGGTGAAGGCGGCGCCGATCACGTTGACCAGCTGGCTGCGGCGGATGCGCTGCCGCCCAGCCGGTTCAGCGCTCAGCAGCGCCCGCTGCCAGTGCCGGACCATGCCGGCCTGGGACAAGGTGAAGGAGAGGAAGACGCCGATGATGTAGAGCTGCAGCAGCCGGTTGACGTCGGCGGAGAAGCCTATGAGCAACGCAACGGCGAAGACCGCCAGCGCGACGATGCCGTTGCTGAAGACCAGCCGGTCACCGCGGTTGCGCAGCTGACGGGGCAGGAATCCGTCGCTGGCGAGGATCGAGGCGAGCACCGGGAAGCCATTGAACGCCGTGTTGGCCGCCAGCACCAGAATGCCGGCCGTGAAGGCCTGGACGAGGTAGAAGCCGATCGACGAGCCGCCGAAGGTCGTCGCCGCGATCTGCGACAGCGCGCTCGGGGGGGCCTGCGACAGCCCGAGCACCGCCGGATCCTCCGCGGCGTGCACGTGGGCGCGCAGCGCCAGATAGGTGATGCCGCCGAACATCGTGACCGATAGGGCGCCCATCGTCACGAGCGTCTGCGCGGCGTTCTTGCTCTTGGGGCGACGGAAGGCCGGGATCCCGTTGCTTACCGCCTCCACGCCCGTCAGGGCGGTGCAGCCGTTGGCGAAGGCCCGCAGCAGCAGGAAGACGGTGGCCAGTCCACCGGTGTGCACGAGGTGGTCGGCGCGCACCTGCAGGTCGGCCGTGCTCGCCAGGAAGGGCGTGTCGGTGAGGGCGAGCCTGGCTGCGGCCCAGGCGAACATGACGTACACGAGCACCACGAAGCCATAGGTCGGGACGGCGAAGGTGCGGCCGCTCTCCTTGATGCCGCGCAGATTGACCAGCATGAGCAGCACCACGAAGAACACCGAGAGCCCGACGGCGTGCGGCAGCAGCGACGGCGCGGCGCTGGTGATCGCGGTGACCCCGGCCGCGACGCTGACCGTCACCGTCATCACGTAGTCCACGAGCAGGGCGGCGGCCGCGGTGAGCGACGCGCCGCGGCCGAGGTTGTCCTTGCTGACGTTGTAGGCACCGCCGCCGTTGGGATAGGCGTAGATGGTCTGCCGGTAGCTCGCGACCACGACCAGGATGAGGAACACCACCACGGCGGCGAGCCACTTGGCGTCGCTGTAGAACGCGAGGCCGCCGAGGGCCAGGATCGCCAGGATCGCCTCAGTCGCGTAGGCGACCGAGGACAGTGGGTCGGAGCAGAAGACGGGCAGCGCCACCCACTTGGGCAGCTCCTGGTCCCCCTGCAGGTCGCTGCGCAGCGGGCGCCCGAGGGCGAGCCGCTTGAGCGTGTCGGTCGTAGCCATCGACGGCTAGCCCTCCACCCGCGCGCGCCGGTCGCGGGGCGCGATCAGCTCCACGTCCGGCCCGGCCGCCGGCCGTCCCCCCGCCGCTTCAGCCACCAGCGCTCCTGCCCCCAACGCTCCTGTCCCCAGCGCTTGCGCAGCGACCTCCGAGCCAGCGACGAGGGCGACCGGACATGTCGCGCCCCGCAGCACCACCCGTCTGGTCGAGCCGGCCAGCAGCGCACCCAGCCGGCCGGACCACCGGTGCGCCGGCTGCCCGAGCACCAGCAGGTCGGCACCGATGCCCGCGGCCAGCAGCACGGCACCGGGACGGCCGGGCACCGGCCGCAGGACCACCGGCGCGTCGGGCACCGAGCGGCGCACGTCGTCGAGCAGTGACTGCAGCCGCGCCCGGGCGGCCCACTCCCCGCCCACGGCCGGGAAGCCGCCGGCCGGCCCGGCCAGGACCACGTCGTAGGGGTCGTACGCCGAGACCAGCTCCACCACGCCGCGGCCGCCGCCCACCACCTGGCCCACCGCCCAGAGTGCCGGCGTCAGGGCCGGCGCGGCATCCCCCACGCCCACGACCACGCGCCGGATCGGGGCGGCGGCGCCGAGCACCCGGGCGGCGGCCGGACCGGCCGGCACGGCAGCCCTGGGGCGGCGCCCGACCACGGGTCGCTCGACGACGGCCCACACTCCGAGCACGATCAGCGCCCAGCCGGCCGTCATCGCGGCGCCGGACGCTGCGGCCTGCCCTGCGGCCAGGGTGATCCAGCCGAGCGGTCCGGCCCAGAGCGGTAGGCCGCGCCCACCCCGGCGGGCGACCAGGACGACCGACCAGGTCAACAGCGGCAGCCAGATGGCGGCAGCGAGCCACGGCGAGGCAGGGACCGCGGCAGGGACCGAGACGGGGACCTGGAACGGGACGGGCACCCCACCGGTCTAGGCGCGTGCGCCCCGCGACCGCGACCCCGGCGCGTAGAGATCCCACCCACGCGCGTACCTACGGCGTACCCGCTGCTCCTCCCTGGTCGCCGCGCCGCCGGTGCAAGGCGATCGCCGCGCCGGCGGCCGCCAGCCCGGCGGTCGGAAGTGCTGCCGCCAGAACACTTTCCGGCAGCGCGGGCGACGGCGTGCGCAGGCCGGAGAGGTCGTGGTCGACGACGTAGTTGCGGTCGGCGACGGTACCGAACGTGTAGAACGGACCGACGGTGAAATCCTCCTGCCTGGTCCGTTCGCTCCACTCCCTGGCCAGGTCGGCGCGGGTCTTGTAGAAGTTCATGGCGTAGCCGCCGGTGTGCAGCCGTAGCAGCGAGAAGCCGCCGGGGTATTCCTTCACGGCGCCGATCTCCTGGAAGGTGACGCCCCTGGCGGTGGTGCCGACCGTGCGCTTGTTGCGGTGGGTGTGGCCGGCATGGTGGAAGAAGACCCCGGGCGCACCCGCATAGAGCTGCTCGACCATCATCGCCTGCTGCGGGTCGAGGTCGAAGCGCACCGGGCTGGCGTTGACGAGCGTCGACTCGACGGTGATCGGGTGGTGGCCGAACACGATGGTCGGCTGGTCGGCGTGCGCGGCGAGGTCGGCGGCGAACCACGCATACTGCTCGGGCCCGAGGATCCCGTTGTCCCCGCCGTTGCCGGCCTTGTCGTAGGTGTCCAGCCGCACGACGTGCAGGCCGTGCACGTCCTGCGAGGACCAGGTCGGGCCGGTGCCGGAGCCGGGGAAGAAGGAGTCCCGGAAGCAGTCGTGCGTGCCGTCGGCCTCCTTCGCCGCGGTGCAGTCGCTGCCGGTGTGCGGCCGGTCGTGGTTGCCGCGGGCGACGAGGTAGTCGCTGCCGTGGGTGCCGAAGCCGTCCAGGATCTGCTTGGCCCTGGTCGCGTCTGCCGGACTCGCCTCGCTGGTGACGTCGCCGGCCGCGAGGAGCAGGTCGCCGCCGCGAGCGCGGGCATCGACGACGAGCGCGCCGGCCATCGTCTCGGCGTACGGCGGCTCTCCCTCCGGCGTGGTGAATCCCGGCGGGATCTGCTGCCCGGCCTGGCTGGTGATGAGCCCGGCGACCGTCTCCCCGAGGTGCAGGTCGTTGCACAGCACCAGCGTCAGCAGGTGCTCGCCCTTGGGTGGCTGAGGGGTCGTGAAGCCGAAAAGCGCTGCCGCGCCGGCCCCGGTGACCGAGCTGCCGGCGGGGTTGCCCACCGCGAAGAGGGCGGGCGCGGCCGGCACGCCGTCGGAGCTCGCCATGTAGACGTAGGTCTGGCCCGGCTCGAGTCCGGTCAGCTCGACGTAGTGGTAGGCGGTCCCGGCAGCCCCGTGCGCCGTCCGCGTCATCGTCAGCGGCGACGTGCCGAAGGACACGACGTTGTCTGTGGTCGGCTGCGGGGACATCTGCAGGCTGCGGTCCGCGGTGCCGGGCACCGCCGTGTACCAGGTCACGATCGCGCTGGTCTCGGTGAGGGTGACCAGCTCCAGGTTGATGGGCAGGGCGGTTCCGGCCGCGGCGGCGCTCCCGCGGTCGAGCCCGGGGAGCAGCGTCGCGCCGGAGGCGATGGCGCTCCAGCGCAGCAGCTGGCGACGGGTCAGGTGGCAGCAGGACACGGGGCCGATGCTCTCTCAGCCGGGTGAACGGCGGGTGACGTGACGCCGGCGCTGGAGCGCCGCAGCTGCCACCCCGCCGACGGCGACCGCCCCGGCACCGCTGGCGAGCAGCGCGGTGTGGTGGTCCTGGGCGGCGGTCGGGGGCGGTCCCGGCCGGATCCCCACCAGCCCGGAGAGGTCCCGTCGGACGACGTGGTTGCGATCCTCGACCGACCCCAGGACGTACGCCGGGTAGTACCCGGCGAACTGGGTGCCGCTGCGTGCGGCCCACGCCAGGGCCTGCGGGTCCCGGAGCGGGTGGGTGCTGACCTGGTAGCCCCCGGTGTGCACCCGGACGAGGGTCACGCAGCCCGGGTATTCCTTTGCCGCACCCACCTCGAGGAACTCCACGTGCGCTGCCGTCGGGCTGCTGCTGCGGTGCGCCCGGTGCGTGTGCCCGGCGTGGTGCAGGAACACGCCGGGCGCTGCGGCGTAGGCGGTCTCGATGGCGCGCGCGCTGTCGGCGTCCAGGTCGAAGGCGCGGCCGCCCAGCGTCGCGGCGGCGCTGGCGTCGGTGACGGGGTGGTGGCCCAGCACGAGCGTCGGCCGGTCCGGGTCCCGGCGCAGCTCCTCCCGCAGCGCGGCGAGCTGGCCTGCCCCGATGGCCCCACCCGGCTGCTGCGTGCTCGTGTCGAGCGCGATGACGCGCAGCCCGCCCACGGCGGCGACGGCCAGCCGCTGGCGGGACAGGCCGAAGACCGCGCCGACCGTGTCGTCGCCACCGTGCACGCGGTCGTGGTTGCCGCGCACCGCCAACCAGCTGCCCACCACCATGGGGCCCGCGTGCACCTGGGACCCGAAGCCCAGCAGCAGTTCCCGTGCCGCATGGGCGTCGGGGAGCGCGGCCTCGGCGGTCAGGTCGCCGGCGACCAGCAGCACGTCGGCGCCGCGGGCGCGCGCCTCGGCGACGACGGCCCGCGCCATCAGCTCGGGGTACGCCGGCAACCCGGCCGGCTGCCGCACCGCGGGCGGCAGGTCACCCTGGAGGACCCCGCTCGCCGTCTCGCCGACGTGCAGGTCGTTGGTCAGCGCCAGGACCGCGAGCAGCGGTCCGTCGGGGGGGACCAGCGTGGTGACCAAGCCCGGTGCAGCGCTGGTCTGGTGCCTGCCGTCCACGACCCGGCGCAGCCCGGCCGGGTCCACCGGCAGGACGGCGGGCAGCGCGGCCGGGTCGATGCGCGCCAGCAGCCGCGGGGTCGCGACGCGGTCCGCCGAGCGGGCCTCCACGGCGTAGGTGGTACCCGGCGTCAACCCGTCGACCTCAGCCAGGTGGACAGCCGTCGCGTCGTCACGTCGCACCTCGGCGACCGGGCGCCCGCGCAGGTCGCGCACGAGCAGGTGGGTGTCGGCCGGCATCGGTGTCGGCCGGCCGAGCAGGTCGGGGCGGGCCGGATCACCCGTCGTCCACCGCAGTGCCAGTGAGGTGTCGGTGACCGTGAGCAGCTCGAGGTCCGCCGGCACCGGCCCGGCCCCGCTGGCGGCGGCCCGACCGGGCCAGCCGTCGACGGCCGGGGCGCCGGCGAGGAGAACGGCGCGGCGCAGCAGCTCACGCCGGGACAGCGGACCGCAGCACCCGGGCACCATCCCAGCCTGCCTGCTGCGACGTCCGATCGCCGCCAGCACCGGCGCCGGCCGCCCTCCACATTGGGGCACATGACCGCTACCGCGCAGCTGTTGATCGAGTCCCTCCCCGTCGACCTCGGCGCCCGCCTGCTCGCCGCCGGCGTCGACGACGCCGGGACCCCGCTCGAGGCGCACGAGGGTCCCGACGGCGGCGCTCCGCTGCGCTGCTGCCTGCGCGACAGCCGGCCCGGCGAGCGGCTGGTGCTGGCGGCCGTCACGCCGCCCGGGCCACGGGATGCCTACCGGGAGGTCGGGCCGGTCTTCCTGCACGCGCAGCCCTGCGCCGGACCGCTCGACGAGGTCCCGCCGTTCTGGTCGACGCGCCGTCAGGTGCTGCGGACCTACGACGCCGCCGGCCACCTGTCCGGCGGCGAGGTGGCGGAGCCGGGAGACCAGCTGGCGGTCGCCGGGCGGCTGCTCACCGACCGCGCGGTTGCCTTCGTGCAGGCCCGCAACGTGGTGCACGGCTGCTTCATGCTCACCCTGCGCCGACCGTGACACTCGAGGCCCGGCTCAGAGTTTCGCCACCGGGGCGTAGCGCAGCAACAGGGTCTTCATCCCCTCGTCACGGAACTCGATCTCGGCCCGCGCGCCGTCGCCCGTCCCGCTGACCGCGACGACGGTGCCGAGGCCGAAGGAGTCGTGCGTGACCCGGTCGCCGGGTGCGAGCACGGGGACGGGGCGCAGCCCCACCCCGCCCGGCTTCGCCCGCGCACCGGCGACCCCCCGCCCGTCGGACACCCCGCGCGCGAGCGTCGCGGCCGCCGGCTCAGGCCGCCGCTGCCACTCCACCAGCTCGTCCGGGATCTCGTCCAGGAACCGCGACGCCGGGTTGTACGCCGTCTGCCCCCACGCGCTGCGCACCGTCGCCCGGGACAGGTAGAGCCGCTGGCGCGCCCTGGTGATCCCGACGTAGGCGAGCCGGCGCTCCTCCTCCAGCTCCTGTGCGTCACCGAGCGACCGGATGTGCGGGAAGATCCCGTCCTCCAGCCCGGTGAGGAACACGGCGGGGAACTCCAAGCCCTTCGCGTTGTGCAGCGTCATCAGGGTGACGACACCACCGGCGGCGGGGTCGTCGTCGGGGATGGAGTCGGCATCGGCGACCAGTGACACCTGCTCCAGGAACTCCGCGACAGTGCCGCCCTCCACCCGCTCGGCGAATTCGCGGGCGACGCCGACGAGCTCCTGCAGGTTCTCCACCCGCCCCTCGGCCTCGATCGAACCGTCCGCCTCCAGCTCGTCGAGATACCCGGTGCGCTGCAGCAGGATCTCCAGTACCTCGGCCGGTCCCAGGCCGTCCGCGGCCTGGGATCGCAGCTCGGCCAGCAGCGCGGCGAACTCCTCCAGCGCCTTGACCGCGCGCGGCTGCAGCCCCGGCACGTCGGCGGCGGCGTCGACGGCCCAGCTGAAGGGCTGCCGCTCGCGCCCGGCGTACCGCTCCAGGAGCTCTTCGGTCTTGTCGCCCAGCCCGCGGCGCGGCGTGTTGAGGATGCGGCGCAATGAGACGGTGTCGGTGGGGTTGGCGACGACGCGCAGATAGGCGAGCAGGTCGCGCACCTCGCGCCGTTCGTAGAAGCGCACGCCGCCGACCACCTTGTAGGGCAGGCCAACCCGGATGAACACCTCCTCGAAGACCCGGCTCTGCGCATTGGTGCGGTAGAAGACGGCGATGTCGGCCGGCCGCAACGTCCCGGCGTCGTGCAGCCGGTCCACCTCGGCCGCGACGAATGCCGCCTCGTCGTGCTCGTTGTCCGCGACGTAACCCGTGATCTTCGCCCCCGAACCGCTGTCGCTCCAGAGGTTCTTGGGCTTGCGCCCGGCGTTGCGGGAAATGACCGCGTTGGCGGCCGACAGGATCGTCTGGGTGGAGCGGTAATTCTGCTCCAGCAGGACGACGGTGGCGTCGGGGTAGTCGCGCTCGAATTCCAGGATGTTGCGGATGTCCGCGCCGCGGAAGGCGTAGATGCTCTGGTCGGCGTCGCCGACCACGCACAGCTCGGCCGGCGGCAGCCCCTCGATCCCCCGCTCCGAGGAGGTGCCGACGAGCTCGCGCACCAGCGTGTACTGCGCGTGGTTGGTGTCCTGGTATTCGTCCACCAGCACGTGCCGGAAGCGCCGCCGGTAGTGCTCGGCGACGTCGGGGAAGGCCTGCAGCAGCCCGACCGCCTCCATGATCAGGTCGTCGAAGTCGAAGGCGTTGCTCTGCCGCAGCCGCTGCTGGTAGACGACGTAGACCTCCGCCACCTGCTTGGCGACGAAGTCGTCGGCCCGTTCGCGGGCGGTGTCGGGGTCGACCAGCTCGTTCTTCAGATTGCTCACCTGCGCCGACAGGGACCGCGGCGGGAACCGCTTGACGTCGACATCCAGATCGCGCGCCACCAGCGTCATCAGCCGCTGCGCGTCGGCTTGGTCGTACACCGAGAAAGTCGACGTGCGCCCGAGGTGGGCGTGCTCGGCACGGAGCAGCCGCACGCACATCGAGTGGAAGGTGCTGACCCACATGGCCTTCGCCCGCGGCCCGACCAGCGCGGCGACCCGCTCCTTCATCTCGCCGGCGGCCTTGTTGGTGAAGGTGATCGCCAGCAGCCCGCCCGGCTGCACCTGCCGCTGGCTCAGCAGCCACCCGATCCGGTGCACCAGCACCCGGGTCTTGCCGGACCCGGCCCCGGCCACGACGAGCAGTGGACCGCCCTGGTGGGTGACCGCGGCCGCCTGCTGCGGGTTGAGCCCGTCGAGCAGGGACTCCGCGGTCATCCGTACGGCGGCCGGCCGTGCGGGAGCCAGCACGGCGGGCCCACCGTCGTCTCCTGGAGCGCCGAACAGCGAGCTGTCGTAGGGCGAGGCGGGCTGCGACATGGTCCGTCGAGCGTACGTTCGACTCGTGCTGTCTCCCGATCAGATCGAGCGTGTCCTCGTCGTCACCGCCCATCCCGACGACGTCGACTTCGCGGCGGCGGGGACGGTGGCCGCCTGGACTGATCGCGGTGTCGACGTGTCCTACTGCGTGTGCACCGACGGCGACGCGGGGGGCTTCGACGCGGCGGTGCCGCGCGAGGAGATCGCCGGGATCCGTCAGGCCGAGCAGCTGGCCGCCGCCGCGGAGGTGGGGGTGACCGACGTCGCCTTCCTCGGCCACAAGGACGGCCGGCTGCAGGCCACCCTGGCGCTGCGCCGGGACATCTCCAGGGAGATCCGCCGGGTCCGGCCGCAGCTGGTGCTGACCCAGTCACCGGAGCGCAACTGGGAGCGCATCTTCGCCTCCCACCCCGATCACATGGCCGCCGGCGAGGCGACCATGTGCGCGGTCTATCCCGATGCCCGCAACCCCTTCGCGCACCCCGAGCTCGGCAAGGCCGGGCTCGAAGCGTGGACGGTGTCCGAGGTGTGGGTGATGGCGATCGGCAAGGCCGACCATTACGTCGACGTCAGCGACTCCTATACCCGCAAGAAGGCGGCGCTGCTGTCGCACGTGTCCCAGCGCCCCGGGATGCCCGGCGGCGGAGACGATCTGGACACTCTGCTGGGCATGTGGATGGGTGGGCAGGCCAAGGCCGCCGGTCTCCCCGAGGGGCGGCTGGCGGAGGCTTTCCGCCGCGTCACCACTGTCTGAGCTGGCCGGGCCATTGCGGCCACTCATCAGCTCGACTCGCACTGACCCCAGAGCGACCTCGTCAGCCGGGTCGGACGCAGTCCCGGGGACGTCGACCTCCTCCACGGGGACCGGGACCTTGGCCCGCAACCGGTCCAGGCACAGCCGGGTGGTGACGGTCGTCAGCCATCCCGGCACATTCTCGACGTCGGTGCTCGCACCGTGCAGGCGCAGCCACGCCTGCTGGACGACGTCCTCGGCTTCGGTCGGGTCGCCCAGCAGGCGACCGGCAATCCGCAACAGCCGCGGTCGCTCGCCCTGGTAGATCGCTGTCAGATCCATGCGCGTCACACTCCCAGTGCCTGGTCCGTCAGGGAGATGACGCACGCCGGCTGAGGCGTGTGACCGATGCCGAGGCAAGGGGAGTCCGGAGATGACGAGGACCAAGGCTGAGCAGTTCTCCGCTGAGGAGCGCGCCGCGATGAAGGACCGCTCCCGCGAGCTCAAGGCGCACGCCGAAGGTGCTGACGGCAAGACCGCCGCCCTGGCCAAGATCGCCCAGATGCCCGCGGACGAGCAGGTGCTCGCCGCCGGCTTCCACGAACTGGTCAGGGACGTGGCGCCGGAGCTGACCGTCAAGACGTGGTATGGGATGCCGGCGTACGCAACGCCGGGCAAGCAGGGCAAGGTGGTCTGCTTCTTCCAGAGTGGCACGAAGATGCAAACGCGCTACTGCACGGTGGGGTTCAGCGATGCGGCACACCTCGACGACGCAGCCGGCAAGCGGTCGACTGAGATTTACCACAGTCAGCGAGACCAACCAGCGACACACGACTGGGGTCGCGGGGGTGGACTCCGCACCCGGCCGAGCCGTCCTCTACGCCGCGGCGAGCACTGCCAGGTGGCGCAGCGAGTTCTCCAGGTGATCGACGCCGAACGGCGGGAACGTGATCACCTCGCGTGCCCGCGGGGTCGCGCCCGACCAGTGGTATATCAGCCGGACCTCAGTGCCGCCATCCGCTGCCGGCGCGAGGTCGTAGCGCCAGATCCAGCCGCCGAAGCTGAGACGCCCCTCGGCGTCCTCTGTCCCCGGCTCCCACGAGACCGCGCGGGGCGGATCGAGCTCCCGGACCTGGTTGGCTATCTCGTACCGGCCGTCCGGATGGTTGGGGTGGTACCTGCCCATGCGGAACACCTGCCCGGGCTTCGTCAGTCGCTCGCCGTCCCGCGGCCCGCATACCCAGCCCGTGCCGTCGATCGCCGCGTGGCTGGCGGGATCGGCGAGCACCGTGAAAATGGCGTCCGCCGACGCCGGGACGGTCACCGTGACGGAGAGGGCCTCGGTGGTCATGCGTTGTCCCTTCGGTCGCGTGCATTGTTGGGCAAGGGCGTCTTGTCCCGGGAGTCGAGACCCGCCCCAGCCCCAGGGTCCCGTCATAGCGAACCTTTGTCCTGGTTTGGTACTCAAGCGGAGGCGTACCTAGACGCGGGCGCCAACCCATAATCCTGAGTCAGCCCCCTGCTCCACTGCCAAGTCCACCGGTCGGATGTGGACGATTCGACGCAAGCAGGACGGAAGGTGCAAATAGTGACTTATCTCCGATGTGACGGAGCCCTGGCCCCAGCCCCGGCACTCGGCCCAGGCGATTCAGAGCCCAGTCTTCGAGGACCGTCGACGACGTAGCCGAAGGTGGGCGTCACCAGTGAGGTCGGCGCGGCTGAAGACAGGTCAGCCGATCCGCTCGGCCAGGGACACGATGATCCCCTCCGGCCCGCGCACGTAGGCCATGCGCCAGAGGTTCTCGTACTGGCCGATGTCGCCGACCAGCCCGTAGCCGTCCGTGGCCAGCCGGTCGACGGCGGCCTGGAGGTCGTCGACCTCGAAGGCGACGTTGCGCAGGCCCAACTCGTTGGCCATCGCTGTGGGCGATCCGGGCTGATGGTCCGGCCGGTCGAATCTCGAAAGCTCCAGCCGGGTACTTCCGTCGGGCGGCCGAAGCGTGAAGATCTCGGTGCGGGAGTCGGGGATGCCGATGACCGTGTCCAGGAACTCGCCCTCCACGAACATCCGCGTGCCCTCGACCTCGAGACCCAGCCCGACGAAGAATGCCATCACCGTGTTCAGGTCCGCAACGGTGATACCGACATGGTCGAAACGTCGTACACGTGACATGGGTTCATCCTCTGGTGTGCATCTACGCGATCCACCCGAAGCGACGGTGCCGACGGGGGATCTCGACATGGGCATCGGCCCAATCTCCAGGCTCCAGGCCTTGGCTGATTGAACAACCGTCGAGGTGAGGTTGGCAAGCTGCGGCGCCGCGGCTGCTCGGGCAGGGTGCGCCGCGGCCGGCACATCGCCCGCCCCGTCCTCCGGCCGCAAGTCCATCGCCGCTATCGCGCCGAGCACTACCGACCCGCACGAGGCCTCGCTTTCCGGGTCGGACCCGCCGCCCGGCGGGCGCGCCGTAGGCTGCACGCCGTGGGCGACGAGGTCGCGGTGCTGGACCAGCGTCGACTGGACGGGTTGCGGCCGCTCGGCGACGACATCGTGGCCGAGCTCGTGGGTGTATTCCTCGACACCGGGCCCGACCACGTTGCAGCGATCGGGGTGGCCTACGCCGCCGGCGACACTGTCCGGGCGCGGCGGGAGGCGCACGCCCTGCGCGGGGCCGCCGGCAACCTCGGCTTCGACGCGTTGGCCGTCGCGTGCGGCGACGTCGAGGACGCTGCCCGGTCCGGCGGGCTGGTGCCGGGCGGCGACGCCGAGGTGCTGGCGCAGTGGCAGCGGCTGGTGCCCGCTGCCAGCGAGCTGGTCGGACGATCGACGTCGTGAGGGTGCTGCTCGTCGATGACGACCCGGTGTCGCTGCGGCTGCTGGAGGCGGCTGTCGCGTCGTTCGGGCACGCCGCGGACACCCGGCGCGACGGTGAGGCGGCCTGGGCGGCGTTCCAGTCCTCGCCATACGACGTGGTCATCAGCGACCGCGACATGCCTGGCATCTCCGGCGTCGACCTGTGCCGCCGGCTGCGCGCGCACGAGGCGGGTCGCCGGGCCTACGTCGTCATCGTCACTGGCCGGAACCAGCGCCAGGACGTCCTGGACGGGATGGCGGCCGGTGCCGACGACTACCTCACCAAGCCGCTGCAGGTCGATGACCTGCAGCTGCGGATGATCGCCGCGGCCCGGACCACCGAGCTGCACGTACAGCTGGAGGAGGCGACGTCGGCGCTGCGGGTCGCCGCGCGGACCGACCCGCTGACGGCAGTGCGCAATCGGCTGGCATTGCAGGAGGACCTGCAGCTGCTGGCGCTACGGCGGCAAGTACTGCCTCGCGCTGGTCGACGTGGACCACTTCAAGGCCTTCAACGACACCTACGGTCACCTCGCCGGCGACGAGGCGCTGCGGCAGATCGCGTCCCGGCTGCGCGGGACCAGCCGCAGCGGCGACGCCGTCTACCGCTTCGGCGGGGAGGAGTTCGTCTGCGTGCTGCCCGAGCAGCTGCTGGGTACGGCGGCGATCGCGCTGGAGCGCATGCGCGCGGACGTCGCGAGCCTGGGCATCGAGCACACCGGCAATGCCTCCGGCGTGGTCACTATCAGCGCCGGCATCGTGTGCTCCGGCAGCGCCGACCGCCGCACGCCGGAGCAGCTGCTGGCCGCCGCCGATCTCGCGCTCTACCGAGCCAAGGAGGGCGGCCGGGACCGCGTGGAGCTCGAGACCGCGAGCTGACGAGCGCACCCCCTCCCCAATACCCTCAACTTAGGACTACATCGGTGTAAGATCATTGTGTGGGACGAGCCGGGCAGCGGGTGCTGCGGGAGCAGGGCAGGCTGGAGGATCGGATCAGCGTGGGGGTGTTGGCCAGCGCTTTCCCGCGGGAGACGGTGGAGGCGGTGATCGAGGCCGCGGGTGC